>RCNF010001348.1_pt1 | contig 12926 bp, 12 predicted proteins | sample 2041311 | NCBI WGS metagenome assembly RCNF01 (sample SAMN09708228, study PRJNA481090) | Marine sediment metagenome, whole genome shotgun sequencing project. | biome: marine sediment; feature: ocean; material: sediment; isolation source: Sewage treatment plant 2 marine sediment (STP2) ... | reverse complement strand
GTGCCGTGCAGGATAGGGCGGTCTCGGTTGCGCTTCCCGCGCTGTACGAAGCGGTTGGCGACGCGAAGCAGGCGGGGCAGGAGCATCAGGCTTGGCGCGGGATTGAAGGGAAGGCCCTGCGCCAAAAGGCGCGACCGTGAGCGAGGGCGGTCGCGGGCTTCTGCCCTCGGAGCAGTATGCGTTCGACGGGGTTCCGCGCCTCGATGAAGCGACGCTGCACGAGCGGCGCCAGCTGGTGTTCTTGATCCTGTCGGGGTTGTTCCTGGGGACACTGGCCATGCTCAACATCCTGGGCGTCACCCGCTTCATCGACCTGAGCTTCGAGCTACCGGGGACGAGCTTCACCGTCCCCATGCCGCTCGCCGTCGGCGTCCTGCCATACCCGGTCACGTTCCTGTGCACCGACTTCCTCTCGGAGCTCTACGGCCGCCACCGCGCCAACCAGGTCGTTTGGATGGGTCTCGCCCTGAACCTCTGGGTGATGTTCATCCTTTGGATCGGCGGCGCGCTGCCTGGCTTCGAGCCAGCAGACCAACCCCAATCCGGGATTTTCTTCGAGGTGCGCCGACTCGCCTTCAGCGCAGTCACCGCTTCGATGATCGCCTACCTCGCGGCCCAGTTCATCGACGTTCAGATCTTTCACTTCTGGAAGCGCCTCACCAACGGGCGCCACCTTTGGCTCCGCAACAACGGCTCGACCCTGGTCAGCCAATTGGTCGACACCGTCTCGGTGATCCTGATCACTCACTTCCTGGCGCGAGGCATCCCCATCGACGAAGCCGCGCCCCTGTGGCCGCAGCTCCTCACCTTCATTGCCGCCGGCTACACGTTCAAGCTCACCGTCGCGCTATTGGACACGATGCCGTTCTACCTGGGCGCCAAGCACCTGGGCCGATATTTACGGATTCACCCAGTGCACGGCACCCAGCCCGGCTGACACCGGCGCTGAGGCTGAGGCTGCCGCGGATGGGGTGGGGGTGGGCGGGCGGTGTAACTAAACCAAAGTTGACGCAAATCGCCGACCACCGTCCACCGTCACTCTCGCTCTTACTCAGTCGCAGGCTCTTCGGGAGCCTCTTCGACCTCAACCTCGACCTCCGCCTCGGCCGCGGCAGCCTCTTCCGCTACGGCCGCAGCCTCCTCGAGCTCGATCTCTGCGGCCACTTCACTCGCAGCCGCCTGCTCGCGAACCGCGCGGTCGAGCGCCTGCTCGCCCGAAGACGAAAGGAACGCCAGCCAGACCGAAAGCGCCATGAACGCGAACGCGAATCCCGCCGTCAGTCGCGTGAGCAGGTTGCCCGCGCCGGCGCCGCCGAAAATCTGCTGGCTTGCGCCGCCGCCGAAGGCTGAACCAAGCCCGCCGCCTTTGCCCGACTGCAGAAGCACGACGAGGATGAGGAACAGACATACGAAGATATAAACGATCGAAATGAAGGTATACATGGACTCAGCTCTCTGCCCGGCGAACGCCGGCATCGATGATCGGAATGAAGTTGTCGGGAGTGAGCGATGCGCCACCGACGAGGGCGCCGTCCACATCGGGCTGCGACAGCAGCTCGTCCGCGTTGCTCGGCTTCACGCTCCCACCATACAAAATGCGAACCGAATCCGCCCAAGACTGGCCCTTGAGCTCCGCCAGGCGACCGCGAATCGCTGCGTGAACCTCTTGCGCGTCCGCGGCCTTTGCGGTGCGGCCCGTGCCAATCGCCCAAATCGGCTCGTAGGCCACCACCAGCGGTGCCAAGGCGACGGCGTCGTATCCTTCGGTCGCGGCATCGATTTGGCCAAGGACGACGTCGAGCGTCTTGCCGGCATCGCGCTGTTCGAGGGTCTCGCCGACGCAGAGGATCGGCACGACCTTGTGCACGAGTAGCGCACCCACCTTCTTGCGGACGCCTTCGTCGGTTTCACCGAAGAACTGACGCCGCTCCGAATGACCAATGATGCAGTAGCCACAGCCCGCGTCGACCAAGAGCGTGGGGCTGAGCTCGCCCGTCCACGCGCCGGAATCTTCCCAGTGCGTGTTCTGCGCCGAGAGGCCGACGGCAGACCCGCCGAGGCTCTCCCTCACTGCGGCGAACGAGGTCGCGACCGGGCCGACGACCACTTCGCAGCCACGCCCAGCGCCTACGTGCGCGGCGAGCGCGCTGGCGAGCGCCTTCGACTCTGCGATCGTGTTGTTCAGCTTCCAGTTGCCCGCGATGAGCGGTGTGCGTTTCGTCATGGCTGAAGCGCCTCCACGCCCGGCAGTGGGCGGCCCTCTAAATACTCCAACGAGGCTCCGCCGCCAGTGGACACGTGATCGAAACGGTTGGCCAGATCGGCCTGCTTGACTGCGGCCACGCTATCGCCGCCACCGACGACACTGAATCCAGGGCAATCGGCCGCCGCGCGTGCCACGGCGAGGGTGCCCTCCGCAAAGGCCGCGTTCTCGAAGAGGCCCATGGGCCCGTTCCAAAACACCGCCATCGCCCGACGGAGCCGTTCCCGATAGAGCCGCTCCGTCCCCGGACCGATGTCGAGCGCCATCGCATCGGCTGGGATTGCGTCCACGCCGACGACCTGCGCATCCGTCGACTCGATCGAATCGCCGACTCGTACGTCGACCGGAAGAAGAAGGTCGACTTTGCTCTCGTCGGCGGCGACCATCAGGCTCCGCGCCAAAGCGAGCTTGTCGGTTTCGCACAGGCTCTTCCCGACACTCAGGCCGCGCGCCGCCAAAAAGGTGTTGGCCATCGCGCCCCCCACCAGAAGCCCATCGACTTTGCCGAGAAGCGCTTCCATGACGCCTATCTTGTCACTGACCTTCGCGCCGCCGAGAATTGCGATGTACGGGCGCGGCGCATTGGTTCGAAGCTTGTCGAGCACCTCGAGCTCGCGCTGGAGCAAGAAGCCCGCGGCGCGATCCTCGATCAGGCGGGGAAGGGCACTCACCGAGGCGTGCGCCCGGTGTGCGGACCCGAAGGCGTCGTTCACGTAAGCCGTGCAAGAGCCGCCAAGCTCGCGCGCGAAGTCGACGTCGTTGTTCTTTTCCTCTTCGTGGAATCGCAGGTTCTCGAGCAGCGCCACCTGACCGTCGCGAAGATCTTGAACCACTTTGCGTGCGCCGTCTCCGATGCAATCGTCGGTGAGGCGCACCTCGCCGACGTCGAGAAGCTCGGCCAAGCGAACCGCCACCGGTTCGAGCGAAAGCGCGGGAACAACCTTGCCCTTGGGGCGCCCGAGGTGTGAGGCCAACACCACACGCGCACCTTGTTCGATCGCGTAGCGAATCGTCGGCAGCGCGGCACGGATTCGGGTGTCGTCGGTCACTTCTCCGTCCTTGAGCGGGACGTTGAAGTCGACGCGAATGAACGTAGCAACGCTTTCGAGGTTCAGGTCCTCGATCGAACGGATGGACTCCGACACGGGATCAGTCCGCGCTCGAAATGATCCGCACGAGGTCGAGCATGCGGTTCGAGAAGCCCCACTCGTTGTCGTACCAGCTCTGCACCTCGACGAGGTCGCCGCCGACCACCTCGGTCTGCGCCGCGTCGCAAATCGACGAATGCGGGTTGCCCATGAAGTCCACGGAGACGAGCGGCGTCTCCTGGAACTGAAGGATGCCCTTGAGCGGGCCTTCCGCGGCAGCCTTGAGCGCCGCGTTGACCGCGTCCCGGTCGGTGCTCTTGGCGAGCTGCGCGGTGAGGCAGGTGAGGGATACGTTCGGAGTCGGCACGCGAATCGCTGTGCCGGCAAGCTTGCCCTGAAGCTCGGGAATCACGAGCCCAATCGCGGTTGCCGCGCCGGTCGAGGTCGGAATCATTGAAATAGCAGCGGCTCGCGCCCTGCGCTTGTCCGAGTGCGGCTGGTCGAGAAGACCCTGGTCGTTGGTGTACGCATGCACCGTAACCATGTGGCCCTTCAAGATCCCGTAGGTGTCGTTGAGCACCTTGACGAGCGGGGCCAAGCAGTTGGTCGTGCAGGACGCGCAGCTGATGACCCGATCGGTTTTCGGGTTGAATTCGTCGCTGTTGATGCCAACGACGAACGTGCCGTCGATCTCACCCTTGCCGGGCGCGCTGATGATCACGCGCTCCGCGCCTGCCTTCAAATGCGCCGACGCCGCTTCCTTGGTTCGGAAGAAGCCGGTGCACTCGAGTACGACCTCGGCGCCGAGCTCTTTCCACTTCAGCTTGGACGGGTCTCGCTCAGCCGAAACCGGAATGCGCCTGTCGCCGATCCAAATCGCGCCTTCCTCTGCCTTGACCGGGTGCGAGAAGTGCCGGTGCACCGAGTCCCACTCGAGAAGATGAGCGAGCATGTCAGCGCTGGTCAGGTCGTTGATGCCAACGATCTCGATGTCCGATCCGCGCTCCGCGACAATCCGAGCGACGCAGCGCCCGATTCGTCCAAAACCATTGATTCCGATTTTCGTAGCCATCGTTCGTTCGACTCCCTCCCGACTGCAGCCCAGTCCAACTGGGTCGCTAGCGAGGGCGCAACCTAGCGCGCACGACGAATCGGTCAAGGAGCCAAGCACGCGAATCGTTTGCGCTTTTGACCGAAATCAGCGCGACACGGAATCGTTACTCGGCGGCCTCTTGGGCGTCACGAAGCTCGGTGGTCACCAGTTCGAGCACGGCATTGGTGAATGCGACGATATCTGAACGGCTGTGGCCGCTGTTGCGAAGCTCACGGTAGACCGACTTCGCGATAATCCGAACGCCGCGGTTGTCCGCCGCCTTCGGCTCTGGTGTTCTCGTAGCCCCCATGCTGCTCGAGGATGATGCAGATTGCGTGCCACATGTAGAAAACGGCAAAACCAGGGAATTCTAGCTTCGTTTTACACCGGAATTTACAAGGCGGAGCCGCGATTGCCACACCTGAGCCGCAAAAGCTCACACCCCGGCTCAAGTGCGCAACTCGCTTCGCATTTGAGGCGCAGGCGCGTAGCGGCATGCGCAGGTAACCTCCCGGGAAGAGACAGATTTCGGCTGAGCGGCCGGGTTTCGCTCAGGGGGTTTCCAGCGCTTCGCGAAGCTCGCCAAGCGCATTCCGATGAAGGCGGCTCGCCCAGGACTTGGAGATGCCGAGCTCCTTTGCCATCGCGTCGATAGATCGACCCTCGAAGTAGAACCCGCGCACCAGTACCCGTTGCCTCGGCGAGAGCCTCGGGAGCGCCTGAAGAAGCCGTGTGACGCTCTCGTTCTCGAGCAACGCCGCTTCCGGGCTCTCGTCTCCAAAGCTCCCCTGAAGCACCGTCGCCGTGCTGAGCGACGCGCTCATGCGTGTGAAGGCACGGTCGAGCCCGCTCGGCACCGCGGTCGGTGTGACGTCACCCGGCGCCTGCAGGCGCTCGTGCGCGCGGCGGGGCAGGTCGGCCATCTTTCGGACGCCGTCCAGCACGGCGCCACGAACGCGGTGATAGGCGAACGTCTGGAACTGCACCCCCCGACCGGGGTCGAACCGACGCTCGGCCTCGAGCAGACCGCCGAAGCCGAAGGCGATCAAGTCGTCGAGCTCCCCGCGAAGCGAGAGCTCGCGGCGAAGGCGGTAGGCGAGGCCATGGACCATCTTCTCGTGCTGCGCGATGAGCTTGGTTCCCTGCATTCCAACTCCTGAACGGAATGCCTTTAGCCAAGTGGGTGAATGAAGTCAAATAGAATACGTTTCACTACATCAGGGGAACCTGGTCGGATAGCGGGCTCTGAGGTATATCGGCCCTGTGAGACCCGCACGCCCCGGCATTGCAAGCGCAGATCGGCCGCGACGGGGTCCGTTTGCGAGCCTGCTCGACCAAGTTCTGCACGACCGGACGGCGCTGGACGGCCTGGCCTTCGCCTACACCGACCTAAGTCGCCCCGAGCGCGATGCGCTGGTTCGTGCCGTGCTCCAGGACGCCGCCGAGCCGACTCGCGCTCTCGCCGCGCTGCTCGCGGTCGAAGAGGAGCCCACCGCGCGGCAGCGCCTCTCTGGGCTGGTCCAGCGTTACGGCCACGTCGAACAGGCCGCGTTCCTCACGGGCACCGAGGCACAAGGGGAAGCCCGCCTGCTTCAGTCGCTCCCGAGCCTCGACCCCGAGTTGCTGCGAATCGCTTGGAAAGAGAGTAAAATCGAAAGTATCGAGATTGAATCTCGCTACGGCCTCAAGATTGACGACCCCGGACCGGCCGTCACCGTGTCCGTGGCTGTCGAAACGCTGGCACCGCTGCTCTGGCAGCACATTCGTGCCGGTGGCCCGCTGCCCGAGGGCGTCGAGCGTTTCGCCAGCTTCTTCTCCGGGGCGGCTTCGCCGTAATCGACCGCAGACCTCCACCAGCCGCGGGCGCGTGGCTCAGTGGGGGCGGCCGTTGCCGTTGCCGAGCAGGGCGCCATCGAACTTCGTCGTCTCCATGAGTGAGCCGTCCTCGGCGTCCCGGCGGACCGTCAAGAACTGTCGCGTGACCGAATTGTTGTCCTCGCGGGCGACCAGCATGATGGAGTTCGTCCCGGGGTGAACGGGAATCTCGGCGTCGAACGCGAGCTCTTGCGGATTGGAGCTGCCCTCGTTCGATTCGTAGTAGACCTTGTGTCCGCCGGTGGAGATGTAGAGGTCTCGCACCCGCTGTGCGTCGATCGCCTTGCCCCGTAGTCGGAAGACGTCGCCGCGCGTGACGTAGCTCTCGGGCGGCAGGAGGTCGATTTCGGGTGGCGCGTTGCTCGTGAACCACGCTACGGGCGGCTCTTTGGAGACCTGGCCCTGGGTCTGAGAGACACCGGTAGCCGCCACCCAACCCGGCCGGCCCTTGCCGAGGTTCACGCGCTCGAACCCGCCGCTGGTCGCGGTGTGCAGCGCTCGGAACGAGCCCTTCACGACGCCGAGGAGCGGCGCGTTGACGTCGGGCCACTCCCGTATCTCGACGCCCGGGGTCAGGCTCACCACGCCCTTCGCGGGCAAGGTCTTCACCGGATTGGGTTCATCGTAAATCGGCACTTCGAGCTTCTGGCCCACCGCGGCGCCGAGCTCCGTGTCGGACACGGCAAACAGAAGCGTGGCCTTGTCTTCCTGGAAGTCGGGAAGCACCTGGAAGGTGAAAGGCACGACCCATTCTTCGCCCGCGGCGATCGAGTCGTGCCGGAAGCGGCCGTCGTAGAGCAGCACGCCCGAGCCACTCTTGTTCTGCAGATTGGCTTGAACTTCGAAGCTGTCGACGTCGCTGATGTTCTTGACGGTGACGTACAGGCTCACCTGCTCGCCGCGCTGCACCCGACCGTCCCCGTTGCCGTTGATGTTGTCCGCGACCTGCAGGCCATAGGCGAACCTCGGCTGGGGGAGTGCGCGAATCACGGACCGAACCTCGACCGGCTCCGGGATGTGCCCGTGCGCTTCTTCGAACTCGACCACCGTGGCATCCGCGCGGTCGTTCATGCTCCGCGGGATGCGGCAGACACGCTTTTCGTCTTCGGTCGTGCAGCCGCCGAGGGTCGTGGCCCATGAGCGGGTCTCGCCTGGCAAGAGCTTGCCAAACACCAGCTCGCGACCGGCAAACCATAGATTGTCGCTACGAGTCGTCGCGCGCAGTTGATAGAGCGGCCGCTCGCCCTGGTTGGTCACTTGCACGGTGAGCGTCAGCGAATCGCCCGCGCGCACGGGCTCATCGCCTGCGCTCGTCTTTGCGGTGACCCGAACCTGGCTAGCGCCCTGGTCCGGACCCACGCTCCAGTCGATGCCGAGCTTCTTCAGGTCGCGCGCGACCTTCTCGGTTTCCTGCTTCTGGACCCGATCGATGATCGGCGTGGCCGAGCGCAGCATCTGCTGGCGCTCGGGCGACTTGGCGTTGACGACGAGGCTCCGCGAGAATCGAATCAGGAAGGCTTCCTGGTCCTCGTTCTCCTCTTCGCCGGGCTCGGCCTCCATCAAGCGTTGGCGCAGCTCTGCGTTGAGGTAGTAGCCCATCACTATGGCGGGGCGCTGCGAATCCGTCGCGCTCACATGGGTGAGATGGGACTCGAGATCCGATTCACGGAAGGCCTCGTCGACCGCGAGATCCATGTTCTCTCTGTCGACGGTCATGGGGTTGATCGCGATGTCGGGCACGATCCCCACGCCCTGAATCGAAACGTCCCCGGGCGTCAGGTACTGGGCCACGGTGAGCTTCAACGCCGAACGGTCTTGCAGCTGGTAGAGCACCTGAACCGAACCCTTGCCGAAGCTCTGCTCGCCGATGATGAGCGCGCGGTCGTGGTTCTTCAACGCGCCGGCGACAATCTCGCTGGCCGATGCGCTGCGACCGTTGATGAGGACGACGATCGGGTAGCGTGGTTCGGTGCCGTCCTCCTCGGCAAACTCTTCGGTCCGTTCCCGCGGGTCCTGGGAAGAGGTCGCGACGATCGGGCCTTCCTCGAGAAACGTGTCGGCCACCTTCACGGCCTGATCGAGCAGACCGCCAGGGTTGTTTCGAAGGTCGAGCACCAGGCCGACCATTTGCTTTTTGTGAAGGGTCGCGAGCGCGCGACGCAGATGCGACTCGGTGTTGCCTTGGAAGTTCTTGATTTGAATGTAGCCGACGTTGTCCCGAAGCATTCGGTGCTCGACGGAGGCGATTTCGATGATGGCGCGGGTCAGCTCGACGCGGCGAGGCGCAGACCAAACGCCCGCCTTGTTCTCGCGGCGAATGAAGATCGTGACCTTGGATCCCGGGCGTCCGCGAAGGCGCGTGACCGCGCGGTTCAAAGGCATGTTCAGCGTCGACTCGTCGTTGATTTTGACGATCCGATCACGACGCTGCAGCCCGGCCTTGGACGCTGGCGTGCCCTCCATCGGCTTGATGACCGTGAGGTGGCCGTCGCGGATGGAGATGACGATGCCCAGGCCTCCGAACTCGCCGCGCGTGCTGGTTTGCATCTCGGCGAACATCTCCGGGGGCAGCAGCACCGTATGCGGGTCGAGCGTTCTTAGCATCCCGTTAACGGCGCTGTACTCGATGTCGCTGAGCTCGATGTCGTCTTCGTCCTTGAGCTCTTCCTGCAGGAAGGCGAAGACCTCACGAAACCGTCCGGCGAGCTCCCATGGGCTCGACACATCCTGGATGGCGAACTCGCTCTGACGGCTGTTGACCTGCACCTTGAGCGTCTCGGCGCCGTCTTCGTAGTGGACGAGGACGGGTGCCACATCCTTTTGGATGGCATCCAGGCCCGCGAGCATCATTCGCTGATGGTCGATTCGTTTGGGGTCGACATAGTCGTCGTTCACCTGGTGAATCACCCGATTCATCACCTGAAGCTTGGTCAGGTCCCAGGGCGTCTTCTGACGTGCGGCTTGGGCCCGCGGCGAGGTGTCGATGTCGATTTGAAGGCCGTTTTGAATCGGCCAGCCAAAAGAAACAGTGAACGCCGCAAGGACGACCACCAAACCAAGCAAGGGCTTCCAAAGTCTATTCATTTGATTGTCGGGGGGGGCAGGGGGCAAGCACGTGAGTGTACCCCTGTTGGGCTTCCAAGCCAATTGCGTTGGTTCCTTCATAAGGTTATCGAAGCGAGGTGCCACACCGAATTCTCCGCCAGCAGATTGCCGGGCCGGTGCTCGAGATTTGTAAGGAGCTTCGCAGTGCCGGAGAGCGGGCCTGGGTGGTGGGCGGTTGCGTCCGCGACACCCTGCGGGGGGAGCGGGTCAACGACTGGGACGTCGCCACGACGGCGCGGCCGGAAAAGGTCCAAAAAGTCTTCCGCAAGGTCATCCCGACCGGCATCGATCACGGCACGGTGACCGTCCTTTGGAAGGGTCAGCCATTCGAGGTGACGACGCTTCGCGGGGAGGGCGCCTATTCGGACGGAAGGCGCCCGGACCACGTGGTTTTCGTCGAGGACATCGATCGGGATCTGGCGCGCAGGGACTTCACCGTGAATGCCCTCGCGTACGACCCGGTCGACGGGCAGCTGGTCGACCCGTTCGGTGGGCTGGCCGACATGGGGGACAAAGTCCTTCGCGCCGTGGGCGAGCCGAGGGAGCGCTTCCAGGAGGATGGGCTTCGAATTCTCCGGGGCGCGCGCTTCGTGGCTACCCTCGACTTCGAGCTCGACCCGAGCACCGAAGCCGCATTTCGCGGCGCGCTCGATACGTTTCGAAAAGTGAGCCCGGAACGCGTTCGAGAAGAGTGGATGAAGGCGATGAAGGCGGACGTCCCATCTCGCGCATTCGAGGTCATGCGGCGAACCGGCATTCTCGAGGTGACCTATCCCGAGCTGTTGGAGCAGGTGGGCTGCGAGCAAAACCAATGGCACGCCTACGATGTCTGGAATCATACGATGCGTGTGCTCGACGAGTCGGCGGCGGACCCCGTCGAGCGAATCGCCTCGCTCCTTCACGACGTAGCGAAGCCGCGCACGCGCGCCAAATCCGACAAGACCGGCGACTGGACCTTCTACCATCACGAAAAAGTCGGCGCTGACATGGCCGAACGATGGCTCCGCGACTACCGCTTCTCGAACCAGGAGCGCGAGCTTGTGGTGGGCCTCATCCGGCATCACTTGATCTGCTACAGCAGCGAATGGACCGACGCGGCCGTGCGCAGGTTCATCAAACGCGTGGGCCCCGAACGCGTCGACCCCTTGCTGCGACTGGGTAAAGCCGACGCGCTGGGCAAAGGGCGCAACGTCGAAGAAGAGCTTGCTGCGTTGAAGGAATTGCGAGGCCGAATCGACAAAAGCATCGAAGAGGGCAACGCGCTAAGCACCCAGGACCTCGCCATTGGCGGCAACGATGTCATCGAGCATCTGGAGGGCGGCGCAGGGCCGATCGTCGGTGAGATTCTCAGGACGCTGCTGGACCGGGTGATTGAAGATCCCTCGCTCAACACGCGGGACAAGCTGATGCCGATGGTGGAGGAGCTGGCGAAGCGGGGTCAGTGACGGGGGCAGTGGCAGTGGCACCGTCAGTATCGGCGTCGGCGCCATTGGTCGGCGTTCGGCGACTTACGTCAACATCGGTTTAGTTACACCGCCCACCCACCCCCACCACATCCGCGGCAGCCTCAGTGGCAGTGCCAGCGTCCGAGACAGGGACCGGGACAGGGTGCCTCCCGCGCTTTTTTGGACTGAACTGGGGGGTTCGGTAGCGTGGGCTCCGATGAAGCTCTGGGCTCCCATCTTGATGACCATCGCGCTCCTGACGCCGGCCACTGGCCAAGCGAAGAAGACCGAGGACTTTCGGCATAGCTATGCGCAGGTCTGGGGGGCTGCGATTCGTCTCATCCGCGTCGACCAGGGTTACCCGATCAAGGACCGCGATCAGGAGGTCGGCTATTTCCTCTTCGACTACCGCGACGACGGTCGGATGTACCCCGGCAGCGTCGAGCTCGTTCGCATCGAGGACCAGGGCGGCGGCCCGATTCGCGCCGTGATCCAAATCCCCGCGATGCCGAGCTACATCGAGCGCATGCTCCTCGACAAGCTCAAGAGAAAGCTCACGGACGAATACGGCGAGCCTCTGCCGCCGCCGAAGAAGCCAAAGGAAGAACCCGCGCCGCCGCCGAGCGACGCACAAGAGTAGGCTGGCCGTTTCACCCTCCGTGCGGGCTCGCAGTCGGGGTCGGGTTGACCTGTTCTGCCACCCTCGCGACGCGACGGCAGGTCCTCGGTCAGAGGCCAGGTATTTCGCAGGAACCGCCGAGGCAGGAGCCTGCGCCGTCTACGCAGCTGGTGCCGTCGGGCAGAGCGATCGTCTTACACTCCGCGCCCCGCTCTCCGCATACGAACACGTTGCACTCTCTCCGACAGTTGAGGGTCACGTCGACGGGGGTCGCTACACCCGCCGTGACGTCGAAGCTCGTCGAACCCGTGCAATAGAAGTCGCCAAGGGCGGACAGCGCTTCCATTTCCAAGAGGTAGCCAGTTCCCTCGGGGACGCCGAAGAGCTCTAACGAGGCCGTCGACCCAGGGGCACTCGTATCGATGGCGCCCAACATGTCTTCCATGTCGCCGCCGCTCACTCTCCATAGGACTTCGTCGATATCGACGCTCCCGGCGATGGTTAGGTTGAGCAGAAGCGAGCTCGACGGCTCGCTGCCCGTCCCCGAGTTCGAGCCGCACCCAACAAGCATGGTCATGGGCGCCATGACCGCGATGATGAAAAGCGCTGTGATCTTGAAGTTGAGCATTTTGGTTCCGGAACGAAAAGCCTAACTGAGCCGGTTCACGGAATCGGGTCTGCGACCGACTGCTCAAAGCAGTAGAGGTGCGGCGCCTGAATCGCGCATGTCAGGAAATCGCCCTGGCTCCAGCCAGTTGCATTGCTGTAGGTGAGGCCGAGCGCGGCTTCCGTGTCGCCTGCGACCGTCCCTTGGTTGCTGGTCAGGCCTCGGCACCCATTCTCTGGACGGACGCGTCCATCGACATTGGTATTCGTCCAGGCAGCGCAGCCGAATGCCGGGGTGCTCGATCGACAGCCATTGAATCCCGGCGAGATCGCATTGCCGAACTCATTCGTGTCGATCGGATTATCGAGAAACGGCGACTGCAGCGGAGGCATGGTCATGCGGGTCCAACTGTCGGACACCTTCGTCCCGTCGAGCATGTAGTACGGAACGCCCGAGCTCTTTTCGAACCGTTTGAACGGCGACGTGCACGGATCGGAGGTCCACGACATCCAGTAGCCACCGAGACCTGCCTGCTCCGCGTAGAACGCACAAAGCTTGTCCGCGCCCCGAGGTCCGCCGAGCGCACCGTCGAACTGGGCGTCGGTCAAGAACACGAGAGCGCCAGGCGTGCACCGATCGTCGACGCAAACTTCCATTGCCCCGCAGGGCCCGTCCGCGCAGTCTCGATTCATCGGCTCGCCGGCCCACTCCGCGCCGCCGTCGCGGATGCAGATGCCGCCGCCGGCACCGCCTTCACCGCCCATGCCAGCCATGCCGCCCATGCCAGCCATGCCGCCAACACCGCCCATGCCGCCAGCACCGCCCATGCCA
>RCNF010001346.1_pt1 | contig 12931 bp, 10 predicted proteins | sample 2041311 | NCBI WGS metagenome assembly RCNF01 (sample SAMN09708228, study PRJNA481090) | Marine sediment metagenome, whole genome shotgun sequencing project. | biome: marine sediment; feature: ocean; material: sediment; isolation source: Sewage treatment plant 2 marine sediment (STP2) ... | reverse complement strand
TTAAATTTCTTTCTCCAGGCAGGATGGGTGTAAAACCGCTTGACATACTCGTTATAAAGCTGGTCGAGGGTTTCCTTTGAGTCGATACTTTTTGGTACGAAAACGAAATTAAGACAGTTCATTTTTCGCCAGTCATAGTCAAAGGTTCCATCGTCAAATATTGTAGACCATACGGGAGCTCCGTAAAATGGTGTAAATTTGGACATGTTCATATCGTCAAGACCCAAGGATATGGCAAAATCGCTTGTTTTGCGAATCGATTCCACTGTTTCGCCTGGAAGTCCCATCATGAAAAGACCTTTTGCTCTCAGTCCTGCGGCCTGAATACGTTTTACTGTATCACGGATCTCATCAAGATCAGCTCCGGGTTTATGAATTTTGATCAAATCGGTGTCTCCTGTCTCAATTCCCAGAGAAACTTGCAGAAAACCCGCTGCTTTCAACATTTTAAGTAATCCATCATCAGCGTATCCGACACGAACGGCACAATTAAAATGCATACCGAGCGGTTTTGAAATCAGAAGGTCGCAAAGTTTTGTTATTCGGCGGCGGTTGGTTGTAAAAAGGTCGTCATAAATATTAATGTGGCGAATCCCGAAGCGTGTGCTCAGATACTTAATGTGTTCGTAAACATATTCCGGGGAGTTGAAGCGGAAACCCTGTTTAAACACGGAACGATCACAATATGAGCAATGATAGATACATCCGCGACTCGTAATCATTGTACCGCCCGGACTTTGGATGTAGCTGAATAAAGGCAGATTGTAGCCTTCAGGAAAACCATCAAGCTTCTCGTATGCAGGAAAAGGGAGTTTATCCATATCCTTAATATTAGTTCTCGGCGGATTTGTTATAATCTGATCTATATCTCTCCAGATCAGACCATCTATTGAGTCTGGATCATTACCATTAGCAATTTCCGCCAATGTGACTTCCCCTTCGCCCTGGCAGAGAAAATCGATGTTTTTAAAATCTTCAAGCAAAACAGCTCCCATGGACGAGATATGCACTCCGCCGAAAACGGTAGTGATTTGTGGTCGCGCCTTTTTAATTTCAGTGGCAAGATCGTATCCATCAAGAAAGCCCGAGGTTGTAGCAGAAAAACCTGCAAGATCCGGCTTAAAATCAAGGATAATCTTTGCGTTGGCTTTAGTGCTGAAAGGGGCTTTAGGCCCCAGGCAGTCATGGACAAAAACCTCGTGGCCCTGTTTTTCAAGAAAAGCAGCAATGGAAAGAAGGCCGAGAGGAGCCATACGGTTTGCCGTTGCGGTTATATCTTTTTTGCCGGGCACCCAGTTTGAGCCGGCAGGATGTACAAGTACTATTCTCATGATTTACAGTGAATTTCTCCGGGTTCTTTTTAAAGATAAAGCTATAAGAAATATAATGCTTCCAACCAATACTGCAAATACCGGAGCAAGCACAAGTGAACCTATCAGCCATTCGTAAATCCGCTCAAGTGCCTGATAGCCTAAAGTTTTTATGGAAATCTCTGTCAGTAAGGATCCATGACGCATGAAATACCCTGCTTCGATGCACAATGCAGGCACAAAAGGCGGTACGCATAACCCGCTGGTGGTCAGAGCTACAACCTTGTTAAGGCGAAAATAGCTCGCTGCAAAAAGTATAGTAATATTGTGGAACCCAATTATCGGCAGTGTACCCAGAAAGACTCCCAGTGCACAGGCAGCGGCAAGCTGTCTTGGAGAAGTATTTTCAGTAAGCAGAGTTTTAATGGATCGCAGCGGATGTAATACACTGATTTTTTCTCCGGGTCGGTCTTTGCTTATAAGTTTTTGATGTGGCCATGGAACGATTGAACGCATAGTAAGGTGAAAATTAAAAAGAGTAACTCGCAACTTATCCATGAGGAAATCAAAATTAAATTTATGCTTTTCAGGCCGAGGGAAATAAATAGAAATATTTACTTCGTTTAAATTTACTCCGGCCCAGGCTGCTTTTGTCAGCACTTCAACTTCAAATGAATTCCGCCTGGTTCTCAAGGTTAAATTTTCAAGCACTGCAACCGGATATGCACGAAATGTACAGCGGACATCTGAAAGGCTTTTGCCGGTTTGTACCTGAAACCAGAAGTTGGCCAGACGCCGGTTGAAGCGATATAAGATAGGCACCTCACCTTTTTGAAAATCCCGCCTGCCGACAATAATGGAGTCCATATTTTCCTTCAAAGCTCCGGTAAAAAGATGAAAATCGGCAGGGTCATACCGGCCGTTTGCATCTATGGTTACAATATGGGTCATTCCCAACTCGCGTGTAACCCGGGCTGCTGTTTTAATAGCAGCACCTTTGCCAAGGTTTTTTCCGTGGTGAACAAGGTGTACGTTAAGTCCTGCCAGAGTATCGGCGCTTTTGTCAGTACTGCCGTCATCTACTACCATGACATCCTCATGTACTGCCAGAGCACCATTTACAATGCCAGGCAGGCTAGTAGAATGATTATAAACAGGTATGACGATTATTACTTTCGGTTCTTGTTGACTATGCATTCATCGACCAAAGACGTTAAATCGGATATTTTCTTTTTATTAAAACTTATGGAACCATCTTTTCCCAGGCTAAGTTCTCCATATGTGGAAAGGTTTGATTCCGGCGATTTTTCAATAACAAAAAAGAGTGCCCCTGGGGGCACGTCTTGTCCGGGTCCAAAAATAGGCGGACGGCCCAGGTCGCAAACACCACAAACCATCTTTTTGGTTTCTTCGCAGGATATAATATCCAGGGCAGTTTGTAAACTTGTCAGCCTTGCATGAGAAGGATCGTTTACTACAAAACCTTCTCCTGTCAGGCCGAAATGGATAGCCGCCTCACCAAGGAAACAGTTGGGAAGAGTATAGGCAAAGAGATTCGGACTGGCCATGAGTCCGTCATCTGGTATGACTGTGTTAAAAAAATCGATGTCCGTATGAAGGCAGCCATATAGCGTGGAAGCAATGATGCCGATGTCACGCTTTTTATTCCATTTTTCCAGACCGGCGTCTTTTAAAGCAAATGCAATGGCTGCAAGGCCCAGTCTGGAATATTCATCCATTCTTCCAAAGTGCTTATAAGGTTTGCCAAAGACTACCGTGCCGGTAATTTTTGGCAGATTGTCTGCCGGCATGGAGAAGCTGTCAGATTTCCTGCCGCATCCCATGCCTGCGGCAGTTACCCATCCGATACCGGTAATCGAGGCAATCACCGGGCACCTTCCCTTGCCAGGACGATGGCTGCGTTAATCCCACCAAATCCGGAATTCGTTGTTAGAAGATAGTCACCTGATATTTGTACTGGTTTGGAACTGACAAACCCTTTTGCACTATCTTCCGGATCAGAAAAACCGACAGTGGGTGGTACAATCTGTGTTGAAAGGGTTTTTAGACCCAGGGCGACTTCAATACCTCCTGCTGCCCCCATGGTATGCCCTATTGCGCCTTTCACGGAACAGATCGGAACTTTGCGTTCTCCAAATATCTGTCTGAAAGCGGTAAGCTCCATTAAGTCATTGTAAACCGTGCCTGTACCGTGGGCGTTAATTGTTGTTATCTCCTGTTCTGTCAGATTAGCTCTTTTCAATGCCTGGCGAATAGCGCGTATCAGACCACTGGCATCCCGTGCAGGCGCCGTGATATGTGTAGCGTCGTTGGATACACCCCAGCCGAGTATTTTACCAAGAGAGGAAAGGTTATCTTTTTTTGCACGATCCTCGCTCATCAAAAGAATGGCGGCGGCGCCTTCTCCTGGAGTAAGCCCCTGCCTGCTGCGGTCAAATGGTCTGCAGGGAAATGGCGATGATGCCTGCAGGCAAGAAAAACCGGAAAAAATAAATTCCGTAATAATGTCAAGACAACACACCAAAACAGATTCTACCTTACCGGAAGCAATCATTGAAGCGCCGCGTGCCGTTGCGATGGCGGAAGAAGCACAGGATGCGCTTATATTTATACCTTTTTCAGTAAGCCCTAGCTGTTGGGAAACAATATTTCCTATGGAGGACAGGATAATGTCTTTGGTGTCAACCCGGTTTTCCCTGCACAATTTTTCAAGGTCATCAATACCTGCCTTTGTTGTTGCTGTAAGAAGAAACGAATCATGGGGAACCGGGCCAACACTCTCTAATAATCGGTCAAGAAGGCTACGCATCCTGGAGTGTTCCGGCTTGCAGGCTGATGAGGTAAGGTCTCCAATGCATGCCGCATACTTAGAGATGTAATTTTCAACCGGAAAATGTCTGACAGGCTTTATTCCTGTCTTTCCAGCCATAAGCCCCTGCCACAACTGTTCGAGATCGTCGCCCAGCGCAGTGACAGCCGCTACATCTGTAATCAAAACCTGGTTCATTTTTAGTTTCCTGACTGTTTAATGGAGCGCTTCGCTTGAGGATCGTTTTGTTTGAGGATAATTTTCAAAGGTCTCTAAGTGACAGGGTTTTAGAATTGCAAGCGTTCACGGAACGTTGAAATTGGAAATTTGGCCTTCATGCTTTGTAGCCGTTTACAGTTGTCGGTTCACAGTTCACGGTTTTCACAATGAACTATGCAACGACTAAAGCATTTTGGATATTGATCTCAATTCTTGAATTAACTCTTTTAAATCTTCAAAAGAGGGCCTCATCATTTTCCTATGCTTTTTGTTTTTTTCAACCGTAAGCTGTATAACCGGTAACCGTGAACTCTTTCCGAATTTCTACTTTCCAATTTCAAGTCTCGAGCCGTGAACGGCTACATAGAATCTAACGAAAAATCATGTTATTTTAAAAGCCTATAATTTTTTTTGGCATATTTTTTCACTCTTCTGCTGGCTGCATTTTTAATAACCATTTCCAGTGTGGTTTTATACTGGACCTGCTTCGAGCGACCCAGAACGTTGCACATCCATGCCATTGCCTCAGCATGGTTTCTGTCTCTTGTTTTTATTTCATATCCTTTTAAAAGCTCTTGTTCTGCAACCTTTAAAAGTTGTGGATTGGTCGGGAATGATTTAACGGTGTATTGAGCACCTTTTATTTTTTCTTTTGAGTTTGGTGATTTTAACAGATAGAGAATTTGAGAGACAGTTGCCACCGGAGCTCTTTTTCTCGCGCGGCGGCTTGAACGTTCTGTCCGTAAAGCTCTGTCAACAGTTGCTTCAGGATGTATGGGAGTTAACGGGCCTACGCTCTTAACCATCTGACCAAATTTGACAGCCCCAGGTGTTTTTTCTTCAACAATATCGGTCTTTGAAATCTTGTTCCTGACCTTTGTAATGATTAATCTGCCTGTTTCGATAGTCTCGACATCCAGTACTTCCTTGGTTTTTGGGTGTCGTATGATCTTCCCCTCTTTATAAACGATAAACTCCATGCCTTCTTTTACGCCTGCTATCCTGCCAAGATCGATTGAAGCTTTCATTTTTCCTGTTTTGCGGCTTACAACATAACCTTCCAGGGGAAAATTTTTAATTATTTTAGCAGACATTTGTACGACCAGGTCTTGAAGCTGAGCTGCAGCAGAACTCTTCACATTTTCAGCCGCAATGATCGAAGCGGTTTCAACATCAATGATTCTGGCATTGATTTCCAGAATATTTTGAAGCTTAAGCACAGAACCTGAAATAATTATTTTAACACCAAGGAGTTTGCCTATCTTTGTTGCGGTGGTTTCATCAACGACGCCGGACATTCCCAATTTTTGCTCATTAAGAATTTTCTTGAGCAGTCCGCGTTCTACAACGTCAAACCTGCCTTCTTTGACAAAGGCGGTAATAAACCACTCCGCTACAATAGCTCCCATATCTTCAGTTTCAAACCCGGAACCTTTGAGTGAAAAGTCAAGGACAGCTATTTTTGTCCTTTTAAAGTCCGCATTTGCTGCAAGCGGTATCGATATGAAAAAGGTAAGAACTAACAAAAAGGCAATATGTCGTTTCATCATTATTCTCCTCTTATTATTTTAAATATTATAGAGAAAAGAGTGCTGTCTGTCAAGAAAGATACTGCGATAAAACAGGGTGTACGCGTTTTGAAAAATATAATCAGTTTAAAAGGAGGGGAAGACGGGATAAGTACAGCTGACAGGTTATGTTGTTAGAATAATCGCCAATTCGGAACAAAAAGGTTGTACGCGCTACGCCTTGTGAACGCTTACGAATAATCATGGTGAGCTTAAAATATAACAAGTTGTTTTGCTATGCAATCCGTTTGTAAGATTGTTGCTGCCGGAGGATAAAAAAATCATGCCGCCTTTGCATATCAGGCCTGACGTTTTTATTATGCGACTTTTTTTATCTTGTGATACCAGTCTGATTTTATTTGCAGGATTAACATCATATGCATCCTTATCCTTTGTTTGCGTGATTGTTCCGATTTGCAGATATAGTGTCGCAGGAATATGAATCTTGAAATTCAGACTGGCAGTTGCAGAGCTGCTTTGAGATGCCATGTTGCTTTCAGCCATGGAGTCACCTGAGCTAAAAAGAATAAAAGCCGTACAATAAATCAAAGGCAGTATTTTACTGATTTTTTTCACCGGATAACTTTCGATTTTGAATCATTACGCACATAAACGATCTGAATCTATTATCGGCATTTTAATGAATAACTTTAGATATTTTTTAATAATTTGTAGCTACTCAGCCTGAATAGGTGAGTAGTTACAATAATTTAAGGAGAGGCATACATGGGAATGATATTGTAGCAATAAACGGGATATTACAAAAAGACCATACTAAGGCCTGGCCAGTATGTAATAATAAGAAGTGCTATCAGCAATACAATCATAAATGGTATGGAAGCTTTGTAGAGTTCTGTGATGGGTTTATTAAAACGGTAGCTGGCGATAAACAGGTTCATTCCCACCGGAGGTGTAAAATAACCTATTTGCATATTAGCCAGAAAAATGATGCCCAGATGAACCGGATCTATGCCATAGCTTGCAGCTACAGGAAGTATAAGCGGCACCATAATGATAAGCGCTGAGAAAATATCTAGTATTGCGCCGAGCAGCAATAAAAATATGTTAAGCAGGATTAAAAATGCTATTTTGTTTGTTACCAGTTCCTGAATGAGCTCAAACAGCCGCATGGGAACCTCGGCATCGATAAGATAATTCGTAAAGGCCAGTGATACGCCGATTATCAATAAAATTCCACCGCATACAACCATCGACTCGCGCATTATGGCTGGAAGCCGGGAAAGTTTTATCTCCCTGTAGATAAAGACCTCAACTACTATGATATAAATTGCAGAAACCGCTGCAACTTCCGATATTGTCAGAAAACCTCCGTAAACGCCAATCAGCACAAAAAGTGGCAGCGGAATTTCCCAAGCTGCTTCCCGCAAAGCGGAAAAGGCTTCTTTGCCGGAAAACGGTGTTTTGATTTCAAGATTGTTCCGGCTTGACCATAAACTCCAGCTAGATAACAAAACAACCATGAGAATACCCGGAAGAATGCCTGCCAGGAACAGGTTGGAAATAGTGACATCCTGTCCTGTATTCATTTGTTGTGCAATAATTCCGTAAAGAATGAGTGGCAACGATGGTGGAAATAACAGTCCGAGACTGCCGGATGTGGTCACAAGGCCAAGGCTGAATTTTTCTGTATATTTACCCTGTTTTAGCGCCGGATATAAAAGTGCACCAAGGGCAACTATGGTTACACCTGATGCGCCGGTAAAAGCGGTAAATAAAGCGCAGGTGACAAGGGCCACTATTGCAAGCCCGCCCGGCATCCAGCCTAAAAAAACACGTGTCAAACGTACCAGTCGCTCTGATGTCTTGCTTTCTCCCATTATATACCCGGCAAGGGTAAACAGAGGAAGCGCCATTAAAAGGGGGGTGTCGGCGATTCGATAAATTTCGATGGTAATAACCGACAGATCAACTCCTGAATGGCAAAAACCGATCATAGCAACTGCTAAAATTACAGCGAACAGCGGTGTGCCGATAAGGGCTGCTAAAATTATTAAGAATAAAAGAATATATAATATCACGATGAGGATTTAATTGTTTTTGAAAAAGTTATTATAGACAACATAAAATAGCGAAGGGCAATAACGATAAAAGCAATGGGAATGATTGCTTCACATACCCAGATCGGCACCTGGGCAAAGGCCATACCTCCTTCATCAAACTCTATTTTTACGAAACGTAAGGTGTAAAAAGCTGCAACCGAACAAACCGCTGCAGTAAAAAATTCCACAGCGCCTTTAACGGTATTTCCGACTCGTTTAGGCAGATAACGGGAAAGTATATCAATATTGATGTGATTACCCCGCCTGCTTGCCACCATGGCACCGGCAAGGCCAACCCACAGTACCAGGATGCGCACCAGAATATCACCCCAGATAATTCCGGTTCCAAACAGGTTTCTCATTAAAATCTGCAAAACCGCCATTGCAAGCATTGAAAGCAGCAACACCACCAAAATGCCGTTTTCCACCCGGTATAAAAATGCCTGGACCTGCTTGAAATATGAATTGTCGAGTTTGTTATTCATCTGTTTTTTACCCGTTCACGCCCATTCGTAACAAAAAGGTCGCACAATCTCCTTCCTGTAATCGTCCACAGGTGCTACCGGTGTGCGTGCTGATGGCGATCAGCTACAGTCTACTATGCTTGTTGCCCTGAACGCGCGCAGATGCGCTGTGCCTGTGAACGCTTACTCTGTTTTGCGAGGTTTTGAACGGTAATCTTCTAAATTATGTTGCAGGGTGTTAACAATCTCCTGTGAAATTTGGCCTGAATCGATTACATTTCCGGTTACTTCCAGAGCTAATTCCTTCCATTCTTTCAGAGTTTTGTCGTCCGGCATCACTGATTTAATGCCCTGTTTGCGCAGAGCCTCCAGAGCATTTATATTATCTTTCCGATTTTCCCGGTCGAACTGTCTGTATATCCGGGACATAACATTGCGTACTACCTGTTGATCAGCCAGGGGAATTTTTTTAAATGCTTTTTTATCTATTGCAAGCAACCCGCAAATATACATAAGCGGGGTATTCGTTATATAGTCAACCTGGGTATACCATTGTAGAGCAATAGCTCCAATCGCTGAAGCAGTCACTGTATTGATTAATCCTGTTTGCAGGGCTGTACGAACTTCTGCAAGAGGCAGGGGAATGGGTGTTGAACCCATGATTTTAAAGGTTTCTATGCCCAATTCATCATTTTCCGGTATCCAGACTTTATTTTTCCGTACGTCATCGTTGTTTTTCACAGGCGTTTTGGACATCAAATAAGCAAAACCACCTTCAGCCAGTCCGAATATCACGAAGCCGCCTTTTTCCAATCCGTCAATAATGAGCCTGTCCATACGTTTTCTAACGTAATCGACTTCATCAAATGATTTAAATACCATGGGCAGGTTATAAACCAGGATATCGGGATAAAATTTTGATAAACTCCCGGATGTCAGGATTCCTCCATGCAACTGACCGATACGAATCTTGCGCAGGACTGCTTTATCGTCGCCCATAATTCCTCCGGGATAAAATTTAAAACGCACCCGTTTGTCGGTTTTTTGAGCTATCTCCTCTGCGCCTTGCCGCATTGCAATCATCCAGTTGGATCCATCGGGAGACAATGTGGCGATTTTGAGCACTACGGCATGGGCCTGACTTGACAGCAGGAAAAACAATACGATAAAAGCGGTACGCAGCATACCTGACATATCATTATCCTAACCCGGATAAGCCGGAAAATCATAAAATAAAATCATATCAAGCGTCTTTAAATTTAACCACGGATTTGTACGGAAATTTTACAGATATTAAAAATTAAGATTCATTGCCTCTCCGTGAAACTCCGTGGTAATTTTTTTTAAAAAAGCTAAAATATTACTATAAAATCAAAAATGACGATCTCGTAAAAAATAACGCCGATGGCTAAGTAGAAAGTTTCATATACAAGGCGCAGAGGTTTTTCAGGGACGAGGCAATACATGTAGTATGCCGAGTGTCTGAAAAATCGCTGCAACGCAGTAGATGGGATTTTCTACGACGCCATCAAAAATAATTATCAGCACTATCAAGGAGTTCCTGTGCCTCTTTCCGGGCTAAAGTGTTAATAAGAGCGTAGCCGGGTAAGTTGGGATTGGCTTTTAGGACTTCATGTAACAGCCGGTCATGCAGTTTTCTGTCAAACATCAGGCGGGCGTATTGCCTGGCGAAAGTTACTTTCACCATCAGGTTCCTGCCACCTGACATTTCAATGGCTTGCTCAAAATGCTTACGTCCCTCCTCAGCCCGGCCTCCCAATGCCGGCGGGAGCAATGTTGAAAATACACCCAGATAAAAATGAGCACTGCCATCCTCGTATAACTCGTCCAGCTCTACCACACGCTTCATAATTGCTTCAACACGTGAAAGTTCGGCAATAGCAATTAAGCTGTCCTTGTGTGCCTGAATCCAGCCGGCCCAGGCTTCTCCAAGAGCATATAATACCGGTACATCCTTAACGTTCATCCCTGCTATGATCTCTACAAAGGCTCGGTACCTGTTGCTGCGCATTGAACAGGCCTCAGGCCTGCGTGCGCAAACAGCGCGGAATGCGTAGCTTAGCGCTTTATCGGTCAGTTTTTTTGCTCTTACCTTATCTTTAATAAAAACAGTGGTATAAGCAGTATATAACTTGGCAGCCGAACAAAGCAATGAAACATTGTCAGGTTCTCCCTGTACCAGGCCATCAACCATCAAAAGGTAAGCAGGGCCTCCTGATTCAACTGTTGCCAGGTCATCATTATTAAGAATGGCTGCAGACAGGTTGCTTACAAGATCGCCGGTAGCTTTTGAAATAATAAAAGAGCAGCCGGCAATAGCGCAGATACCCGGCAAAATTAATAATAGCTTTACAACGGTAAGAAGGATTGCCAATCGTGTGCTCTTATTATTTGTTACGTCAGGTATGAAATTTAATTTCAACATTTATATAACATCCGCCGGTTAATCACCCAGTACCTCTTTTAACTTCATTGCCATCTCTGATATTGAAAACGGTTTTTGAATAATGCCTTGAGCTTTTATTTTCAAATCATCATTAATGTCTTCAACCATATATCCAGTTGAAATAACAATCTTTATGTTCGGCCGAAGTTCCTGAATCCTTTCGCACACCTTGTCACCCAGAATATCCGGTAGGCCGATATCAAGTATAGCCAGGTCAATGTCTTCGCCGGTGGTCTCAACAATGCTGATTGCCTCCATGCCGGTATTCACCGTTAAAACCTTGTAGCCAAGATATTCCAATGCCAAACGGCTTGTTTCCAAGACTTCTTCTTCATCATCTATAATAAGTATTGTCCCTTCACCTTTTGAAATTTCAGCTATTTCTTTTTTCTTTCTTAATAAAACCTCTTCAGTGTCAGCAGAGACAGGCAGGTAAATACTCACGACAGCGCCTTTGCCCGGTTCGGAATCAATTTCGATCCAGCCTCCATGATTAATAATAACGCCATATGATGCAGCCATACCAAGTCCGCGACCCTGAAGCTTTGTGGAATAAAACGGTTCAAAAATTCTTTCCTTTGATTCACTGTCAAGACCTTTGCCGTCATCTTCCACTGTAAGCCGGACATACTGCCCGACTTTAAGACCGGGATGCTGCATGGCGTATTTGACATCAACGTCTTTCTTTTGAACTGCAACCCGAATAGAACCCGATTTTTCTATAGCCTCTGATGCATTGCTCATAACAGCAGAAAAAACCATTTGCAATTGAGTTGCATCAGCTTTAATAATCGGAATATCCTTTTCCAAATTCATAACCACTTTTATTGATTGATTCATGCTGTGTTCGATTAAAGGGAGTGTTTCTTTCACAAGCTCCCTCACTGATAACTGTCTTTCCTGATATTTACCACCTCTTGCATAGGCAAGCAACTGACTGGTCAAATTGGTCATGCGAGTGGTTAAACCGAATAAACGCTCACCAAATTCTTTGATTTTATTATCACCCTCATATTCCATCTGCAGAAGTTCTGTATTGCCGGTTATCCCACTTAAAATGTTATTAAACTGATGAGCAATTCCGCCTGCTAAGGTGCTGATTGCATCCATCCTTTTTGCCTGCTGGAGCTGTGTTTGAAGCCGCTTTTGATTTGTAATATTGAGGGCTGTTATGATTGCGCCATTTGAAAAAGGCGCTATTCTTATATAAAGAAAATTGTCATTGTACTTTTGTTCGGGGAACTCTTTGGATATATTAGACTTGATGCACTCCATTAACTCGTTGTACATGTTGATGTCGTGCTTTCCGGCATAGTCTTTGTACATGATATTCCCAATTTGTGGCACCTTGTCACCGGAATTAATTTTGGCCAGGTTATACCCGGTCACCCGGGCATCATGATCGACGGTGATTGTTTCGATAGGATTATACTCGAATAAGGTGCGGTATCGCTCCTCTCCTTCCTTCAAAGATTTTTCAGTTTTCCTGAATTTGTTTATGGATGCCTGGGCATGGGAACCAAAAATTATGAAAAGGCATAAAACAACAACCCGAATATAAATGTTGTATAGATCAGCTCCGATGAGTTCAGCAATAATATTATATTTATTGAAAAAGAATATATTTAGAATAGAATCAATAATCCAGTAAGCTGTGGCTATAAAAATTGCGGCGAGCATCATCGAATCTAAAATGCTTTTGCGGTTTCCATTTTTATTCAGCACGTTACGTGTCCTCCCCTTATTCGAACCAATTCCTCAATTTTGATGGCGTCGTAGAAAGTCCCATCTAATGCGTTGCAGCGAATTTTCAGGAACTCGACATACTACATGTATTGCCTCGTCCCTGAAAAACCACTGTGCCTTTTTATCCCGCTGATTTTTAGCGGGGGTATATGGACCTTGGGACGATGCCGTAGGTGATACTTTTTACGAGTTCATCAATCTGATTCTTCTCCAAATTAGTTGGAGAAGAGGGTCCAGGGATTCCAGGGGTCAAGGATTCAAGTGTTT
>RCNF010003060.1_pt1 | contig 12937 bp, 10 predicted proteins | sample 2041311 | NCBI WGS metagenome assembly RCNF01 (sample SAMN09708228, study PRJNA481090) | Marine sediment metagenome, whole genome shotgun sequencing project. | biome: marine sediment; feature: ocean; material: sediment; isolation source: Sewage treatment plant 2 marine sediment (STP2) ... | reverse complement strand
CGCCGATCAACACCACCGTCCGGAACGGCGAAGCCTTGCCGAACTCGGGTTCGAACTGGACAAAGCCCTCGACCTCCGACGCGGAAGCCCAGACCTCGTCGTCGAGCACGCCATCGATCACCGGGCCCTGCTCGAAGACGACCGCGTCAAAGCGCGGCTCCGCAGCGCCGCCACCCAGCGCGACCATCACCAGGAAAGCGGTCGCTACGGCGATCAGCCTCGCGCAGGATCCTTCGACCTTGGAGGTTCGCCCGTCGGTGTTCACCCTGAGTCGTCCACGGCGCGATCACGTCACCGAATTCAGATGTTCGATGCCGAGCTCGGCAGAGGTATCAGCGTCAGGCAACGGCATGAACTCGCCCGAAACAAACCCCTCATAGCCGGTGGATCCCAATACATCGAGGATGGAGCTGAAATCGAGATGTCCGGCGCCCGGATACCAGCGATTGGAGTCCGCCACGTGAAAGTGGAAGATCCGGTCGCCGACGGCCCGGATGCTTTCCTCGATTTCGGCCTCCTCGATGTTCATGTGAAACGTGTCCAACAAGAGCCCGAAGTTGTCCGCGGCGACCCGTTCAATGAGGTCCAGACCCTGGGTCGCGGAGTGGATGAGATCGGTCTCGTATCGGTTCATGGGCTCGAGTGCGAATCGCACACCGGTGCCCGCAGCCGCAGCCGCGCACGCCTGGATCGCCTCGACCATGTACTCCATGGACCGCTCGTGGGTCTGACCCTCGGGGGTGATCCCACGGATAAGACCGAGGATGACGATGGCGTCGAGGTGAGCGGCCAACGGCACATGGCTCGAGATTCTCTCGATGGCCGCGGCACGCACCTTCTCGTCATCGCTGGTGAAGGACAGGCCTTCCTCTCCCCACGCCTGGCCGGTCCCGATGGCGGGCACGACCAGATTGTGCGACGAGATGACGCGCTCGAGCTCGCCGGCGTTCACCAATTTTGGATCCCGCACGGCGAGTTCGACACCGTCATAACCCCAGCCGGCGATCTTGGCCACGTTGGCTTCGAAATCACCCTTGAAAGCCACCGCCTGGAAGGCGGCGGCATGGGTCGACAGCACTACGCTGAGTTTCATATTTGATATGCCTTACGAGTTCGAACCCTGACCGATCCGAGGAAGCTGGTAGACCGATTTCCATCCCTCGCTCAGAGGCTCGCGGAGATAAGGTTCCATCTCGGCTTCGGTACGCAGGGTGACCATCTCCACCGGTGGCACGGTCCCCGCCGGGAAGGCTTCCAGGGTCTGATCGTTGAGCAGGGTGATGTACTTGAGAATAGCGGCGAGCGGTCGTTTCGCCTTCTCGGCTGTGCCCTGCGTGGCCTTGCCGACAACGCCTTCGGGGGTCGCCGCGATCTCGATGGCGAAGTGACCCTCACCCTCGGACCAGCGACTCGGCCGGCCGAAGGGATCCACCGACTTGTCGAAGTGACCATCCGGAAGATAGCCGATGCCTTCGGTGTCGACGGCATAGTCCATGTCCACCATGTCGGGGTGGAGCAGCAGGCCGAGGGAGGTCTCCGACTCATCTGCGTGGACGAAATTGGTGTCCATCTTGCCGCCCTTGGGCTCGGTCCGGAAGAACTCGCGAACCGCACGGTGCCAGTCGATGACGCGGAAGACACCGGGCAGCTGATAGCGCTTCTGGAACTGCTGGATGGCCGACTCGAGCATCCACAGATGACCGTGGTTGTTGATCAGAATCTGCTTGCGGAAACCGTCGTTCCAGAGACCCAGCATCACGTCGATGAGGAACTCACGGGCGATGTTCTCGCGGATGATGACGGTGCCCGGCATCCCCAGGTGGTGATACGGGTGCGACCCGTAGTTGAGCGGCGGCAGCGCGAGACTCACCGGCGCACCCTGCTTGGCGGTGAAGCGTCGCACGCCCTCGCAGATCTGACTGACGTAAAGGGTGTCCGAGGCGCTCGGCAGGTGGCGACCGTGGAGTTCGGTGCAGCCGATGGGGATGAGGACGACGTCGTTCTTCCGGCGTTCAGCCTCTACCTGGTGGCGGACGGTTGTCTGGATATAGGACCCGGCCTTGCCCCACTCACAGGGTGAGGGCACGCCGTATTCGGCAAGCATCGCATCGACCTCGGCGTCGCTCGCGTCCCACACTTCCTTCTTGCACCGTCCAACGGTGTTGTCTTCAAAAAACAGATCCGGTTGATCGGTGGTCAGCAACCGGGGATCTTCTGGGGAGTTTGACATGTGATTCTCCTTGTCTCGTTTCGATCTGTCGTCAGCTCTTGTACGGGTCGCCGGTTGGCGACCCGGATGTCATTGTTGTCTCGACCTCGATGGGTAATCCGGTCTGGATCGACCGGCGCCCGGCGAGGGCCACCGCCAGCGTCGCCGCCCCGTCCCGGTCGGTGACCGGTGGTGGGGTGTCATCGACGACACAATCAACAAATTCCTGAAGCATGGTCACGAAGGCGTCTCCCATGCGTTCGGGCGTCGTATGGACCGCATCGTGGTGGGCGCCACTGCGATCCAACACGCGGATGGGAGTCCGGCGAAGACGGCCGATCTGGACCGCCCCTTCATCGCCGATCACTTCGCCACGTAGATCATGGCCGTAACGGGTCGTCCGACTTGCGGTGAGGGCGCCCATGGCGCCACCGGCAAACCGTACGCTGACCACGGCGTTATCGATATCGCCCACAGTCGCGATGGATTCATCGATGAGGGCGCCGCCCTCGCCGAAGACCCGAACGATTTCGTCTCCCAGCAACCACCGCCCGAGATAGATGTCGTGGTACATCGAATCGAGGATCAGGCCGCCGCTGACCTCGAGATCGGCGAATGCCACCGGCGGTGGGTTCATATCGCCGCTGAGCGAGCGGTAGAGGACGGGCTTTCCGATCCCTCCCGCATCGATGACACGCTTGGCTTCGATATATCCCGCATCGAACCGACGGGAGTGACCGAGCATGAGCTTGACGCCCGCGGCTCGAGCCGCCTGCGATGCGCGGCCGCAATCTTCGAGACTGAGACCGAGCGGCTTCTCGCACAGGATGTGCAGACCGGCCGCGGCGCAGTCCTCGACATTGGTCACATGGGCCGATGTGCTGCTGGAGATGACAACCCCGTCAAGGGTTTCTGCCTCGAGCAGTGCATCAAGATTGTCGTACACGGACACGGCGCCGCAGCGCCGGCGGACCTCAGCGGCCCGCTCGGCACTGGACGTCGTCACGGCGACGAGGTGCGCACCCCTGATGCGGTAATGGAGATTCTCCGCATGGGTCTGACCCATCCGGCCCGCTCCAACCACGGCCATGCGCAAATCGTTCACCGTTCTTCCTCTCCTGATCTCGTCATTCAGTTGGGTTTGACGAGAATCTTGCCGTCGGTCCGGTCGGTGGATTTGGCGATGGCTTTCAAGGTGTCGTCGAGGCCATAGCGGGCGGTGATGATCGGGCTCAGATCGATGCGACCGGAAGCGACCATGCGGATGACATTGGGGAAGGTCTCGTGACCCGAGTGACCCTGGGCGCCGAACGCCTGAGCGCGACGAACCTGGAAGGCTTCCAGATACATCGGCACTCGCTTGGCCGCACGACCGATCTGAATGACCTTGCTGTTGATCGCCAGGGCCTTTTCCATCTCCGGAATCGTCAGGTGGGGAACACCGGCAGCCTCGACGTGGAAGTCAAAACCGGCGCCGTCGCTGTGCTCCATGAGCACCTCGCCGGGGCTGACCTCACGCGGGTCGTAGCAGAAGTCCGCACCGACCGCCTTGGCGAGCTCGATCCGCGGCTTCGAAACCTCGAAGGCAACGATTTTGCCCGCACCCGCCGCCTTGGCGAGTGCAATCGCGGCCAAACCGATGGACCCGGCGCCGAAAATCGTCACGAAATGACCCGGGCGGAACCCGCCGCCACGCTCGAACATTCCGTTGTACGCGACACAGGTGGGTTCGGTGAGGGCTGCGAGCTCGTAGGCCTTCTCTTCGCTGCCGACTCTCTCGGCGATGGCGTCGATCTTCCAGCAGAACTTCTCGTCCACCGCGATGTAGTTGGCAAAGGCGCCCGGTATGGTGAACCCGATCTCCTCGAGATTGGTGCAGTGGTTGGGATAACCGTTGCGGCACGGAATGCATCGGCCGCACCAGATCATCTCCTCCACGGTGACCATGTCGCCGTTGGTGAGCAGGGTGACATCCTTACCGATCTCCACGACCTTGGCCGAGAACTCGTGGCCGAGGATGGTGGCGAACTTTGTCAGGCCCGGGTAGAGGATGTAGTTGTCGTCATCGGTTTCATAGAAGTGCATGTCCGAGCCACAGACGCCGCAGGCCTGGATTTCGAGGAGAACTTCCTTGGGACCGGGCTTTGGATCGGGCCAGGGTCTGACTTCCAGGGTCGGGTTTCTCCAGATGTCGTTGCCACTGATGGCTTTGCCGGTCTTCTTTTCCCAATCCGAGACCTCATAACCTGGTTTGGGATCCCACTTCGCGTCAAGTACGAGACCTTTCATAACAAACCTCCGTCGAATTTCTTTCGGCGCCGCTTGAGTCTCGCGGCACCGTGTGTTTCCGCACCTAAACCGAGAGAGCTACCCCCCGGTACTTCTGTTCCATTAGAGCAACGATCTCTTCACGGCTTCTGCGAATCGGCCCGGGAACCGCCACCTTCAAGCTCGTGACCGCGGCCGACCACCGAAGGGCCTCTTCGGGCGGGTGTTCCAACCGGGCCGCAACATAGGAGCCGACACAGGTGTCGCCCCGGCCGCTGCGTCCGAGCATGGATTCCGCGTGAAAGTCAGCCTCGAAGAACTGCCCCTCTGCGAGCAAAACGATTCCATCGCGGTGGGTGATGATGACTTCGCGAGATCCGAGTGCGGCCAGAGCCCGGGCCGCCTGCCTGATGTCCGACTCTCCGGTTATGGACTCAGCCTCAACGGCGTCGGCCTTGAGGATGTCCACCAACGGCAGAATCACGTGCCGCTCCGGCCATTCGGTATGTTCGAGACGGCCGTCGGGATGGCGGATCCTGATAAAGCCCTGGGCATCGGCACTGATCAGCGCATCCTTCCTGCGAAGCTCCTGGACGACTTCGAGGGGAACCTCACCCTGGATCGATGGACTGATCACAAAGGCCTTTGAATCGACTTCTCGAACCTGTTCCACGGTGAAAGCGCCCGCGGTGTCCGCAACGGTGAGGGTCCTTTCATCGGGGTTGTCCGAAGGGTACTCGAGACGCATGAGGGTCGAGCTCGGGGTCGCGGTGGCGAAGACCGTGATCCCCACCTCCTCGAGGGCCCGGACCACGTGAAAATCCTCAAGCGCCAGTCGCATGATCGCCGCGACCTTTCGGCCGAGAGCGAGCGCCGCGTTGGCCGAGTAGTTGACCCCGCCACCGTCGGCGTGGGTGGTGCCCGCGGCCGTGACGATGGTGTCCTTGGTGTAGTTGCCGATGGTGGTGACGTCGAATCGAGCGTCTTGCTTGGTCATGTATTCCTCAATCTCAGTCTCTGACTTGAACCCGCCACAGCGAAGTGGCCAAGATGAACGAGACGACGGACATGCCGATCCAGAACAGAATTGCCGCGGAGAAATCGTAGTGACGGACGCCGTCGACCATGGTCACCCCGTTCTCAATCAGATGGCCGCTGATCTGATCCTGAAGGGCGGCGCCGATATAGGAGAAGACCCCGATAAAGCCCATGGCCGCGCCGGCCGCCCGTTTGGGTGCGATATCGAGGGCGAAGAGGCCCCCGAGCGAGGTCACGAGCCCGGTCAGTCCGAAGCCATAGATAAAGAACGCCGCGGTCATGAAGAGCGGTTTGCCGGGAGGTCCGAAGAAGACCATCAGCAATCCCACGATCTCCATGGCGGCGAAGATCATATTGGTCGGTGGGCGTCGGGCGTTGAAGACCTTGTCCGATGTGTAGCCGAAAGCCAATGCGCCGAGAATCCCGGCGATGGTGTTGACCGAGATGACGCTGCCCGCCTGCATCAGGGTGTAGCCCTTGGCCTCCTGGAGATAGAGCACGCCCCAACTGTTGATGGCGTACCGGGTGACATAGATCGACGCGCTCGCCATCGCCAGCACCCAGATCGCCGGAATCTTGAGGATCGTCTTCTGGACGGCCCAGGTGCTCTCTTCGGCCTCGGTCGTAGCGGCCGATTCACCACTGTGGTCGTTCTTCCAATCGGCCACGGGCGGGAGACCCATGGTCTGCGGCCGATCCTGCATGTAGATATAGAGCAGGCCCGCAACCACGATGCACAAAACACCCGGGCCCCAGAACCCGGCACGCCAGCCCCACAGCGTGACGAGGGCGGCGACGCCGACAAAGGTGAGCCCTTCGCCGATGGCGTGAGCCGTGCTCCAGATCCCGTACATCCGCCCCCGCTCGCTGTTTGAGAACCAGTTGGCCATGGCCACGGCGCCCGATGGCGCGCCGAAACCCTGGAACCAGCCGTTGAGGGCCCAGAGCAACACCGAGAGCCACAGGATCGTGGAGAACCCCATCCCAATGTTGAGGAACGCCGAAATCAGCACCCCGAAGGCGAAGAAGATCTTGAGGTTCATGTGATCGGCGAGGAAGCCGTTGGTGAGCTTGCCGAAGGCGTAGGTGTAGAACAGCGCCGAGCCGATGATGCCGAGCTCGACCGGGGTGAAGATCCCACCGTCGATGAGCGGCTTCTTGACCATGGAGAGCGCCAGGCGGCAGGTGTAGACCACTCCGTAGCCGATGGTGATCGCCAACATGATCCGCAGCCGGTGGCGCTTGTAAAGCGTATCGATCCGAGTCTTGTCGGTGAGCGGCGCTTTGGGCTCGCCGGTCCGGAAGATGCTGGCGAAATTCATGGGGCCTCCACCTTGATCGGTCGGTTCTCGGCCATGGAGCGGGAAGCCGCGATGCCGATCAGGACCGACATGAGCCCGTCGGTGCCGCCCGCCGCCGGTTGAAGATCGTCACGGATCCCGGCAAAGAACGACTCGAGCTCGGCGACAAACGATGCCTGGTAGCGCTCGAGGAAGAAGTACAGAGGTTTGTCGGAGCGAACACCGGCGTTGGTGCTCACCGTCACACGGTTGGCGGTCTCGTTGACCGCCTCGGCGCTGCCGCCCGTGCCGAAGACCTCGACCCGCTGGTCATAGCCGTAGACCGCCTGGCGGCTGTTCTCGATCACCGCGATGGCGCCGTTGGCCATCCTGAGGGTGGTGACCGCGGTGTCCACATCGCCCGCCTCACCGATGGCCGGGTCGATGAGGACGGCCCCGCAGGCAAATACCTCTTCGACCTCACTGCCGGTGAGGAACCGAACCATATCGAAGTCGTGGATGGTCATGTCGAGGAAGATGCCGCCCGAGGTCTTGACATAGTCCACTGGCGGCGCCTCCGGATCCCGCGAGGTGATCTTGACGAGATGGATCTCACCCACGTCGCCGTCAATCACGGCCTGTCGTACACGCGCGAAGGTCGGGTCGAAGCGCCGGTTGAAACCGACCTGCAGCTTGACCCCGCTGTCGGCGACGATTCCGATGGTGCGGCGGATGCGCTCGGGATCGAGATCAATGGGCTTCTCGCAGAAGACGTGTTTCCCCTTCTTGGCCGCCCGTTCGGTGAGATCGGCGTGGGTCGGGGTCGGTGAGCAGACGAGCACGGCCTCGATCTCGTCGTCCTCGAGGATCAGCTCCGGGTCTTTCCCGGTGATGACCGGCGAGGGCGGCCACGAGGAAAAATCGACATAGGGATCGGTGACGGCTTTGAGCGTGATCCCCGCCATCCGCAGGAGGTTGTTCCCGTGGACCTGGCCGATTCTCCCGGCGCCGAGGATTCCCACCGTGATCTGTCTCATTGGTCTGATCCTTCTGTATCAGTAACTATTCTTGTTAGGTCTTAGAGCGAGCCGGAGGCTGGACCCCTCCAAAGGGGGTCGGAGGGTATCCAGCCTCCGAACTTCCCGAATGTACTCAGTTCACGACGTGGTTACAGATCGAACCTCACACCCAGGGTCGCCCACCAGTCGTAGAACTCCTGCTGGCGGATTCGGTTGGGGGTGTTCTCGTATGCCGTGTACGGCTCGTTGGTGATGTTGATGACTTCCATAACGATGCTGAACTTCTTGGAGGCCTGCACCCGGAACAGGAAGTCGAGCTGGGCGTGGTTGTCGACATAGATGTCTTCTTCCGGATCCCCACCGACCTCGATCAGTTTCTTGCCGTTGTAGTTGTATGAGAGACGCGTGGTGATGCCGTACTTCTCGTAGACCAGCGCAAGGTTGCCGATTTGGTCCGACTGGCCGGGAAGCGAAGTGGAATCGCGGTCCGGATATTTTGCATCGGAATCGACATAGGTGTAGTTGGCATAGAGCCCGAGGCCGCCCCAACCACCCTTCCAGTTGGTGAACTGGTTCTGGAAGGCGAGTTCGATACCGGTCAGAGTGCCCTTGTCACCGTTGCGCGGTTGGGTGATTTCAACGTCCTCGCCATCGATGACGTCGTCTTCCTGGAAGATATAGATGTAATCGGTCAGGTCCTTGTAGAAGACACCCGCCGAGATGATGCCGACGGGTTGCAGGTATTTCTCCCACATAAGGTCGACGTTCCACGCAGTGGTGACGTTGAGATCGGCGTTGCCGAGCTCGACCTCGCCGTCCTCGAGGTTGGCGAACCGCCATGGCGCCGCGTCCTCGAAATTAGGCCGTGCCAAGGTGCGGGTGAGAGCGGCGCGGAGCTGTGAATCCTCACTCGTCTTGTAGATGAAGTGGAACTGGGGCAGCCATTCGGTGTAGTTCTTGTCGCCGTTGACCGGCAACAGGGATACGGGATCGCCCTCCTCGTCGAGGATCAGCTCGTATGCGGTGTATTCGCTCTTGGTGCTCTCGAGCCATGAGAGTCGTCTTCGCGCCGAAAAGGAACTCGCCCAGAGCGTATGCCGCGAGGGTGTCTTCCGAAACCTCGAAGTCGGCGAGGTCCTCTTCCAGATTTCTCTCGGACTCGAGGAGTCCGCTTGCACCCAGCTCCCTCATGAGGCGGGGGTCGAAGAACGGAACGATCTGGTTGCCGTAGGTCCCGCCGAAGAACGGGGTCTCGGATGTCCAGTTGCTCAAGTAGTCGACCATATTCAGATCGTCGTCCGCCTCGAGGTCATAGACCTCATAGTCCTGTTCCTTGGTTTTGGTCCGGTATTTGGCGCCCACCTTCCACAACCCGGAGAATCCCGCGTTCTTGTAGAAGCCCTTGGTCAGGTTGATGGCGCCGACGATGTCCTCTTCGGTGGATATCTTGGACTGGTCCTCGATGTCCTTGAACCAGAACTGATCGGCACTTTCGTTGAGCGGGTTGGCCTGGATGTTGTTCGGATCGATGTGATCGGCGCTGACGTTGGGATCGAAGACCACATCTTCCATCTCAAAGGCGGAGGTGTACTGGTTCGGTGTCTCCTCCTGTGCTTTGTTCCACATCACACGATAGTCGAGGACAAAGGACTCACCGATGTTGTTCTCACCGCCGAAGGTGAATGAGTAGATATCGGATGTCTGCGTCCGGTCCTTGATGTCACGGACGAGCTCTTCGTCGCCGACCTTGTTTCTTTTGCGGCGCCTCAGCTCGGTGTCCTCGTAGTTGGTCACCAGACCCCGCAGATAGTAGTTGGAACGCTGGGTCGCCCGGAAGTCGAGATCGAAGGTCAGACCGTAGCGTTTCCTCTGCGTGGTGTAGTCGCGGAACTGGAGCTCATCGAGATCGCCGTCGTCGTACTCCGGCTCGATGTTGTCGGCGCCTCTCTTGGTGTCGCTTCCGCTGATGGAAAACAAGAGACCCCAGTCTTTCGATTCGCCGAATCGGTTGCCGAAGGTGAAGCTTCCGTTCGGGGCCGTTTCTTCCATGAGCGCGCTGTAGCCCACACCGAGCGCGGCCGAGAGGCGCAACTCTTCGGGGGCTCGGAGGGTCACCAGGTCGACGGTGCCGCCGATGGAGTCGCCGTCCATGTCGGGCCGCAGGGCCTTCGAGACCACGATGGAACCGAGAAGGTCAGCCGGAATGGTATCGAGCGCAACGTTTCGGACACCGGCTTCAGGCGACGGGATGCGCTCGCCGTTGACGGTGGTTGAGTTGAGCCTGGCCTCGGTGCCGCGAATGATGATGTAGCGGCCCTCACCCATGTCGCGATTCAGGCTGACGCCCGGGATCCGCTGGGTCGCCTCGGCCGCGTTCTTGTCCGGGAAACGACCGATCTGATCGCCGGACACTATGTTCGTGATATTGACCGAGTTCATCTGTGTATTAAGGGCTTTGGCCTGGCCTTCGAGAAGTGGCGAACCACGAACTTCAATTTCGCCGCCATAGGCGAGCGTCATATCCTGGCTCACCGGCTCGCCGGCCACAACCGTCACATCGGCGGTGGCGCTCTGCAACCCGAGGTAGCTGAACGTCAGGGTGTGGTCGCCGACGGGTACCGGCGCCAACCGGTATGAGCCGTCAAGCCCGGTGACACCAACGATGTTGGTTCCATCCACGCTGACGCTGACTTCGGATACGACGTTGCCCGCGGGGCCCATCACCGTTCCATAGATGACACCGGTACCATCCTGGGCGGAAACAATGCCAGGGGCCACCGCCATTCCAATAAACAGTGCCAAAAGAGCCAGATACCTGAGTGCCTTCATGGACGCCATTGCTTCCCCCTTATCTCAATTCGGTCAGAAAATGTTAAACGAAGGTGTCCCGCCAACGCGGCCCCCTCCCCCGGTGCGGAAAACTCGGAATCACTTTCACAAATCCGGAAAAACCCGCACTTTTCACCAGAGGTCTGAGTTCCCCGGTATGAACTGCGGGTCAAAACTGCGGATTGTTGCTTCTGCGGCTGCATCGACATCCTTTTTGGAACGTTCCAGGTTGCAATCTTCCGTTCCAAGCGCTATATTTTGGAACGTTCCAAAAAGGAACATATAACTCGGATCGGCGGAAGTCAAGTGGCACCACGAGGAAACGCAGGCAGACCGGGACCGCAGGCCATGCCGACAATCCTTGATGTCGCCCGAAGAGCCGGCGTCTCAAAATCACTGGTGTCCATGGTGACCCGCGGAGAGACTGGTGTCAGCAGGGAAAAACGCGCCGCGATCCTCAGGGCCATCGATGATCTCGGCTATCGGCCCAATGCCATGGCTCAGGGTCTGGTCATGCGCCAGACCCGCATCCTCGGAATCATGGTTTCCGATCTCCAGAACCCGTTCTTTGCCGCGGTGATCTCCGGGGTCCAAGAGCGGGCCGAGGGTCTTGGATTTCGAGTCCTCATCACCACCGGTGATCGCACCCCGAGTGTCGAGGAAAGCGCCATCGAGAACCTGCTCCAGCTCAGGGTCGACGGTCTGATCCTCGCCTCACCGCGCGTCGATGACAAGGTCATCGCTCAAGCCAGTCGATCGGTTCCCGTTGTCATCCTCAACCGCAACACCGCGGATGACACCAGCGACAGCGTCACCAACGACAATATCGCCGGCACCCACCTCGCGGTCGAGCACCTTGTCAGCTTCGGCCACCGCCGCATCGCATTTATCGAGGGCGGAGCCGGCGCCGGCGCCCGGAGCCGTTACGAAGGATTTCTCCGCGCCATGTTCGACTTCGGCCTCGAGGACGAGATCGTCACGGTCGAGGGCCGGCATACCGAGGAGGGCGGCTATCAAGGCGCCATGGAGCTCCTCAAGATGAGGATCCTCCCGACCGCGGTTTTCGCGTCGAACGACCTCTGCGCCATCGGCGCCATGAACGCCTTCGAAGAAGCCGGACTGAGCATCCCCGACGATCTTTCGCTCGTCGGTTACGACAACAACCGTATGGCGGCGATGCGACACATCTCGCTGACCACCATCGACCAGCCCGGAGACGACATGGGTCGCTCGGCGGTCGAGCGCCTTGCGGAACGGATCGACGGGGACCGGGCCGAACCGAGCCACGACGTCGTCACGCCCAGCCTTGTAGTGCGTTCTACGACAGGTCCTCCACGTTATGAAAGAGAGTCATAATTAACTCGATTAAACTAATTGACAAGCAACGGCATCTCTCAATGCAGCAAGTGAGAAGAAGGAGAACACATGAATCCGAACACCGCATCGACGATCAAGAATCCCGCCCTGAGCGTAACCGTGATCCTCTTGATCATGTTCCTGGTGTCCTGTTCCGGGTCGGAAGTTCCGGCCCCGGACCCGGCCCCGGAAGAAACTCCCCCCATCGTCTTCGCCGAAGGGGCTCTCCACCCCGTCGTCATCACCGAGGAGACAAAGTACGACACAGATGATCCGGCAATCTGGATTCACCCCACAGATCCATCACAGAGCCTGATCGTCGGCACCGACAAAAACCCGGAGGATGGTGCCCTCTACGTCTTTGATCTCGATGGAAAAATCCAGCCGGAGAAAATAGTTCGCCCGCTCCTTCGGGTCAACAACGTCGATATCGAATACGGTTTGATGCTCGGTGGTGAACTGGTTGACATCGCTGTTTCCACCGAACGAGGAGCCAACAAAATACGAGTCCACAGCCTACCGGATATGAAAGAGATCGATAACGGTGGTATCGAGGTTTTCACTGGCGAGGAAGGACGTCAAGCGATGCCGATGGGCATCTCGCTCTACAAGCGGCCGTCGGACGGCACCATCTACGCGATCGTCGGCAGAAAAAGCGGCCCATCAGAGGGATATCTCTGGCAGTACAAGCTCGAGGACGATGGCAATGGAAATGTGATTGGCGTCAAAGTACGTGAATTTGGTGCCTACAGTGGTCTCAATGAAATCGAATCCATCGCAGTCGATGATCCTCTCGGATATGTCTATTACTCAGACGAGGGGACCGGCGTCAGAAAATATCATGCTGATCCGGATGCCGAAGGTGCCGGCGAAGAGCTCGCCATTTTCGCCAATGTATTTGGTCCCGAAGGATTCACCAGAGACAACGAGGGAATTTC
>RCNF010002224.1_pt1 | contig 12940 bp, 9 predicted proteins | sample 2041311 | NCBI WGS metagenome assembly RCNF01 (sample SAMN09708228, study PRJNA481090) | Marine sediment metagenome, whole genome shotgun sequencing project. | biome: marine sediment; feature: ocean; material: sediment; isolation source: Sewage treatment plant 2 marine sediment (STP2) ... | reverse complement strand
AAGAACAGGTTACTTGGGTCTGGTGTGTTTTCTGGATGGGACAGAATAATGTCCTTTATTAAATTAGAGTCGTTATTGGACCCTTGATACCGAACTCGACCATCTAAATCGACATCAGCATTGTCATAGGCATCATAAAAGAAAAGGTTACCTGAGGAATTATCGGGATGTGCCAAGACCTGATCTTTAATAAAATTGGTGTCGTTACCAGATCCCTGATAGCGTACACGGTCGTCACTGTTGGTATTGCCAGCCCAAAGTGCCATGTCGTTAGATGTTAATTGTGCTTGTGCAAATATGCCAAAGGTTGAAAAACCACTATTTGTAAAATCTACAACTGTTGTTGTAGCTTCTTTTAAGGCAATGGTTGAAGCACTCATAACTCCTAAATGGTTACGATGCTTTACCACTACAAAATAACTAGTTGGTGCTGCAGACATTATTAAATTAGAAACACCGTCAAGATTAACCACATCTCCATCACGTTGTAAGAGTGCAGAACGTGCGTTACTGATTTTAGTGTTATCATTTGCTGCTCTAAGCTCTACCCAAACCCAATCTACAATGGCATTGGCACCAGTTGCGTTAAATACCGAAGCATCACAAGTGGCTGCATCTGCATAAGGAGACGTGGTTGGTATAAAACTTCCTATACGCAAATTGTCATTCATTTGTCCAGCTGTAGCTGGATTTAACAATGGTCCTTGTAAAAATACTATTGGATCAATCTTTAATTTAAAGGCTGCATTGATAAAGCCTTCGGAAACTTGCATGCTTGCATCGGCAAACTCTTGTACATTGACTTCGCCAATGGTATAGAGTATTTCTATTGTTCCATCTACAGAAGTGGCAGAAGCGCCTCCACTATCGATACTAAATTTCTCTATGCTTTGTGCATTGCTAATAGAACATATAAGCAATGCAAATAAAAATATGAGTTTTGTTTTCATTGTTTTAGTTGTTAATGGTTAGTTTATATTTATTTGTAACAGGTTTTAATGTTTAATGAGTTTTTCTGTTTTTAGGTTTTTAATATAATCCCATAAGTCTTCTGCGTTAATGTTGACTCCTGAAGCGTTTACAATTATTCTATCTTCAACTTTGTAGAATAGCTGTGTGGCTTTTTCTCGTTCGCTATATTGGGTTATATAGGGTTTTATATCCTTTTCGTCTTTACCATCATTTTCCATTGCATAGGCAAAATTTATCATGTTCATATTATCAGGGTTCTTAGCACAATCAATTACATAAAGGTCTATTTCTTTTTTTTGGGTTTCGTTAGTATAGATTAAATGAATATTGTTTTTGTTTTTTTGTCCTTGAGGAGGCTTGCCATATTCTTTGGTAGTTACTGATAGATCACCTAGTTTATTTGGTGCCCATTTTTCAAATTGTTTTTTTGTTATGGGAGTTAAATTGTATAATTTTTTGGCAGTTTGTATTTTTCCCTCGTTAGCTACTTGTCTTAAAGACCATTTCACCTTTTCAGATGCGGGTGAACTTTTGGAAAACGCTGTCGTTTTTAACTGATTGGAATAGATATCACTTTTATCATTATTTAGATCCCATGTCGTATTTTCTTCTATAAAATTCCATCCTTTTTCAAAGGATATATCGACAATATTAATAGCGTACAATTCATTAGTACTAGGTGATATTTTATCACATTCATCTTTGTAGTTTATAGCTCTATCAATATAAAACCAATAATAAGTATTTAATACAGCGAGACTATCTTGTGTAGCGTCATGGTTACGTACCGTTTTTTTATCGCTTACGGCTTCTAGTATCCCTACTTTTAATCCATATTTCTTTATGTAGATAGCGTTGGTTTTTTGTGAGTATACATCATCAAAAGGTGTTTTAGCAAAAACATCTCGATCTTTACAACCACTATCTATTGAAAACCAACTTTGAAAGATATAATGTTCTAAATTAATACCGTCATAAAGGGCCTTAATATCATATTCTGGTAAGTTAAAATTGATGGTACCATCTGTTTTGATTTTCCCTAAACTAACTTCATCTCCATCTGCTTGCATTTGGATTAAGTGTAAAGCTTCATGAGTATAATCTAACTCTCCTTTAGGTTGGTTCTCAACTTTAGGTAAAGCGGTTTGCGATTGTTGTGCTATACACGATTGAACTAGTGTAAATACGAATAGAAATAGTATGTAAATTTTAGTTTTCATAATTATAGTTTTCTTGCTTTAAAATTTCCTTCTGTAATCTCTTTTATTGAATTATCTAAGGGATTGAATCCTGTAAACGAAAAGGTGCCTTTTATGTAAGTATCAGTATTTTCGGTTATTGTAATTGTACCAGAACCTGCATCTTCATTTGCTCCCCAAACAGCATAAGGATTAATTTCTTGATAAAATAGTACCGTTAATCCTCCTACCGTTGGTATAAATGCTCCAGTAGAAATAGGGCTTTCTAATGTTAAAGCAATAGAGGATACTTCGCCTACTCCACTGATTATATAGACATCAGATTCATCAGGTAAAGCACTAACAGTAACGAAATCTCTTGAAAAATCTACCCCATCTACTTTAGCGGTTAAAAAATAATTGCTCTGTTCTTGGTTTGTATCATCATTATCATCATCGCTAGAACAACTACTTAGCACTCCTACTATTATTAATAAGATGAGTGCTGTTTTAAGAAATGTGGTTTTTAGTATTTTCATAATTGTTGGTTTTAATTTTTATTATTAAATTCTTTTAGTGATTTATATTCGCTTAAATCTAATGTGTATTTCATTTTTTTAAGTTCAATGCAAGTTGTTTTAAAATTGTGTTTTTTGTTTTTATTACTAGTAAATTCAGCTTCTAGCATAATGCCATTTTCAAGTTCTTTTACTAATTTTTTATTGAGTCCTTCAGGTATATTTTGAGTATTACCAAATGCACGATTAAAACTTATGGGAGCATTTTTTGCTATGTATATATGCATAACACCATCATCCATTTGGGTTTTAAAGCCTTGGCAGTTGTAACCCAAAATTTCTTTGGTATCTGTTTTAACAAGATTAAAATTATCTGCTTGCTCAATATTATTCTCAGAATTATCTGCAGGAAGTTCAGTAGTACGAATTATTTTTTGTCCCTGCATATCCATAAGTGCTATGTATGCGTTTCTGCCTCTATCCATTACAGTAATACTACTTTTGCTTGTGTCTTTTTCGTCTAATACGAGTACAACGCCAAAGTAAGTTGCGTTTTGTTTAAGCATATAGTGCATTTTTACATCACTTTTATTAGCCTCCATTTTTAAGGTGTATTTCCATTCAAAATGGTAAGTATCAGGCAGGTTTATTTCTTCTTTAGACTCTTCTGTTTTTGGCTTTTTATTATTACTATCTATTTTATTTTCAGCACCATCAAAAGTTTTATCAATCTTTTTGTTTACTCGTTTTTCTGCTCGTCTCTCTGCCTCTTGCTCTATTCTCTGCTCTGCTTTTTTAGCTAATTTTTTAAAAAATTGTGCTTGAGTAGTATTACTTATTAATAAAAAGGCAAAGACTAGTATTAGTGGTTTTACTGTTTTCATTGTTTTTTGGTTTTAGCTTTTCGTTTGTTACGGAAAAATTATTTAACACCTTAAAGTGCGTTGTGAATTTCAAGGATTCAATGTGTATGTTTTTACTTTCTTATTGTGAAAATCATTCATAGCCCTTTGATTATCAGCTATTATATTATGGCAACTAAATGACTAGCTCAGTAACTTTTTATAAAATTAGTAATGATCTGTTTTTGAGATCTGCACTATTGTAACAAATGATGCTACATATGTAACACATTAGTTAAATAGTGCTTTATCAACGCTTTATACGCATTTTAAATTATTTTCTATTTATGGTCTTGCTTCTAATATTAAATTAAAAGGGGTCTCTGTTGCGCGTTTAAATTTTGAGAAACCGCCTTTAGTAATGACGTCTTTTAATTTCTTTTCACCTGCTTGTGCACCTAAAGCCATTCCTACTTCTTGGTTTAAAGAACATGGTGTACATAGCATTGTTGAAAATGCATAAAATGCTCTTCCAACTGGGTTTAAGTTTTCTTCTAAAGTATCTTTTGCAAAGGGCTCTACAATCATGCAAGAACCATCTGGTTTTAAAGCTGCTTTTGTATGCGCACAAGCACCAACTGGATCTCCCATATCGTGAAGACAATCAAAAAATGTGATAAAATCATAATCTTTTCCTGGAAAGTCTTTTGCTGTAGAAACTTGAAAAGAGACATTAGTTACACCAGCATCTTTTCCTCTTTCTTTGGCTTGGTCGATAGATGGTTTATGATAATCGAAACCTACAAAAGTAGACTTCGGAAATGCTTTCGCCATTATAATTGTAGACGCTGCATGTCCACAACCAATATCAGCCACTTTTGCACCTTTTTGTAATTTCTCAACTACACCATCCATAGCAGGAAGCCAACTAGCAATTAAATTACCTTCGTATGATGGACTAAAAAACTTTTCTGTTCCGCAGAATAAACAAGAATTATGATCTCCCCAAGACACGCCTTCACCTGTTTTAAAGGCCTTTTCGATTTTAGGTTCATCGTGATATACTGAAGAAATAGCATAAAAAGCACCTGTCATAAATACTGGACTTTTTCTATTACCAAAAACCATTGATTGTTCTAGCGTCATAAAGAATTTTTGAGTAGAAGCTTCATATTCTACATATCCTGAAGCTGCTTGAGCAGACAACCATTCTCTAACATAGCGCTCAGCAGTATTCGTTTTTTCTGCTAACTCATGAGATGTTAAATGACCAGACTCTGATAAGGTAGTATACAATCCAAGTTTATCTCCAATTGTTACTAATGGTCCATTGGCTGCTGCTCCCATTTCGGTTACTACTTTACCTAATAAGTCGTGTAATTTGTCTTCGTTTAACTCCATGATTTTCTGTTTTATTGGTTAATAATCTGCTTATTAGTACTTTATATTTTAATAGGTAAACATGCTTAGTAAGATTTGTTTCATTATTCAATCTTAATTTTACAAAATCGCAGACCTTATTAGTGGCTGATTTTGAATATTACAATTTTATACGAAAATGATAGAATCAGCATGCCCTATTTTTTTAAAGTCTATAAGTAATTATGAATTGTGAAGAAAAATCTTGTACTATTACTGCATAGAGGAATAAAAATAACAATTAATTAACTTATAATCAACTATTTAGATATATCGCTGGGAGAAAACCCAAATTCTTCTTTAAAAGCTTTACTAAACCACGAAGGATTATTAAAACCTACCTCATACGCTATTTCTGAAATAGTTTTATCGGTAGTTTGTAACAACTCTTTGGCTCTTTGAAGACGAACTGTACGAATGAAGAGCGCTGTAGATTTATTGGTAATAGCTTTTAATTTTCTATAGACTTGTGATTCGCTCAAATGTAATTTGAAAGCAAGATGCCTTGACCCAAATTCATGGTTGTCAATTTCTTGATTTATGATCTCAATTATTTTTTGAAGGAATTTTGTTTCAGGATTTTCAGCTTTTTTATTTAAAAAACTACTGAAGCTACTGTTTTCCATTTTCAGCAACATTTTTTTACGTAAACTAATAAGCTGATCTAATCTTGTAAATAATTCTGCTTTTACAAAGGGCTTTGTTAAATAAGCATCTGCACCGTGTGAAAGCCCAATAAGTCGATCCTTCATCGTAACTTTAGCAGTAAGTATAATAATTGGAATATGGTCAGTTCTCTCATCGGTTTTTAAGGTTTTACATACTTCATAACCGTCTTTGCCAGGCATCATTACGTCACAAATAATTATGTCTGGTACTTTTTCTAAAGCAATTTCAATTCCTTCAATTCCGTTAAGGGAGTGTATAGTTTGATATTTGCCTTTTAAACAAGTTTCTAAATAATGAGCAACATCGTGATTATCTTCGATAATTAAACTCAAGGGCAATTCAGAATTTGGATCAAAAGTTTCAACAATTTCAATATTGTTTTTTGCAGTAGAGATTAATGGTTCAGGCTTAGCAACGAAGTGTTGATCTTTGGAAATTGAAGCATTTCTTGAAATTGGTAACTCAACAATAAATTCACTGCCTTTATGAAGTTCGCTTTTTACTTCAATATTCCCACCCATAAGATTCACTAATTCTTTTGTTAAGGCAAGACCTATTCCAGTACCTTCAACTGATTGAGATTCTGATGCATTTACTTGATAAAACCTATTAAAAATGTTTGGTAGATTTTCTTTTGCAATACCGATACCATTATCTTTAATTTTAAGAATAAGTCGTTCTTTTTCCTTTTCTATACTATGATTAATATGGACGATTATTTTTCCTTCAGATTTGTTGCTAAACTTAATGGCATTTGAAATAAGGTTATAAATTATAGCAGATAGCTTGTCAACATCATAATCCATTATTAAGGAGTCAATTTCAGCATATACAGTTAGTTTAATTTGTGATTCATCAGCCATTGAATGAAAGCTTTCGCTGAGGTATTTTATAAATGGAATAATATCGCCTTTAACAAAATTTAAATCCATTTTTTCATTTTCTAATTTCGCTAAATCGAGTAGTTCGTTTACAAGTCTCAATAAATTATTTCCATTACGTTCAATCATTTCTATTGACTTTTCTGCATTTTCCAGTTCTTTGTCTTCAATGTTTGATTTTAGCGTATTAGACATGCCTAGCATTACAGTTAATGGAGTTCTGAATTCATGTGTGATATTTGTGTAAAGGTTACTTTTTAACTGATCTAGATCTGCTAAGCGTACACTTTCTGCAAGGGCGAGTTTTCTAGAAAGCTGAAAACGGTAAAACCTGTCTGCAAAAGTAATGGCAATAACCGTATACAAAATATAGGCCCACCAGGTTGCCCACCAAGGAGGTAAGATATCTAAAGTAATCTCTAATGGCTTCTGCTCCCATTCTTTTCCTCTAGAAAAACCATTAACTTGTAGTTTATGAGCGCCAGATGGAAGATTTAAAAATTGAATTTCAGGATCTGTAAGCATGTTCCATTCATCGTCATTAGGTAGCAATTTATAACCATATTCAATATTTTTGTTAAGACGAAAATCTATCGAAGAAAATTGTAGATAGAATGGAAATTGATTGTACCTGAATTCAAGTTTATCTGTATTTATCAAAGATTTTTTCAATACATGTCCATCGAAATCTTTTGATTTGATTACTTGATCTTTAATACGTAATTGCGAAAAATAAATAGGCTGTGGATGGTCTATTGTTTCCAAATCGTTGGGGTGAAAATAGGTTACTCCACCAATACCACCCATGTAAATAATGCCATCTGTATCTCGAAATTTGGCATGAATATCAAATTCTTTACTTTGTATATTATCCTCTATTCCATAATGTGTAAAATTACGGTTATTAGGGTTAAATTTTACAATTCCGTCGTTGGTCCCGAGCCAAAGATTTCCTGTATTATCATCCTGAACGCTATACACTATGCTATTCGGGAATTGCTTTTGTTCGGTCCAGGAGTCGAAGTTGTTTTCTTCTAAAAATAAGTTAAGGCCATTTCTAGTTCCTAACCAAATCCTTTCTTGCGAATCGATTAAAATATCATAAATTGAATTGTGTGAAAGAGAATTTTCCTTATCTTCAATTTTATAATAATTGCTAAACTGAGGATTATTATAATCATTTGCTTTAAAAGTAAGGTGAGTGAGGCCTCCCTGTGTACCTATCCAGATATTATTTTTATTATCAACTCGAATACACTGAGTGATGTTATTCCTTAATGAATTCTGATTATCCTTCTCATTTTTATAACGAGTTATCGTAACCTCATTTTGGTCAGACATCTTTAGTCGAAAAATACCATGGCCAAAAGTCGCTCCCCATAAATTACCCATTTTATCTAATGCAATATCCTTGAGAAAATCCATATTAATTGTGTTTAGATTATTTGGGTCATGCTTAAATATTTTAAAGACTGGATTATTTGGGTCGAAAGTATTCAGGTCAATCATATTTAATCCACGAGACGTAGCCAACCATAGGCGTCGTTTTTTTTCATCTTTAACAATAGCTCGCACTACAGATCCAGAAATACTGTTTGACTTTTTTTTGCCATCTCTAAAATAATAGGTTTTATTATTTCGAATTAAATTAAGTCCACCGTCGGATGTTCCAATCCATAAATCAGAATTATCTTTAAAAATGGAAAAAATAACGTTGTCGTTCAACAGATGTTCTCCTCTTTTATCTTTAGAAATATTTTTAAAATATGGTTTTTCAAAATCGATTAGATTAAGGTAGTTAGCTGTTCCTACAAGTAACTGATTTGATGATAATTTTAGTAAGGCCTGAACACCATTATTGCTTAATCCAAAGGCATCACTATCAGAATATTGTATTTTTTTAATTACCCTTTTATTCACCCAATCAAATAAATACAATCCACTACCGGTTCCAATCCAAACCGAAGTATTGTTGGCTTTTGAAAAAATGACTACGTGTTTAGTTAAAAAATTACCGGATTCTTCAAGTTCATAAGTTTGGATTTTTTTACTTTTTAAATCATATATAAAAAAACCCATATCGCTTCCTATCAATAAATGTTGATCCGTAGCGTAAAAAGCTTGCACATTGCCCTCTACATTTAATTCTAGTTTTTTTTGATTCGATTGTTCATGGTCGGGGTTTATTTTATAAATATTACCAGTAAAACCACCAATCCATATATTATTCTGTTCATCTATTAATAGGCCGCTTAATGCTTCATTGGGAAAATAATTGCCTTGGGAAAAAGATCCATTTTCCAAGGGTTTTAGATAGTGTAATCCAGAAACTCTTGATGCTGCCCAGATAACTCCTTTTCTATCAATTGCTAATGCAGAAATAATTTCGTTCGAACTTTGTTTAGAATATTTTAGATTTATGCGTTGAAAAACATCAAGATTTTTATCATAATAATTTAGACCATCTCCATTGGTTCCTACCCATATTTTTCCAGTTCTATCTTCTGATAATTTACTAACAAAATTTCCAGAAATCGACAATGTATCTAGTTCGCTATGTTTGAAATATTTAAACTCTTTTCCGTCAAATCGATTTAAACCATCGGCTGTGGCTACCCAAACAAATCCTGAGCTATCCAGCAAAAGATCGTTACTAGATACTTGAGAAAGCCCGTCCTCTAAAGTGAAATATTTAATTCTGGTGTTATTATTTTGAGATAATATAGTTTGAGGAAGAAAGAGTATGAATAATAGTATGACATGACATGTGCAACTTTTCTTTAATAAATAATTTATTGTTATAATTAATTTCATATAATTATTGGTGATTTCTATTAAATCAAATACTTATTTCTAGGCAATTTAATGATTTTTAATTAAGTAATTTAAACGGTTCTGTTGCATCTACGAAGGATAAAAAATCTATATTTATCTTTAAAAAATGTTCAAAAAGGCATTGTTTTCTAAAAACTATCATATTACAAGCTGTTTACTATAAACTAAGATCTAGCTTAAGCTATAGGGATATAGAGAGCTCATATCCATCAGACGCGTTAAAGTACACAAACAATGCTTTGGCTATATGGTCAACGATACAATTTGTGAAGTTGGAAAGGTATTGATTAATGGAGCAAAAATTGCTGAAGTTGAATTAGATTCAGAAGATGAAGTTTTTTTAAAACCAGACTGGTTAGGTAAGGAAGTAACAGGGCAATTAAAATATTACAATTCAATGTTAATGAAAAACCCTTTTAAAAACTGGAAATAAGACAAATTTATTAAAACCATAAGCTAATTTATAAATAGTATCACAATCGAAAAAGAAGAATTGGATGTTCATGACAAGCCTAATTATAAAATGGTGAAACTACTTGCAAGGGGGAAATTCAAATTCAAAAGATTTTTATGATGCATGATGCTACATTGGATATATTTTTTTTATTCTTATTGTTCCTTTCGGAAATCCCGTTATTTAAAATCATTAAGCAAAAGTACAAGAATAAACATAGATAAAATAGGGCTTAGATAGCTTCTATAATTCTGCCAATGACCTATTTTAAATGGTTAGGAATTACACCAAATGGTTTGTTTTAATTGTCATTATCTTAATAATACAACTTCATAAAAAATAAAAAACTTTTCACAAATGTGAAAAGTTTTTTTGTCGGGGTGGCAGGATTACCTCACTTTGCTCAGTGAACCTGTATTGAGGTCGTTGCTCATTTAAAGCTAAAACACTAGCGTGTTTTTTGTCTTTTTTGTTTTTATTTCGGTCATTGAGCAAGCTCATACCTCATAAAAACAAAAAAGCCGAACAATTTCTTTTAATGGTCGGGGTGGCAGGATTCGAACCTGCGGCCTCCACGTCCCAAACGTGGCGCGATAACCGGGCTACGCTACACCCCGAAATTAGTTATCATTTTAGGATTGCAAATATATAGTTTTTCTTTAAAAACAAACAATTATTATCTTTAAATTGTGTTTTATTAAAAATCCATTGCTATGAAACTAAAAATCCTTGTTTATTGTCTAATAATTTCGTTAAGTTTTTATGCTTGTGCACAAGATAAAAACCCAAAAAACACACAACATACTCATGAGGTTGTCGTATCAGATTTGAGCATTCCTTGGGGTTTTGTTTTTTTAACTGATAACTCAATTCTAATTACTGAAAAATCTGGAGATCTCATTCATTTTAAGGATGGAAAGAAAACTATGATAAATGGCTTACCAAAAATTGAAGTAGTTGGTCAAGGTGGCTTTATGGATATTGAATTGCATCCAAATTATAAAGAAAATGGTTGGATATATTTATCATACGCTTCATCTGAAGATGGTGACGAAGACACGGCTAATACAACCATCATGAGAGCTAAATTAAAAGACCATTCCCTTGTTGAAAAAGAAGTACTCTACAAAGCTTCACCTGACTCTGGAAAAGGACAACACTTTGGTTGTCGTCTGGAATTCGATAATGATGGTTATTTATATTTTAGTATTGGAGATAGAGGAAAACGTGACAAGAACCCTCAAGACATTACATTAGATTGTGGTAAGATTTATCGAATAAATGATGATGGTTCTATTCCAGAAGACAATCCATTTGTGAATATAGAAAACGCTAAAAAAGCAATTTATTCTTATGGTCATAGAAATCCACAAGGAATGATAAAACATCCCGAAACTGGAAAAATCTGGACTCATGAACATGGACCAAAAGGAGGAGATGAGATTAATATAATTAAATCTGGAAAAAACTATGGCTGGCCAAAAATCAGTTATGGTATCAATTATAGTGGTACAGAATTTACAGAGCACACTTCACTTCCCGGAATGGAACAACCACTTTATTATTGGGTTCCTTCTATCGCTCCAAGTGGAATGGCTTTTATTAGCAGTGACATCTATCCAAAATGGAAAGGAAACCTGTTGGTAGGTTCTTTAAAGTTCCAATATTTAGACAGATGCGTTATTGAGAACAATAAAGTTGTAAAACAAGAACAATTAATAAGCGGTTTAGGTCGAGTAAGATCGGTAAAACAAGGTCCTGATGGTTATATTTACGTTGGTGTAGAAAATGTTGGAATAGTTAAAATATATCCCAAGAAATAATAGTAAATTTGTAAACATTTTAAAAACAATTTAATGCTTATACTTGGTATTGCTGGAGGAACTGGCTGTGGGAAAACTACAGTAGTTAATCAAATTTTAGAACAACTTCCAGAAGGCGAAGTTGGAGTTATTTCTCAAGATTCTTATTATAAAGATACTACTCATTTATCTTATGAAGAACGTGTTAAAATTAATTTCGATCATCCAAGATCCATCGATTTTGAGTTGCTTGAAGAACATTTGAAAGAATTAAAAAAAGGGAATGTCATTGAGCAACCTGTTTATTCATTTGTAAAACATAACCGAACTGGAGATACAATTAAAACGCATCCAAGAAAAGTTATGATAGTCGAGGGTATTTTAATTCTTACAAATCCTGAATTAAGAGATATGTACGATATTAAAATTTACGTTCATGCAGATAGTGACGAACGATTAATAAGACGCTTAAAGCGTGACATTGCGGAAAGAGGACGAAGCATTGAAGAAGTTTTGAATCGTTACCAAACCACACTTAAACCAATGCATCAGCAATTTATTGAACCTATGAAAGAGTATGCTGACTTAATAATTCCTAACAACAAATTCAATACTGTGGCTATAGATGTTGTTAAAACCATTATAAACGAACGATTATAATATGGCAAAAGGCAAAAACAATAAACTTTTAAAATATTTCAAAAATGTATTTATACTCATTTTTGCGGTTTTTGCTGTATGGATGTTATTTTTTGACACCAATTCCTTTCTAACTCATTGGGAATTAAATAATGATATAGACGATTTAGAAGATGAAAAGGAATACTACAATAGGGAAATTAAAAAGGATAACAAAGAAATTAAAAAATTGAGCAACGAAGAAGGATTAGAGAAATTTGCAAGAGAAAAATATTATATGAAGAAGGAAAATGAAGAAATTTATATAATTGAATACGAAGACAGTATAGCTAAACAAAAAAAAGATGAGTAAATCTTTATTTAAAGAATTTGAACCAGTTTCACTAAAAGAATGGAAACAGAAAATTCAAGCAGATTTAAAAGGTGCAGATTATAACGAAACCTTAATCTGGAAAACCAACGAAGGAATTGATGTAAAACCTGTTTATCATGCAGATGATTTTGATGAACTTCCAAACACATCAAACACAAAAGCAACCACATTTAAAATCTGTCAAACAATATTTGTTTCAGATGCTAAAAATGCAAATTTAAAAGCAGTAGAAGCTTTAAGCAAAGGAGCGGAAAGCATCAAATTTATTGTTCCTACTAAGGATGTTTCTTTAGAAAATCTTTTAAACAACATAGACCTTGCTTCTACTCCAATTCATTTTGAGTTACAATTTTTAGAT
>RCNF010001345.1_pt1 | contig 12953 bp, 12 predicted proteins | sample 2041311 | NCBI WGS metagenome assembly RCNF01 (sample SAMN09708228, study PRJNA481090) | Marine sediment metagenome, whole genome shotgun sequencing project. | biome: marine sediment; feature: ocean; material: sediment; isolation source: Sewage treatment plant 2 marine sediment (STP2) ... | reverse complement strand
TAAATATATGTTGAAATTATATATGATTAATATCATTAATAGGCATTATAAATAACTGACAAATAGAATGTTAAATATTCAATAAAAAGTAGTAAAAACGAATATTGTTAAGCAGTTAGGGACAATATTTTAATATATTCATTGTAAAATAATACAGAAGCTATCAATCCTTTAATGGAAAGATTTAAACATTATCCCAATTATTTTTAGCTCTAATATTTTTGTACAATTTAATACCTAACATTAATAAAATTGAAATACCAACTATTCCAGCAACACCAAAAATCCAACCCAAAGAACTTTTGAGAACCACTAAAAAAACGCAAGCAAATAAAATAATTGTGGCGACTTCATTCCAAATTCTTAAGGAGAAAGATGAATATTTCAAATAGCCTTTTTCAATTTGATTATACATTACCTGACAGCTCCAATGATAGGCATAAAGAGCGAATACGAAAGTCAATTTTATAATCATCCAAGTAGCTTCCAGCCAAAGAGGTTGCAATATGAGTAACCAAATAGCAAAAACAGAAGCCAAAACGGCTGAAGGCCAGGTAATAATATACCAGAGCCTTTTAATCATTAATTTATATTGATTTAATAAGATATTTTGTTCAATTTCCGATTTTTCTTCAGCTTCTTTATAATAAATAAACAATCGAATAATATAAAAAAGACCCGCAAACCAGGTAGTCACAAATATTATATGAAGTGATTTTATATATAGATAGGTCATGACAATTTAAAGGTTAATTAATTACCAATTTTTTGTCCAATTTGCCATTACATCTACCCAATCATCATTGTCATTCAAGCAAGGCATATGTTTATATTGTTCTCCGCCGGCTTTTAGGAATTCCTGTTTTCCCTCCATTGCAATTTCTTCCAATGTCTCTAAACAATCGGCGACAAATGCCGGGGTAATAACAGCTAATTTTTTAACTCCTTCTTTTGGTAATCGCTCTAATTCAAAATCAGTGTATGGCTTTAACCATGGATCTTTTAATAATCGGGATTGAAAAGAATTGCTATAAGAACCTTCTTTTAATTGTAATGACTTTGCAATGGCTTTGGTTGTTTCGAAACATTGATGTCGGTAACAGGTTTCATGTGCTTTTGATGGAGTGTCGCAACAACTTCCATCAATTTTGCAATGTGAATTCGTAGTATCAGATTTTATAATATGTCGTTCCGGAATTCCATGATAAGAAAATAAAATATGGTCATGTTCAAAACCGTCTAAATGATGTTTTAAATTAGCACTCATCACTTTAATATAATCAGGATCATTATAAAATACAGGTAAATATTTTAATTGAATATTTGCAAAATTCTTTTTTTGAACTTCCTTAACTTTTTCAATAACCGTTTCGTAAGAAGACATGGCGTAATGTGGGTATAAAGGAACAATTAAAATCTCTTCTACGCCTTTGTTTACTAAATCCTGTAATCCCTTTTTAATACTCATTGTACCATATCGCATACCTAATGCAACGGGGAGATTGGTTTTTTTTGAAACTTTTTCCTTAAAACGTTCAGAAATTACAACTAAAGGTGAGCCCTCTTTCCACCAAATCTTTTTATAAGCCTCAGCGGATTTTTTTGGCCTCGTATTTAAAATGATACCTTTGATGAGTAAAAAACGCTTCCAGTATGGAATGTCAATAACACGTTCGTCCATTAAAAATTCATCTAAATACTTTCTGACGTCTTTAACATCTGTACTGTTGGGTGACCCCAAATTAATTAATAATATGCCTTTTTTCATTTAGTTATTGATTGTATTTTTTAGGGGTAACACCGTATTTTTTTTTAAATGCCGCTATAAAATGACTTGCAGTACTATATCCAACTTTTAAACCTACTTCATTTACGTTATATTGATTGCTTTCTAATAATTTACGAGCATATTCCATCTTATATTCAAGCAAAAAACTAAATACTGAATCGCCATATATTTGTTTAAAGCCCTCTTTCAATTTTTTTAATGTTAAACCAACTTCATTGGCTAGTTCTTGTAAGGTTGGTGGTTCAATCATTCTTGCAATGATAATGTCTTTCGCTTGTTTAATTTTAGTCACATTTTGCTCATCAACTAAAAAAGGACATTGTTCTATATCAAAATCTTCGCTATGGTTAAAATAAAGACTTAACAATTCATAAGATTTTGCTTTGAGGTATAATTTTTCAATTGAACTATGAATATTGAAATTCATTATCTGATTTAATACTACTGCAATTGTGGGAGTAATTTGTTTGTTGTCGTAGTACTTTTTATCTTTATTTTCATTGTTTAAAAAATGTATATAATCTGCTTCTTGTGAAAACAAAGCATGGAATTTTTTTATTGATAATAAAATTGATACGACAGAAGTACCAGGCTTTAGTTCAAGATGTATCGGCAAATCTTGTTGAGGATTATATAATAATAGAGATTGCTCTTCAGCAACATCAAAACCATACCTGCCTTCGTTAAAATTAAATTTAGACTTTCCTTTTAAGCAATAATGAAATTGAATAAAGTCATTACCAATATTTCGGGTAACTTGCTGATCTTCGTTACTGGCGTTTTGAAGTTTTAAAATAATAAAACCATCTGTAATTTCTATTTCTTTATAAGTACTTCCTGCGACATTTTTTATGACATTTATCATGTTCTCTCAATATTTAATTTAGAATAGTTATAAATAAGTTAATACAAATAGTCTTTTTGCCCAGCAAATATAGGTATTTTATGTAATTTGGATATTGATTTATTTTTAAATTTCTTAAACGACACTAATAGTTCTTTTAGCGTTATTTTTTACAGAAAACTAGTAATAATTTAGCCCTTGAAATATTGTAACGTTTGTAACATAATGAATTATAATCATATCGCTAAACACACTTCGTTTTATTGTATAGGTTTAAGCTACAAAAAAGCAAATGCAGAAATAAGAGGCCTATTTAGTTTAGATGAAAATGCTAAAGAAAAAGTTCTAAAGCAGGCATTATCAGAAAGTATTGAAGGAATAATAGTCTTATCAACTTGTAATAGAACTGAAATTTATGGTTTTGCTAAACATCCGTTTGAACTTATAAAATTGTTATGTGATAATTCTAATGGCACAGTTGAAGAGTTTCAACATGTGGTTTATGTTTATAAGAAATTCGATGCGATTCGTCACCTGTTTAGAGTTGGTACTGGGTTGGAAAGCCAAATATTAGGAGATTTTGAAATAATTAGTCAATTAAAAAAAGGATTCAAACTTTCTAGAAAATTTAGCCTTACAAATTCTTTTTTAGAGCGTTTATTTAATTCTGTAATTCATGCGAGCAAGCGCATTAAAAACGAAACTGAAATTTCTTCCGGAGCTACTTCTGTGGCTTTTGCCTCAGTGCAATATATCATGAAGAAAATAGAAAATGTTTCTGAAAAGAACATTTTGCTTTTTGGTACTGGGAAAATAGGTAGAAATACTTGTGATAATTTATTAAAACATACTCATAATAAACAAATTACCCTAATTAATAGAACTAGAGATACAGCAGAACAAATTGCAGGAAAGTTCAATGTTATGGTAAGAGATTATGCAGATTTGCAAACTGAAATTTATAAAGCAGATATTTTAATTGTAGCGACTGGAGCACAACGACCAACAATTACGAAAGAAATTATTTTTACAGATAAGGAACTTTTGATACTAGATTTATCTATACCTAAAAACGTATCTGAAGATGTGTTACAGCATTCAAATGTTAAATTAATTCACTTAGATCATCTTTCTCAAATGACAGATGAAACCATAGAACACAGACAGGCTCATATCCCATTAGCAGAAGTGATCATTGAGGAAGAGGAAAAAGAATTTACGACCTGGTTAGACGCAAGAAAATTTGCTCCTACTATCAAGGCTTTAAAGCACAAATTGGAAGAGATCAAATCTGAAGAAATTGATTTTCAGCGTAAAAAGATTGATGCTTTCAACGAAGACCAGGCCGATGTTTTATCTGATAGGATCATTCAAAAAATCACAAAGCATTTTGCCAATCATTTAAAGGATAATAATACTTCTACTGACGAAAGTATCGAACTTATCTCAAAAGTTTTTCAGTTAGAAAATTCATTGCATGAGTAAAACTATTAGAATAGGAACTCGTGATAGTGAATTAGCACTGTGGCAGGCTAATACGGTACAAAAACAATTAGAATATTTAGGCTACTCAACAGAGTTGATCAAATTAAAATCAACAGGTGATCTAGTATTAAATAAACCTTTATATGAACTGGGAATTGTAGGTGTTTTCACCAGAAACTTGGATATAGCAATGTTAAACGAAGAAATTGATATTGCAGTTCACTCTTTAAAGGATGTTCCAACGATTTTACCAAAAAAAATTATACAAGCTGCTGTATTGAAGCGTGCTAATTATAATGATATATTAGTGTTTAAAGATAATGTTGAGTTTATGTCTCAACCTAGAGGAGTTATTGCTACCGGAAGCCTGCGCAGAACAGCGCAATGGTTGCATCGTTATCCTACACACAGCGTCATAGATTTACGGGGTAATGTAAATACACGTTTGCAAAAGTTAAAAGAGAGTGATTGGAATGGGGCAATTTTTGCGGCTGCCGGACTAGAGAGAATTAAGTTATTACCGGAAAACCATGTTAATTTAAACTGGATGACTCCTGCACCGGCACAAGGTGCTATAATAATCACAGCTTTGGAAGATGATGCCTATGTAAGAGAGGCATGTGCACAATTAAATCATGAAGAAACGGAAATATGTACGACTATTGAACGTGACTTTTTAAACTTATTAGAAGGTGGTTGTACATCTCCTATAGGAGCCTTGGCACAAATAAAGGATAATAATGTTCATTTTAAAGGTGTACTATTTAGTAGGGATGGAAAGAAAAAAATTGAAATTTCTAAAATTTCAAAACTTGGAGAAGAGCATACTATTGCTAAATATTGTGTTGGTACAATGATAGAAAAAGGAGCTAAGCAGTTAATGGCTGAAGATGAAGGGCTTGAGAAGGATATTACACTTTTTTCTACTAAAAAATTATCTAATGCTCAAAAAAAATTATTTCATAATGATATTGCAATTGAAGATAGTGATTTTATTAAAATTCGTTTTAATAGAATTCCACCGAAAGTTGTAAAAAACGAAATTGAAAATGTAATTATTACAAGTCAAAATGCGGCGGAATCATTATTTACAAGTATTTCTGCAAATGAGTTACAGTTCAAAAATATCTATTGTGTTGGCAGGAGAACAAAACAATTGATTGAGAAAAGAATAGGTAAGGTAAATCATTCCGAAAAGAATGCTAAAAAACTAGCTGAATATTTGGCCGAAAATATAGAGGGGAATGAAGTTACTTTCTTTTGCAGTGATATTCGCTTAGATGAGCTACCAATAATCTTGACAGAAAAAAATATAATAGTGCATGAAGTACAGGCATATAAAACGATGTATAGTCCGGTAAAAGTTGCGGATAAAACAGAGGGTGTTTTATTTTACAGCCCATCAACTGTGCAAAGTTTTTTATTAGAAAACAAACCTGACAAAATTGCTTTTTGTATAGGAGAAACTACAGCCACGGAGGCTAAAAAATATTTCGATACCGTAAAAATTGCTAAATTGCCCACAGTTGAAAGTGTTATAGAATTGGTTAATTTACACTTTGTAAATGTTTAAATTATATTGATTGTCATTTTAGGCGGAGTTGAAATATTTCAAAATAACTATTAATAGATTCTAGTTCACTCAGAAAGACTAAGTGTTTTTACCATCACAATAAAATTATGTATAGAACAAGAAGATTACGCAAGACAGAAAATATTCGCAGATTAGTTAGAGAAACTAAATTATCAGTAGATGACTTCATCTATCCATTATTTATTGAGGAAGGTTCTGCCATTGAAGCAGATATAGTTTCTATGCCTGGTATAAAGCGTTTTTCACTCGATAGAATTTCAAAGGAATTAGATGAAGTGGTTGCACTAAATATTCCGTCAGTAATGTTATTTGGTATTCCTTCGCAAAAAGATGAAGAAGGTACTGAGACTTGGAATGATAACGGAATTATCCAACAAGCAATCAGATTAATCAAAGAGAATTATCCAACATTATATGTTGTTACTGATGTGTGTTTTTGTGAATATACATCACACGGACATTGTGGTATTATATATCAAAATGATGTTGATAATGATGCTACATTACCAAATATAGCGAAACAAGTAATATCCCATGCAAAAGCAGGGGTAGATATGGTAGCACCTTCCGGTATGATAGACGGATCTATTGAAACTATCCGCAAAGCGTTGGATGATGAAGGGTATTATAATCTTCCAATAATGGGATATTCTGTAAAATATGCTTCTGCATTTTATGGACCTTTTAGAGATGCGGCAGATTCAGCGCCGGCATTTGGTGATAGAAGAACATATCAAATGGATCCTGCAAATAGAAATGAAGGATTACGCGAAGCAACCTATGATGATGCTGAAGATGCAGATATTTTAATGGTAAAACCCGCATTGTCGTATTTAGATATTATAAGAGATTTAAAAAATAATTTTGATAAACCTATTGCTTGTTATAATGTAAGTGGAGAGTATGCCATGGTTAAAGCAGCGGCCGAAAAAGGTTGGATTGATGGTGAGCGTGTAATGATGGAAAGTTTATTATCCATGAAACGTGCTGGGGCTGATATTATCATTACTTATTTTGCGAAAGAAGCTGCAAGATTATTAAATCGTTGATAGATTCTATTGCTCAGTTGTCATTCCTCCGTAGGCAGGAATCTCATAATAAAAGAAATGTATAAAATAAATATCAATATTATTATACATCAAAACAAATAAAAAGATGGAATATTCTACGTAGTTATTTCTAATGATATGGAAACGGAATTGGAATAAATTTAATTATTGAAGATAATTCAAATTGGGAAGATTTATCAAAAAGATTGGTTTAATTAAAAAATAGATTCCTGCCTTCGCAGGAATGACAAAAAAAAATATGAGTTTTAAAAAATCTGAAAAACTATATAAAGAAGGATTGAAACATTTAGTAGGGGCTGTTAATTCACCGGTTAGGGCGTTTCAGTCAGTTGGAGGTAACCCGTTGTTTATTAAAAAAGCAAAAGGGAATACTATTACTGATGTTGATGGCAATGAATATGTAGACTTTGTATTGTCTTATGGACCGATGATCTTAGGGCATCGTCATAAAAAAGTTCAAAAGGCCATTAAAAAAGCATTAAAAAATGGTTACTCTTTTGGAGCCTCTACAAAAAACGAGATCAAACTTGCGAAAATTGTTTGCGATGCATTCCCGGGAATGGATAAGGTTCGTTTTGTAAGTTCAGGTACTGAAGCAGTATTAAGCGCATTAAGATTGGCTAGGGCGTTTACAGGGAAAGATAAAATTATTAAGTTTTCAGGTTGCTATCATGGGCATTCTGATGCACTATTAGTAGCGGCAGGTTCTGGGTTGGCAACATTAAGTTTGCCTGGAAGCAAAGGTGTACCAGACGGTGCAGTAATGAATACTTTAATTGCAAACTATAATGATTTAGAAAGTGTAAAAAAACATTTCGAAGGTGACGATGATATAGCTGCTGTGATCATAGAACCTATAGCTGGCAATATGGGTGTTGTGCTTCCTCATAATAATTTTTTAAAAGAATTAAAAGAATATGTTAGCTCAAAAGGAGCCTTGTTGATAGCTGATGAGGTTATGACAGGTTTCAGGTCTAAATTCGGTGGAGCTCAAGAATTATTGGGAGTGGAAGCGGATATCACTTGTTTAGGTAAAGTAATAGGTGGAGGTTTTCCTGTTGGGGCATATGGAGCTCGAAATGAAATTATGGGAATGGTGGCCCCATTAGGAGGTATGTATCAGGCAGGAACATTGTCTGGTAATCCAATTGCTATGGCAGCTGGTATTTCAACGTTAACGGAGTTAAAAAATCAAGACCCCTATCAAAAATTTAATGAGTTAGGGAGTATTCTAGAAGTAATCTTGTTAGAATCAGCAAAGAAGTATGGTGTTGATTTAACTGTGAATAAATTTGGTTCAATGCTTAATCCTTTCTTTTCAAGTAAAACCATATCTAATTTTGATGATGCTCAACAATGTGATACTAAACAATTTGCCACTTTCTTTTGGGAATTGATAAAAGAAGGCGTTTTTATACCCCCATCTCAGTTTGAAGCATGGTTTTTGTCTTCCGCATTAAGCGAAAATGATATTGAAAAAACTTCTAAAGCTATTGATAAGGCGATGGAAGTAGTTTCAAAAATGTAGAATTATCCTTAGCAATTAGAAGAATCTTAATAGAGAATATTATAACAAATGATAAAGAACGATTTATTTTTAAAGGCCTTAAAAGGTGAAACAGTAGAACGACCTCCTGTATGGATGATGAGGCAGGCAGGAAGGTTCTTGCCTGAATTTATGGCAATTCGCGATAAATATGATTTTTTCACCAGATGCCGTACGCCGGAATTAGCAAGTGAAATTACGGTACAGCCAATTCGAAGATTTGGTATGGATGCAGCCATTTTATTTTCAGATATTTTGGTGATACCACAAGCTATGAATATTGAGGTGCAAATGAAACCTAATTTTGGCCCGTTTTTACCCAATCCTGTTAGAGATCAAATAGCTGTTGATAATGTTGTGATACCAGATGTAGATGTGGAATTAGGTTATGTAATGGAGGCAATAAAGGCTACAAAAGAAAAATTGAACAATGAGATACCTTTGATTGGTTTTGCAGGCTCTCCATGGACTATTTTATGTTATGTAGTGCAAGGGCAGGGTAGTAAAACCTTTGATAAAGCAAAGGAGTTTTGTTTCACTAATCCTGTTGCTGCTCATCAATTGTTACAAAAAATAACAGATACTACCATCTCATATTTAAAGGCTAAAGTTAAAGCTGGTGTAGATGCTGTTCAGATTTTCGACTCTTGGGGCGGTATGTTATCTCCAATAGATTATCAGGAATTTTCATGGCAATATATTAACCAGATCATTGAAGCTTTAAAAGATGATGCTCCAGTTATTGCTTTTGGTAAAGGATGTTGGTTTGCGCTACAAGATATGGCGAAATCAAACGCAAGTGCTTTAGGTATTGATTGGACCATTACGCCTCAAAATGCACGATATTTAACAGGGGGCAATATGACTTTACAGGGAAATTTTGATCCTGCCAGGTTACTATCACCTCCAGCTGAGATCAAAAAAATGGTAACTAAAATGATCAAAGAGTTCGGAAAAGATAAATACATTGTAAATTTGGGGCATGGCATTTTACCAAATATACCGTTAGACAATGCGAAAGCGTTTATAGATGCGGTTAAAGAGTACAGCTAATGAAAACAATGGGTCTTACAAAATTAATTAATAAGGGTAATGTTTGGTCCTTTTTAATTCTTTTTGCTCGATATCCATTAAACCTTATTCCTACAATTTTGGCTTCATACCAATGTGTAAAAATATCAAATGAACATTACGGAACACTTCATCACAGGAATAATGCTACCAATGCTTTTCGGCATGCATTGTGGAATTTTCTAATTGTGAGGAAATGTTCAGCTTGGCGAAGGAACAAAAGAAAAGCCATAAGTTGGGCTCAAATAATAACCGATTGGCATGAAGAATTTTCTCCTAATGAGCCGTTGGAAAAGGAAATGGACCTTCATAACAATCATATTGGTCGAAAATTATATATTCAAGATAATGACGAATCTATTGAAAACTTAGTGAAATTATTAAAAGAAAAAGCCAAAGATTCAAAGCTTTTAGTTAAGCGAGAGGACTTGAAAAAATATAATAACGATTTGGTTCATATTGAAAATTTAGTGTGATTATAATCGATAATTATATAATTGATAAAATTCGTGATGACGATGCCTTGGGCATTTGTGAATTAATGAATAATAATGCATTACGATTTCAAAGATTCTTTCCTAAAACCTTGGCGCAAAACCTAACATTTGAGGATTCAAAAAAGTTCGCACTTCTAAAATCCGAAGAACATGATTCTATAGCAGAATTTACTTTTGTCCTTAAAGATGAAGACAGCACTAAAGTTGTTGGATTAATTATTCTAAAAGAATTAAATTGGACAACAAAACAAGGCGAATTTGCTTATTGTATAGACTCCAAACATGAAGGAAAAGGATTGACAACAAAGGCTGTTAAATTCTTGTCGCAATATGCTATCGATAATTTAGGTTTAAAAATATTACAGATTGTTGTACATAGCACCAATAATGGTAGCATTAAAGTAGCAATGAATTGTGATTATAAATGGCAAAAAACTTTAATTAATGAATATACCCCGCCTAATGAATCACCCTTAGATATGGAGTTATATGAATTATATAAATGAAAACACAATTTTACCAATACATTCAAAATTTACAAGATACGATCACTTCAAAATTAGAAGAGATTGATGGCGAAGCAAGTTTTCAGGAAGATGTCTGGAAACGTCCAGAAGGGGGTGGAGGAAGAACCCGTGTTATTGAAAAAGGAAACGTGTTTGAAAAGGGAGGTGTAAATATATCAGCAGTTCACGGAGTATTACCTGAGACCATGCAAAAACATTTCAATGTGTCGCATTGCGACTTTTTTGCGTGTGGGTTGAGTTTGGTTCTTCATCCTAAGAACCCTTTTGTGCCGACAGTACATGCTAATTGGCGCTATTTCGAAATGTATGATAAAAAGGGTGTAATTGTAGATCAATGGTTTGGGGGAGGGCAAGATTTAACGCCCTACTATTTATTTGAAGAAGACGCAAAACACTTTCATCAAACTTGCAAAGCTACTTGCGACAATCATAACCCTAATTTCTATAATGAATTTAAAAAGAAATGTGACGAATACTTTTATAATGCACATCGCATTGAGGGGCGCGGTATTGGTGGCTTATTTTTTGATTATTGCAAAGCTTCCGATTCAATGACCATGCAAAATTGGTATAGTTTTGTGAAGGAAGTTGGAGATAGTTTTTTAGATGCTTATGTTCCAATTATTGACAGAAGAAAAAATAGTATTTATTCAGAAAAGCATAAAAATTGGCAAGAAATTAGAAGAGGTAGATACGTTGAATTTAATTTAGTTCATGATAAAGGAACTTTATTTGGGCTGAAAACTAATGGACGAATTGAAAGTATACTGATGAGCTTACCACCTCATGTTCAATGGGTATATGATCATCATCCTGAAAAAGGGAGTGAAGAAGAAAAGTTAATCGAGGTTTTAACCAATCCTAGAGATTGGATATAATTACTATTTAACCGTAACAATAATCTAAAAAACAGGTTACGATTTCCGTAATTTGACTTATTTTATTAATAATCTCACAATTCTGTAGGAGATAAATTTTTGATATCTGATTATCACATCTTAATATTTCATAACTTTGCAAACTTAAAATTAGATTTATTAATGGCTAAATTTGAACTGAAATTACCTAAAATGGGTGAAAGTGTGGCGGAAGCTACCATTACATCTTGGTTAAAAGAAGTAGGTGATACTATAGAGTTAGATGAAGCAATAATTGAAATTGCTACTGATAAGGTTGATTCTGAAGTTCCTAGTGAAGTTGAGGGTGTTTTGGTTGAAAAACTATTTAATGTTGATGATGTTGTTGAAGTTGGGCAAACACTGGCCATTATTGAAACTAGCTCAGTTGTTGCTTCTGAAGAAATTACTGTTGAAGAAGATGTAATTACTGAAGACAAAAAACCTGTTGAGGCTATTGCCATTGACGAAGAAGTTAAGGAAATAAAAGAAACTGTTGCGCCGATTGTAACTTCATCTACGGGCAAATTCTATTCTCCATTGGTAAAAACCATCGCAAAAAAGGAAAATATTTCAATGGACGAATTAGAGGCTATGGTTGGTTCTGGTAAAGACCAAAGGGTAACCAAAAATGATATATTAGCCTATCTTCAAAGTAGAGGAGAAACACCTAAGAAGAGTGCAGAAGTTAAACCTGCCCCGGCTATCGAAAAACCAAGAACAGCCACGCCAATATCGGTAAGTGGAGGCGATGAAATTATAGAAATGACCAGAATGGGTAAGCTTGTTGCTCATCATATGGTTGAGTCTATCCAGACTTCCGCACATGTACAATCATTTGTGGAGGTTGACGTTACTAAAATTGTAAATTGGAGATTAAAAGTTAAAGATAAATTCCTTGAAAGGGAAGGTGAAAAAATAACATTTACACCCATTTTTATGGAGGCTGTTGCCAAAGCATTAAAAGATTATCCAATGGTTAATATTTCCGTTGATGGTGATAAGATAATTAAAAGAAAAAATATCAATTTAGGGATGGCAGCTGCCTTAGAGGATGGTAATTTGATTGTTCCTGTAATTAAAAACGCTGATCAGTTGAATTTAGTAGGAATGACCAAAGCTGTGAATGATCTGGCAAATAGAGCCAGAACCAATAAATTAAAACCTGATGATATCCAGGGCGGTACTTATACAGTTACTAATGTAGGTAGCTTTGGCAGTATTATGGGAACACCAATTATAAATCAACCACAAGTGGGTATATTGGCCTTGGGTGCTATTCGTAAAGTTCCGGCGGTTATTGAAACTTCAGAAGGAGATTTTATAGGTATTCGCCATAAAATGTTTCTTTCACATTCTTATGACCATAGAGTTGTTAATGGTGCATTGGGTGGTTTGTTTGTAAAGCGGGTTGCTGAGTACCTTGAGGATTTTGATTCGAACAGGGAATTTTAATGCATTATATTAATTGTTTTACAAAAAAGACTATCTCTGAGATGATCTTTTTTTATTTAATTTTTTAATGACTTTAAGAAGTTTGCTTATCGACCTGCTAAACGCAGTTCTGTATTTTTTGAGTAAATATAAAGAATTTGTCAACTATTATTAGATAGAGTACTACCTATTAGATCTAA
>RCNF010001343.1_pt1 | contig 12958 bp, 14 predicted proteins | sample 2041311 | NCBI WGS metagenome assembly RCNF01 (sample SAMN09708228, study PRJNA481090) | Marine sediment metagenome, whole genome shotgun sequencing project. | biome: marine sediment; feature: ocean; material: sediment; isolation source: Sewage treatment plant 2 marine sediment (STP2) ... | reverse complement strand
GTTGAAAAAGGCTTTTTGGAAGGAAAAGTCACTATTGGCCCACTTTGTCCGGTAGAAACGGTTCCGCCGGATCCCGCTTGCCAACCGTCACAAGACACCTATGATGCTTGGCCTATAGTTATCTGGACAACTGACAAAAAAACAAAAATTGCCATAATAGATCCTGATTTAGATGGAAATTATTTAATTGATCTGCCCAAAGGAAGTTACCTTGTTGATCTTGATAAACAACATAGGTTTAACAAGAGTTTACCTGCGGTTATCATTGTTGAGCCCAATGAAACATCATTACTCAATATAGATATTGATACAGGGATAAGATAATGGGCCACACCCTTGAATTCATTTTTGGCATCATCTTTGTAATTCTATCAATATTAATTATAAATTTTAAAAATGAATAAAGGAACAGTTAAGTTCTTCAATGACGCCAAAGGATTTGGTTTCATCTCTGAAGAAGGTTCAAACAACGAACATTTTGTACACATTTCTGGATTAATTGACGAAATTCGCGAAGGCGATGAGGTTGAATTTGATTTACAGGAGGGTAAAAAAGGATTAAACGCGGTAAATGTAAAAGTAATTTAATATATACTATTTAATTTTTTAATGAAAAAGCCTATCAAATTTGATAGGCTTTTTTTTATGTCTATCCTTTCCCATTTTTCAATTGTATGTAAACGGGGAAATGATCACTAAACCCGCCTTGATGCCATTTACCAATATAAGTTCTAAACGGGCTTCCTTTCCGCTTACCTTTCCATTCTTTCAAAAAACTTTCCTCAAAAATATGTGCTTCCTTAAACACAAAATTAGCTTCCTTTAAAAAATTTCGACTTAAAATGATCTGATCAAATAAGTGCCATTCCCGATTATATGTTGAAGTGCCCTTGCCTTTATTATAAATAGATTCGTAAGGATTGTAAAACTCATTCGTAACTAAATGATCCTTTACACTTGCACTCGTAGGATTATCATTATAATCGCCCATAATAATGACCTTTGCGTTAGGTGTTTCTTTATTTATATTGGCAATAATTTGAAGGTTCAAGTGAGCTGCATTGATTCTTTTTGGTTCCGTTTCAACATCTCCGCTCCTCCTTGATGGCCAATGGTTCACTAAAAAGTGTATCATTTCTCCCTTCAGATTTCCTTTTACGACTAAAACATCTCTTGTATAATCTCTTTCTCCTTCTTCATTAATTAATAACAGTGTAACAGGTTCTGCATCTAAGAATTCAAAAATTGATTTTTTATATAACAAGGCTACGTCAATCCCTCTTTCATCAGAAGAATTAAAATGTACAATATCATAACCACGATTCTTTAAACTACTTGTATTCAATAAATCTTCAAGAACCATTTTGTTTTCAACCTCAGCAAGACCAATAATGGCAGGTGAATGTCCAGATTCTTTGAAACCAATCTGAGATATTACTGAACTCAATTTTTTGAGTTTTCTAATATATCGTTTTGCATTCCACTTTTTTTTTCCATCGGGCGTAAAGTCGTCATCCAAGGTTTCTCGATCGTCCTTTGTATCAAATAAATTCTCTAGATTATAAAATGCTATCGTGTAGAGGTCGTCTTGCTTTGTCTTTCCGTTCAAAATTTATTAGTATAAAGGTCGAAAGTACAAAAATATTTGCTTTTTACATTTTTAATCTCTCTACCTTTGCTTTATGATTGAAAAAAAGAGAGTAGACTTTGAGAAAGCCGTTTTAATAGGGGTTATTCATAGGGAACAAGATGTAGAAAAGTCTAAAGAATATTTAGATGAATTAGAGTTCTTGACTTATACAGCTGGAGGTGAAGTGATAAAACGGTTTACTCAAAAAATTGATATGCCTAATCCAAAAACTTTTATTGGTACTGGTAAAATGAAAGAGGTTGAAGAATTTGTTGAAGCTAATGATGTAAGTGTAGTAATTTTTGATGACGAATTATCTCCTGGCCAATTAAGAAATATTGAGCGTCTTTTGAAATGTAAAATTTTAGATAGAACAAGCCTAATATTAGATATTTTTGCACAACGTGCCCAAACCAGTTATGCTAGAACACAAGTAGAACTCGCGCAATATCAATATTTATTACCTCGATTAACGGGATTATGGACACACCTTGAAAGACAACGAGGTGGAATTGGAATGCGTGGACCTGGAGAAACTGAAATTGAAACTGACAGACGAATAGTACGTGATAAAATTGCTTTGCTTAAAAAGAAAATAGAAACGATTGACAAGCAAATGTCGGTACAAAGAGGGAATAGGGGTAAATTAGTAAGGGTTGCCTTAGTTGGCTACACCAATGTAGGTAAATCAACCGTAATGAATGTCATTAGTAAAAGTAAGGTTTTCGCTGAAAATAAACTTTTTGCTACACTGGATACAACTGTGAGAAAAGTTGTAATAAAAAATATACCTTTCTTATTATCTGATACTGTGGGTTTTATTAGAAAACTACCAACTCAATTAGTCGAATCATTTAAATCAACCTTAGACGAGGTAAGGGAAGCTGATCTATTGTTGCATATTGTTGATATTTCTCACCCCAATTTCGAAGAGCATATTGATTCCGTTAATCTGATCTTAGATGAAATTAAAAGTGCTGATAAGCCAACCATAATGGTATTTAATAAAATTGACAATTATAAACACAGTACTATCGATGAGGATGACTTAGTTACAGAAAAAACGAAAGCACATTATACGCTTAATGAATGGCAAAAAACCTGGATGGCAAAATTAGGTGAGAATTGTGTTTTTATATCTGCCTTAAAGAAAGAAAATTTCGAAGAATTTAAGAGAAAGGTTTTTGAGGCGGTTAAAAAAATTCATATTACTCGTTTCCCTTATAATGATTTTTTATATCAGGAATATGATTAAAGTAATTTGTCATTCTCACCTAGGTGGGAATCTCATTAAATTGATCAATAAATATTTAGTAGATTCCCGCTTTCCTGCCCGTCCGGTCAGGTGGGCGCAGGAATAACAGAAGCGCTAAATTTACTTTTCAATATCTTCATCAACAATCCCTAGCCGTTTTGCACGTTTTTCCCAATTTTGTCTAGCTAGCTCCTGCATATCAGAATCAGTGTCGCTTTCATCCATAATCTCTAAACCAAGGAGGGTTTCAATAACATCTTCCATCGATACTAACCCGCTAACAGAGCCATATTCATCAACGACAAGTGCAATATGTTCTTTTTCCTGTACAAATTTTTCGAAAAGATTTGGTATGGCAATATTTCTATCAACCACTAAAAGTGTACGTTTAAGATCGATCAAGTTTTGTTGATTTTTCCCTTCTGCCACTTCTCTAAATATGTCATCTTTTAATATATAACCTGTAATATTGTCGCTCTTATTTTTATAAATAGGAATTCTAGAGAAACGTAAATCTTTATTTTGTTCAAAAAAATCTTTTATATTCTGGTCTTCAGGCGCTAATTTAAGAACGGTACGTGGTGTCATTATATCTTTTACTAAGATTTTTTTAAAATTCAATAAATTTTTGATTACAATTGATTCTGATTCTTCAAAAACACCTTCTTCATGGGCTATATCGGTCATAGCATGAAAATCTTCTCTACTCAAGATGCTTTCGCCATGAGCACTTTTACCAAAAATTCTTGTAAAGAGTTGTAGTACCCAGATTATCCCCGTCCATTTGAATATAAATATTAAGATATTTAAAACACGAGTTGAAAATCCTGCAAGGTCCTTCCAATATGTGGCTCCTATGGTTTTCGGAATTATCTCAGAAAGTACTAAAATTAGCACGGTCATAACAGCGGATACAATACCAACTATGTTATTTCCTGAACCAAAAGTTTTCTCAGCTTGAACCCCAACTAATATTGCTCCAACTGTGTGAGCGACCGTGTTTAAGGTAAGTATAGCTATTAAGGGCTTGTCTACATCCTTTTTCATCATTTCTAAGGCCTTCGCATATAATTTGCCTTCCTTTTTTTTGAGATTAACAAATGTAGGTGTCACACTAAGTAGTACCGCTTCTAAAATGGAACATACAAAAGAAAAGAAGATAGAAACAATTCCGTAAAGAAAGAGTAATGACATTTGGGTTTCAATTTTTTGCTAAGTTAACTGAATTTACAGCATAAAAAAAGAGCCCAGAAAATCTGAGCTCTTTTGTATAATGATTTCTAAAATTATTAGAATGCATAGTTTAAACCTAGTAACCAGTAGCTTTGTAATACGCTATCAGCACCACTTAAATCAACACTTGTATTATCTGCTGAGTTAAAAGCTTCTTGCTTATTACCTCTTAAACCTAATTCAGCACCTACTCCAATACCTTTCCATAATGTATAACCTAAAGAGTTTACCCATGTCCAGTTAGAATAGTCAGCATCTTCATAACTATAAAATCCTGATAAATTAGATTTAAGATTAACTGCACCGATTTTTTTAGTATAATCAGCAACAAATTTAGCACCTAAAGAAGATTCGTAAGCCCCAGCACCACTACTAAACACAAAGTTGTAGTTTAATGGGTGAATTACTACTACTAGATCTGCAATTGGAGTCCAAGTCATACCAACACCAAGATCAAGGTATCCAGGATCATTGAAGTTATCAAGAATTGTAGTTCTATATTCTGCTAAACCAGAAACAGCCCATTTATCATTCAATTTACGACCGTATAAAGATGTTAATGTAAATACATCATTTGCAGAGTCAAAACTATCACTGTCAGTAGCATCATCTTTATTATCATTCTTTATCCAAGCAAGGTTTGCACTTAAAGAGTTTCTCCAGAAAAATTTCTCTTCAAGAAGGTTTGCAAAACCATTTGCAGTAATACCAATGTTTCCTGTTGATGAGTTAGGCGTTCCTTTAGAATACCAATCATTAAAGCCTGATATGTTACCACCAATAGTACCAAAAGCACCTGTTTTCCACCCTGGTAAGGCGTCTATTTTACCCTGTATTGCATCTACTTTAGACTGTAAAGCCGCTATAGAATCTTTTTTAGGAGCTTGTTCTGCCTTTAATTCCTCCAATGTTTGTGCATAAGTAGATGTAATTCCTAACATCAATACAAATGCAAATACTAATTTTTTCATTATTTATTTATTTTAGTTTTTGAGCGCGCAAATCTACGCATTTTTTGTTATTGGACACAATAAGTTTAGGAAAGTCACAAAAATATTTTATTTTTCTCTTTTGAACAACGGAACTGTTGAGCAGGCTTCACCAAACATTATGGTTTTGGCGAAGGGAAGTAATTTTTCAATTAATTGAACAGGAGCTGTTTCAGGAATAGGTTTGTTTGTACAACCTTTAATAATAACTGGCTTGTCCCTATATAATTCCACATCTAGATCTGAAATAATGTCTTGATAAATAACAGTTTCTAATAATTCTAAATTGCCAACTACTATTTTTTTTGCATAAGGGCCTAATTTCACCGCAATCAATAAATAAGCCCATGATGGTATAATGGCATCGGTTAAGCAGTTTAAAGCGACATAATTGCCATTATATTGTTTCCAATTATGCTGCTGAACGTTACCTCTAAATTCTTTTTCTTTAAGTATTAAACCTTCATGAAGCCATTTAGAAATATCAAAAACAACACGCTCACCATCTGGATAAAAATCTTCAAGTTCAATAGTAACAAGATTGCTTTTAGATACCCTATTTACTATTTCTTCAGCCATTTATAAAAAACCTAATTCTAATTTAGCTTCTTCACTCATCATGTCTTGAGTCCAGGTTGGATCAAATGTAATTTCAACATGAGCGTCTTTAACTTCTTCTAAGGTTTTCACTTTTTCTTCAACTTCCACCGGTAAGGTTTCGGCAACAGGGCAATTTGGAGAGGTCAATGTCATTAAAATTTTTACCTCATCATTTTCATTAACAAAAACATCATATATTAATCCTAGTTCATATATGTCTACAGGAATTTCAGGGTCATAAATAGATTTAAGAACCCCTACGATCTTATCACCGATTTCTTGCATTTGAACTTCTGTCATTATTTTCTTTTTAAAATGATTCTAAATAAGGACAAATATACAATTATTGTGTTAATTTAGATTGATAGGCAACTGCATACAATTTCAATTGTTTAATCATTGAAACCAGGCCATTGGCTCTTGTTGGAGATAAATGTTCTTTCAATCCGATCTCATCAATAAATGAAGTATCGGCATCCAAAATTTCTTGTGGTGTATGGTTAGAAAAAACTCTTAATAAAAGTGCGATAATTCCTTTTGTTAAAATAGCATCGCTATCTGCGGTGAATATAATTTTATCGTTTTTCTGTTCAGAAAATAACCACACTTTTGATTGGCATCCCTTTATAGCATTATCATCAGTCTTATAATTTTCTTTAATAAGAGGAATTGACTTTCCTAATTCTATGATATATTCATAGCGTTCCATCCAGTCATCAAACATCAAAAATTCATCAACAATTTCTTCTTGTATTTCTTTTATAGTCATTATTAAAACTTATTTTTGCAAATGTACGTAACATACATAACATGAGTAAACTTTTGATCGTTGGAACAGTCGCTTTTGACGCTATTGAAACACCTTTTGGTAAAACTGATAAAATTTTAGGTGGTTCTGCCCCTTACATTGGCCTGTCTGCTTCTCAATTTAATATAAATTCTGCAATAGTTTCTGTTATTGGTGATGATTTCCCGATTGGATATCTAGAAATGTTAAATAGAAAAAATATAGACACTTCAGGAATTGAAATTGTTAAAGGGGGTAAAACATTTTTCTGGAAAGGTAAATATCATAACGATTTAAACTCTAGGGATACCTTAATTACAGAGCTCAATGTATTGGCGGATTTTAAACCTGTTGTTCCAGAAAATTATAAGGATACAGATTTTTTAATGTTGGGTAATTTACACCCTTCTATTCAAATGTCTGTAGTAAAACAGATTCCTAAAAGACCGAAATTAGTGGTATTGGACACCATGAATTATTGGATGGATAACACTTGGGATGAGCTCTTAGAAGTGCTTAAAAAAATTGATGTTATTACTATTAATGATGAAGAGGCTAGGCAGTTAAGTGGCGAATATTCATTAGTAAAAGCTGCACAACGAATTGCTAAGTTCGGTCCGAAATATGTGGTGATTAAAAAAGGAGAGCATGGGGCTTTATTATTTCATGAAGGCAATATATTCTTTGCGCCAGCCTTACCCCTTGAAGAAGTATTTGATCCTACCGGGGCTGGAGACACTTTTGCAGGAGGGTTTATAGGTTATCTGGCAAGTACAAGAGATATTTCATTTGAAAATATGAAAAATGCATTAATTTATGGTTCTAATCTTGCCTCATTTTCTGTTGAAAAATTTGGAACCAGGCGTATGGAATATCTTACTAGTAAAGAAATTCAGAAACGTCTAAGAAGATTTAAAGAGTTGACTCAGTTTGAAATCGAATTAAATTGAATAGTTTTTCCGCATCGTTTTGCGGAATTTTATTAAACAATAATCTGATAGCTACAAATAATGAGCGATGCTATAAAACATGAATGCGGAATCGCCTTAGTAAGACTGCTGAAACCGCTTGAGTTTTACCAAAAAAAATATGGTACTTCTTTCTATGGAATCAATAAAATGTATTTATTGATGGAAAAACAGCATAACCGAGGACAAGATGGTGCAGGTTTCGCTAGTATTAAATTTGATGTTCAACCTGGAACCCGATATATAAGTAGGGTTAGATCAATTAAGCAATCTCCTATTCAAGATATCTTTGCTCAAATAAATGAACGATTAAATGAGGTCTTGGAGAAAAATCCCAACAAAAAAAATGATGTGCATTGGCAAATAGAGAATATGCCATACGTAGGTAATTTATTTTTGGGGCATGTACGCTACGGTACTTTTGGTAAAAACAGTATCGAAAGTGTCCATCCTTTTTTACGTCAAAATAATTGGAGACATAAAAACTTGATCGTTGCCGGTAATTTTAACATGACCAACTCTAAAGATCTATTGCAAGAGCTAATAGAATTGGGACAACATCCAAAAGAACGAACTGACACTGTCACAGTGATGGAAAAGATTGGTCATTTTTTAGATGATGAAGTTTCTAATATTTACCAACGCTGCAAAGAAAATAACATCAGTAAAAGGGAAGCTTCTTTAGTTATTGAAAAAGAATTGAATATCACAAAAATATTACAACGGGCTTCTAAAAATTGGGATGGCGGTTATGCTATGGTGGGATTAATTGGTCATGGTGATGCCTTTGTGTTACGTGACCCTTCCGGGATACGCCCAGCTTATTATTATAGTGATGACGAAGTAGTGGTGGTTGCATCTGAGAGGCCGGTAATTCAAACTGCATTTAATGTGAACTATGAAGCTATCAAAGAATTAGATAGGGCTCATGCCTTGATCATAAAAAAAGATGGGTCAACATCAATAGAACAAATATTAGAGCAAAAACCACAAAAATCTTGTTCTTTTGAGCGGATTTACTTTTCAAGAGGTAGTGACGCTGAGATTTATGTGGAAAGAAAAAATTTGGGAAAACTTATATTTCCTAGCGTATTAAAAAGAATTGATAATGATATTGAAAACAGTGTTTTTTCCTATATTCCAAATACTGCTGAAACTTCTTTTTTTGGAATAGCTGAAGCTGCAGAAGAATATTTAAATAAACATAAATTAGAAAGATTGCTCAAAGGAAAGAGAAATTTATCTATAGAAAAAGTCACCAAAATATTATCGGAAAGACCACGAATCGAAAAAATAGCCATTAAAGATGCTAAATTAAGAACATTTATTGCAGATGATAACAGTCGTGATGATTTAGTGGCTCACGTTTATGACGTAACTTATGGAGTCGTCAAACCAACTGATAATTTAGTCGTAATAGACGACAGTATAGTGCGTGGAACTACTTTGAAAAAGAGTATTATTAAAATTTTAGACAGACTAAACCCTAAAAAGATCGTTATTGTTTCTTCAGCTCCACAAATAAGATATCCCGATTGTTATGGCATCGATATGGCAAAACTTGAAGAGTTTATTGCTTTTAAGGCTACTTTAGAGCTCTTAAAAGAAACAAATCAATATCACATAGTAGAAGAGGTTTATCAAAAGTGTAAAAATCAAGATAGTTTAGAGGAGCATTTGATTGTAAATTATGTTCGTGAAATTTATAACCCTTTTACCGCCGATCAGATTTCAGCAAAAATTGCTCAAATGCTAAAAACTGAAACTATAAATGCAGATATAAATGTAATTTTTCAATCTATCGAAAACTTACATATAGCCTGTCCTAAAAATGCTGGAGATTGGTATTTTACCGGAAATTATCCAACTATTGGTGGCACTAAAGTAGTAAACAGGGCTTTTGTTAACTTTTATGAAGGTAAGAACAAAAGGGCTTACTAGTTGCTTTTTTTAATTTTGGCATTTAAATTGTATTCTATTAGATAAATATATTAAAATGAAAAAGTTTATCGTAGCGCTAGCAAGTATGTTAATAATAGTTTTTTTCTCTCAGTGCGGTAGTGCGCAATTTGATAAAGAAGCTCCTTTTACTATTCACAAGGCCTATTATCAAGATTGGTTTGGAGGCCAACCTGGTTCAAAAGGAACTTTGGTAACTGTTGAAATTTCACCTGCTGCTGAAAGTATTTTTTTTGATTCTATATTTTTTAATGGTAAAATAAAGAAGTTAGGGTTTACAGTTTCCGATAATAAACAACTACTAATAGGAAATTTTCCAACTACTACCCTATCTGATAAAAATATTATTATGCATTCTGATCCAAAGGAAGAAATGGCTAATAAAATATCTGAGCCTACCCTTAATTTTCCATTTGAATTAACTGATAATGAATGTGTTGTTAGTTACATTATCAAAAAAAAGAAGCATTATTTTAAGGTTGAAAATCTTAAAAAAGAAAAGTCCATATACTACCCATAATTTCATTTTGGCACAGAGTTTGGTTTCTACTTAATAGAAATATTAAATTCTGAACTTATGAAAGCTTTAAAAATACTTAGCGGACTATTTCTAACCATCACCTTGTTTAGTTCATGTATAATAACGACTGATGATCTTTATGTTTATGATGATACTATTTCACTTGAACATTTAGTGACTTCACATGATTTATGGTATGTTGATTATAATAGAACTACTGGAAATAGTGATGTCCCCTTTTTATCTAAAGCTTTTACAATTTCTTTTCTAGACGGACACTTATATGCTAACAACAATTTGGTTGGCTTAGAAGCAATTGGAAATGGCTACGGTCTTCAAATTGGTTATTACGAAACTTTTAACGGAGTCCTCGAAATTGAACACAGCCTTGATGGGTTTATAGATTTAGAAGTTCAACAATTATCTAATGATGAAATTAGGATAAGAGATACCTATACAAATACTTCATATTACTTAATTGGATATCAAAGAAGTAATTTTGATTATGACTTGGTTTTTTATGACAACATAGAATATTTTTTACAAGAATATGTGGCGTGGGAAAAAACATATACAAGCCAAGAGGGTGCTTTAAATGAATTTGATAATGAGAATTTTTTACAATTTACACCGGAACAATACAACACGTTTAGATCCTCTCAAGATGAGTTTGGCACGGATATTGGATATATTAATTGGGATTATGTTGGTGGATATGAAGTGTTTGATGTAGAGGGATATGATGATTTGAAGATTTTAACATTAGATTATGAATCTTCAGACAATGAAGAGTTTGAATTAAGCGTTATAAATGATGGTGAGATAAGTTTATTTCATGTTGATTCTGAAACAACATATGAGTTCATTGGGAGAAATAACATTCAATTTAAAAATGCTTCTGTTAAAGGAGAAAAATCAGAACAAAGAAAACGATTTAAAGTAGATCGAAAAACAAAAAAGAGAAATACAAAAGTATAAAGATAAGGTTTGGTTAGTTGATTTTGGTTGATTAATTTCAACCATTCGCCGCCTCAGAATTTCTGAGGCGGTTTTTTTTGTACTTTTATTTTTATAATTACAAGCAATGATTAATAAGCGTCTATTGATTAAAAATTTGCTGACCTACACTGATGAAAATACTTTTTACGATAAAAAAGTACAACTTAATTTGGGGTCAAAAGAAGGCAAAGCCAAGTTCTTAAAACACGTCTGTGCGCTTTCAAATTCAAATCCTAAAAATAACTCATACATAGTTATAGGTGTTGAAGATGAAACCAATAAAATAGCCGGAGTAGATTTTTATGATGATAGTAAAATTCAAAATTTAGTCAATGCTTATTTCAATAACCCTCCTAAAATTCAATATGAAAATATCGCTTTCCCCAGGTTACCTCGTTACAGGGTTATAGGATTGGTAACTATTAATTGGTTAGATAAAGTTACCTCATTAAAGAAAGGGATTTGGAAATATCCTAAAGATTCTATCTTTTTAAGGCAAGGGAGTAACTCCAAACCGGTAGAAAAAATAGAATTAAAAAATTCCAACAAATCAATTGTTGAAGCAATAGAAAAAAATGCCCGAAATAATATTGAGCTTACGCTTAATGGTGTTTTTGATTTTATGAATCAGCATAACAAAGATCTAAACCCTACTTATAAAGTTTTTAAAGATCAATTCGTGTTGTGTTGGGCAGGTATTAAAAAAAAGGTAAATGAAAAAGTTTTGTATTCTCGACTAGACATTGAGCTGATAAATGAACAAATCCGTTTATTTTATTCAGCGTTAGACGAAGTGGAAATTGAATACAATACACAATCTTTTATCATTACCGAATATCTCCATATGGGCATTGATAAAGATCACACTTATTACCCTTTAGAGAAAACTATTATAAATTTTAAAGATAACGGGGTTCACGACATCGCCTCTGAGTTGCTTTTTGTTCCTCCAAAATTTGATAATATAGTATTACAGCATATTTACAATAGTAACAATACTATATTAAACAAACTACAAAAAAATACACCCTTAAACAAAAGCGATAGGGCTGAGTTAAAACAATTACCGACTACTTATATGATTTGTTCGTTAAACGGGTTTAAAGAGGCTAAGAATAAGCTTGAATTAGCTAAGCCATACCTTAAAAAAATGGCAGATAAGTCATTTTATATAAGTTTAAAGGAAGCTTTACGTGTTTTAAGAAAAATAAAATATAATCAGTAATTACTTCAGTGTTCTAACATAATTAACTAAATCCCACCTCTGTTCTTCAGATAGAATAGGACCCCATTTGATCATATCATTTCTACCATTAGTAACTTTCCAAAATATTTCACCATCTGTTTGAGATTGCACCATGCCAGAAGTCAGGTTTTGAGGTTTAGGAGTCAATGCTTTTCCCCCTATTCCATCTCCTTTTCCCTGAACACCATGACAAATCATGCAACGGGTTTTGAATATTTTAGCACCACGATTAGCAGATTCAACCCTCTTAGAAGAATTAACCGGATTGTTAATATTTTTAGCTCCTTCAGGGGCTAGCCACCTATCTTCTTGTATACTTAAGCCAATAAAGCTCAAAAAGATCAGTGATAATAGTATAAATAGTAGTTGTTTCTTCATAATTTTAAAACTTAAAACATTGATAAATAAATAATTATCTTAAATTTCATAGCAAAACTTATACCAAATTAGTCCATAAAAGTAAAAAACCGCTTCCAAATAGAAACGATTATAAGTAGTTTTTATTCTAATAGCAGTTCCTAATATATGGGAAAACATCCTTTTTGGCAGGGAAAAACGACCTGAAAAAATAGAGTTTTTTCTCTTGTTTGCTTCCTACTATAAAAACATCTACGTGTATAAATTATTTGATTTGGGTCAAATAGAGTTACAAATTAATCCTATGTAAAAACCTTGTTTCTCGCCAATAATCGCCAGCATTAAGACAAGGTTTTATGATCTTCTATAAATCAAATTTAATACCTTGGGCCAGTGGCAAATCAGCAGTGTAATT
>RCNF010005874.1_pt1 | contig 12963 bp, 14 predicted proteins | sample 2041311 | NCBI WGS metagenome assembly RCNF01 (sample SAMN09708228, study PRJNA481090) | Marine sediment metagenome, whole genome shotgun sequencing project. | biome: marine sediment; feature: ocean; material: sediment; isolation source: Sewage treatment plant 2 marine sediment (STP2) ... | reverse complement strand
GGTGGCGAGGGTTCTGGGCATCTGCCGTGCCTCATCGACCGTGGGGATGATCACCGACAGGTAGGGTAGCGGGACATGGCAGCCGCCTTTTTCCCGGGCCAGATCGTCCGGCGTGTCCAAATCATTCAGCGGCGCCAGCAGATGGGACGTCATCCCTTTTTTCCGGGCCAGCGCCAGGGATTTTTCCAATACATCCGGCCTGCTCCACACGATGCTGTCGAAGATGTTTTCGGGCTTTGTCATGCCTACCAGCCAGTAGCCGCCATCGATGCTTGGCCCGAACACCAGGTCATTTTCATGCAGCGCGCTGAAGGCCTGCTCTATAATTTCAGTTGTCAGCCCGGGAATATCTGTTCCAACCAGCACCACTCGGCGGGCATTGCCATCGAAGGCGCGTTGCATGGCCAGGTGCATGCGACGGCCGAGGTCTCCGCAGGCCTGGGCTATATAACGGATTGGCCTGCCGCCCAACCATTGGTAAAGCTGTTGCTCATTGCCGCCGTCATGGCAGAACACCAGTCGGGCACCGATGCGCTTCGCTGCCTGGCGAGCGGTTGCCACGGTTTTTTCGGCCAGTCGTTTCTGAAGGGCCGCGGCTCCGGCCGGCCCTAAGGCAGGGATCAGGCGGGTTTTGGTGATACCGATCCGTGGGTATCGGCCGAAAACGATCAGTTGGGCAGAGTCGGCTGGGGTTAACACAGTTCTCCTGAAAGGCGTCGGTTTGATAAACTGCTGTATGTGCGGGCGGTACGCCCTTTTCACTATCATATCCTGCGGTCAAAGTACATCCGATAGCAGGGCGTGGATGGTCCCGCGCCGATGCAACGGGATTCCCAAATTACGGCTTGATCTTGGCGATTATTTGGGATATGGCTCATATCCAGCGGACAGGCTGAAGCTTGTCTTTTCGATTTCAAAAAGTGAACCATCCATAAATTTAGGCCACGAAGGTTTCCGTCCAGAAGGACGGGTGACGTTGTGGCCTTTTTTGTTTCTTCAGGGAAGCGATGGATGGATTCGTTTTGGTTTGAAGGCCCGGCTGCAGACCTTTTCGAGCGATATGTCAAATGAGAAACGGCGAATCCCCGATCCGCGGTGTGACGGTGGTACCAAATGCCCCGGTGGGTCGATTCGCAAGGAGCGATTTTTTAATTGGCCTATCGATTTGAGTCACAACCCATCTTATGACATATAATAATTCTTGGAGGAAACCGATGCGTTCATTTAAAACGTGTGTAAGATCAGCAATCGTAGCATTTATGGTCCTTTTTTACAGCCCGGTCCTGGCCCATTTCGGTATGGTGATTCCATCCGACAGCATGGTGATGCAGGCGGACAGCCGAACCTTGCGTGTAACCCTCTCCTTTTCCCATCCCATGGAGATGGTCGGCATGGAACTTCAAAAGCCCAAGGTCTTTGCCGTGTCGGCCAATGGTAAAAATCAGTCGCTGCTCGGCCAGCTGAAATCGACCACAGTGATGGATCACGGGGCCTGGACGGCAGATTACGCCATCAAACGGCCAGGGGTCTACATGTTCCACATGGAGCCCCAGCCTTACTGGGAGCCGGCCGAGGACTGCTTCATCGTGCACCTTACCAAAACCGTGGTTACCGCTTTCGGCGATGATGAGGGCTGGGATGCAGAGCTGGGCTTGAAGACCGAGATCGTTCCGCTTGCCAAACCCTACGGCCTTTATGCAGGCAACGTGTTCCAGGGAATCGTGAAAGTGGACGGCAAACCGGTTGCCTATGCCGACGTGGAAGTGGAGTATTACAACCAGAAACGGACAGCCCACGCACCCACGGACTATATGGTCACCCAGACCGTCAAGGCCGACGGCAACGGCATTTTTACCTATTCCGCACCTGTTTCGGGATGGTGGGGCTTTGCCGCCCTGAACACAGCGGAAGAGACGATCAAGCATGACGGCAAGGACAAGGACGTGGAGATGGGTGCCGTGATCTGGGTATACTTTCACGACTGGAAATAATCGACGATGCACATTTCAGAAGGTGTCCTGAGCGGGCCGGTGCTGGCTGCCGGTGCGGCCGTGGCCTTGGCCGGAACGGCTGCCGGGCTGAAAAAAATGGAGTTGGACCGCGTGGCCCAGGCCGGCATGCTTTCGGCTGCTTTTTTCGTGGCCTCGCTGATCCATGTGCCGGTGGGACCGTCCAGCGTTCACCTGATCTTAAATGGCATCGTGGGGCTGCTGCTGGGGTGGGCGGCCTTTCCCGCCATTCTGACGGCCCTGTTGCTTCAGGCCATGATGTTTCAATACGGGGGAATCACCACCCTGGGTGTCAACACCGTGATCATGGCCCTGCCGGCAGTCTTATGCTACCATCTGTTCGGCCCGTTTGTCCTTAAACCGTCGCGCATAGCCGTGCCGGCGGCTTTTGCCTGCGGTGCCGGTTCCGTTTTTCTGGGTGCGGTCCTGGCGGGTGTCAGCCTGATGTATACGGAAGGCAGCTTTCTCGAGGTCGCCGGCCTGGTCGTTACCGCCCACCTGCCGGTGATGGCTATCGAAGGCGTTGTCACGGTCTTTTGCGTGGCCTTTCTAAGGAAAGTCAAACCGGAAATGCTGCCCGGTTACGATGCCGCGTTTTTGCAACAGAAATAACAATGAGTTACAGGAAATGGTTATGAAACGACTGCATACCGGATTCGCCTTGACATTGCTCTGTAGCTTCCTGAGCCTTCCTGCTGCCCATGCCCACAAGGTGACTGTCTTCGCATGGGCCGAAGGGAATCGGGTATTCACGGAAAGCAAGTTCAGCGGCGGCAAAATGGTGAAAGCAGGCAAAGTTGAAGTGTTCGACAACAGTGGAACGCTGCTGCTGGAGGGCCGGACCGATGACCACGGAGCCTTTGCTTTCCAGGCGCCGTCAATTGCCGATTTGAAGATCGTACTCACCGCCGGTATGGGGCACCAGAATTCGTGGCTGCTTTCCGCCGCTGAGCTGGGCCACGGAGAACTCACCCCGCGCGCAGCGCATGCGTCTCCGTCTGAATCGGCCGGTTTGGAGACAGGCGGGGAAACGGCTTCCCCATCGGTCGAACCGGGATTGACGGCCCGGGAAATAGAAGCCATCGTTTCCCGCCAGCTCGAACAGAAGATTCAGCCCCTGACGCGAATGGTCGCCGAATCCCGGGAAAAGGGGCCCACGATGAGTGAGATCGTCGGCGGCATCGGCTACATCATCGGCCTGGTGGGGCTGGGCGCCTATGTACGATATCGAAAGGACCGCCGGCGATCATGATCAGAGAATCCTTTGCCGAGGGCAACTCATGGATACACGGCATCGACCCCCGGCTGCGGGTGATCGGCGCCGCGGCGTTTGCCGTCGTGGTGGCTGTTTCCTACGATTTTACAGCGCTCTTCATCGGTCTGATCCTCTCGCTATGCATGGTGTTGTCAGCCCGGCTCGATATTCGGGCGGTTGCGCAACGCCTTTTAGCGCCGGTGATATTTCTACTGTTGCTGTGGGCGGTGCTGCCCTGGTCCTATGAAGGGGATGCACTGGCTGCGTTGGGACCGGTGACCATCACCCGACAGGGAGTGACCCTGTGCGCCCAGATCAGTTTGAAGACCGTCTGCCTGATGGTGGCCTTTATGGCCCTGGTGGCCACCATGACCGTTGACACCCTCGGTCACAGCCTGAACCGCCTGCGGCTGCCCGACAAGATGGTGCACCTGCTCCTGATCACTTACCGTTACCTGTTTGTCATCGAACAGGAATACCAGCGCCTGGTGCGCGCCATGAAGATCCGCAACTTCCATCCCAAGACCAACCTCCACAGCTACCGGACTTATGCCTACCTGGTGGGCATGCTCTTTGTCAGGGCTTCGGAGCGAGCCCGGCGGGTGCACAGCGCCATGATCTGCCGGGGTTTTCACGGACGGTTTATCAGCCTTCGCTCGTTTCCGCGCAACCCCCTGAATCTTGTTTTTGGCCTTGGCATCATTATTTCGCTGGCGCTGCTGATAATGCTGGAGTGGGTGAAATGAATTGATGCGGCCCACGCGCCCATGCTATAGGCTTCGGGATAATGTGTTTGGACTGCGTTATCGGTCGTCGCAGTATTACCATACGGCTTCCTCCCTCTGGCCTTGCCAAAAACATTATCCCGAAGCCCATAGTTAAATGCATGTTTGATTTCAGCGTTTATCGGATCCAACCCGTCGAAAGCATCAATCCATGCGTCGCGTGATTTTTAACCTGTCCAAGATCCGCTACGGTTACCCCGGTGGCCCGCTGATCCTCAACGATCTGGATTTCCATCTGCACGCCGGCGACCGTGTCGGTCTGGTGGCCCCTAACGGCAGCGGCAAGACCACCTTGTTTCACATCATCATGGGCTTGCTTAAACCCCTTTCCGGAACTGTCGAGGTGTTTGGTGAGGCACGGGAGGCGGAAGCGGATTTCATTGAGGTGCGCCAGCGCATCGGGCTTTTATTTCAGGACGCGGACGACCAGCTTTTTTCTCCCACGGTGCTGGAGGATGTGGCCTTTGGACCGCTGAACCTGGGAAAGTCTCGCGACGAGGCAGTGACCGTGGCCAGAAAAACCCTTGATTTTCTGGGACTGAACGGCTTCGAGGACCGGGTTACCTACAAGCTGTCCGGCGGGGAGAAGCGACTGGTGTCCCTGGCCACGGTGCTGGCCATGGAGCCGGAGGTGCTTTTATTGGACGAACCCTCCACCGGCCTGGATTCAGCGACCAAGGACACGCTCATCGACATTCTCAAGGGACTGGATCTCTCATTTGTGCTCATTTCCCACGAATTTGATTTCCTCTCCAAAACCGCGGGACACATCTACACCATGGATGGCGGGCGGATCCGCTTTGACCAGGAGCTTCATATCCACACCCACGAGCACGCCCATCTGATGGGCAAGCAGCCCCACCGGCACTTGTGACGCTTGCTTGCATCCCAGACGGAAAGCATCCCCTCAATCGTAACTCATTGATGAAATTGATATTCGCTTTACAGCGGTATGAATATGTATTATTTCATAATTGATGGTGAATGATAATCCGGACTGTCATAAAGGAAAAATCATGGGTATTGACAAAGGTGGGTTGAAGCTGCAACGGGGCGCCCTGCTGAGATTTGTTGACGAAGATAAGGGTGAAGTTACCGAAGGACTTTTTATCGGTCCTGAAGACAACAGCGACTTTGTCGTCGTTCCGTTGTCTGAAACGATGCTGAAAAAAAAAGAAGGGGAAAGCCTGAACGCCAGGTGCAGTTTCCAGGGCGATATGGTTGAATTCCGTTCCACGATTGTGGAAATTATTGACCGCCCGGTCCGCCTGTGGCGAATCCAGGTGCCCACGGACGTAAACACCTTCGATCTGCGAGACCACAAGCGAATTCAATGCTCCGTGTCCGCAAATATCGAAGCCATTCACAGGGGGCAGTTCGTTACGGGTATTATTCGGGATATCAGCAAAAGCGGCGCACGCTGCATGTTTCAGCGGACAGAAGACGCGGAAAACGCGTTTGAAATGGATCAGAAGATTACACTGCGCTGCACGTTTCCGGGTATTCCGGGAGAACAGTCCACGTTGGGCACGATTACCGAGATCCTAAAATCTGAAGCGGAACTGTCCATCGGCATTCAGTTTGCGGAATCCGTGTGGTGGGTGCCGCCCTATCACTGATTCTCCCCCTCCCACATCACTAAGACCGGTTGGCCGTGTGCCCCGCTCCCTGCAACCCACCGGTACGAGGATCGGGGCCGCCGGTCGTCGAGGCCCCTGTCCCTGCGCCCATCGGTTTATCGCGTTTCCCGGTTACTGTCCCGCTTCAACCTACCCCTGACAAGCCACTCCGGCCGTAAGGGCGTTGTCCAGATCATCCACAATATCCTGAATGTCCTCGATGCCTACGCTCAGACGAATGAAATCCGCGGTGACGCCGGCGGCCTGCTGTTCGGCGTCGGTGAGCTGTTCGTGGGTGGTGGAGGCCGGGTGGATCACCAGGCTTTTGGCGTCGCCGATGTTGGCCAGATGGCTGAAGAGCTGAAGGCTTTCGATGAATTTGACGGCTGATACCTGACCCCCCTTGATCCCGAATCCCACCAGTGCTCCTTGTCCTTTGGCGAGATATCTATCCACCAGGTGGTAGGTTGGGGACGATTCCAGCCCCGGATAGCGGACCCAGGACACACAGCCGTGGCTTTCCAGGAAGCGGGCAACGGCCATTCCGTTTTCCGAGTGGCGCTGCATTCTCAAATGCAGGGTTTCCAGCCCCTGGAGGAACATCCAGGCGTTGAAGGGGCTCATGGCTGCTCCCATGTCCCGCAGTCCCACTACCCGGGCCCGCAGGATAAACGCCAGGTTGCCGAAGGCTTCTACGAATTTTAATCCGTGGTAGGCGGGATCGGGTTCAACAAAATCGGGGAAGCGGCCCGAAGCGGCCCAGTCGAATGTGCCCGAATCCACGATGATGCCGCCGATGGAGGTGCCCGTGGCCGCCGATGAACTTGGTGGCCGAGTGGATCACGATGGCCGCCCCGTTGTCGAAAGGCCGGGTGAGGTAGGGGGTCGTGACCGTGTTGTCCACCACCAAAGGGATACCATGGCGATTGCCGATGGCGGCAATGGACTCAATATCGATGATGTCAAGCTTGGGATTGCCGATAGTTTCCACGAAAAAGGCTTTGGTACGTTTCGTGACGGCACCTTCCCAGGCGTTCAGGTCGTGAGGGGACGGTGATGCCCATCTTTTTGAAGGTGTGGGAAAACAGGCTCACCGTACCGCCGTAAAGCTCTGCCGAGGCGACAATCTCGTCGCCGGCCTGGGCCAGGGTCAAAATGGTCAGCGTCTCTGCCGCCTGCCCGGATGCAACCGCCAGGGCACCTACCCCGCCTTCCAACTCCGCCACCCGCTTTTCCAACACCTCTGTCGTGGGGTTCATGATGCGGGTGTAGATGTTGCCGAACTGACGAAGACCGAAAAGGTCGGCGGCGTGTTTCGAGCTGTCAAAGGTAAACGAGGATGTCTGGTATAAGGGCACCGCCCGGGAATGGGTGGTGGGGTCCGGCGTGTGGCCGGCATGCACCGCTTTGGTTGCAAAACCTCTTATGAATTCTGTCATTATCGGTTCTCCTTGGTTTGGCAGGGTCTTTATTATGGGCAAACAAAAAAGCCGTCTCCTTCAAGGGGACGGCTGCGGCTGGATCGTTGCCATTGCAGATGGGGCCGTATGTTTCCCGTTCGGGCTGGAATTGGCACCTTGACCTTTCAGGTTGCCGGGCGATCAACGGGCCAGGTCCCTCTCGCCACTCTTCATGATCGTTTCAGGAAAAGCTAATTTTAGATGCTGATTTGTCAAGGGGCGCGGGATCAGGCTGCTTCCATAAAACCTTGGATTTCACGATGAAACGTTTTGTAGGTGATCATCAGGCTTTTGATCTGCCGCTTGTCGGGGAAAAAGTCGTTGAAGACATCCTGATACACATGGTAGGCCAATCGGTCCACCCCGATGCCTGTATCCACCATCATGGCCACCATGTCGGCCAGGTAGAGCGTGGCGGTAGCCGGGTCGTTCCGCGAGGCGGGATTGGCCAGGTGGTGGTTTTCAATCATATACGTCATATGGGGGCTGAAATGCCATTGTTTGGCGATGATACCCCCCAGTGTGGTGTGATCCATCCCCAGCACCGCTTTTTCGGCTTCGACAAAACTCATGCCCTTTTCGGCCACCAATTTCTGGATCGCCGGAAGATGCTCGGCCACAAACTCGTGGAGAATGACCTTGCCGATATCTTTTAGCAGGGCGGCGGTGTAGATGGCCGGAAGACTCATCAGGTCCCGCTGGCCGGCAAGGGTCCTGGCAACCATGGCAACGGCCAGGCTTTGGCGCCACAGATCTCCCTTGGCCAGGCCATATCCCTTCTGGGAGCGCTGCAGGTTGCCGGACAGGTTTTGCGACAGCACCATCTCCACAACCTGCTGCAACCCCAGCATGGAGACGGCCTGCCTGACGGAATCGACTTTGACCGGCAACCCCATGTGGGCGGAGTTGACCGTTTTCAACAGGTTGGCGGTGATGGCCGGATCCCGCTCGACCACTCCCACCAGGTCATTCAGCGACGATTCCGGGTCGTCGGCGAGATCCAGGACTTTGTGGATGACCGTGGGAATGGGCTCCAACCGTTTTACTTTTTTTAATATGTGGGCCAGGCTGTCCATCGTTCAACGATCCTTTCTTCCGGTTTGGCAGGCTGTTGAAAAACGTCATGAGCGCAGGCAAGACAAGGCGAAATCCGGCTAAAAAGCGCAGTTTATGGTTGATAAATGAGCATGCATTTTGAGTCGAATTTTAACGCCGTATGGCCAAGCGCAATCGTATTTCAATAGCTGTTCGGGTGTCGCGCAACCTATCGTGCGTGTTACCATAAACCATCGGCCTTTTTGGGGCCGGCATTAGGAACTTTTGTGACGGCTTTTGATTATCCTGGAAACCATCCGGAAAGATGCCCGCGGCCCTCAACAATGGCAGCCAGCAGCAGCAAGGGGAGAACGATCAGAAAAAACAACTGGTTGGACCGTTTCCAGCGTTGAAAATAGGTTCCGGGATCAGCGCTGAACCGATACCCTGCGCCACGCCAGAGACCGACACCCCAGGCGATCATCATGGCGGGCCATTCGAACATGCCGTGTGGCACCAGCATGGTGGCGGTGTCAACGGGAGATAGACCAGCTGCGGTCACCACGATCCAGCCCAGAATCAGGCCGTTGGCAATCGCGGTGACCACCGGGACCAGGCCCCACAGGGTGAGCAGGCACATGGTGATATAGGTGGCCACGAGGTTGTGGACAAACAATGAAAAGATGAAAGATACGCCACCTTTACCGGCAAACTTGCCGGCCAGACTGCCGGCCGCCTGGTGGAGAAAGCCCAGGGCGTCGGCATACATCCATCCCCCAAGACAACTGCCTGTGTAAACGAGCAGGGCAATTAAAATGCAGTAGCGGGCCTGATAGAGGGTTGACCAGGCAGTGGCGTAGTGACGATTCAACACATTCGCATCCAATCCGGCGGATTGGGGTTTGACGGGACGTTGCGCGAACCCGTCAAACCCTTTTGTAATTATTATGCTTTATGACCGGGCATCAACCTATCGGTTTCATGCGGCAACCGAATGCCGACCGACAACAACCAAATAGTTGCAGGATGCCAGGTCCATGCGCAAGTTGAAAGAAAGATATGCTACATTGGAATGTTGATGTAAAAATACCAAGCGTTGAGGTGACACCATGATCCGTTTTGGCCTGTGCTGCATTTTTCGAGAGGCGCCCATCAAATTCCGACGTACCACGGCCAAGTACCTGCTGTCGCTGTCCGGGGCGGCTCGGGCGACGCACCTGTCCTCCATTTGCATGGACAACGCCAATGCGCTTTACCGAGCATTGAACTTTTGCGTCGACAATGGCATTGGCGCCTTTCGGATCAACAGCCAGATCCTGCCCGTTAAAACCCATCCCGATGCCGGATATGACCTGCATGAATTACCGCAGGGAGACCAGATTGTTGCGCGTTTCAAGCAATGCGGGAACTTCAGCCTCGATAACGGCATCCGGACCTCCTTTCACCCCGATCAGTTTATAGTACTCTCCTCGCCTGATGCCGGTGTGGTCAAACGATCGGTGGCTGATCTGGAATATCATGCCCAGGTGGCCGAATGGGTGGCTGCCGACGTTCTCAATGTCCACGGCGGCGGGGCCTACGGTGAAAAGTCGACGGCGCTGAAGCGATTGACATCGGTTATCAACCGGTTATCCCCGAAGGTGAAAAGTCGGTTGACGCTGGAAAACGATGATCGGGTGTACACGCCGGCGGATCTGTTGACCGTGTGCACGGCAACCGGCGTTCCCCTCGTCTATGATGTTCATCACCACCGCTGCCTGCCTGATGGAAAAGGAGTGGAAGCCATAACGAAAGCGGCGATATCCACCTGGCATCGTGAGCCGCTTTTTCATCTCTCCAGTCCACTGAACGGGTGGGGAAAGGGACCGTGCCGGCCCCATCACGACTATATCGATCCGGCTGATTTCCCCAATTGCTGGCGGGACCTGGACATTACGGTAGATGTGGAGGCCAAAGCCAAAGAACTGGCGGTGCTGAAGTTAAAGGCGGACTTGGCAAGCCGATGATTGAACCCTCCCCGCGGCCCCGATGAGCGGGATCTCTGCTTCGCTCCGACCCCGATGGCGGGATCTCCGCTTCGCTTCGACAAGCGACGGGGAATGTGCTCGCTGTCGCGGTTCAGAAACCGGCCTTGTCTTATTTCCTTCATCAGACGTTCAAGGCCGCTGAGTACATGATTTTTGACACTGTTGATGTGCCGGGAAAGTACGGCTTTGGCACCTGCCAGTTGGTTGTCGCGAATGTGGCTGAACAATTCCTTGTGGGCGGAGTCCGCTTTGTCCATCGAGGTCGAAAAAAGGATGTTCCCCCCATATTTGAGATAAAGCAGGTCGAACAGCAGTCGCAGGGTCTGATGCTGAACCCGGTTTCCGGACAGGCCCGCCAGCGTCAGGTGAAACTCCATATCCTTGAGCAACCGGCCGTATAGGTAGATCTCCCGCGAGGCTTTCAGGTGGGCATCTAATGCATCCTCCAGCTTTTTTATGGACTTGCTGTCCATTCGTGCCAGGGTGCGAGGCAGCAGGGCCAGTTCGATCTGTTCCCTAAAGTCGTAGATCTTCTCCACCTCCTGGATGCTGACCGGCTCGGTGTAGTATCCACGATGGTGTTCATGGCGGACCAGACCTTGAAATTCAAGCCACTTCAGGGCCTGGATCACCGGTGTCTGGCTCATGCCCAGCCGCTCGGCCAGATCCCGGTAGGCGATTTTCTGCCCCGGTACGATCTCGTTGTGGAACAGCATATGCCGGATGCCCTGGTAGGCCTTGCGAGTGTGACCGGTGTCCGGCGTCTGTTTTGCTTTTGAGGGGGCCATTTAATCTTCCTTGGCTGGACACAGCACTATCGCAGGTGGTTGCCATGCGATGACAATAGATTTGATCAATTATTTGATTAAATAAAAGCGGCACGGATGTCAATAGAGGCCTGGCTCCATTGGTCCGTTTGTTCAGGCGGGCTCTTGCAGTTGACTATCAAGTTGATCGGCGGCGCGGATAAACGCCCCACTTCCCCAATTTCACATTTACTCGAGCGAAAAACGCCAAGCGCAATACCAATCGTCCGGGTGGTCATCCGGTGGACAGCCGATGCATTCGGTATGAATGCGCGGGTCGATGGCGCGGGCAAAATAGGTGTACTCCACCAGACCGGCAGATTTGCAGGGGTAGTCGGGCAGATTTTTGCTGTTGCGGGCCACCTGGACACGGCATTTGTTCATGCGGAAAATGAAGGCGTCGGGCCCCTCGTCGCTAAAGGACTGAACGTTGATCCGTGCGTAGACACGGAAACTCAAGGCCCTTTTCAACCCGTCCAGGCCGGGCCGGTCCCCGAGTCCCAGGAACCGTTTGACGGCCCAGGCCTCGAAGGGGGAAAAGTGTGCCCAGCACGAGTCGTTGCAGCGCTTGGCGTCGTTCATGCCGCTGGTGAATTCCACGGACTGAAACCACACGCCATCGTTGGCCAGCCAGTTGATCGCCGCGCCGTCAAGCAGCGCCAACAGATCTTTCTTTGGGAGGTTCAGCAGTGGTCTGGGGACGCCGTCTTGCATCTCGAACCCCAGTAGCTTGGACAGCCGGTTGAGTTGTATGCCCATGCTTTTTTCCGAGGCGACGGACAGGGCTTCCAGGGCCTTTTCCATGCCCATCTGGTGGCGGATCTCGGTGAACCAGAGTGCATAGTGGATGATTGTGCGGTGCATGACATCCATGACCAAGCGAGCGGTCTGCTCCTGGTTCAGATCATCGATGCTTTTAACGGCATCGGTCATGGGGCGTCTCCTCTCGTGAATCGGTGTATTGCCGGGCGGGTTGCAGCCGAACGTCGATCGGTGAGCACTGTAGGCAAAGGCCGGTGTGAAGTCAAGAGATTCGAACAAAAGCCCAAAATTGACGGGTTTCTGCAACAACGGCGGCGTGTTTCGCCGTCGGGCGCAGAATCGATCGCCGGCTGGATGTCCACATCGCAAACAACGCCAAACGCCTACGTTTTGCCGTTCACTTCAGGCAATGAAAGCCTCTTTGGTCAGATCGAACCTGGACAGTGGACCATGGACTGGTATTTCCCTGCAGACCTGCATCGTAAAACGGTAAAAGTCCGGCAGTCGGGGCAAGTGGATCAAGTGTGAACGGCATGTGCAGTCCGTGGCACCGAACCCCCGGATGGGGCGAGACGCCCCATTTAGGGCAGAAAGAACCGCCGCCCAATCATGCTCGCGTTTGACCGGATCGGTGGTGGTCCAGAGTTCAACCGGACGCAAGGCGCTTTTGATATAGTCCAGATGCCAGTGGGGCCGGTGTGATGGCTTCAGGTGATGGGACAATCGAGAACGCAGGCCGCCGGGGCCGAAAGCGCTGCCCACGTAGATCCAGTATCCGCCGGTCCGAGTTTTCCGGCGACTGCCTTGAAGGGCGCCGGGCAGCTGAACATCAGGGCATAAGTGCCATGGCGGTTAAGGGCCATTTCAAAAGTCTCTTCTGGCTACATCAAAATGGGGGGGCGTTGGACGTCCTTGGCAACCTTAGGCCTGTCTGCGGGATGAGACGCACCAATGCGATCTGCTTCAACCAGGAGCCTGATTTTGAGAGGGTTTCTCTTTATCTTTGAATGGCTGGTCATGAAGGTTTCCCGGTTTGTTAAATTAGGTTGATGTGGCTACTGATTATCGGAAATCGGCAAGCGGGTCAAAGGCATGGATCAAAAATAGTCCAGTCAGGGCTATTGCCATCTTTTCTTTACCCCAAACTGAGCGATTAACCTTTCGCGAAGAAGGTCGATTGGTAACGATCACGGTTGGGTACCATC
>RCNF010001341.1_pt1 | contig 12972 bp, 13 predicted proteins | sample 2041311 | NCBI WGS metagenome assembly RCNF01 (sample SAMN09708228, study PRJNA481090) | Marine sediment metagenome, whole genome shotgun sequencing project. | biome: marine sediment; feature: ocean; material: sediment; isolation source: Sewage treatment plant 2 marine sediment (STP2) ... | reverse complement strand
CGGCAGCTCAAACCCATATTAGAGCGGTATTTATGATATTCTTGCGGACACCGTTACCCATACGGTGAGTTCAAAATGTTCGAGAAAGTATTGTATATTCAGTGCATTGGTCGTTCGCAGTAGGTTCAACTGATTTACTTAGGTTTAACTTTAGAATGGCTTTATCAGCCTAACGATTAGCATTATGAGACCAAAACAAATACTACTATCATTATTACTACTCTTAAGCATGCCTGTACACGCCGATGTGATGCTGCTCATCCATGGCTATCTCGGTGATGCTAATTCATGGGAAAAATCAGGCATTAACGATGAATTACACCTACAAGGCTGGGCTCGTTCCGGTATGTTCGAGGATAGTCCACTCGGTCCACAGTTATTTGTCACCGATAGCAAAAATGCAAAAAATCAGGTTTATGTAGCAACCTTACCTTCACAAGCTCCCGTTATGGTGCAAGCAGATATTTTAAAAAATATTATTGATATAATTCAGCTGAACCATAAAAATGAACCAATTATTCTGATAGGGCATTCTGCCGGCGGCGTGGTTGCCCGCATGGCACTGATAAGGCATCAACTACAAAATATAAAAGCACTGATCACAATAGCAACGCCTCATATTGGCACCGGGCGAGCCGATCAGGCTTTAGACATAACCGCTAACCACGGGCCATTTAATATGGTAAAAAGCTTTGTTGGTGGCAGCGATTACGATGCACTTAGACATTCACGCGATTTAATGGTTGATTTAAGACATCCCCAACCGGGCAACCTGCTTTACTGGTTGAACAGCCAGCCACATCCTGATATTCATTATGGCTCGATCATTCGATTAAACAACAACGGACAAACTGGTGATTATTATGTGCCGGGATTTAGCCAGGACATGAACAATGTTCCGGCATTGCAGGGACGCTCGTCTACCTTTACCACACCGACTTCCCACTTTTTAGTACGCCAGGATGCAGACACCATCCTTTCTATTATCAAAAACTTCTAATAACCATGAATACATTACTCAGAAAAACATTTTTTGCCGTTTTTTTACTCTCAGTCACCTGTGCACACCTGACATCGTGTGCAACCTCCCCTGAAGGCAGAAAACAGCTCAAGCTCATCCCCGAAGACCAGATAAACGCAATGGGCATCCAGAGCTTTGAACAATTAAAACAACAAACTCCCCTGACCAAAGATAAAAATATTGAACAATATGTTTTATGCATCGCCAACAAAATTATCCCGCATGTAAAACAAAACCCTGACCCGAGCCAATGGGAAGTTAAGGTTTTCGAAGATGACCAGGCCAATGCCTTTGCCCTGCCAGGTTATAAAATCGGTGTTTATACCGGCTTATTAAAATACGCAAAAAACCAGGATCAGCTTGCTGCTGTGATGGGACATGAACTTGCTCACGTCATTGCCAATCACAGCAACGAACGTGTATCCAGCCAGATGGCGACACAGACCGGTATGGACATAGCATCGGCTATTTTAGGTGGCACGCAAGATAATAACAGCGCTATGATTATGGCTGGTTTAGGCCTGGGCGTGCAATACGGTATCACCTTACCCTATAGCCGCAGCCATGAATCGGAAGCTGATTTAATCGGCCTGGAGCTAATGGCTAAAGCCGGTTTTAACCCGGAGGAAAGTGTGCCGTTGTGGATAAACATGTCACAGTCAGGGGCGGCACCACCAGAGTTTATGTCAACTCATCCATCTAGTGATACCCGGATAAAACAGCTAAAAGAACGCATTCCAAAAGTTAAACCTGCTTATCAACATGCAGTCAACCAGGGTTTACGTCCAGCCTGCAAACTATAATCTGACAATGAGGGTAAAAAATTTCACCACAGAGGCGCAGAGCACACAGAGTTTTACTTTGTTAACTACACCTATGGCGTTGTTATCAATATGAAGCTTTTCTCTGTGTGCTCGGTGCCTCTGTGGTTAGTCGTTTTTATTGAACTTGTTGCAAAAATCTCACAAAAATCAGTACAATGCTATAGAGTCCTTTTATTAATTCATGAATTAACATATGAGCGCAAATTCCTGTTGTGTCTATTTGGGCGACGAACTCGCTGCTTACGGCTTTGGTGATAATCATCCCTTTGGACCGCAGCGACATCACGTGTTTGAACAGGCGTTTTATCATCAACAGCTTGATCAAAAAGTAGACATTCTCACACCCGTCAAAACGGACCAACAAACTTTAGAATTATTTCATAGCCACGAATACATACAAAAAGTCATTGAGCAGTCCAAATTTGGCGTCGGCTATCTTGATAATGGTGACACCCCTGCCTTTACCGGCATGTTTGAGGCCGCCTGTTATGTCGCCGGAAGCGTGATTGATGCCATCGATCAGTTAATGACAAAGCACTATAAAACTGCCTTTATTCCTATTGCCGGACTACATCATGCACGTCGTCATATAGCAGCCGGCTTTTGTGTTGTTAATGATTGCGGCATCGCAGTAGAAACGTTATTTCAAAAATATAATTTACAACGCGTCGCTTATGTTGATATCGATGCACATCATGGTGATGGTGTATTCTACAGTTTTGAAGAGGATCCACGTTTAATTTTTGTAGATATGCATGAAGATGGTCGGTTTTTATACCCCGGCACAGGGGCTATTACTGAAACAGGAAAAGGCGTCGCTGCCGGTACAAAACTTAACATCCCGATGCCGCCACAATCAAACGATGAACTATTCTTCAAAATGTGGCCACATGTAGAAAATTTTTTAGAAAAACACCGACCCGAGTTCATATTATTTCAATGCGGCGCCGATAGCATAAAAGGCGACCCAATCACACACATGGACTATTCAGAAAAAGCACATGCTTATGCGGCTAAAAGGTTAGCTGAAATTGCACAACAACATTGTGCTGGCAAACTGCTCGCTATGGGCGGAGGCGGTTATAACCACGCTAACATCGCCAAAACCTGGACGGCGGTTGTTAATGCAATAAGCAGGTAAACAACATCAAAAACATTTCACCACAGAGGCACAGAGGACACAGAGAAAAACTTTTTTTGTTGGTCACACCAAAGGCGCACTAGTAAAAAAACCTCTGTGCCTCTGTGGTGAAAAAATTTTATTCCTTAATTTTCAGCGTAAAAACATCTCCCATCGCAGCGCGCATTTGTCTTATAGTTAAATGCCTGTCATCCATCACATCTTCCCAATGCTGGCAGGTCATGCGATACACATCTTTTTGTTTTGCCGAATTTAAATACATCAACGTCGCATAATTAAACATGTAACTTCTATCCAGCATGCCATATGCTAATACCTTATCCAGTACAGCCAGGTCTGTGCTTTTTGGCAATGACGATGATTCGATATCATCTTCAACTTTGATAATTTTAAAAGTATCCGCCTGCACTGTACGTGGCTGTTCGCTCATGGTATATATTTGAAACTTGCAATTTGGCAAATAAAAATCCACCTCATCATATTGCATAAGCTCGCCATTTTGCACGTACACAGCAACCTGATCTCCGCGGATATTCACCTGCTGATTTAGCACAAGTGTAGAACCCACCGGTACAGCATAATATACCGAGCCCTCATCTTTAACATCATGACCACTACAACCTGCCAGGACTGCTATTCCCAGCACAAAACACGCTTGCTTTAGACTAAACATCCTACGCACCTGCTAAGATATAATTTGTATAACTCACCCATCTGTTTATACTCCAACTATCACTATCTACTGTCAAGACCGGACGGCAGCCACCTTACCATTATTTATGCTAACTCAACTCTGGTTTGCTTTCTTTGCAGTTTCATTTATTAGCGCCTGTTATCAATGGCTGATAAACGGGCAGTCTGAAATTTTTTCAGCCCTTATCCAGTCAACTTTTGATATGGCAGGGCTCAGTGTCGAAATTGCTATTGGTTTAATTGGCGTACTGGCGCTCTGGCTCGGCTTTTTCAAAATTGCCGAGTCTGCCGGCATGGTTCAGTTACTATCGCGTTTTCTCGAACCTCTGTTTTTAAAATTAATGCCAGACGTCCCTAAAAACCACCCTTCACACGGCAGCATCACCATGAACATCGCCGCCAATATTCTTGGCCTGGACAATGCAGCTACACCAATGGGTCTAAAAGCCATGCAGGATTTACAAATGTTAAATCCTGAAAAAGAGTCCGCCAGCAACGCACAGATATTATTTCTTGTGCTCAACACTTCTGCTGTCACTTTATTGCCGGTAACTATATTTATGTATCGCGCACAACAAGGTTCGACAGAACCTACTGCGGTGTTTCTACCCATACTAATGGCAACCAGCGCCTCCACATTAACCGGACTACTTTCTGTCGCTTATGTACAAAAGATAAATCTGCTCGATAAAACAATCGCACTTTATTTTGCCGCCTTTGCAATTTTACTCGCTGCTCTTGCAAGTTTTCTGGTATCACTACCAACAGAGCAAATGGCAAAAACCTCCAGCCTGCTTGGCAACTTTATTTTATTTGCCATTATCATGCTTTTCCTGGGTGCTGGCTGGTTTAAAAAAGTGGATATTTACGATGCCTTTATCGAAGGTGCTAAACAGGGATTTCAAATTGCCATCAACTTAATCCCCTACTTACTCGCTATGCTGGTCGCAATTGGTTTATTACGTAGCAGTGGCGTACTTGATGGCTTACTTTCGCTGTGCGAAACCCTTTTCACATTTCTTGGGTTCAATACCGATTTTATTCAGGCATTACCCACTGCTTTCATGAAACCCTTAAGCGGCAGCGGCGCACGTGCCATGATGCTGGAAACCATGAATACCTACGGCGTTGATTCGTTTCCCGCGACGGTTTCAGCCATTATGCAGGGCAGCACCGAGACCACGTTTTATGTACTTGCTGTTTATTTTGGCAGTGTTGGCATAAAAAGAGTACGTCACGCACTAGCCTGCGCCCTGCTGGCTGACCTGGCTGGCATTACTACCGCTATTTTTGCTGGTTATTTATTTTTTCACCCGCTTTGATAAAATCTAGAAATACAGAAATCATTTCTCTAAAATCCTCATCCTCATTAATTAAAACGGTTCTCTTTACCCACAAATTTATATAGAATGATTGATAACGTTCACTCAAATAACATAATTATCCCTACTATGCATATGCCCACGTCTAGCAAAATTTTTACTCTTAGCCTGGCACTACTGACTTTGTCTGCCTGTTCGATGGACAAAATGATGGTGAAAATGTCCATGCCGATGATAGATAGCGGCATAGAAGCGATGAACTATGAGACAGATCTGCAACTGGCAGAAGATTCCATGCCAGCCAATCTCAGTATGCTCAATGGCATGATCAACCTACACCCTGAAAACGCCCAGCTACATACCTTTGCAGCACAGGCTTACTACGGTTTATCGTATGGTTTCAATGAAGACAATAGGCCTAAACGCGGCTCGGATTTTTATCTACGCGGCTTAAAACACGGCCTCACAGCACTTGAGCTCAACGGTGCTAAAGACCTGAAAAACAGTCCGATAGCCAATTTTGAAGAACAGGTCGGCAAGATGGGCAAAGATAATATTGCCGCCATGTTCTGGACCGCAAGCAACTGGGGCAAATGGATAGACATGCACCGCGACGATGCCGAGGCCATTGCACAACTTGCCAGAGCCACCGCACTGATGCAGCGGATAATCGAGCTTGACGAAACTTTTTATTTTGGTGGCGCCCATATCTATTTCGGTGTCTACTATGGCAGCCGCGCACCATTACTCGGTGGCAACTTTGTAAAATCCCGGCAACATTTTGATCGTGCGCGAGAAATCACCGACAGTAAACTGCTGATTGTCGACCTGCTGCAGGCGCAATACCTGGCCAGACAACAAAATGATCAACAGGATTTCCATGATCGCCTGACGGCTATCCTTAACGCCCCCGATGACCTGATGCCGGAACTTGCCCTGCAAAATCAAATTGCAAAACGTAAAGCCGCTTTATTGCTGAAAAAGGAAAATGAATGGTTTTGAGATCGCTTTGCCTGATACTACTGCTTGCTTTTAGCAACAGTAGTATTGCTAAAACATATGTACTAAAGTTTGCTACCTTACTGCCCACTGGTACTGCCTGGTCAAAAATCCTGGATGACTGGACAAAAGAAGTCGAGGAAAAAAGCAACGGCCGTATTAAATTCAAGATGTACTCCGGCGGTATTATGGGTGATGAGCCGGACGTGTTGCGCAAGATACGCAAAGGTCAACTGCACGGCGGCATGTTTACCGGCTACGGCATTGGTCGCATATATTCTCCCGCACGTGTGCTGGAGATGCCCTTCCTGTTCAAGAATGTAAACGAGTCAGATTATGTGCGCGAGCAGCTCATGCCAGACCTTGAAATCGGTTTCCGTGACAGTGGATTTGAACTGCTGGGCTGGCCCGAGGTCGGCTTTATTCATTTTTTCTCAACGCAAAGGATCGCCTCCATCGATGATATAAAAAAGCTACGCATCTGGTTATGGCAGGGCGACCCGCTGGGAGAAGCCTTTTTTAAAGCAGCCAATATTAACCCCATACCGCTTTCCATTATGGACGTGTATACCCAACTGTCCGCCAAACACGGCAGTATCGATACCGTGTACACATCGGCCTTCGGCGCCATCGCACTGCAGTGGTACTCTAAACTCAAGTATGCAACTCACATTCCGCTTACCAATGGCATAGGCGGCATTGTTGTTAGCAATCGCTTCTATAACAAACTGCCAGCCGATCTAAAGCAGCTGTTAAGAACAAGCGGCAAGAAAATGAGTGATGAAATACGCCTCAATGCACGCGATGAAAACAGAAAAAGTATAGACATTCTCAAAAACAACGGCATTGAGTTTATGCTCGACTGGGACGAAGTGGACATGGACGAAATACTGGCTATTCGCAACGATGCTGCAAGCTATCTAGAACGAACCGATTATATCCCGGCAATCATGTTTGCCAGGACCACAAAATTGCTGACAGAATATCGTAATCTACATAGCACGCAGTCAAATGACGAGCCAGAGCAAACGCCAGCCACCGCTAAATAATTAAGCAGAATTCAGTTAGGGTCAGAAGTGATTGAAAAATTCGAACAGTCCCTGGTCAAAGTTGAAAGCCTCATTGCTGCACTCAGCCTGTTTTTACTACTGGCCTTTTCATTATTTCAGATCATTACGCGCAACGTTTTCAATTTCGGTTATGCCGAAATCGAGATTATCAATCGCCACCTGCTGGTCATTAGCGGTGCCATGGGCGCGGTTATCGCGACATCAAAACTTCGACATATAAAAATTGACGCGCTGAACGTATTCTTGAGCGAATACCAGATATTGACGTTACGCTGTCCGCTGGCCCTGTTTTCCGCTACGGTCTGCCTGTTGATGAGTTACTATGCTGGCATCTTCGTCATGGACGAATGGGCGTATGCACCGGCAAATGAACGCTGGGCACTGCCATTTACCCTGATATACCCTTGCGCATTTGGCCTGCTCGGCCTGCACTTTCTTTTAATTTGTTTTAAAAAATCAAAATGATGATCGCTGCGGCAATATTTCTTGTTGTTATTGCCCTGATCGGCGCACCGTTATTTACTGTTATCGCTGCAGGTGGTTTACTCGCCAGCCACAGTGCCGATATCAGCCCGGATATCCTGATTATCGAAATGAACCGGCTGGCATCATCACCCAATATGATCGCCATACCGTTGTTTACCTTTGCCGGCGTATTAATGTCTAGCGGCGGTGCACCAGAGAGGCTGGTTACTTTTTTCCGCGCTGCATTAGGCTGGATGCCTGGTGGCCTGGCCATCGTTGCCATCGGATCATGCGCTTTTTTTACCGCCTACTCCGGCGCTTCCGGCGTTACCATACTGGCACTCGGTGGACTGCTTTATCCCATCCTTAGAGGTGAAGGTTATAAAGAAAAATTCTCCCTGGGGCTGCTCACTTCATCTGGCTCACTAGGCCTGCTGTTTCCACCCAGTCTGGCCATTCTCATCTACGGCATTGTGGCCGGAGTCAGTATTGAAAAGATGTTTTTCGCCGGCCTTGTCCCAGGCACCCTGCTAATGATCATGCTTGCCATCTACAGCATGTTCCAGGGCAACAAAAACAACGTGGTTAAACACGAATTTGAGCTCAGTACTCTGCTAGCGTCAATAAAAGGCTGCGCCTGGGACATGTTCCTGCCTGTAGGTGTTGTTACCGGCATCTTTGGTGGCTTTGTTTCAATCATGGAAGCCGCTGCTGCCACCGCGGCCTATGTCATTATCGTTGAGATTTATATTTATAAAGAAATTGACCTGCGCACGCAATTCTTCGGACTACTTGTTGAAACTTGCACTCTGTTTGGTAGTCTTATCGCCATCCTGCTGGTCGCACTTGGACTGACCAACCTGATGATCGATGCACAACTGCCTATGATACTTCTGAATACCATTGAAGAACACATTAGCAGTCCGCTTCAGTTTCTACTGCTACTGAACCTGTTCCTGCTTCTGGTAGGCGCCATGATGGATATCTTTTCGGCGATCATTGTTGTTGTACCGCTGATTCTGCCTCTAGCGACTCGCTATGGCGTCGACCCGGTTCACCTCGGTATTATTTTTCTGGCCAATCTTGAAATTGGTTATTCTACCCCACCCGTTGGCATCAACCTGTTTATCGCGAGTCAACGCTTTGGCAAACCAATCCTTACCTTATTTAAATCAACACTGCCCTATTTATTAATTATGTTTCTCTGGTTATTAATGATTACTTATATTCCCGAACTTTCACTGTGGTGGAAAGAGGAATAATCATTCTAAAAAATACAATGGCGAACCAGGAAATGCCAGGGAATCCCTGATTAAGTTGAGTAAATCAAGATGCTATAAATAAGTCTCGTTCTGGAATTATTGATTAAAATCAAATAAATACAATGAAATATCGAACCAATAGCATTTTTCTTATTCTATTGGTTATAATGTTGTTAAACATGGAGAAATAATATGCAAAAACCCTGGCTAAAAAGTTACCCTGCAGGTATAGCCGAAGAAATTGATCTTAATAAATATTCCTCCGTAGCAGAAATTTTTGACACCAGTATTGCTAAATATGGTGATTTACCTGCCTACACTAATTTTGGTAAAACACTCTCCTATAGCGACGTTGATCTTTATACCGCTCAATTAGGCGCCTACCTGAAAAATGAACTCGGTCTGGAAAAAGGTGATCGTGTCGCTGTGATGATGCCTAATCTTTTGCAGAACCCCATTGCCATATTCGCCATACTTCGAGCCGGACTTGTAGTGGTTAACACCAACCCCTTATACACCACACGCGAATTAAAACACCAGTTGAATGACTCCGGCGCAAAGGCCATTATCATTGTTGAAAATTTTGCCCACGTTTTACAGGATGTCATTGATGAAACCAGGGTTGAGCATGTCATCACCACCAAAATGGGCGATATGTTATCACCGGTAAAAGGTTTCATTATTAACGCCGTGGTAAAATATGTTAAAAAAATGGTGCCGGATTATAATATTAAACAGGCGGTTAACTTTAAAGATGCTTTAAAGCTTGGCGCTCAACATCGCTTTCAAACCGTGCCCAGCACTCACGATGACATTGCCTTTCTACAATATACAGGCGGCACCACTGGTGTTTCTAAAGGTGCGGTACTAACCAATAAAAACATGGTCTGCAATATGCTGCAAGCATCGGCCTGGATTAACGATTTCATTGGTGACTCACCAGGCACAATAATTACTGCCCTGCCGCTTTATCATATTTTTTCTTTGCTCGCGAACTGCCTCACTTTCATGCACTATGGCTGGTGCAATCACCTGATAACTAATCCACGTGATATCAACGGTTTCGTTAAGGAATTACAGTCAACTAAATTCAGTGCTATTACCGGGGTGAATACATTATTCAACGGTTTATTGAACCACCCAGGATTCAAAAGTGTCGACTTCTCAAATTTAAAGGTTGTACTTGGCGGCGGCATGGCCGTGCAACGTGGCGTTGCCGAACGCTGGAAAGAAGTCACCGGCACCACACTGGTTGAAGCCTATGGTTTAACAGAAACATCGCCCGCTGCCTGCATGAATCCAATGAACTTAAAAGAGTTTAACGGCAAAATTGGCTTACCCATTTCATCTACCGAAGTTTCTATCCAGGACGATGACTGGCATGAGTTAGCTTTAGGCGAACAGGGTGAAATCTGTATTCGTGGCCCGCAGGTCATGTCTGGTTACTGGGCTCTGCCCAAAGAAACCTCTAATGTATTAAGCAATGACGGCTGGTTACATACTGGTGATATCGGCTTTATGGATGATGCTGGTTATGTACAAATTGTTGACCGTAAAAAAGACATGATACTGATATCAGGATTTAATGTATTCCCTAATGAAGTCGAAGAAGTTATTGCTAGTCATCCTGGTGTTGCTGAAGTCGGCGTTATCGGCAAACCCGACGAACATAGCGGTGAGGTTGTGATGGCGATAGTAGTTAAAAAAGACGAGTATTTAACTGAAGAGGCATTAAGACTTTATTGCCGTGAAAGTTTAACCAGTTACAAAGTACCAAAAGCAATCATATTTACTGACGAACTGCCTAAAACCAATGTCGGCAAAATTTTAAGACGCGAATTACGTGATCAGTATATTACTGGCACATAGAAATAAATATTTTCCGCAAATGAACGCAAATTTACGCCAATAAAAACTAAACTTTTACACTAGAAAAAACTTAAGCCTGGTTATGTGTTTTTGATATAAATGCCATTATTGAATTTGCGTTCATTTGCGGAAAAACACTCACAAAAAAGAATACTTGCCGCTCGCTATAAACTCAAGTTCTTCCACTGTACTCTCGCGGCCTAGTATTTCGTTTAACTCTGGAAAACGCCCGAATTTTTCGATGACATAATGATGAGTTTTGGCGAAACTCAGCGTCACTTCAAATCGTTTTTGATATTGTGCCGGCACATCCTGTAGCAGTTGCGTATACGCTTTCACTGACAGTCTCTGCTTTTCAATATCCTCAGCATGTTCAAGTGGCAGATAATAAAAACTACGCTCAATGGCATGCATTCTAGAATCATCACCAGCGCCAATGCCATCAATACATAAAACCTGTGCTTTTGCATCCTGCGCAAACGCCTGTGCGGCTCCGCGATGAATATGACGGGAGAATTGATCAAGCAAAGTAATTAAAGCTAAACGCCCACGGTAGGAATCAACCCAGTGATTTAGTTCACCGTTAATCGCTTTATCATAATCAACACCAAACTTGATAAATATTTCACTATCGTAAGCCGAACCATTTTTAAACCACATATCTGCTTTAGAACTATCGGCAGTATAAGGATCAGGAAAAGCACCAAACCAGAACTCAAGGATATCTTCTATGCGGTTAGTCATTTAAAGAAATAGTATTAAGTTACAAGTTACCAATAATCAATATTTCCGCTTTTATCAACTTGTATGCATGCAACTGGCAACTTACTATTTAAAAATTAAAAAGCACATTCACCTGCAACCCGGTCATATTTTCACGCGCGACATATTCCATGCGTAAAGCAACTTTGGTATCAAACTTATACTGTAAACCAGTACCAAGTATAAGACCATCATCATCACCAAAGTCATAACCTAAACGTGCGAGCATTGCTGCTTTCCTTGTCAGTGGAACAGATTCCAGCATGGAGACCCATAAGCCGCTCACGTCTTCAGAGCTTGTTGTAGAATTTATACGATCGAAATGCCCCGTATCCATATAACCTATTTCCAGCGCGCTGGATATATCGTCATTCAACTTGAAGTTAAATTCATAACCACCAAAAATCTGAAACCCACGAGCACTGCCAACACCGGGGAGACTATTAAATGCCAGGCCACCACCCAGGTAAAATCGTTGTGCATGCGGACCTGTAGCCTGCGTTTCAGCCTGCGCTTCAGCCTGTGTAGCCATCGCTAAAACCATAAGAACAAACAAACGTGTTACTTTTTTCATAAAACCAATCCGCATTAATTATTTAAGCGGCGTATTTCAACATAATTAAGCTGCTTCGCCAATATCCAAGAAGTTTCATTTACGGGGTAGCATGAATAATAAAAATGGACCAGAATACCATGCAGACCTGTTCCCAACACTTATGAGCCCAAATAACAAAAAATCCTGATGGCACGTCTAATTATTCTAATTGCAGTTATTGGCATTGCTTTGATCCTGTGGCATAAAATCACCAGAAGCAAAGGCGATGAACGTAAAAAAATGATTTTCTGGAGCATTCTCGGTAGTCTTGGCGCTATCCTGGCAATCCTCGCTCTCACCGGACACCTTAATATTATCACCGCAGCTATTGCAGGTCTGGTCGCCCTATTGCCTCGTGCCATGCAATTTGCCAGGTACCTGCCCTTCGTTAATCGCCTGTACCAGCAACATAACCAGCAACAGCCGCATACCCCCCCTCCGGGCAGGCAAGCCATGAGCCCTGATGAAGCCAGGGAAGTGCTGGGATTAAAACCGGGGCACACAAAAGAAGATGTCATACAGGCACATCGTCGTATGATGCAAAAGGCCCACCCGGACCGGGGAGGCTCAAATTACCTGGCCGCACAAATCAACAAAGCCAAAGACACTTTATTGGGTTAACGGGTGTAGGTTTAGCTGATTGTTTTAGTATTTAATATTGTTATAAAACTTCAAGATTGCGGGTCTCGCCCCGCAGGTGAGCAACTTTTCTTTTTCTCGCTCCCACGAGGAAATATATAGTTTTTTCTGTTTATCGTATTTACGGTTGGTTTTTAGTTAGGCATTGCGGGTCTCGCCCCGCTGGCGAGTTACTCTTTGTGGCTGTTGACTAAATTTGTCTGGAACAAATTTGAACGAGCTTTGCTCGGCCCGTAGGGTGAATAACATGGAGGTTATTCATACAAAGAGTACCTCGCCCGCGGTGCGAGAACCGCTAGGCCAAACTAAA
>RCNF010001339.1_pt1 | contig 12978 bp, 3 predicted proteins | sample 2041311 | NCBI WGS metagenome assembly RCNF01 (sample SAMN09708228, study PRJNA481090) | Marine sediment metagenome, whole genome shotgun sequencing project. | biome: marine sediment; feature: ocean; material: sediment; isolation source: Sewage treatment plant 2 marine sediment (STP2) ... | reverse complement strand
CAATAAGCATGGCTTCAAAAGCGCGCCTTGATTCTGAACTGGCCGTAAAGCCAGAGGGCACAAGCAATTAATAGAGGTGCCCTTAAATAGTTCTATATGAAAATCAGCTTTCACAGCAATACCGTAACTGCTTAATTTAGTATCTACAAGAATCTCGACCTTAAAGGTTACATATATTTCTTAGATAGGTAAAATACTTCTTTATTTTAGGTTAAGGATAAAATCAAATTTATCTATCAGGTATTATTTTTGAAACCCTTACATGTCACATCAAATAATGAACAGCTGTATACAGTTCTTCACTACCCTTCTGAAAATAATAAAATAAACCGTAAGCATGCTGTTGTAATATGCTCGCCCATTACACACGAACATGACGTCAGCTATTGGGCTATAAGACAACTCGCGATCCGATTATCTAAACTTGGATTTGATGTGGCCCGGTTTGACTATTTTGCCACTGGAAATTCTGCTGGTCTTTCACAGCAGATCTCACTTCAAACCTGTGCTCGGAATATCGCTGATATTGGACAATTTCTGGCCGAGAATACAAACAGTGAAAAAATTACATATATTGGCCTTAGACTTGGTGCGATTCTAGCATCAATGAGTTCTATCAGCCGCCCCCCTGATCAACTCATTTTGTGGGACCCCTTGATAAGCGGTAAAAGTTTTCTGTCTCAGTTAGACATAATGCACAAAAAGTATCTGGAGAAAATGAATCGTACTGAATCTCATCAGCATAATTTAGGCCAGGAATATTTAGGATATCCCTACTCTGACAATATTATAGCCGAGTTAAGGCAGGCTCAACTTGATAATATTGAATTTCCAGTCAATACTTTATTATCTATATTGACCTCCCCCGATAGTACAGAACAAAATAAATTCATTAAAAAAGCAAGGAGCAGCAGATTACATCTTCAACACGAAATAGCCACCAAAGGGACTATTAACTGGCAGGACATTGGTATTATAGAATCATCATTTCTTCCCAGGGAATCCATAAATCAGATTTGTAACTTTCTTAAGACCAGCCAATGAAAGAAAGTATAGAAATTTTCGGAAGTCAAAATAACCTTTGTGGAACACTTTGTGCACCCGGTGATAATTCTTACAAATCGGGCCCCCCCTGTATCATCATGTTAAATTCCGGACTGGTTTATCAGGCCGGCTCTAATCGTTTACATGTAGAAATGGCTCGAAATTTGGCAGAACTTGGTTTCAATTCTTTTCGTTTTGACTTATCGGGCATTGGTGACAGCAGCAGGAGCCGGAAAAATTTAACTTATGATGAGCAGATACTTGCTGATATTGACGACGCATTAGCGTTTATTGAAGAAAAGACCGGAATATCATCTTTTGTCCTGATGGGTATTTGTACAGGTGCTGATAATACTCATATGTATGCCCTTAAAAACAGCAAGATAACGGGTACTATTTTTCTAGATGGTTACGCCTATAAAACGCCTGGCTATTATATAAGATATTACCTGCCCAGAATAATTAACCCCGTCATGCTCGCCAACAAGTTAGGCCGGACCATTTCTGCTTATCTAAAACCTTCCGGGACTGCTGCCGAATTAAACCAGGCCGAAGAAAAAGTGGAAGAAGTGAGTTTCTGGGTGATGCCGCCAAAAGAAAAGACTATTAAAGAGTTAAAACAGCTAGTTGATCGAAATGTCAGCCAATTACATATTTATACTTATGACTGGATATGGTGTTTTAACCATCAGTCACAATTTAACAGCATGTATAAAGAAATCGATTTTAAGGGTTTGGCCACCTGTGTTTATTTTGACCAGTCTGACCATGTCTATACCATGATCGATGACCGTATAAAATTGATCAAAACAGTCAGTAACTGGCTTGAGTCAAATTTCCTGTCATCCAGTTAAACACGCTATTGATCAGCAATAGTTCGAATTTATAATTACGCCAGTACTATAAAAACCACTGCCATCAACCTGGCGCTATAAATCCAGCATTATAAAAAACTGGAACTTTAAAATTTGTTCTTCATATCTGTCTGCCATACTGATTCCTTGTCTTTTAAGTATACCCTGTTTACCTGGTGGACCTAAAATAAAACCCGCTGTAATGTTCCAGAGAGTGTCGTTCATGGAACGGGATCTGGCATTCTTTTTCCGGGTTGTTCCATTTGTCTACAATTTCATATCCCAAATTTAACACGGCATCAACAAATTCATCTGTCTTAAAAATATGATAAGGGCAAAATGAATAGCCAATATTTTGCAAGGTGTAAAATTCTTCTTCGTCATGCACCGGCAGAAGATTGACAATAATATGCTGCGGTAAATTTTTATAATTAGCCAGCATGCTGGCTAAAGAATTTTCCATATACTGTAATGACCCCGATGCAAAAAAGACATCTTTGCCATCGCCGTCCTTAACATCCGTAGTAAATTCCAGTCCCTTGCCGCCTTTACGTTCAGCAACCCTTCTGCCTTCTAAGGTAACCTCTTCCACATCGCAAACTAGCCAGTTCAGGTTATCTGGATAACTTATATAATTTTGATAAGCATAGTAAGCGACTCCTATGTGACCACCAAAATCGATAATCGATGTCGCCCCTTTTTTAAAAGCTCTTTCAAGCCAAAAGATAACAGGGTAATCTGACGGATAGATTTGCTCCAACCTGTCTTTGTACATCTTTGCCGGCTCAGAATGATCATAACCTGTTTCTTTTGTATCAGGCGCGGTAGATAAGGCCTTATTAAAATCGGGATAAACTCCCCTGAACAAGTTTTTATCGGTAGCCGAAGAGAAGTAATCTTCATACTCTTTCTGCTCTTTTGATAATGTTGTTGTTTGTTCTTTTCCGCTATCTGACTTTAGAAGCCCAAACGACTTGAACAGCTTTGACTTGATGTTCTTTGATAAAGACCGGGTATTATTATCTGCAAGAGAAGCTGCTTTATCTAAAGTTGCATCGGACGATACTTCCTGTTCATCATCAGTTTGATTCGATATTTCCTGGTAACAGTACTCAACAATCTGAGCTAAAGAATCCATTAAGATTGAACGAGCCGGTACCTGGACGCCCGTTTGCTTTCTAGTTTTTTCTAAAACCTGCATGGATGACAAAGAATGGCCGCCAAGCTCAAAGAAATTATCAAATGATTCTATATCATCAATTTCCAAAGCATCTTTCCATAAACCCACAATTATTTTCTCTATGCCTGCTTTTGTTACTGCTGCATCAGGTTCAGCCTGTTGAACCATCTGGGTTAACTGACTCTCATCACCAATGACCGCTTTATCATCCGCCTTCTTATCTATTTGCTCACCTTTTTTCTCATTGGCTTTTTCATCAGATGGAACATCGTGATCAAGCGCCTCTGTTCTAATTATTTCCTGAGAAATCAGCTTATCGGGCGTTGCAAGAATTACTTTCAGTGTTTGTAAATAGTCATCATGCAGCTTACTTATCGTCTCTGCATCAAATAATTCAGTACTGTAATCAAAGCCACCATAGAGGCCAGCACCGGTTTCTTTTAACCAGAAAATCACATCCGTATAGGCGGTATGAACATTGTGATTAATCTGGGACATTTCCAAACCTGCAAATTTAAGGCTCCGATTTGTTGTGTCCTGAAAGGTAAACATGATTTGATAGGGTGGCGCATTTTTTTCTGTACGATTAAGTTCAACTGTATCCAGTACCTTTTCAAATGGCACATCCTGATGATTAAATGCATCAACACAGGTTTTTCTCACCAGTTGAATCATCGCCCGGTGTGTTAACGATTGCGGCGTCCTGTTTCTTAGCAGAACAGTATTTACAAAAGGACCCACTATATTTTCAAACTCAGGTCGCACCCGACCCTGAACCTGAGTAGCAACAGTGATATCCTGTTGCTTGCTGTATTGTTCAAGTAATTCAAAGAAAGCAGACAACATCACCATGTACAGTGTGACACCTTCCTGGTGTGCCAGATCAGTAATCTGCCTTACAAAATCTTTTTCCAGGAATAGTGAAACTCGACTGCCCTGATAAGTGGATAAGCCGGCACGAGCACGGTCTCGAGGTAATGCGATATGTGTGCTTGCGCCATGCAGGTTAGCTTTCCAGAAATCAAGCTGCTTTTGCTCAATACCTGAAGCCATCCAGGATTTATGCCATTCTGGGAAATCCATATAATTGATAAGTAATGGCTGTAGATCGCGGGGCTGATCATTTAATAACGCTTCGTAGATTTCGGATAATTCACTTAACAGGATATCAAATGACCAGCCATCCCAGATGATTGGATGAGAAATCACCATCATCACTTGTTCATTATCAGTCAGTTTAATAAGATGAATTCGAAGATATTGGCCGACTTCAAAATCCAGTGGCATTTCAGCTTTACTTTCAATGAATGCCATTAGTTCCTGCTCCATGGTCACGCTGGAGCTGAACTTAAATTCATCTTTTTGTAATGTCTGGTCTTTTTCCTTTTTCACCATGACCGGTGATCCATCCAGTCGAGTTATTTTTGAACTTAAGATCAACTGTCTGTCTACCAGCTCAGACATGGCTTTAGCAAAAACCGATCTATCTATCTCTCCATAAATTTTCCAGACTCCAACCTGGTTGAACAAGGCAGAGTCGGGATACAGTTCCTGCAAAAACAATAATCTTTGCTGCGTAGTAGACAGGTTAGCGGGGAAAGGATCTGGGCACTTATCAATTTTTGGAGGGAGTAGTGTATCGGCATCTTTGTCCAATGGAAGATTGTCAGCCATTAATTGCAGCGTAGGAAACTCAAACAGGAAGGTCAAAGGGATAGAAACCTTTAATTCCTTGCGTATTTGCGTAACGATCTTGTTTGCCAACAGGGAATGTCCGCCCAGATTGAAGAAATTACTTGTCATACTGATCTGGTCTAATTTGAGTACTTCTTTCCAGATTTCAGCCAACTGTTTTTCAATATCGGTAACAGGTTCAACGATATTGTGTTCCGTGGACTGGTCTGTAATGAGCTCTATTGGCAGAGATTTACGATCAATTTTTCCGTTTAATGTTAATGGCAACTCCTCAAGTGGAACAAAATGCTGAGGAATCATATATTCAGGCAGTTCAGCCTGGCAAACTGAACGGATAATATCAGGATCAAGTTCAACACCACCATTCAAAACGAGAAAAGCAATTAAGCGCATATCGCCTGGGGTCAACTCTTTTATATCAACAACGGCTTTTTTAATTGCGGGACTTGTCAGTAATACTGATTCAATTTCACCTAACTCAATTCTAAAACCCCTGAGCTTAACCTGGTTATCCAGTCGGCCCATGTATTCCAGCTGGCCAGTACGGTGAAAGACGACCTGATCACCAGTACGATACATACTGGCATTGCTCGATTCGCTGAACGGGTCGCTGGTAAAGCGTTCTACAGTAAGTCCGTCGGCATGCAGGTAACCGCTGGTAACACCGTCACCTGCGATATAGAGTTCACCGGGCACCCCGACAGGTACAGGTTGCTTGTGCTCATCCAGTACGTACACCTGGGTGTTACCGATAGGCTTACCTATCAGGATAGGTCCGTCTTTTTCTGTTACCTGTTCGCAGGTCGACCAAACGGTAGTTTCTGTCGGACCATACATGTTCCACAGCTCGGCTCGATCGATGAGCTCATTGGCCAGATCGCGTGGCAGCGCTTCGCCGCCCACAAGTGCTTTAAATTGTTCCCCACCCTGCCAGCCTTCATCCAGCAACATACGCCAGCTGGCAGGCGTTGCCTGCATGGTAGTGATATGATGCTGTTGCAGGGTTTCAAGCAGCTGCTCGCCGTCACTTGCCACTTCACGGCTGGCGATGACAACTTGAGCTCCCACGGTCAGTGGTAAATACAGTTCGAGTACAGCAATGTCGAACGAAAGCGTGGTCACAGCCAGAAGCCTGTCTGTTGCACTTAACCCCGGCCGCTCTGCCATGCTGCAAAGAAAGTTCACCACGGCGCCATGCGGCACCTGTACACCTTTGGGTTTACCGGTAGAGCCGGAGGTATAAATGACATATGCCAGGTGTTCCGGCTTGACCTCTGTGACCGGATTATCAGTTCCAAGCTGGCCAATCGTCGGCCAGTCACTATCGATGCAGACTGTTCTGGCATGGTGTTTCGGCAACTGTTCAAGCAGATCACTCTGACTGACGAGCACCTCAACACCGGAGTGTTCTAACATGTAGCTGAGCCGCTCGCTTGGATAACTCGGGTCCATCGGCACATAACCGCCTCCAGCTTTAAGCACACCCAGTATGGCAACCAGCATCTGTTCAGTACGGTCCAGCGCCACCCCGACCAGTTTATCCGGACCGACACCCAGTGCCTGCAGGTGGTGTGCTAACTGGTTAGCGCGTTCGTTTAGTTCCTGATAACTTAACTCAACATCTTCATAATACACAGCCGTATCTTGCGGGGTACGCGCCACCTGCTTCTCAACCAGGTTATGAATACACGCTTGCCTGTCGTAACTTAATTTCGTTGCGTTCCAGTCAGTCAGCAATTTTATTTCCTGTTCTGGCAGGATGGTTAATTCACCCACCAGTTGATCAAAATCACTAACTATCGAACGCAATACGGTTTCATATTCTCTTAAACGCGCGCGGATGGTTTCGTTATCAAATAAATTCGTATTGTAGGTGCACTCAAATACTACCTTTTCAGGAGATGATGAAACATTCAATGTCCACTCAAAATTCTCAAAATGCCTTGGGTTAGAAAAAAACTCTGCCTCAATACCTTCGGCAACAAAGCCATCTTCATGCGATGCCTGATCGATATTAAACAATAATGGTATTAGTGGAATACGGCCGGGATCACGCGAATTTTGTGGTAATTTTTTTACCAGACTGCCAAAGGTATAGCGCTGATTTTCATATGCATCGAGCATTGATGAACGAACCGCAAGTAATAAGTCACGAAACCTTGTGTTCTCCTTAATCTGACCGCGCAAAGGCAGAATATTGACGCAATGCCCAACCAGAGTTGTTCTTCCGGTAGCAGACTGACCCGCTGCAGGTATGCCAACAACAAAATCATCTTGTCCGGTAATCCGGTAAAGGTATGCTTCGAAACCGGCCAATAATACTGTTAAGAAGGTACAGCCGACCTCACCACCAACGCGTTTAAGGCCTTTGACCAGCTCCGGGTCCAGTTGTAAATCTTCACGACGTCCCGGGTATGTTCGAATTAACGGTCTTGTACGATCAGTCGGTAAGTTAGTAGTAGGCGCACCATCAGCATAAAGATCTAACCAATATGCTTCTGCTTCTTCATTAGTTTTATTACGTATTTCATCCTGTTCCAGCAATGCATAATTACTGAACTTGTAAGGCTCTGCCAGCTCAACAGCAACATTACCGCTTGCAGCTGAATAAAGTTTACCCAGATCACGAATCGCACATGACATTGACCAGCCATCACACACAATATGGTGTGCCGTAAATACCAGGCGGAATGAAGTGTCTGCCAGCTTTATAATATGCGCACGAACAAGCGGACCATGCTCTAAATCAAAGGGTAACTCCACCTCACCGTCCAGAATTTTTTGCAGCTCCGTCTTACGATCGTCTTCAGACAAATTTGTAAGGTCAACAAATAGTGTGTTTAATTCTACAAACTTGTTAATAAAGATTATTGTTCCATCAGCATTAAACGTTGAGCGAAATGCGTCGTGCCTGTCAACCAGCGCTTGCAAAGCCTGTTGCATTGCAGCCACATCCAGGACACCATTCAACTGCAACGAGATGGATTCATTGAAAGAGCAATTAGCATCGTCTCCCATTTGTACAGACAGCCACAGCTCATGCTGTGATTCTGTACTGGGTACAGTACACTGGACTTCACCTAATTCGAACGGATCGAAATCGACAGCTGTCGTCTTGTTGCGAGTGGCCAGTGTTGAAATATCATTCAGTGCCATATAATTATCCTACTTGTAAATATTTTCCAGGACGTTCGGGGTCCGGCACAAACCATGCTGGATTGCCATCGGAGCTACGTCCCAGTCTTGCGCCGATAATAGGTGGCTCATCAGAAGAAAACTGATTAGACGCAGCTACCTTCGCCCGTACATGGACTGCTTCGTTTGCACCCGGCAGCAATCCGTTTGCCTGCATTTCTGTAACACATGCTTTGAATGCATCGATAACACGCTGATAATCACTGTCATCATGCGCCGTTGTAAAAAACCATGTTCGGCCTTCAGTGATATGGATGCCCCTGTCACGAAGCAAATAGAATATCATGCCGCCAAATGGTGCATCTTCAGTGAAAGCTATCTGGAAAGCCGAATGACAACTAAGCACCCTGATTGGCGCCGCGACTTCTGCAAAGAAGCTTTTAAGCTGTGCAACACATTTTGCTGTTTTATCGTTAAGCGTACGCTGTAATTCGGGGCCTGATTCCTTGAGGTGTATCAGTGTTGCTTTCGCTGCAGCCAGTGCAAGCGGGTGGCGTACAAAAGTACCTGCAAAATAGGTTACGCCAACTTCAGGGATTGAATCATCCCCGTACTGCCATAACCCGCCATCCAGCGCATCCATATATTTTTGGTTACCTGCGATAACACCTATTGGCATGCCGCCGCCAACTACTTTACCGTATGTAGCGATGTCAGCCTGCACCTCAAAATAAGCCTGTGCACCGCCAGGGTTCAAACGGAAACCGGTAATGACTTCATCCATTACCATGGCGATATTCAATTCAGAGGTAATCTTTCTTACAGCTTGTATAAACGCTTTTGGCTGTAAGTCCAGGTTTCTGCTTTGCACCGGCTCAATGATAACTGCCGCTATCTCGTTTGCATGTTCGCGAATAATTTCCAGTGATTCATCATTTCCATATTCAAGCACTATGATATTCTCAACCGAGGCAGGTGGAATACCCGGTGCAGCCGGTATTGAGCGCAGCGCTTTTGTGCCGCGCACAATAACTTCATCGAACATGCCGTGATAATCGTCAGTAAACATGACTATCTTATTCCGGCCGGTGACCGTCCTGGCCAGGCGCATTGCGCCGAGTACAGCCTCTGAACCCGTATTACAGAATACCACCCGTTCAAGCCCGGTCATTTCACTGATCATGCCGGCAACTTCACCGGCAATAGGATGCAACGGACCTATTTCAACACCATTATCCAGCTGTGTCTTGAGTGCTTCAGTAATATACGATGGCGAATGACCCAATAAATTAGCGCCAAAGCCGTTAGTCATATCAAGATACTCATTACCATCGATATCCCATACTCTGGAACCCGATGAACGCTCTACCACTATCGGGTATACAAGCTCTTTAAATATAGGACTAAAACCTGATACCACACGAGGGTCAGCCAGGTGTTTTCGATTTGCTGCGGTATAAGCTTTTGAGGCAGATGTTTTTGCTGTATAGCGTTTCACAAACTCGTCGAAGTATTGTTTCTGTTCAGATGTAAATTTATTACTGCTCTTTTTTTGTATTCGTGCGGCCGCACCAAACGATTTTTTTGGTTTCTGTTCCTCGTCCGCTTTTAGTTTAACTACTGACTTGTTGTCAGAACTTTGCGCTGTTGCCGGTGTGCCGGCAGATTGATTCAAGCCGTTGATTGATGCACCAAGCTGATCAGTCAGCTGGCCACCACCTACGGCCTGCAGCATATCAAGCTGCCTCTCCATTAACTGCAACTGCTCAGCAATAAGCTGTTGCACACTGCCTTGCGGCAAATTAATAGCCGTCGCCATCGGCGCAGGCTGCATTGATCCAGGCGCAAATGCCGCTGCAGGTGCAGTTGGTGCTGGCATGGCCTCTGCCGGCATTTCCTCATCCAGGTAATCTGACAGTAAATCCAGGCTGTTCAATTCTTCGAGCAGCTGACGGAATTTCACCGACACACCAAATTCATTTTGCAGTTTAGAGCTGACCTGGGTGAGAAACAGCGAGTCCAGCCCAAGCGCAAAGAATGTTTCACCATCCTGAGATTCATCAAAGTCGAGGCCAGACAGGTCCAGCATCTGGCTACGCAGTTTATTTAATATTCTTTCTTTACGAGTCGATGTTGGCACGACTGTTTCCTCAATAATTTGTTCGTATGTTTGCGTAAGCGGTAACGCTGTCACCGTTGCACTGACAGCTGACAGTGATGCCTGTGCATGAGTTCCAGCTGCAGGAACATCAATTGCAGGGGCTTCAATACTATGAGGTTCGATCCAGTATCGTTTCCTGTTAAATGGATAGCTTGGCAGCGGTACCCTTCTTCGTTTCTGCTGCTGATAAAAACTGTTCCAGTCAGGTAATATCCCTGCAATCCAGAGCCGGCCTAAAGCCTCCAGTGTTGCTTCAAGCGCAGAAATTTTTTGTTTAGGATGCGGCAATGATGCAATAACAACTGCCTTTTCATCTGCCGAATTATGCTGTTTCACCGCGGTGCTCAATGTATTGCCCGGCCCGACTTCCAGGAAAGCATAATCACCGTCAGCTTTTAGCTGCTGGATACCATCGCTAAACCTGACCGTGTTACGCAACTGTGCTGACCAGTAATCGGGGTTAACAGCCTGTTCATCCGTAATCCAGGTGCCCGTTTTACTGGATATAAATGGAATTTCAGGTGCTGAACATTTGAACTTTGCAACAGTCTGCGCAAAATCATCCAGAATCGCATCCATCATGTGCGAATGAAATGCATGTGATGTATGCAACGGTATTGTTTCCAGCTGCTGCTGTTTAAGTTTTGAATCAAATGCATCAATCGCTTCGAAATCACCTGAGACAACACACAAACCTGGTGTGTTATATGCCGCCAGGCAAATATCATCCGGAATAATCTCGGACAATGTATCTTCTTCTATGCGCACAGCCAGCATTTTACCAGCGGGTCGCGACTGCATAAAACGTGCTCGTACAGCAACGATTGACAGGGCATCGTCAAGTTCAAACACACCTGCCAGGCATGCAGCGACATACTCACCAATGCTGTGACCAATCATGGCATCCGGGATGATACCCCAGTGCATCCACAATTTTGCTAGTGCATATTCTGTAACAAACAATGCAGGTTGCGTTATGTTCGTCTGCTTGATTGTGCTGGTTGCCTGTTCATGGTTATCGTCAGCAAACAGTATGTCTCGCAGGTCCAGATTCAATTCGGACTTCAGGTATTCCGAACAGTAATCCACAATTTCTTTATACACAGGTTCCGACTCGTATAACTCTCGTCCCATGCCCACATACTGTGCACCCTGGCCGGTAAACATAAATACAACAGACAAATCCTGTTCCGGGCGCAAGCCGGTAATCAGCCGGGTTTTATTTGCTGACAGCAAGACATTCGAAGCATCGGCTACATCCTGACAAACGGCAAATAAACGCCGTTCGAACTGGCAACGTCCTTTACTTAAGGTGTACTCAACATCCGCAAGAGAGATATCCGGATTGGAATGCAGGTATGATGCAAGCTGTTCACGCTGCTTATCCAGGGAATACTCCGACTTGGCCGATAACGTTAACAATTGTGATGGCCGGCCAGCACTTGATGCTGCCTGTGCCGGCGCTTCCTGTAAAATAATGTGTACATTAGTGCCACCCAGGCCAAAAGAACTCACCCCTGCATAACGTGGAGTGTCCGTTCTTGGCCAGGCTGATAACTCTGCATTAACAGTGAATGGGCTATTGTCAAAATCAATCTGGGCATTGGGCTTTTCATAATGCAGGCTTGGCGGAATCAATTCATGCTCAAGTGCAAGCACGGTTTTAATCACACCCGTCGCACAGGCGCCCGCATCCAGGTGACCTATATTTGTTTTAACCGATCCTAAACGACAGAATGCCGTTTTATCTGTACTCTCGCGATATGCATTTGTTAAAGCTGAAACTTCTATTGGATCGCCAAGATTTGTACCTGTTCCATGTGCTTCGACATAACTGATTGCATCAGCCTTAAGGCCTGATTTAATTAATGCATTTTTGATAACCTCAGACTGGCCTTTGCTGCTGGGCGCAGTAAAGCCGATTTTATCCGAGCCATCGTTATTCACTGCAACACTTTTTACTACTGCATGTATGTGATCGCCATCGTTCAATGCTGCATCCAGCCGCTTTAATACAACAAATGCGACACCGCTTCCGCGCACCATGCCGTTCGCTTTGGCATCAAAGGTACGCAAATGCCCGTCTGACGACATAGTGCCGCCGTCAACGTACTGATAACCGGCACGATGCGGCACAATTACGCGGCAGCCGCCAGCTAGCGCTATTTCGCTTTCGCCGCTGTTTAAACTCTGACATGCAAGATGGATAGCAACACCAGATGAAGAACAGGCCGTCTGTACGTTTACTGATGGCCCTTTTAAATTAAGCTTGTAGGAAACCCGTGTCGCTGGATAATCTTTTTCGTTACCGATCAGGGTGTGGTAATCGCCCATTGACTGGCGTAGACGCTCATGGCTGGCAATATTACTGATCAGGTAGCCATCACGCGCGACACCGCCGAACACACCAACAGGTATACTCATATCCGCTGGCGGATAACCGGCTCGCTCCAGTGCTGACCATGCGCCTTCGAGAAATAACCTGTGCTGCGGATCCATGATTTCAACTTCACGCGGACTGTAACCAAAAAATTCAGCATCAAAATCTTCTATATTATCCAGTGGTGCACAGCGGCTGACATAATCCTGCTGCAGCAGCAGGGCAGGGTCCAGACCTGATAACTGCAGGTCCTGCGCATTAATATCAACAATGGATTCAACACCCTCTCGAAGATTGTCCCAGAATTCATCAACATTTTTGGCACCCGGGAAACGGCCGGCCCACACGCTCGCACCCGGGATGCTGCTCCGTTCGTTCCCAGCGGTCGCGAGTAGTGGGCCCGAAAAGATCCAGGCTGTCAACCTATCAACCTGCTCTGTCTTGACGTAACACCGTGGATTGAAAGCGAGAATTTCAGCGCGGGCTACATTCAACGACGGATGCATCTGCTGCCGCGTCAGGGGGACCG
>RCNF010001337.1_pt1 | contig 12988 bp, 13 predicted proteins | sample 2041311 | NCBI WGS metagenome assembly RCNF01 (sample SAMN09708228, study PRJNA481090) | Marine sediment metagenome, whole genome shotgun sequencing project. | biome: marine sediment; feature: ocean; material: sediment; isolation source: Sewage treatment plant 2 marine sediment (STP2) ... | reverse complement strand
GTAAAAAGGTTCATAAACCCCCGCTAAAAAACAGCGGGACAAGAAGGCGTAGCGGTTTTTCAGGGACGAGACTATACATATAGTATGTCGAGTTCCTGAAAAACCGCTACAACGCAGTAGATGAGCCTTTTTACGATGCCAGCAATTTTTTGAGCTGCTCTAAGGCTTTGTCAGACATTTTAAAAGAATGTTCAGGTCCGGGGAATGATGCTTCAACGACTTCATCTTTGTAAGTTTTGAGAGCATTGATAATAGTCGGCCTTATTTTAGTATACTGCTTGACGAATTTAGGCACGAACTTGTCAAATAATCCGATCATATCGTGCGTTACCAGTACCTGTCCGTCAACATCAACTCCGGCTCCGATTCCGATGACAGGCACGTTGACCGTTTTTGTCACGAGTTTTCCAAGTGGCGCTGGGACAGCTTCCAGGATCATGGAAAATACGCCGGCATCTTCCAGCGCTCTGGCGTCGTCGATAATTCGCATGGCTGCTTTGGCATCTTTCCCCTGCATCTTGAATCCTCCCAGGGCGCTGGCTGTCTGGGGTGTCAGACCGATGTGTCCTTGCACAGGGATGCCTGCTTTTACAATTGCCTCTACAGTCGAAGCAAAGTCAACACCTCCCTCCAGCTTAACAACATCGCAACCGCCTTCTTTCATCAGGCGCCCGGCGTTTATTATCGCTTCCCGAATGGAAGTATTATAGCTCATAAACGGCATATCTCCAACCACAAGTGGCCCTTTACAGCCACGAACAACTGCTTTGATATGATGTATCATGTGCTCCATGGTTACTTCAACAGTACCTTCCAGCCCCATGACTACCATACCCAGGGAATCGCCAATCAGGACGATATCAACACCGGCCTCATCCGCCATCAGTCCGAAAGGATAGTCATATGCGGTTACCATGACCAGCTTGCGCCCGTCTTTTTTAGCCTGCTTAACATCAAGAACGGTTACTTTTTTGTCGCTCATACCTTATTCTCCTTAAATCAGTTGTCTGTTACCGGACTTTTTTACATTTAGTTAACATGATAGGTTCTTCTCCAATTTAGTTGGAGAAGAGGATTCGAGGATTCAAGGGGCCAAGGGTTCAAGTGAATGCAAACGGCTTGATAAAGATGACATAAACACTTGTTTCTTCTCCGTCCTTACTCCTTAATATTTTCAAAGTATGTCTATATAAAAAGACGGTTCCAAGAGTCAGGGATTTTTCTATATGTATTTGTTTTTCGGTTATTTTCACTCGAACCCTTGACCCCTTGAATCCTTGAATCCGGATCAATCGACCAGCTCTTTGGGAGATGACCCACAATTATTCATAATGCGCTTGCATTGTCTCAACAAGTGCGGTCAATGTCTTATTAACCGGCACATTAATACCAAGTTTTTGAGCTTCTTCTACTACCGCTCCGTTAATTGCGCTGATTTCGGTTTGACGTTTATTATCAACATCCTGTCCCATGGATGAACGGTTGGCACTGGTAGCTTTGGCTACCTGGAAAACATGCTCAACAGTGTTGTCTGCTACTTTGACACCCTGTGCTTTGGCAACTTCTATAGCCTCTTTAACAGCAGCGCGGGATAGCTCTTTTGTGACGGAAAGATCAAGAATCCGGCCGTTTTTTATTCCGGTTAAGGAAGTAATGGCGTTGATGCCGACATTAACAAGGAGTTTTGACCAGATCACGCTTCGGACATCATCAACGGTTTCAGTGACAATACCTGCTTTATTAAATGTATCGGCAATTTTCTGAATGCCGGTTTTTTGAATACCTGACCACATTCCGATTAAAGTCTGTCCGGTCCCGGCATGACGAATACTCCCAGGTCCCAACATTGTAGCACCGTGGGATGTGGTTCCCGCAATGATTCGGCCATGATCAATAACTTCACCGATTATGTTGGCATTTCCCATTCCGTTCTGCAGGGTTAACACAAAACCGTAATTCCCCACAAGTTCTGAGGCTATCCTGGCAGCATTACCCGTCTGATTTGATTTAACAAAAATAATTGCCAGGTCTGTTTTCCCTATCTGCTTTTTATCCGTAGTTGCATTTACACTAACCGAGCGTGTGTTGCCGTTAAGTTCAATATCAAGACCTTTTTCATTTATGGCTTTAACATGCTCTTTCCATATATCGTAAAGCAGGACATTCTCACCCGACTCAGCCAGAAGCGCTCCAAAAAGACTTCCCATGGCACCTGCACCGATAATAACAATTTTCACAATTATACTCCTTTGTTATTTTGCCACTAACTTTGCCATCCACATAGTCAGGGGTGAATAAAAGGTAATTATCAGAAGATCTATAATTAAAATTCCCAAAAAAGGTAAAATCCGTTTGCTGATGGCTGAAAGACTATCACCTGAAATTGAACAGGATACGATCAGGCAAATCCCCATCGGTGGTGTGAGCATTCCGATTGCAAGATTTGCGACAACGATGACCCCAAGTTGGATTATATCAATACCAAGGGAAGGGAGCATTGCCGTAATCATGGGAACAAGCAGAATCAACGAGGCGGTTGTCTCTACGAATGTACCGGCAATGAGCAGGACCATATTAATCAGCAGCAGCAAAACAATCGGGTTTTCAGTCAAAGTGAGCAATGTGCCGGCCAGCCGGGCAGGGATGTCTTCGATGGCTGCAATCCAGCTAAATACAGATGCTGTAGCAATGATAAACATTACAATCGAAGATGTTATAGAACCGTTTCTGAACAAATGAACAAGATCCTTTATTTTGATTTTTCGATACACAAGCATGCCTACAACAAGAGCATAAACCACAGCCACTGCAGCAGACTCTGTTGCAGTGAAAATTCCGAAAAGGATACCGCCGAGAATGATAACAGGCGCGCCCATAGCAATAAGGGCTCTTTTAAATGTACGCCAGACTTCGATTATTGAAAAGCTGGTTGTGGAAGCATAGCCGTGTTTGGCTGAAATATAGGTTGCTACTCCTATGAGGGAGAGTCCGATGAGAACGCCGGGAAGAATCCCGGCGGCGAAAAGTTGACCAATGGAAGCCCCGGTTAAAAATCCAAAGATAATCATAGGAATTGAAGGTGGTATGATAACACCGATGGAGCCGCCGGATGCCTGAACTGCTGCGGCAAAATCAGATTTATAACCAGATTTTTTCATTGCCGGAATCAGGATGGCGCCCACAGCAGCGGCATCAGCAGCTGCTGACCCGGATATACCGGCAAAAAACATTGCTGAAACGATTGTAACTGCAGCCAGCCCTCCCGGAAGCCACCCCACAAGAGCATTCGCAAAATCTATGATCCTTTTGCTGATTCCACCGGCTTCCATGAGAGTCCCTGTAAACATAAAAAGAGGAACAGCCATAAGGTGAAAGGAGTCTGTTCCGCTGAACATGCGCTGTACAACCATCATCATGCTAAAGTCGCCCTGGACAAATATTGCCAGAATCGAGGCTACACCGATTGCAATTGCAATAGGCGTGTTAATTGCAAAAAGGAGAAGGAGGGAGATAACCAGAACTTCAATTGTCACGGGAACCTCTTTTCAGTTCATTTACTAAAAATGTGATGCCGTGTACCAGAAAAATGAGGCCGCTTATTGGAATAATGCTTAATATAATCCATTTGGGCAGTTGAAGGGCCGGTGATATTTGCAATCTGATAAAATAGGCAAATTGGCAGCCGTAAAATATCATCACGCAAAATAGAATGATTGAAGCAAGATGAATCAATACGGTTGATGCTTTCCGGATTGAAGGAGACATTTTGGAGTACAGGAAATCAACTCCCGGATTGACCTGGCGGTAATATGCCACTGAAGCCCCGAAAAAAGTAAGCCATACCAGAAGGAAACGTGCAAGTTCTTCGGACCAGAATAACGATTGATTCAGCACATACCGGAAAAAAACCTGGACAGCTACAATGATGGCCATTGTAAAGCCAAGCCCGAAAAGAAGGTATTCGATCCAGTGATTTAGTGAGCGACTTAAATGTTTAAGAGTGTACATACAACCGCCAGTGTTTAAGGAAAGGCAGAGAGGCACAAAGGCAGAAGTAAAAATAAATAAAGCAATTGATCTTTGCGCCCAGTCCTTCCCTTCTGCCTTTTAACTTTACTTGGTCGCATCCAGCATTTTCAAGAGCATTCCCTTAACCTTGGGGTCGCTGTACAAATCCATATCTTTCAAATTAGCAACCCTGGCACGAAATGCAGCAATATCCGGATTTTCTTCTACTTGCATTCCTTTTTCTTTTAAAAGCTTCAGGCGTGCAGAATTTTTGTCACGATTTTGCTTTCTCTGGAATACCGCTGCTTCATACATTGCTTTTTGAATCATATCCTGGGTTTTTGAATCGAGTTTTTTCCACCATTTGAGGGAAGCCACGTCAATATGATAGGAATAAACATGGCGGGAAAGTGTCATATATTTTTGTATTTCATAGAATTTATAAACTTCCATTACCCAGAGTGGGTTTTCCTGGCCATCTATAACACCCTGTTCCAGTTCGGTATAAATCGGCCATGGCATGGGGGTGGGGTTCGCTCCAAGAGCCTTCCAAATGGCTTTGTGAATTGCCGAAGCCATGACCCTGATTTTGAGTCCTTTTATATCTGCCGGACTTTTAACCTGCCGTTTGTTGTTTGTAAGGTTCCTGAAGCCGTTTTCCGAAAAGCAAATCCCCTTAAACCCGGAACTTTCCAGGCTTTTTAATATTTCAGTCCCAAGTGGTCCGTCCAAGATTTTATCAGCCTGCGCATTATTTTTAAAGAGAAATGGATAGTTAATAACCCTTGCAATAGGATCAAAGGTGTCAAAAGGACCACCGGTAATAACTGCCATTTGAACCGTGTTCATCTGGACCTGTTGGAGAATTTCAGTTTCATTGCCAAGGGATGCGGAATGAAAAATCTTAACCTTGATTTTACCTTTTGAGCGCTGTTCTATAATCTCTTTGAACTTTTCCGAAGCAATATTCTGGGCGCTTCCGGGTTTGGTTACAACACCGAGCTTGATTTTCATCGCAGCCATCGCTGTAGTTGAAAAACAAATAAACGTAGCCAATGCCATAACCACTAAAAATTTTCTCATAATACGGCCTCCTTATATTGTATTTTGTAAACTTAAACAAAAACGTTGGTTTATGTTCTGCTTAGTACTTTAATTCATTAATTTGATGACGTATTTTATATATATTTCTTTCACTGCCCGCTTCGGGCATCGCTCTGCAAGCTCTACGGTGAAAATAAAACATTATACGTAATCGTATTTAAGAATATATGGACACTACTTAGGGAAAACCGCTCCCTTATCCGCGCTCGATACAATTTTTGCATATCTTGCCAAACAGCCGGTTTTTATTTTTAGTTCGAACTCAGGCAATTCTTTGGTCCTTTTGCGAATTTCGTCGTCTGAAAGCTTGATATTTAGCTTTTTATTTGGAATGTCAATATGAATGATATCTCCATCCCGGATAATAGCAATAGGTCCCTTTGCTGCGGCTTCAGGAGAAATGTGCCCTATTGAGGCACCATGGGTGGCACCGGAAAAACGACCGTCGGTAATCAAGGCAACGTCCTTATCCATTCCCATACCTGCAACGGCAGATGTCGCAGATAACATTTCTCGCATTCCAGGACCGCCCCGTGGCCCTTCATAACGGATAACAATTACTTCTCCTTTTTGTATTATTTTTCCCATAATTGCAGAAACAGCGTCTTCTTCATTGTCGAAAACACGTGCCGGACCCGAATGTTTCATCATTTCGTCAGCCACTGCCACCTGTTTGACAATTGCTCCGTCCGGTGCCAGATTCCCTGTTAAAACAGCCAGTCCGCCGGTTTCATGAACAGGATTATCAACAGGGCGAATGACTGACGGATCTTTTATTCCAGCTCGAATTTCATACAGCATTTCGCCGAGAGGTTTGCCGTAAACGGTCATCTGCTGATCGTTAATAAGTTTGGCTTTTCGAAGTTCTGTTAAAATCGCAGGCACTCCTCCTGCATAAAACAGATCTTCCACATGATGCGGTCCGGCAGGGACAAGAGATGTCAGGTGAGGAATTTTTTCTGTAAAGCGGTCAAAGTCCTTCAATGTTATATCAACATCAGCATAATAAGCAATTGCAGGAATATGAAGGGTCGTATTGGTTGACCCTCCCAGTGCCATATCAAGTGCAATGGCGTTATAAAAAGCCTCTCTTGTCATTATATCTCTGGGTTTGATATCCTTATTTACAAGCTCTACTGCTTTTACTCCTGTTTGCTTTGCAAGCAGAACCCTTTCAGAAAAAACAGACGGTATACTTCCATTAAAAGGAAGGGACATACCCAGCGCCTCGGATAAATTACTCATTGTATTGGCTGTGAACATCCCTGAGCAGGAACCGGCGCCCGGGCAGGCATTACATTCATATTCAAGGAGTTCATCTTCGGTAATATTTCCGATGGCAAAACGTCCCACAGCCTCAAAAACCTTATCAAGTCCCGTATTTTTCCCGGAGACCCTGCCGGCAAGCATGGGCCCTCCGGAAATAAAAATGGAAGGAATATTTAATCTGGCAGCGGCTATGAGCATTCCCGGAATTATCTTATCGCACGAAGCGAGCAGCACAAGGCCGTCAAAAGGGTGAGCCATTGCCATAATTTCCACGGAATCCGCAATCAATTCACGGCTGACAAGTGAATATTTCATTCCCTCATGATTCATTGCAATGCCGTCGCAGACTCCTATGGTATTAAATACCATGGGCGTTCCTCCGGCAGTATAAATTCCGGCCTTTACAGATTCAACCAGCTTGTCCAGATGGATATGCCCGGGTATAATTTCATTAAATGAATTAGCAATTCCGATAATCGGTCTTTTTAGCTCCTGGTCCGAAAAACCGTCTGCTCTTAATAAGGAGCGATGGGGTGCCCTTTCCGGCCCTTTAGTCATCAAATCACTTCGCTTTTTCATCCACGTTCTCCTTTTCCCAGCACACTCAATTTAGTTAAACTTTTTGCACAATATTAAACACATTAAACTTTGTCAAGGCTTATTTTCCTGTCGCTATTGTAATTTTTCCGGTTTACTAATTGAAAAGATTTACTACGGAGTAGCCCACCTTAGCGGGCATAACGGTAAAAGTGACGCTGTAGTATTAATACGAAAATGAAAATTTAATTTAGAGCGAATCCCTATATGACCTCCATGTCTGATAGCTCTTTAATTTGTTTTTTTGAATATCCGAGTTCTTTAAGTATCGCTTCTGTGTTTTCACCAAAGGCAACCGGCGGAGTAATGACTGATCCGGGAGTTTCACTCAGTTTAACGGGGACACCAATGACCAGGGTCTTAATCCCATCTTTACCAGTAACTTCAACTATCATCTCCCGTTCACGGAAAAGAGGATTTTTTAAAACTTCTGAAAAATTTTGAATAGGTTCACAGCAGGCATCAATGCCTGCCAGGTCTTTCTTCCATTGTTTAAAAGTCTTTTTTCTAAATGTAGTTTTCATAAAATCGATAATTTCCTGCCGCCGGTTTTCATCATATTGAAGCGGTGTGTATTCAGGAACTTCAAGGAACTTACAAAGATTTTTCCAGAAACGGTTTTCAACAGTACCGACTGAAATGTATCTTCCATCCGCTGTCTCATATGTGTTGTAGCAGGCGTATCTGTGAGATAAAATTGAATCGCCGCGTTTGGGAAATTGTCCTGTAATCTGTTTGAAAAAAAAGGCGAAAGGCATAAAACTTACCAGCCCGTCAGTCATTGAAATATCGATATACTGGCCCTTTCCGGTCCTTTCCCGTGAAAACAGAGCCATAAGGATTCCGATAGCTGCGTTCATTCCTCCTCCTGCAATATCTGCTATCTGAATCCCGGGGATGGATGGAGGATGATTTGCCTGGCCGATAAGATCAAGAGCACCGGATATGCTCAAGTAATTCACATCGTGGCCTGCCCTGTCACGATACTCTCCGGTCTGGCCGTATCCTGAAATAGAACAGTAGATTATTTTTGGATTCACTTTCAAAACGGTGTCGTAGTCAACACCGAGTCTTTGAACAACACCTGGTCGAAACCCCTCAAGTATGACGTCGGCATCATTTGCCAGGCGAAAGAATATTTTTTTTCCTTCTTCGGTCTTTAAATTTAACGACATGTGTTCCTTGTTTCTGTATAGTTGGCTAAAAAAAAGTCCGTCGTCCATAAAACGTTTGTCCTCTATGGCGATCACCCTTGCACCATGGTCTGCCAGGATCATGGAACAGTAAGGACCCGGTAAAAGGCGTGACAGATCCAGAACTTTTATTCCTGATAATGCACCTTGGTTAGGCATATTTATTTCCTTTGCGGATTGATTGATGTCGTAAGATCGAGCAGATCCGGTCTCCTGTTCGGAAGAAAAAATCTCATCTTGTGGTTCCTTACCTTCGCTAAATCACCAGCTTTCAGATGAACTACAATCATATTTTCTTTCCCGCTTACATCTTTAGCAATAACATTTCCTGACGGATCAATTACCAGGGCGATACCCGGAAAATTGAGTCCTTTTTTATTTTCGCCGGTCTGGTTGCATGCAACAATAAACAGGCCATTGTCATAAGCCCTAGCTGTCAGGTGTCTCATCCAGGAACTGAATTTTTCATCGGGTGTTCCTCGCGGGGATGCATGGGGGATGAAAATAAGATCTGCACCCTCTATGGCCATGCGGGTGGACAGTTCGGGGAAATGGGCGTCATAGCAAAGCTGTATCCCGAATCTGACACCCTGGGTTTCAAACAGCGGAATATTCTTCCCCGGCGAAAATATTCTCTGTTCCGGAGGCGCAATGTGCAGTTTCCTGTAAACACCTGAAAGCCCCTGAGGTGTTACAACCAGATGCCCGGCGAAAATTCGGCCCTTTTTATCTTTTTCTGCAAGACCTGCCAGGATGGTAATATTTTCTTTTTCAGCCAGCTTTGCGAGCTCACCTGTTACAGAATCCGGAACAAATTGTGCTGAATCGACTATTTTTTTCCGGGTGCTGTACCCGGTAATATTCATTTCCGGAAAACAAATTATTGCAGCGTTTTTCTTTTTTGCTTCTTTTACCCGCCCGGCCAATGCGTCAAGATTTTGCCTGATTTTTCCTACAGGTGAATTGGAGATAACTACTGCAATACGAATGCTTTTCATTTTTTTAATATTGGCATGTTGGCCGTTGTTTGTTGTCAGTTGATTATAAAGCATTTACTGTGATAAAAAGTAAATTTCTTTAGTGATATGATCTTAAGAAAAAAAATCAGCCTTATTCTTGCAATGAACAATGGACTGCTATCAACTGACATTAATAGAAACTACAAGTTAAACTGCGCCTTAATCTTAAACACTTTTGTTGCAGGTAGATTGATGATATCATTTATTCCGGTTTCCAGACGGATTCTATCCAGGTTTTCATATATTTCATCCATGGAAGGCGCAATAAAGGTAAACCAGATATTGAATTCATTATTACGCTGGTAATTATGAGTAACGCCGGGATATCGATTGACAATTGCTGCAAATGAATCGATTTTATCTTCAGGAACCCTGGCTGCACACAGCGTGCTTATAAACCCAAGTTTTTCAGGAACAAAGTTACCGCCGATTCTGCGGATAAAGCCTTCTTTTTTTAAACGTTGCAAACGGTTTAAGACATCATCTTCCGAAAGATCTAGATCTTCGGCAATTGTTAGATAGGGACGCGGGGTCAGGGGAAAATCAGACTGGATTCTGTTTAGTATTGATCTATTGATATCATCTATCAGGGGCATTAAACAAACTCCCCTTTCAGCAGTCGCATATGTACACTTCTGGTTCGCGGGCCGTCAAATTCACAAAAAAATATACCCTGCCACGTGCCAAGTACAAGGCTGCCGTTTTCAATCGCAATTACTTCTGAAGCACCGACCAGTGTCGATTTGATGTGAGCAGGCGAATTTCCTTCAAGGTGACGATAATCAGCTTTCCATGGAATAACCTCATTTAAAACCATCATAATGTCGGACGCAACACTTGGATCTGCACTTTCATTGATAGTAATTGCGGCAGTCGTATGCGGGACATAAAGCATGCAAAGACCTTCTGAAATACCGGAAGACCTGACAGCTTTTTGTATTTCGGATGTAATATCAATAAGCTGTGTCCTTGATTTTGATTTTACAGTGAAAATCATCCCGCCTCCGAACAAAAAAAGCCCTGCTTTTTAAGCAGGGCTTTTTTTAAATTTGATAAACCTGATCACTTTTTTAATTACACGCAACCAGTTGGTTTCGGAAGACCAGCCATCTTACATGCTCCCTTACCCGGTCCTGACGGGAAGAGCTCATAGATGTGTTTTAGTTTGAAACCGGTAACTTTGGAAAGGATCCGAACCATTGGAGCAATTCCGTTTTTCTCATAATACTCGCGAAGAACTTTAATAACTTTTTCATGTTCTTCATTCAGTTCTTCAATCCCTTCTTCTTTTTTTACCCATTGGACCCATTCATCACACCAATTTGAGTAATCATCTATGAATCCGTCTTCATCTATAGTAAATGTTTTTCCTCCAAATTCAACTTCCGGCATTTAATAATCCTCCTTTATTATAATCGTTATTTTTGGCTTGCTGCCTTTAATCTTCTCTTTACGTTTAAGATTGTCCTTTTATATTATTGGTTTTACAATGTCAATATTAAAAAACATAAAAAATGATCTAATATTCTCCTGGTGTTTTATTCAATTCGTCCAGAGTAAAAACGGGACCGTCCTTGCATACAAGTTCTTTTCCGATGTTACATCTGCCACACATGCCTATACCACATTTCATACGATTTTCAAGTGACATAATGATGTGGTCATGCGCATAGCCAAGTTTTTCCAGAACAGGCAGAGTAAATTTAATCATAATCGGGGGCCCACAAACGATAGCATAGGTATTCGCATCGCCCTGGGGTGCCTTTTGTTCGGTAATAGTCGGAACAAACCCGATATTGTATTTCCAGTCAGGATCATCGGTGCCGTCAACAGTAATATGCATATTGATGTCATCGCGTGCTTCCCAGTCGGCAAGTTCATCCTTGTAAAGAAGCATGCCCGGAGTACGCGCACCGTATATAACATTAATATCATTGAATTTTTTACGGTTATCAGGGTGAAGCATGTAAACAATGGATGAACGTAGCGTTGTAAATGCAAAACCGCCGCCTATAATAACAACGTTTTTTCCTTGAAGAGCATCCCAGGGGTACCAGTTTCCCAGAGGGCCTCGTATGCCCATTATATCACCGGTTTTCATGGAATGTAGATATGATGTCACCTTCCCGGTCTTAAAAACGGTAAACATGACAAATCCCTTTTCCACTGGTGATGATGCAATTCCTATTGGTATTTCACCCATTCCGGTAACGGAAAGCTCAGCGAATTGACCGGCTTTATAGGAGAATTTATCTTCGTCTTCAGGGTTTGTAAAAACAAATTTAAAGGTTTTAAGACTTTTATCCTCAGTTGCAATCTCTATATCATCGACGCGAACAGGATAAGGCAAATATGGGTTTTGCACAGCTTTCCTCCGTTATGAATTCATCAAGGCACAAACATTGCGAATATCAATATTTACAGGGCAAAAACGGATGCAGCGGCCACAGCCGACACACATAATTCCGTCTTCATACTTGTCTAAAAAATATTTCAATTTATGCATGAATCGCTGGCGGACCCGCATAGTCTTGGTCCCCCTGGGATTATGCCCGGAACTGTGATGCGTAAATAAAGGAAACATGCAGCTATCCCAGTTTTTAAACCGTTTACCCGATTCGCCATGATTTTCATCCTGAATGTCAAAGCACCAGCAGGTTGGGCAAAGATATGTGCACGTTCCGCAGTTTATACAGGCAAAGGCTACATCATCCCAAAAATCGGCTTCATAAAGCTCCATGATCGATTTTTTTTCAATATTGTCAAAGGCAATCTTTGATGAAATTTTAGCTTCCGCTTTATTTTTCACTTCATCTATTTGCTTGATTGCAGCATCTGTATCGGCTTCCGTAGTCCAGCCGGCGGCTTTTAGATAGGCATCTCCCTTGTCCGTAATAACCTTTGCCAGAAAGTGATCTTTCATGTCAACTAAAAGCACATCCAGACCGCTTTCATCAAAGGGGCCTGATTTTGTACTGGTACTGAAGTCCGTACTATCAGGATCGTTTATTGCCAGGCCTACAAATGTACAGGCTTCATAAGCATCACACCAGTAAGGATCTCTGAAATCGGCTGTATCAAAATTTTTCTTCACCAGGAGAAAAGCCGTTGCATCATAGGGACGAATACCGATGACCGCACAGGAAGAATAGTTTTTTTTCGGTCTTTTCAACGAATTACGATCTTCGCTCTTTTCGTCCATAGTATATTCAAACATAACTTCAGACTGGGGAAAAGCAATCGATTTAGGTGAAATAACAGTATTTAATGTTGTTAAATCCGGCTCCTGGCCTTTATCAAGCTCCTTAAAAACAGGAAATTTTTTGTCGTTTTCCTTAAAGGGACCGACCAGCCGATAAGCACTTCTTGATTTTTCAAGTCCGCCGACCCAGTCTTTTTTGTTAATTTTTATAACTTTCATACTTTTGCCTTTATTATAATGCTTTATATTTTGTGTATTACTATTTTAAGCTCTTCCCCATTCTCTAAATTAGTTGGAGAAGAGGATTCGACCAACTCTTTGGGAGATGATCCTTATTTTATAAAATCATCCGGATCTTCAGGCCTGAATGTATCCAGGGGCGGGCGTTCATCAAGGGACAAGCCCGCTTCCCAAGCGTACTGCTCAAAACAATCCTTTTCAAGCTTTCTGGTGAACGTTCGCATGTTTATGCCAACCGGACATGCACGTTCGCAGGCACCGCAGTCGGTACACCTGCCGGCACAATGGTATGCTCTTAAGAAATGAAATGTCCTTATGTCTATTGAGGCATCGCTTTTCCCCACCCACTGTGGCCT
>RCNF010001333.1_pt1 | contig 12999 bp, 6 predicted proteins | sample 2041311 | NCBI WGS metagenome assembly RCNF01 (sample SAMN09708228, study PRJNA481090) | Marine sediment metagenome, whole genome shotgun sequencing project. | biome: marine sediment; feature: ocean; material: sediment; isolation source: Sewage treatment plant 2 marine sediment (STP2) ... | reverse complement strand
ATTTCGACCATCTTCTCGACCCCGTTGCCGCAGTTGGAACCGACGACGTCGGCTCCCGCCTCGGCTGGGCCGGCGCACGCCTGTTCGACGGTCGTCCCCATGGTGGTGAAAAAGCCCCGGGGGGTCGCGTCGAAAGTCATCGTGGCGAAGATGGGAATGGCGCCCGAGAGCGAGCGCGCCGCCTCGACCGCGAGAACGGCTTCCCTGAGGTCAATCATCGTCTCGACGCAGATCACATCGGCTCCCCCGTCGATCAGGGCACCGATCTGACGGTGAAATGTGCCCGACATCGTCTCAGGATCGGTGTCGCCGTAAGGTGTCAGCATGCTGCCCGTCGGTCCCACCGACGCCGAGATGTATGCGCGACCGGCGACCACCGGCTTCAGGGCCTCGACCGCCGACCGGCTGATCTCTTCCGTCCGCTCCGCTAATCCATAGCGCGCGAGATTGAGCGGCGACCCGCCAAATGTGTTGGTCGTCACCAGATCGGCGCCGGCATCGACATAGAGCTGGGCGATCGTCGCCAGGGTCCCCGGATCGGAGAGGTTGATCGCCTCCGGACTGTCGCCGGGCTGCAGCCCCCGTGCCATCAGCTGCGTGCCCCAGGCGCCGTCACCGACCAGAACCTGGCCCGATTGAAGACGGTTCAACAGTCTTTCCATCTCAGGCGACTCCAGAAAGCTGTTTGACCAGTTCCACCGCCGAAGTGGCGTCATAACCGTAACCGTCGGCCCCAATGTCGGCCGCGAAGGCTTTGGACAACGGCGCGCCACCGACGATCACTCCGATGTCTCCATCAAGTCCTCGTTCCCTGACCAGTTCAACGACAGCCCGCATCCCCGCCATGGTGGTCGTGAGCAGGGCGGACAAACCGATCACGGAGGCGCCCTCCGCAGCGGCGGTATCGACGAATCGTTCCGCCGGCACATCGCTGCCGAGGTCGATGACCTCGAAACCGGCGCCCTTGAGCATGATCCCCACGAGGTTCTTTCCGATGTCATGCATGTCGCCCTTGACGGTTCCGATCACCACCTTGCCGAGGCTCGGAACGTCGTCGGCGATCAACAGAGGCTTCAAGAGTTCGACCCCCGCATTCATCGCCCGCGCTGCAAGCAGGACCTCCGGCAAAAAGATCTCGTGCGCCCCGAACTTCCGACCGACAACCGCCATTCCCGCGAGGAGGCCGTTGTTGAGAATGTCGGCTGCGCTCAGGCCGTCATCGATCGCCTTGCGGGTCAGTTCAGCGACTCTCTGATCCTCGCCACGTTGCAGGTTGTCATCAATCTCGCGCAGCACGTCCATCGCCTACCTCCAACAACTTCGATCCTCGTCATCGCGGGCAAGTCATCACGCCGTGGCGGGAGCCAGTCACTTTCTGGCAGTCATCAACTGCTCTCGTCCACTGACAAATTACCACGATCCTGCCAGGTGAAAGGTGGTGCAACGAGGGCTCGAGTCGTGCGCCGGTGGAGGCGAAACACCGGTATGATGCATCTCGTCTCGAGTCCACGACGCCAAGGGAGATCCTGATGACGACCACATTCCGAACGCTGGTCAGTGCTGTGTTGTTGCTGGTTCCACCTCTCGCCCTAACCGCTGGAGACGATGCCGGGGCCAAGAACGACGATCCTCTCCGCGGCCTGGAATACCGGCTGATAGGTCCGGCGGCCGGCGGCCGTGTCTCCCGGGTCGCCGGAGTGGCTGGCGACCCGCTCACCTTTTTCGCCGCAACCGCTGCCGGCGGAGTTTGGAAATCGGTCAATGGCGGCCTCGACTGGAAACCGATCTTCGATAAACAACCGGTCTCGTCGATCGGTTCGATCGCAGTGGCACCGTCGGATGCCAACGTCGTCTGGGTCGGGTCGGGTGAGGCCAACATTCGCGGCAACGTGGGTGAGGGCAACGGCATCTACCGATCGACCGATGGCGGCGCGAACTGGAAACACGTGTGGATTACGGAGGGACAAATCGGCACCATCGTCGTCCATCCGCACGAACCGGATATCGCGTTCGCGGCGGTGCTCGGCAGCCCATTCGGACCGGGGCCCGATCGCGGGGTGTTTCGCACAAAAGATGGTGGCGCAACCTGGACCAAGGTGCTCTTCGAGGATGCCGACACCGGTGCTTCCGACGTTTGCTTCAATGCCGCCAATCCGCGGATTCTCTACGCCGGTCTGTGGCAGACCAGACGCCAACCCTGGGGCATGACCTCAGGCGGCCCCGGCAGTGGCCTGTACGTGTCGCGGGATAGTGGTGACACATGGACAAAGCTCGAGGGCAAAGGCCTGCCGGCGCCACCGTGGGGCAAGGTGGGGGTGCGCGTCGCTCCCGGTCCCAACGCCCGCGTCTACGCTCTCATCGAAGCTGCGAACGGCGGGCTCTACCGCTCTGACGATGGCGGCTCAAGCTGGAAGCTGGTGAATTCGTCCCGTGGTCTTCAGCAGCGGGCGTGGTACTACACGACACTGACAGTTGACCCGGCAAACGCCGACACCGTTTGGTTTCCACAGGTATCAATGCTCAAGACGATTGACGGGGGCCGCACCGTGCGTGCGGTCAAAGGCGGCGGCTGGGACTACCACGACGTGTGGATCGACCCTGAAAACAGCGCTCGGATCATTGTTGGCAGCGATGCGGGCGTCTCGCTCTCCCTTGACGGCGGAGAGACCTGGCACCGGCCACGTCTACCGATCGGGCAGTTCTATCACCTGTCGGTCGACACCCGCACGCCCTACCGGGTGCTCGGGAGCCTGCAGGACTTCGGAACCGTGTCCGGACCGAGCGACAGCCTCCACAGCGGCGGCATTCTGCTCTCGGACTGGCACTCTGTGGGCGGCGGTGAGGCCGGCCACGTCGTGGCCGACCCGACCGACCCCGACACCGTGTGGGCGGGAGAATATCTGGGCTACATCTCTCGCTACAACGGGCGGACCGGGCAGGCGCCCCACGTTGGGATCTATCCTGACAACGGCTCCGGACACCCTGCTGCCGACCTCCGCTACCGTTTTCAGTGGACGTCCCCGATCCTGATCTCGCCCCACGATCCGAATGTGGTCTATCACGCTGCCAACCAGCTGTTCCGAACCGACGACGCCGGGCAAAACTGGACTGCAATCAGCCCAGATCTGACACGGAACGATCGCGAGAAACAGGGATGGTCGGGAGGCCCGATCACCGGCGATATCACCGGCGTCGAGTTTTATGGAACTGTCTTCGCCGCCGCCGAGTCGCCCCTTCAGTCCGGCCTCATCTGGGCAGGAACCGACGACGGCCTGGTCCACGTCACCCTTGACGGTGGCACGACGTGGAGCAACGTCACGCCCCCGGGCATTCCCGAGTGGGCCACCATCAGCATTATCGAGGCCTCGCGGTGGGACGCCGGCACCGCCTTCGTGGTTGGCGATTCGCACCGTCTCGACGACGAAACCCCGTATCTCTTCAAAACCTCCGATCTCGGCCGCACATGGACTTCTCTCAGCACTGGTCTCGACCAGGAGATTTACCTCCACGTGGTGCGCGAAGACACGAAACGCCGAGGGATGCTTTTTCTGGGTACGGAGCGCGGCGTCATGGTGTCTCGCGACGATGGACTGCACTGGCAGTCGCTGCGCCTCAATATGCCCACGGTCTCAGTGGTCGATCTCGCAGTCGCCGAAAACGATCTTGTGGTCGGGACCCTCGGCCGATCGGCCTGGATCCTCGATGACCTGACTCCGGTGCGCGAGATGTCATCAGAAATTGCGGCTGCGCAGGCGCATTTCTTTGCGCCGCCGACCGCCATCCAGTGGCGTTATGCCAGCGCCCCGTACGGCAGCAAGGACGGGGCCGGAGCCAACCCTCCTCGTGGCGCCTCGATCACCTACTACCTGGCAGCAAAGCCGGAGGGCGAGATCAGCCTCGAGATTCTCGACGCCAACCAGAAACCGGTGCGCCGTCTCAGCAGCGTAAAAAAACCTGTTTACACCTCTTCCGAACATCCCGATTGGAACCCGCGGAGCAAGCCCGAACCCAAACTCGAGGTCAAGCCCGGAACCCACAGGGCCACCTGGGACCTCAGGTACGAAGGACCTCGATGGGTTCCCGGGTCCCGTATCGACACGGGCGACCCGGGGGCCGGACCGATGGCATTGCCGGGAGATTTCACCGTGCGGCTCACCGTCGACGGCAACGTCTTAACGCAGAGCCTGCGGGTCGAGCCCGACCCCCGTGCCTCATCGTCCATCTCCGGTCTCGAGGCGCAGCTCGCCTTCGCCCTCGAAATCCGCGACCAATTGAATCGGATCACCGGCATGGTCGCGACCATCCGCGGCATCCGCGCTCAGATCGAGGATCGAAATGCCCGTTTCGCCGCCGACCCTGGGGCCTCAGCCCTCATTGAGAGCGGAGTGCAGTTGGTGACAGATCTCACGGCCGTCGACGAGGCGATCCACAACCCGAACGCCGAGGTCGGCTACGACATCCTTGCAGGCCGCAGCGGCGGCGCCAAGCTGTACTCGCGGCTGAGTTGGTTGATGATGAGCGCGGCCGATCACGACGGTCCTCCCACCCAGGGGATGCTCGAGGTCGGCGCTGGACTTCGCGCAGAACTGGCAACCCAGGAGGCCGCGCTCGAACAGCTGGTGTCCGTCAACCTGGCCGACCTCAACGAACTGGCGGCTGAGCGGTCGGTGCCCTATGTGGTGGTGCCGAAGAAGGCCAGCCCTTGACTCCGGAACCTAAGCCGGGTCCACTCGACGGGCGAGCCGAAAAAACTGTGATCTCCGACCCTGAAACCAACCAGGAGGAGAGACGATGACACGGACAGATGCCCTGACAGTTGCCCTGGTGTTTCTGGTAGCACCTGGGCTCGCCGGCTCTGCGTCGGCTCAGACAGGAAACGCCCCGCCCGCTGGACCGAACGACGTGGTCACATACCCCGACCTCCCGAGTGAGATACCAGGGGACTTCGTGCCCACCTTTGACGGCTTTGACCACGTCCGGCGCGACGTCATGATCCCGATGCGCGACGGCGTCAAGCTGCACACCGTGATCCTGGTGCCGAAGGGCGCCGAAAGGGCACCGATCCTGCTCACCCGCACCCCCTACGACGCCACCGCCCTCACCACCCACGCCGAGAGCACGAACCTCGGGCGGGTCCTCGACGGCTATGACAACGCCGTCGATGTCGTCGTCGACGGCGGCTATATCAGCGTCGTCCAGGACGTGCGCGGCAAGTACGGCTCCGGGGGCGACTACGTCATGAACCGCCCTCTGCGCGGCCCCCAGAACCCGACACCTGTCGATCACGCCACCGACACCTGGGACACCATCGACTGGTTGGTAAATAACCTACCGGAGACAAACGGCAGGGTCGGCATTCTCGGCATTTCCTATGATGGTTTTCTGGCTCTGATGGCGCTCATCGACCCACATCCCGCGCTCAAGGTCGCGGTGCCGATGAACCCGATGGTCGACGGTTGGCTTGGCGACGACTGGTTCCACTACGGCGCCTTTCGACTGCAGATGCTGCCCTACATGTACGAACAGGAGGCGGAACGCGAATCTGAGATCAAGTGGTGGACGAGCCACTTCGACGACTACGACGCCTATATGGCGGCGGGTTCGGCCGGTGAGCTCGGGCGGCAACGCGGGCTCGAGCAGGTGGGTTTCTGGCGAAAGATCCTCGCCCACCCCGCCTACGACAACTTCTGGCGCGACCAGGCCGTGGACCGCACACTGGCGGCGCAGCCACTGACGGTGCCGGTTATGCTGGTCCATGGTCTCTGGGACCAGGAGGACATCTACGGCGACATCGCGGTATACGAGGCGATCGAACCAAAGGACATCGGTAACGACATGGTGTTCCTGGTCCTCGGCCCGTGGAACCACGGCCAGCAGATCGAGGAGGGCAGCTCGCTGGGTGCGTTGCGATTCGGCAGCGATACCGCTCTCACCTTCCGGCGCGAGATTCTGCGTCCCTTCCTGGACCAGTACCTCCAGGACGACGCACCCGTGGCCGACATCCCGCCGGTGGCGGCCTACGAGACCGGAACCAACACCTGGCGGAAGTTGGACGCCTGGCCGTCCGGGTGTCACGAGGGTTGCCGGGTCGAGGCGACACCGCTCTACCTCGGTGCCGGGTTCGGCCTCGGATTCGCGGCACCTTCCGCCGGGGACGAGGTGTTCGACGAGTACGTCTCCGACCCCGCCAAACCGGTGCCCTTCCGCGCGCGCCCGATCCAACCTGTCGGCTACGAGGACCAGGGACTGACGTGGCCGCAATGGTTGGTCGACGACCAGCGCGAGGCCTCCGGCCGTCCGGATGTGCTGGTCTTCACCTCCGATGTCCTCACCAAACCGGTCAAGATCAGCGGCGAACCGATCGCCAACCTGATCGCCTCGACCAGCGGCACGGACTCGGACTGGGTGGTCAAGCTGATCGACGTCTACCCCGACCAGGTCGCCGGCCAGCCGGCCATGGGTGGCTACCAGCTGATGGTCTCGGCCGACATCTTCCGTGGCCGCTACCGCGAGAGCCTGGAGAACCCCGCGCCCATCACATCGGACGAGCCCCTGCTCTACCGCTTCGACCTGCCGACCGCCAACCACGTCTTTCTGCGCGGCCACCGCATCATGGTTCAGATCCAGTCGAGCTGGTTCCCGCTGTATGACCGCAACCCACAGACCTTTGTGCCCAGCATCTTCTGGGCCAAACCGGAGGACTACCAGAAGGCCACCCAGCGCATCTACCACGAGCCCGGCCGGGAGAGCTTCATCGAGCTGCCGCTGGTAGTCACCGGTGGCTCCGATTCCGCCGGTCGATGATCGTCCTCGGCCCTTTCTGCCCATGCCGTGTTCGATTCGGATATCCTCGGCAGGCGGAGGAGGCGCCGTGAGAGAAGTCTTCGACATTTCCCCCACCGATTTGCTGACCGCCGTCGCGCGCTCGATGCGCAACCTCGAGGCGAGCGATGGGTCGCCGATGGCGGATCGGGTTCGCGGCCTCATCGAGGGCGCGGGCCGCGCATTTGTCGATTCCGCGCGGCCCCGTGGCGTATGGCAGAAAATCTCCCCCTCTGAATTCGAAGCGGTCTACCACGGCGAGGGCGGGAACGATGCGGACACTCCGCTCGAAGTGGTTCTCGAGGACGCCGTGACACTCGCACTGTTCGCGGTGACGGTGGGCGAGGAAGCCTCCAGCCGGATCCCCCATCTCTTTGACGCCGGCGAGATGGCCGAGGGCTATATCTTCGACCAGGTGGCTTCGTTTGCCGCCGACGAGATGGCCCAGTTCGCGACGCGGCGGTTCGGGCTTTCGGAAAAGCACGGTCCCACGGAAGCAGTGCTGCCATACAGCCCCGGCTACTGCGGTTGGAACGTCTCGGGCCAGCGCACCCTGTTCGCCGCGCTGCAACCCGAAGAGATCGGCGTCACGATCAACGACAGCTGTCTCATGTCGCCGATCAAGTCGGTCTCGGGGGTGCTGGTCCTGGCGCCGATCGAGGCGCATTGTTTCAGCCCATCCTTTACCTGTTGCGCCACGTGCACGACGCTCGATTGCCAGGAGAGGGCGGCGGGGCTGAGGGAAATGGCGGGGTGAGGTCAGTAGCGCCCGAGGCAACCTGACTTTCCGTGCGTCATTCCCAGTAGCGCCCGAGGCATAATGACGTTCCGTGCGTCATTCCCGTGAGGAGCCACCTTTAGCATTGTCTGCCCTGAGCATCGTGCCAAAGGGAATTGTCCGTGTATCCGACAATGCAAAAGATGGCACCTCCGCCGCACGTGTCCCATATCCTGGCGCGCTTCCCGTGAAAAGTGGCACCTCCGCCGCACACGGTCCAACCCACCGAGTACTCAAACGGCAATCGTCGGTGGGAGGCAGGTTCCTAATTCCTAATTCCTAATTCGACCCGAGCGCGCAGCGCTCGGGTCGTAGTACCCTTTGCGGTGAATTCTGAGACCCGCCTTGCCGGGTCAGAAACGGGGAGATTCATGTCACGCAAACACCTTGGACTGGTAGCAGCACTCATGGTGGCGCTCGCCGCCGCCTGGCCCGCCGGCGCGGCGGAAGAACAACTCTTCTATGAAAACCGGAACGACATTCCAATCGAGTACCGGTGGAGCCTGGAAGATATCTTCCCGGACGTCGAGGCATGGGAGGGGGCATATGTCGTCGTCGACAGCAGGATCCCGGAGCTCGCCGCCTATAAGGGCCGGCTCAGTGAATCTGCCGACACGATGCTGGCGGCTATCGAACTCCAGGTCGAGCTCGGCAAGATCCTCGAGGACATTTTCGTCTACGCCAGCCAGTGGCAGAACACCGATGCCCGCGACGCCACGGCCAACGGCTATGTGGGCAGAGCGAGGGCGCTGGCCGCCAAGTTCGGGGAAGCCACGGCCTACTTCGATCCCGAAGTCGTCCAGATTCCCGACGCTACGATCGAGAAATTCCTCGCGGACCCGAGGCTCGAGACCTATCAACACCTCCTCGACAACATCCTGCGGACCAAGGCTCACACCCGGTCCCAGGAAATCGAGCAGGTCCTCGCCGAGGCCTCGCTGTTGCGCGCGGCGCCGCAGCAGACCTATGGCTTTCTCACCGATGCCGACATTGTTTGGCCCACCATCAAGGACGAAAACGGTGAGGACAAAAAGGTCATCCCCGGTCTCTACTACACCTTTATGGCGAGCCAGGACCGCCGGGTGCGCAAGGATGCGGCGCTCGCCCTCTTTGGGACCTATGACGCCTACGGCAACACCTTCAGCGGCACCTATGGGGGCCTGATCCAAAAGGACGTGTGGATGTCCAAGGTCCGCGAGTACCCCAACACCCTGGACATGGTGCTGAACCAAACCAACGTGCCGAGCTCGGTGGTCGAGACCCTGGTTTCTACGGTCCACGACAACCTCGATGTGGTCCACAAGTATGTCGAACTCCGGAAGAAGGTCCTCGGTCTAGAAGACTTTCACATCTACGACCTCTACGTGAGTCTGGTGCCGGATGGCGACTCGAGCTACACCTTTGACGAGGGCTGGGCGCTGGCCATGGAGTTCTGGACCGAGACCCTCGGAGCGGAGTACGCCGAGGTCGCGGCGCGCGGTCTTGCCGATCGCTGGATCGATGTCTACCCGAACACAGGCAAACGCGGCGGCGCCTACTCGTGGGGCACCTACAACTCCCACCCCTACCTTTTTCTCAACTGGGGCGGGACGCTCGAAGATGTCTTCACACTGGTCCACGAGATGGGCCACTCGGTCCACTCCTACCTCGCCGCCCAGAACCAGCCGTACCACCTCGCGGACTACACGCTTTTTGTGGCCGAGGTCGCGTCGGTCGGCTCGGAGTCAGTGTTCTTCGAGTGGATGCTCAACCGCACCAAAGACCCCACCCAGAGGCTGGCACTGCTCAATCTCCGTCTCAACCAGATCGTCGGCACCTTTCTGCGGCAGATCTTCTTCCACGAGTTCGAGCACGCCGCGCACGAGGCGGGGCACGCGGGTCAGCCCCTGACCAAGGAGTCTCTGGGCGCGATCTGGGGTGATCTGTGGACCGAGTACTACGGCGAGGGAGCGACTCTCGACGCCGAGTTCAAGAGCGGCTGGGCGAGGATCCCCCACTTCTACCGCACCTACTATGTTTGGGTCTACGCCACCAGCTTTGCCGCCGGTGAAGCAATCGCCGGTCGTTTCAAAGCCGGCGACCCGACCGCCGTCGATGACTATCTGGAAACCCTCAAGCTCGGCGGCAGCGTCTACCCGATGGACGCCCTCAAACGGGCCGGCGTCGACATGAACAACCCCGAGGTCATCCGCGCGGTCATGGACAGCTTCCGGAAGATTCTGGGTGAGATGGAGGCGATCCTCGTCACGGAGTGAGGGGCGCGCGAAGTACTGAAAACAAAAACCCCGCGGCGTGCCGCGGGGTTTTTTCTTTCGAAAAGGCCCGCCTTTCGCGACGGTTTGCCCGGGAGGAGCCAGGCTGAAGCCAGGCACCTCCGGTGGACGTGTCCCGTATCCTGGCGCGCTTCCCGAGAGGAGCCACCTTGAGCATTGTCTGCCCTGAGCATCGTGCCGAGGGGAATAGTCCATGTATCCGACAATGCAAAAGATGGCACCTCCGCCGCACGCAGACGTTCCGCACACCGTTACCTACCGCCGCTCCGCGGCTTTCTCCTATTCTGAACGTCCCGAACCTTGGGCTCACGCCCCAGGCTGTTTTCTGTCGCCCCCGACGGGGCTTGGCGTTCCAGCAGGTTTGTGCGTGAGCGCCGGAGGCGCGGCAGGATCTAGCCCGGGGCGTCAGCCCCGGGACATTCAACCAATCAAATCAATCCCCGGAGGGGCGACAGAATCATCCCCTGGATAAAGTCAGAGGTTCCCGTTCAGGACCTCGAGCATGAAGGCGTACTCCAGAGCGGTCTCTTTGTACCGTTTGTATCGCCCGCTGACGCCGCCGTGCCCCGCAGCGGACATCTCGCAGGTAAAGAGCAGGGGGTTGCTGTCGGTCTTCAGTTCTCGCAGCTTCGCCACCCACTTGGCCGGCTCGAAGTACTGCACCTGCGAATCTTCGAGCGCGGTGGTGACCAGCAGCGCCGGGTAGTCCTTGGCAACAACGTTGTCATAAGGAGAGTACGAAAGCATGTAGTCGTAGTACTCGCGTTGTTTCGGGTCGCCCCACTCGTCGAACTCTCCTGTTGTCAGTGGGATACTGTCGTCAAGCATGGTGGTAACGACATCGACAAAGGGCACGTTGGCGACGATGCCGGCAAAGAGCTCGGGCGCCATGTTGGCGACCGCACCCATCAACAGACCGCCGGCGCTTCCGCCCCTCGCGAACATACGTTCTGGAGCGGTGTAACCCTCGGCCACCAGAAACCGGCCGCAATCGATGAAATCGGTGAAGGTGTTTTTCTTGTTGAGAAGTTTGCCGTCCTCGTACCACCAGCGACCGAGTTCCTGACCACCCCGCACGTTAGCGACGGCAAAGACGAAACCCCGATCGAGGAGGCTGACGACGTCTGATCGAAACCACGCCTCCATGTTGGATCCGTAGGAACCGTAGGCGTAGAGCAACAGCGGAGCGGTCCCGTTGCGGGGGATGCCCGCTCGATAGACCAGCGAAATGGGGACCTCGACGCCATCCCGTGCCGGTGCCATCACCCTCTCCACAACATAGTTGGCCACGTCGAACCCGCCGCGGATCTTCTCCTGCTGCATCAACGTGCGTTCGCCAGTGATCAGATCGAGGTCGTAGATGGTCTCCGGAGTATTGAGGGAGCTGTATCCGTACCGCAGAACCTTCGTATTGAACTCCTTATTTTCGTCCACCCACGTCACATAGGTGGGCTCATCGAACTCCACCTCTATTTCTTCGCCACCCTCCCAGGGAACGACTCGAAGGTGGCGCAGACCGTCGCGACGCTCGGTGAGCACCATGAAATCACCAAAGACCTCGACGCCCTGAAGAAAGACATCGTCCCGGCCTGGAACCACCTCACGCCAACTCGATCTGTCCGGATTCGCGACGGGAGTCTCCATCAGGCGGAAGTTCTCGGCGCCCAGATTTGTCCTGACAATGAAGCGGTCACCGACATGATCCACGCTGTACTCCACACCACGCTCGCGCGGCGCGATCATTCGTGGTTCGCCCTCCGGATCGTCGGCATCCAGGTATCGATACTCGGAGGCCAGAGTGTGCTCGGAGTCGATGAAAATGTACTTCTCCGAGCGCGTCTTCCAGACATAGACGCTGAACGTGGGATCGGTCTCTTCATAGACCAATTGGTCCTGCGACGGATCGGTGCCCAGCTGATGGCGCCACACCTGGTGAGAACGCAAAGTCTCCGGGTCCTGTCTGGCGTAAAACAGGGTTTCGCCATCGTTGGCCCAGGTCAGATTGCCCGTGGCATTTGGGAGCACGTCTTCGAGCTGTTCTCCGGTGGCGAGATCGGTGACACGAATCGTGTATTTGCGTCGACCCACCGTATCCACCGCCCACGCCAGCCTGGTGGAGTCTGGGGTCACGGCAAGACCACGTACCGAGCAGAAGTCATGGCCTTCGGCCAGCTTGTTGACATCCAATGTCACTTCTTCGGGACCTTCTACCGAGCCTTTTCGCCGGTAATAGACCGGATACTCGAGCCCCTCTTCGTAGCGCTTGTAATAGAAATAGCCATTGTATGGGGCAGGCACCGTCGATTCGTCCGGTTGCAACCTGTTTGTGAGTTCCTCGAAGAGTTCGGTTTGCAGCGCGGATGTCTCTGCGAGAACGGCTTTGGTGTAGGAGTTTTCCGCCTCGAGGTAGGCCAACACGTCCGGATTGGTGCGTTCCCGCAGCCAGTAGTAGTCGTCGACTCGGACATCGCCGTGCATTTTGAGCGTTTCGGCCCTCTTCTCCGCCACCGGTGGGGTCGGTCCCTGCTGGCCGCACGCGACCGCCACCACCGCGAACAGCACCACCGCTGCCAGACGGCTCTTCGTGAATACCATGCACCACCTCCAGATGGACGGTGGGGAAGACCCCACTGTGGGCAGAGTATACGGCGTTCGGGGCGGGCCAACTTTCCCGGCAGGGTTTCCGAGGGGAAGGAGGAGCCGGGCACTCCGACCTTCTGTACGCGCTTCCCGAGAGGAGCCACCTTTAGCATTGTTTGCCCGCAACGCCCCACAGGGCTGCTTATGATCCCAGCGTCAAACAATGCAAAAAATGACACCGCCGCCGCACGTGGGCCGTTTCCAAAGGCGTTTCCCGGGCGGGTGCGAGGCACCTCCGCCGCAGGTGGCAATTCCGGGCGGCATGCAGAAGTGGACATCCCGATGCTCTCAGGGTCATTGCCCGTGAGAGCCCCCTTCGAGGATATTCGCGACCGAAATGCCCGCTCGTGTCGGGGCTTGGCCATCGCAAAATCCTCGAAGACGGCACGTCCGGTCAGCGCGAGCCGTTTCTCTACGCGTGACGAAGCGCGGGGGGCGTGCGCGGGAATTCCTAATTCCGAATTCCTAATTCTGAATCTTCAGTCC
>RCNF010001332.1_pt1 | contig 13001 bp, 11 predicted proteins | sample 2041311 | NCBI WGS metagenome assembly RCNF01 (sample SAMN09708228, study PRJNA481090) | Marine sediment metagenome, whole genome shotgun sequencing project. | biome: marine sediment; feature: ocean; material: sediment; isolation source: Sewage treatment plant 2 marine sediment (STP2) ... | reverse complement strand
CTCATCATTTCGCTCTTTGTAAGCGCTTTTTAATGCGGTAAGCTCAACGTTTGATTGTCCAAGCGCCGTTAACTTCCTTGCTTGGCTGCTTGTTTCTCCTTCAAGGGTTGCAAGTTTAGCTTGTAGGGATTTGTGCTCATTGTTGAGTTCTTCAAGTTGGATTTTTAAAGTGTTAGTTTCATTATTGCGCTCTTTGTAAGCGCTTTTTAATGCGGCCAGCTCAACGTCAGATTGTCCAAGCGCGGTTAGTTTTTTTGCTTGATTGCTCGTCTCACCTTCTAAGGTAGTAAACTTAGCGTGTAGAGATTTATATTCATTGTCCAATTCTTCAAGCTTGTTTTTTAAAGTGCTCGTTTCATCATTACGCTCTTTATAAGCACTTTTTAAAGCCGTTAGTTCTGCATCGCTTTGTTTAAGTGATGTGATCATGCGTGCTTGAGATCCAGTTTTTGATTCCGTCGATGATAAGCGAGTTTGTAAGTTTGTGTTTGCAAGATCTAGGTCGATTAACTTTTTCTTCAAGTCTTCAAGCTCATACTTTTCTTTTTCTGTTTTAGCTTGAGCAGTTTTGAAATCACCCATTTGTTGTTCAAGTTGAGTGATTTTTTCTTTTAGCGCAATATTTTCATTGGTACCGTTGCTGATTATCTTTTGACTATCAGATATTTGGTTTTGAGTATCTTCAAGAATCTGACTCAATTCAGCAATTTTTTGTTTAGATGCAGATGAGGCCAAGTCATATTTTTGTTGTAAAGCTTGAAGCTTCTCATCACTTTCGCAACTTGCTTGTAATTGAGGTATCAGCATTTGAGGTTGAAGAGGCGGTGCGGTATTAAAAAATGGACTTGGAGGAGGTAGTAGATAGAGTGGTTCATTTTGAACAGGATATGGAATTGCTTGCGGCATCGGGATAGGTTGTGGATAACCCATATTGCCCATAGGAAAGTTTGCTGGAGGCATATTCATTGGGGATACGGGAACAGGTACACAATCTCCCCATGCTATAAGTGCTTGGTCATTTCCCCACATGGGGGCAGGCATTTCAAAATTCGGTGGAAAAACTTCAGCGTTACCTTGCTGTATTGTTAAGCTTAAAAAGCTACCTACTAACAATGTTTTGATAGTTGCGTGCATTAAAATGCCTCCAAAATATATTTAATTATCCTTTTCCGCCAAAAGCAAAGTCTCGGCGAGCCGCGGCGATTGTAATTGTGAAACCAGCTATAACATCAATAAATGACATTATGGTTAAAAATAAAAAGGTTGAGTCTCCCTTGTCACCTATAGACCATGGGAACACGATCCATGAAACAAGAAAAGCAACAAATACAATGGTAGATAAGGTGTGATCTATTATTGAAATGCTAGATGTTCGAGTCGATTTAAATATCTCTATATAAAGTGTAATCAAACCAGCCAGGGTTACCGCATCACTCCAGGTAGGTTTCCAAACTCTTCCAGAAGGTAGGCCAACATGGAATAAGACATGATTTAGTCTATCAGGGAAATATCCTATTTGGTGTAGCCCCCAGAATGCTATTAGTAAAAATGCAAATAGTGGGAAAAATTTAAAAATAAACATGCTAGCACCCTTCCTATAAAGGATTGTAATTTCAAGAGTGAAATTGTTCACAATCAAATATATACGAGAACTAAAAAGGATTCTCTTGTTTCTTAAAACTAGGTGTCGCGAGTATACCTAAAGTTCAGATTGCTTACTTGAATTGGGTTAATAAATGAGCTGATTTGATCTTGCTTGTAAAAATACTGGCATCAATTCACTGATGAAAGGTACTAATCGACTATTTGCTCTGACAGGTGGAATTCTCTCGCATTACAACTCAATAGATAATTCTCACATGCTAAATGCGTATTGGACGTAAGCGGTAGATAGCCATTGACCCAATGTATGAAGCGATGATTATTTGCACCTATTAACTTTGTATAGAGAGAAAAGTAATGAGAAATAAAAAGACAACATACAAATGGGCATATTTACCGTTTGTTTTTAGTTCAGCTGCTATTTTGGCAACTCAAGCTACAGCTGGACCTGCGATTGGTAGCCAGCAGTATCAGGATGCCAAGCAAGTAAATAGAGCTAGCCATGAGTACGTAGGTGGCCAAACTCAGATTGGATTTGGCGTCACTGATGATGGTGATGTTGATGTTGAATTTAATCAGGTCATTTCTGAAAATGATAATCACAGTACGGGCGTTGGCTTATGGGCTGGATATGATCTGAAGGGTGACGACAAAGGAATCCTTGGTCGTGGCGCTCAATTAAACCATAACTGGGTATCACGAGATGCTTCAGGTCGTGCGATAAGAGTTAACAAGGTATTTGGTGCTTATGATCGCAATGAAGCAGGTCATGATAAGGCTACAGTTGGTTATGGTCAGGAAAATCAAGATTTATTCTGGGAAGGTCATGTAAGTAAAGGCCTTTCAGGAAGAAAAGATGTAAGAACATTAAACAACGGTCAGAAAGTTTCTGATCGTGCCTATGATTATGGAGTTGGTGGTAGTGTAGGTAAATACCTTGAAGACTCGAATACACGTATTCGTGCAGGTCTTGATCATGAATGGAGTGATCAAGTTGGTTTAAATGAGAAAGACGCACGTAATACTACATTATCTGGCGGTATAGAAAAGTTCTTCCAGGGGACTGGTCATAGCATGTCTCTTGATGTAGCTGCATCAAAGCAAAGTGGTGGCTATCTTGATGGCGGAAATGATGATACAGATGTTACTGGAAGATTGGGTTATCGCTATGATTTCGGTGGTGCCAGTATTTATCAGCCAGACCAGCGCTATCGTCGAGTTCGTGTAGAAGTACCAGGTAAATCAGTACCTACATATAAGACTGTACCAGTCTACGCTAAGAAAACTATCCGTACTCCATACAAGCAGTTAGTAAAGAGTACAATGGAGCTAGAAGGCCAAACATTCTTCAAGCTTAATAGTGCAAAACTAATTCCTTCAGCGCAAACTCGTTTGAAGCAGGTTGCTGCTCAAATTCGCAAGAGTGGTTACAAAGGTTCTATCCGTATCACCGGTAACACCTGTGGATTAGGCGATCCAGTATACGATCAGCGTTTATCTGAGCAACGTGCTAAGGCAGTTAGAAACTACCTTATCAAGAATGGATTTAATCCAGATCATTTGGTTGCACGTGGACTGGGTAAAGGTCATCCTAAATACCCCAGAACACAGGATCAGGATTTCAAGAATCGTCGTGTTGATATCGAATATGTGTCAGAAAAGCAGACTTACAAAACGGGCTATAAGACTGAGCAAAAGACGGTTCAAACCGGTACTCGTAAAGTTCCATTGGCCGGTGCACCTGGTGCTCCTCGCGTAATCTGGAAAACTGAAGCGATACCAACATCTCCAGCATGGATCAAGCGTGCATTGCATAACAATATCAAGCATGATCGTAATGTTAATACTTTCACTACAGCTGAAGGTTTTGATCAGCCAGTAGATGATACAGTAAAAGCCGTGAACGATACGGCGACAACCAATGAAGGTGAAGCCGTTACCATTGATGTATTAGGAAATGATGATGGGGATGCCACATTGACTGGCGTCCTGACACAACCTGATAATGGTTCTGTCGCAATTGTAGATGGTCAGATTGTTTATACACCCGATGCGGGCTTCACCGGCACAGATACCTTTACTTACCAGATCACTGATCCAAATGGCAATCTTGCAACAGCTACCGTTACGGTCACAGTGAATGATGATAGCGTCAAAGCGGCGGACGATACGGCGACAACCAATGAAGGTGAGTCCGTAACCATCGATGTATTAGGCAATGATGATGGTGATGCAACATTGACAGGCGACCTGACTCAACCGGCTAATGGTACTGTCGCTATTGTAGATGGCCAGATTGTTTATACACCTGATGCAGGCTTCACCGGAACAGATACCTTTACTTACCAGGTAACGGATCCAGATGGTAATCTTGCAACAGCCACGGTAACGGTCACTGTCGAAGGTGATGTAAAAGCGGCGAATGATTCGGCAACGACTGATGAAGGCGAAGCAGTCACCATCGATGTTTTAGGCAATGATGATGCGGATGCGGAAATTACGCGAATTGTTACTGGTCCATTAAATGGTACAGTGAGCATAGTTGGTGGACAGATAGTTTACACACCTGATGCAGGCTTCACCGGAACAGATACCTTTACTTACGAGGTAACGGATCCAGATGGTAATCTTGCAACAGCTACGGTAACGGTTACTGTTAATGAGGTTAAAGATGATGAAGTAAAAGCAGCGGACGATTCGGTAACGACCGGTGAAGGCGAAGCAGTCACCATCGATGTTTTAAATAATGATGATGCTGATGCGGAAATTACGCGAATTATTACTGGCCCATCAAATGGTACTGTTAGCATAGTTGGTGGTCAGATTGTTTACACGCCAGATGCAGGCTTCACTGGAACAGATACCTTTACTTACGAGGTCACTGATCCAAATGGCAATCTTGCAACGGCTACCGTCACTATTACGGTGAAGGACGACAGCGTAAAGGCGACTAATGATAAGGCGGTCACCGATGAAGGTGAAGCCGTTACCATCGATGTTTTAAGCAATGATGATTCAGATGCAACTTTAACCGGCGTCTTAACCGAACCAAGTAATGGTACTGCTACTATTGTCAATGGTCAGATTGTTTACACGCCAGATATAGGTTTCACCGGAACAGATACCTTTACTTACCAGGTTACTGATCCAAATGGCAATCTTGCAACGGCTACCGTCACTGTCACTGTGAATGATGTTAATAAGCCACCTGTTGCTGTAGATGATTCTGCGTCTACTGGCTGTAATGCAATTACTATCAACGTTCTAGATAATGATTCTGACCCAGATGGTGATGCATTAAGTATAATAGGCGTAAGTGCTGCAAGTCTTGGTACAGCTGTAATATCTGGCAGTACTATAGTCTACACACCGTCTAATACTTGTGGTAAAGGCAATACTGGTCTAGATACGTTTACCTACACCATCTCAGATGGAAACGGTGGAACAGCGACAGCTTCAGTAAATGTAGACGTTAAAGGTGTAACTAATGGCGGTACTACAAACGCTGAGCCTGATGATGTAATGACAAATGAAGGCGAGTCAGTGTCTATCAATGTATTAGCTAATGACACAGGTTCTGGTCTTGAAATTATTGCGGTAGATAACCCTAAGAATGGTACTGCTGTGATAGTTGGAGACACGATTGTCTATACTCCAGACGCTGGTTTCACTGGAATGGATAGTTTCTGGTACGACATCGTTGATGCAAATGGTTATAATGATTCTGCATTAATTGTTGTTGATGTTATCAAAGGATGTCCAACAGGTTACAAATGTAACTAAGAAAAGTTAGTAGGATGTAAAACGGTCAGGGATGACCGGAAAAAGCCACAGTTTTTACTGTGGCTTTTTTTATGCCTAATAGAAATAACAAAAACATAGTTGGAATTGTTTTAAGGATATTAGCGTTGAATTTTTTAGCTATGATAAGCTTCCTACAATTTATAACTATCCTTCAATCATGCCAAAGAATACAACAAACAGTAAGCCTTCTAATACTCCTAAGAAAAGACGTTGGCTAAGATTTCTACTTGAAATACTGTTAATAGTAGCGATTGTCATCGGAATTCGTACTTGGCAACAAAAAGATTTAGTCAATGGCGTTGCGCCAAGCTTTCAAAGTGTCATGCTCGATGGCAAAACAGTTAACCTGGAAGACTATAGTGGCAAACCCTTATTAATTCATTTTTGGGCCAGTTGGTGTCCGTTTTGTAAGTTTGAGGAAAGTAGTATTACAGATATTCAAAAGGATTGGTCTGTATTGAGTGTTGCTTACCAGTCAGGGAATAAAGATGAAGTCCTAGAGCATATGCAGGAAAGAGGAATAGAAAGCTGGCCAACGATAATTGATGCTGACAGTCGGTTAGCAGAGCTATTTGGCGTTAAAGGTGTGCCAACGAGTTATATTATTGATGGCAATGGAAATATACGTTTTACAGAAGTTGGCCTAACCAGTGGCTGGGGCCTTAGAGCAAGAATGTGGTGGGCAGATAAGTTTAAAGTAAAGGATGCAGATAAATAAAAAGAGCCAAGCCGAGGCTGAGCCGAGACAACGTTGGAACACAGTGACGACGACCCGAAGGGTGAGGTCTTCAATGTTTTAATAAAAAACCTCATAAAAGTAGGGGGGTGATACTTTTTTATTTTTTAGCTGGTTGTGGTCTGGAAAATACCCAATTACTATCAGTTGATTCTTTTTGATTAAATTTATAGCCTTCAGCGCCAAAGTCTTTAATATCTTCCGTATGTTCAATACGATTTCTTAAAATAAAATCAGCCATCATGCCCCGAGCTCTTTTTGCAAAAATAGCAATAACTCGTGTCTTGTCATCTTTGGTTTCTTTGAAATTAAGTGAAAGAATATTTCCATCTAGAGCTTTAGGTTTTACAGACTTGAAGTACTCGTTTGAAGCTAGATTAATCAGAACTTTTTCAGTTTGTCCTTTGAGGCTTTCATTTAACTGTTGAGTGATCTTTTCGCCCCAGAATTGATAGAGATTATCACCGCGTGGGTTTTTGAGCCTTGTTTTCATCTCGAGGCGATAAGGTTGAATTAAGTCCATAGGACGAAGTGCGCCATATAGACCAGATAATATTCTAAGATGATTTTGTGCGTAGGCCAAATCATCGTCGTTATATTTATCTTTTTGAATGCCAGAATAGACATCGCCTTTAAAGGCAAAAAGAGCTGCCTTTGCATTTTGTGTATTGAAATCTATATTCCAATCCTTAAATCGTTGAACATTTAAGTTTGAAATATTCTCGCTAACATCCATAAGTTCACGAACATCTTCTGAGTTCAGCTTTTTAGCTTCATTAATCAGAAGTTGTGATTCTTTAAGTTGGTCAGGTAGCGTGTGAATATCCGATGGTGTCGGCGTTTCAAAATCCTGTCCTTTGGAAGGTGAGAGAGTGATTATCATAAAAATTACTCAGCCATCAATTTCTCATACTTGAGCATCAATTCATCTTCGGTTTCTTCGTTATCGGGATCTTTAGGAATACAATCCACTGGGCAAACCTCTACACACTGTGGTTCATCATAATGACCTACACACTCGGTGCATTTATCTTTGTCTATTTCATAGATCTCTTCACCCATATAAATCGCTTCATTTGGGCATTCTGGTTCACATACATCACAGTTGATGCATTCATCAGTAATTAATAATGACATCTGAAATCCTTATTTCTTTGCTAGTCTAAATAGTTGATGCAATTTTAACAGTAGATAATTAAAAAGACAGTAACCTTTATCAATATATGCTTATATATGGTTGATAAAGGAAATTACAAATAGATTGATGGAACTATCTAGTTTTGCAAGGCCTTGTAAACAAGAGGATGAACAAAATTGGAAACATCTCCACCGAGTGCAGCAACCTCTTTTACTAGAGATGATGAAATAAATGAATATTCATCGGCAGGCATCAGAAAAAGTGATTCAATATCGGGTGCTAGATTACGGTTCATGCTGGCAAGCTGAAACTCGTATTCGAAATCTGATATGGCTCTTAAACCCCTAATCAATATTCTTGCATTTTCTTGTTTAGCAAAATCGACGAGTAATACCTGAAAGCCTTTCACTCTAACATTAGTGCAATCGGCTAATACCTTCTCAGCCATATCTATACGTTGTTCTAGTGTAAATCTAGGGTTCTTTTTAGAGCTGGATGCTATGGCGACGATTACTTCGTCGAACATCTTAGCCGCTCTTTGAATTAGATCGATATGACCATTAGTAATAGGATCGAAAGTCCCTGGATAAATAGCAATCTTCTTGTCGGTATCAGTCATATAAATCTCAAGCTTATTAAAATAGAGGTGTTAAAGGGCCATCACAGCGTCTGCTTCTATTTCTACCCCTTTAGGTAGTGCTGATATTTGTAAAGCTGCACGTGCTGGATAAGGTTGAGACATGAACTCTGCCATGACTTCATTAACGGTTGCAAAATTACCAAGATCCGTTAAGAAAATATTGATTTTAACAATGTCATTAATCGTACCACCAGCGGCTTCAGTAATAGCTGCTAGATTTTTGAAAACCTGACGTGCATTTTCAGCGAAATCGCCCTCAACAACTTCCATAGTTTCTGGGACTAAAGGGATTTGCCCTGATATATATACCGTATTATCAACTTTGACCGCTTGTGAATAAGTGCCTATAGCCTGAGGTGCGTTTGCTGTTGAAATTATTTCTTTACTCATTTTTTAAATCCTAGTAATAAATCAGTTGGCTTTTTCAAAAATTCGAGAAACATCAAGCACGTGATGTTTATTATTAATTGCTTCTGCTATTTGTCTAAGGTGAGTCGCATCGTTTACCTGAATTAAGAAGTACATGTCTTTGATATCACGATCACCAGTAATGTTGATATCTTCAATGTTAACTCCCATTTTTTCTAATAGATCAGTGATGTGTGATAGAACGCCAACACGATTTCTCACTTGCACATTTAAAGCGGCAAGAAAGTGAGACTCCTGGCTAGTGTCATCAACCCAGGCGATACTGAAGATGTCTTTTCTATTAAAGCGAGAGCTTCGAGATAAAGCCGGGCAGTTTGCTCGGTGTACTTCTAAACCACTTTGCTCATCAAGTCGTGCAACGATCATATCATTGGGGATAGGGTGACAGCAGGCTTGCAAGTGTACTGCAAGTCCTTCCGTGCCTTTTATAAGTAATAGCTGATCTTCATTGTCTTCGCTTAACGGAGTCAAAGAATCATCATTGAGCAATCGTCTAGCGACCAATTTTGCTGATTGGTTACCCTTAGCAATACTAGTAAACAATGCATCTTTATCATTTAGATCTAGCGCCTTTAGAGTTAAATTAAAATTCTCTTCGGGTATAGACTTTAGGGTGTGATCATAGGGTTTTAACGCTTTATCAAGTATCTGTTTTCCTAAGGATAGGAATTCATGTGACTTTCGCTTGTTTATCCAGCCACGAATTGACGAACGAGCCTTTGCAGTGATAACGTAGTTTAACCAAGATGAATGCGGTGTGGCTTCTTCATCTGTAAGAATTAAAACGGTTGCGCCATTGGGTAAAGCGGTATTTAATCTAGCTGGTTCGCCATCAATAACTGCCGAAACACACTTATTACCTACTTCAGTATGAATCGAGTAAGCAAAGTCGATGGGTGTAGCGCCTTTAGGTAAAACCTTTACTTCTCCTCTAGGCGTTGAAACATAGATTTCGCTTAAGAATAAATCAGCTTTCATGTCCTCCAAAAATTCAGCAGCGTTGCCTGTAACTTTTTGAATTTCTTCAACCTGTTGTAACCATCGGTTTAAGTACATCTGCGATTTGTCAGATGACTTTAATAGCTCTGGGTAGCGCTTAGGAGCAACGATGCCATATTGAGCAATTTGATACATCTCATGGCTTTGAATTTGTACAAAAACCAGTTGCCTTTGAGGTGTCAATAGTGCGGTTTGTAATGCTTGAAAACCATATCCTTTAGGAGTTGCGATAAAGTCTTTGAAGGAACCGAGTTTAGGATGGAACAGTTGATGAAGAACGCCTAATGCTTGATAGCACTCATTAGCTGTATTCACTAATAGTCTAACTTCTAATGCTTCTTTGCTATTAACAACACGTTTTCTACCGTTACTTCTTTCGATGCGTTTGTAGACTTTGTAGATGTTTTTATTCCAACGGAAAACTTGGGCTTTTATTTTGTTTTCGTAAAGGGCTTGTGAGATGTTTGAGACTATTTCTTGGTGTTTTTCTTCGTTCTCAGTATTAAATTTTTCTAAGGCTTGTTTTAAAAGCTTTGCTCGCCAAGGGTGTAAATGCTTAAAAGAATTTACCTGTAACTCTTTACGCATGGTGTTCATTCCCATTCGTCGGGCTAATGGTACATGAATATCTAATGTCTCTCGGGCAATTCGTCGTCGAGACTCTGAGCTTCTAACACCTAAAGTTTTAACATTATGAAGTCGGTCTGCAAGTTTAATCAAAACTACTCGGTAGTCTTGAGTCATAGCAGCCATCATTTTTTGAAAACTTGCAGCAGCAGCTTCTTGTCTAGAGGTGAATTCTCCGCCAGATAGTTTGGTGACACCATCTACTAAGTCGGCAACCACTTTGCCAAACTTATCTGTTATGTCTTTCTTGGTATATTCGGTGTCTTCGATGACATCATGCAAAAGTGCAGCACACACAGTGTCTGCATCCATATGAAATTTAGCGAGTGTGTGTGCAACTTCTAAGGGATGGAAAATATAGAATTCGCCAGATTTTCTGACTACGCCCTCATGAGCCTCGGCAGCAAGGAGAAAAGCATTATAGACTTTACTTATGTCCTCTGCGCTCATGTAGCGCGAAACCACCTCCGTGAGGTCGGTTGCCTTAATTAAAGGTGGTTTAGTTTCCTTGGACATATCTAGTGCTTTTTACTCAGCTTTTTGGAAAAACTAAGCTTCAAGGAAGCTGAATAAAAAACTTATTAACCAATACTAATTTCGACAGGCTCTTGTGATTGATCCTGGTCTAGTGTCATTTCTGCTGGCGCATCTACTTCGGCAGTGTTTTCTACGCTAACGTTTTCTGCGATTTCACGTAAAGCGATTACAACAGGCTTATCGTTATCTTCTTCTACTAGTGGTTGAGCTCCATCAGCAATATCTCTTGCGCGCTTAGAGGCTTTTAATACTAATTCATAGTTTGTATCTACAAATTCTAAACAATCTTCTACTGTTACACGAGCCATCACTATACCTTCAAAAATTCATTAAAATATTGAGTCCAGTATAAACGGCAATCTATAAAAAGATAAGAGTTAGTTAGTGTTTATCCGACTAATAGAGGACTAATAGGGGGCTAATTTTATGTTATTCTGCCTTTTTTTGTATTCTGAGACTAAAAAGTGGCAAAAGTTAAGAGCGACAAAACATTTTTTCATGGAAAATCTGAGAGTACAGGCGTTCTATTAATAAATCTTGGTACACCTCAAGAACCCACAAAATCTTCTGTTAGGCGTTTTCTAAAGCAGTTTTTATCAGATGGTCGTGTGATTGAAATTCCAAAGTTGGTGTGGCTTCCTATCTTATATGCCTTTATTTTACCAAGACGACCAGAAGCTAGTGCTAGAAATTATAAAAAAGTCTGGATGGATGAAGGTTCTCCTTTAATGCACTATAGCGTGCGTCAACAAAAGCTATTGCAAAAAGAAATGGAGTCGCGATTTAGTGGTCCAGTACATATCGAATTAGCGATGCGATACGGCAATCCTAGTATAGAAGCAGGTATCGATAAGCTACAAGAAAAAGGTGTAAGACGAATACTGATATTACCTTTATATCCGCAGTACTCAGCGACAACGACAGCGACAAGCTTCGACGAGATTTTTCAGGTATTTAGTGCTAGACGCTGGATACCAGAACTTCGTTTTGTTGCGCAATATCATGATCACCCTTCCTACATAAACGCACTAGCTGATAGTGTTAAGGAATTCTGGAAAACCAATCAAAGAAGCGAAGTTTTGCTCATGTCTTTTCACGGTTTGCCTAAAAGAAATCTAGATTTAGGTGATCCTTATTTTTGTCATTGTCATAAAACAGGGCGTTTTTTGGCAGAAAAATTAGGGCTGAAAAGCGATGAATGGAAACTAACGTTTCAATCTCGGTTTGGTAAGGCAGAATGGCTCAAACCCTATACCGATAAAACCTTGAGCGAATTGCCCGCTGAAGGTGTGAAATCAGTTGATGTGGTTTGCCCGGGCTTTCCTTCAGATTGCATTGAGACTCTGGAAGAAATAAACATGGAAAACCGTGGTTACTTTATTGAGGCTGGCGGTCAAGAATATCAATATATACCAGCGTTAAATGATAATCCAGAGCATATTAAAGCGTTAGCAGATATTATCCAGCAACACACCCAAGGCTGGGTCGAAACTGATAGTAATTGGCAAGCACCCACTGCCGAAAAGCAAAGCAAGGTCACTAAGAAGCAAGCGCAAGATCATGGGGCTAAAATATGAGTGAAAAACAGCCTGTCAGTGATCAAAATGTCGGACTAATCTTGATTGGGGATGAGCTATTAAACGGTTCGCGCCAAGATAAGCACATGGCACATGTTTTACAAATATTACAAGCCAGAGGCATGTCGTTAAGCTGGGTAAGAATGATTGGTGATGCACGTGAGGAAATCGTAGCTAACTTATTACAAACAGCAGCACTGGATGATCTGGTTTTTAGCTTTGGTGGAATTGGCGCTACTCCAGATGACCAAACCCGAGCCGCCGCTGCTGAAGCATTTGGCCAAAATTTTATTCGTCACCCAGATGCAAAAGCATTAATTGAAGAGAAATTTGGCGAAAGTGCCTATCCTAATCGTATTTTAATGGCGGATTTGCCAGAAGAATCTACGATGATTCCGAACTCTATTAATCAAGTGCCGGGTTTCAAAGTTGAACACCATCATTTTGTACCAGGTTTTCCTGATATGGCATGGCCTATGGTCGAATGGGTGTTGGATACATATTACCCTCATTTAAGAAATGATACGCCGAATATCGAATGGCGCTGGGATATTTTAGGTACACCAGAAAGTACATTGTTACCTATGATGAATGATTTACTGGAAGAGTTTGAAGATGTGAAGTTATCAAGTTTGCCGAGTACTGTGAAAAGAGGTGACTTGATTGATTTTGGTTTGAAAGGCCCCGAAAAAGAAGTGACCAGAGCAGCAAAATGGCTTGAAAATCAATTGAAGGGTATGGCTATTGAATACAAATTTAGAGAGACTAATTAGTTTACTATTTGTGCATATGGCTAGAATTGAATTGCAAAGAAACTACTATAAGCATTGGGTTAAACTTAGTCTTATAAACAATAAAACAAAAAGGCCTCAAAAGTGGGGGGGTGTCATTTTATTTAATAAAAATACCGAA
>RCNF010001331.1_pt1 | contig 13007 bp, 15 predicted proteins | sample 2041311 | NCBI WGS metagenome assembly RCNF01 (sample SAMN09708228, study PRJNA481090) | Marine sediment metagenome, whole genome shotgun sequencing project. | biome: marine sediment; feature: ocean; material: sediment; isolation source: Sewage treatment plant 2 marine sediment (STP2) ... | reverse complement strand
TTACTTTTACTTAATCTGGTTTTCGAAACAATATTAGCGACAGGTCATCCGGCTTACTCGGTTCCCCATCACGCGCGTTTTTCATTCGTTGCTCCGCTTGAGCCACAACCGAGAGCACAGCCTCCGATAATGGCCCTTTGCGGACAAACTCGATGATCTCGTCGACATGTACGTTGTCCATCAACCCGTCACTGGCCAACAGGACGGTATCATTCTGGTCGAGTTCCACGGCGGCCCCGACGTCGATACGCATATCCGTCGTGCCGATGAAATTCGACACGAGGTGCCGTTCCGCATGGTGCAATGCCTCTCGCTGGTCGAGAAACCCTGCCTCAACTGCAAAACCTGTCGGTGAATGCGCTGTCGTTTGCAGCTTCACCAATCCTCTTTGCCCGACCACTATCGCCTCTGAATCGCCAACCTGATAGGAACGCGCCAGCCGCCCCTCCAGGGTTATGACCGTCATCGTCGTGGCCGAGCCGTTCGCGAGTTCGAGCACAGCACTATTGGCTGCCTCGATACCGTTCAATATGGCCGTACGCAACAATGTGGTCTTGTCCATCGCCACCTGCAACGACTCCGCCAGAGTATTAACGGCTGTGAGCGATGCGCGTTTACCTGCTGGCAGACCACCTGCCCCATCCGCGACAACAAAAACGGCCGCGGCAGGGCCGTACGGGAGTACGGCAACCGTGTCTTCATTGTCGGTTTCTTTGTAGGGGTCACGACAGGTGTAGGCAATAGCATGCCCACCAGCAACTTCTGTCGCTACACAATCCGGCTCACTCGCACCGTCGAGCAATATCATGTCAGTCGGCGCGTCACTCACGTCGGACAGGCTCACGGCACCAGGCACAGTAGTTCCAATAGTCGCGTGCGATTCCCCAATTGCACGATTTGCACGAATGTCGACTGCCCTTCAGCTTCCAAGCCCGACGGACCTTCTTTCGACACCAGGGACAGTAGCGCATAAAGGGCATTAGCGGGCCGCGACATTGTTTGTGTTCGCAGCGCGCCGTATATCGCTTGTCCGGATAAGTGCGGCTGCTTTCTTCGACAAATCCGGGTCCGTAACACCAGGCACAATAATCCCAGTCATTCTTTACGCCACGTTCGCAACGCGGGCAACTCGACGGCATGCGTGACTCGCAACCGCGGGCGGGATTATCAATGCCGCACCAGGGGCAGCACTGCATACTCTCCGATACCGGGCCTTCACAGCGCCGGCACGCGTGACGCGTTTCAAGTTGTTGCTTGAAGTGACGCTGAAACTCCCGCCATTGCATTTCCCGCCAGGACGTACCGCGTTTCGTGCTTCCCCGGGATTTCGCACGTTTTTGTTTTCGCACATGACTTTGTGCTCTACCGAACGCCGCCTGCATTTGCACCGCATCCCGGTAGCGCTTCTTGGGGTCCAGTTGAATCGCGTTTTTTAGTACCTCGACAAGTTCTGGACGGACGCGAGCCACGAGCTGGTCGTGTCCCTTCTGTGGCCATTCGAAGGGCCATTCAGGCAATCTGCCTGACAATAGTCGGTAAATCACAAGACCAAGCGAAAATACGTCGGACTGAAATTTCGGCCGGCCCATCGCCTGCTCCGGCGCTATGTAATCGATTGTTCCGGAACCGGATGCTTTGAGTGTCCGCAGGTTGAGCTTGGCGAAACCAAAATCTGCCAGCTTCAGCTGGTTGCCCGGGAACAAGATGAAATTCTCCGGCTTGATGTCGCAGTGGATTATTTTGTGTGCATGCGCATGCGCCATGGACGCTAATGCTTGTCCGGCGAGATCAAGTGCCCGCACAGTTGATATGCGGCGCTCGATTCGATCGGCCAGCGATTCGTCGCCAAGCTCCATCGCGATAACAAATTTCTCGTCAATGTAACTGGCGTTCATGACCGACAGAATATTCGGGTGTTGGAGCTTGGTTGCGACCTGCACTTCGTGCAGAAACTCTTCATGCCCCGTGTCGTCGTCGGCTTTCGGAATCTTCAACGCGACCTTTATTTTTTGAATCGTATCCTGAGCACGATACACATCGGCAAGCGGCCCGGATGCGATGCGCCCAAGAATTCTGTATTTGCCGAGTCGTTGGCGTGCTTTTAACAAGAAACTTTATCCATTGTGGCGTATACGACTGACAGCTGCCTGCCAACCGTCGAGTAATTGCCCGCGCCTGTCTGCAGACATGCTCGGTTCGAAGCGCGAGTCACAACGCCAGTTCTTTGAAATTTGCGCACTACTTTTCAATATGCCCGCTCCGAACGCCGCCAGGTAGGCAGCGCCGAGCACAGTCGACTCCACATTGACTGGCCGCTCCACGGGCGTATCGAGAATGTCCGCCAGAAACTGCAGGAACCAGTCATTGGTGACCATGCCACCATCGACGCGTATAACACCGGGTGACATGCCATCGTCAGCCATGGCGCTGATTAGATCATATGTTTGATAGGCGACCGATTGCAGTGTTGCCGTAACGACCTGATCGCCGCCGCTGCCTCGGCTTAGTCCGAGGATAGCTCCCCGTGCATCGGGGTCCCAATACGGCGCACCGAGTCCCGCAAATGCAGGCACGACGACCACATCGTCGACGACGCCAGTACGTTGGGCGATGGCTTCAGTCTGTGACGCTGACTCAATAATTTTCATCTCATCGCGTAACCATTGAATCGCGGACCCGGCGACGAAGACGCTGCCTTCCAACCCGTAGGTGACTTCGCCATTCAATCGCATCGCAACTGTGGTCAGAAGTTGATTTTTCGAAGCCAGCGCTATGTGACCGGTATTGGCGATCACGAAACACCCGGTACCATAGGTGCTCTTGGTCATGCCGTGCTCAAATCCTGCCTGCCCAATCAATGCTGCCTGTTGATCACCGGCCATACCCAGGACCGGAATACTTCCGCCCAGGCACGGGTCCGTTGCCTCGCCGAAGTCAGCAGCACAATCCTTCACCTCTGGCAGTAGCTGGCGCGGGATATTGAATATTTCCAGCAACTCGTCATCCCATTCCTGTGTATGGATATTGAATAACAAGGTGCGCGACGCGTTGCTTGCATCGGTCGCATGCTCTTTTCCGCCAGTAAGTCGCCACAACAGAAAGCAATCGATGGTTCCGAATGCCAGCTTGCCCGTTGCGGCGCGCTCGCGTGCGCCGTCGACGTTATCCAGTATCCAGGCAAGCTTGGTCGCCGAGAAATACGGATCCAGTCGCAGGCCTGTCTTATCGGAGACCGTCGCTTCGAGGCCATCATTCCTGAGCCCTCGGCACACTGCCGCGGTACGACGATCCTGCCAGACGATCGCGTTATAAATGCAGTCGCCTGTATCGCGATCCCAGACTAATGTCGTCTCGCGCTGATTCGTAATACCGATCGCGGTGATGTCCGTGGCACTGGCACCGACCTCGCTCATCGCTTTTTGGGTTACGGCACGTACCGAATTCCAAATGGCCTCCGGGTCGTGTTCTACCCAGCCAGACTGCGGGTAAATTTGCGGGAATTCCTGTTGCGCGCTGGCAACTACAGACGTCGAGTGATCGTAGATAACTGTACGACTGCTGCTCGTACCTTGATCGATTGCCAGCACGTATTTGCCCATCAGCCAGCGAGCTCGGAAGAGTAAATCGGCTGGGCGATATTCATTTGACGACCCACCTCGGCAGGCCAGCCCCAATCATCCTGAAGATCCGCAAATGCTGCAATTTGCGAGCGTATGTCATCGGGCCAGGGCGCGACCTTTCGTACGTTGAGATCAACATGCAAATTTAGCCATTCCGCTGTTGCAGCAAGAAAGTGATGCTCCGCATGATACATGCGCAAGAATTGATGAATGCGTTTGTCATCGTACGCAAGCAACTGTGCAGTGATGATGTACGGTGCGTCTACGCTGAGTTCGCGTTGCCACGTTATGTGACTCTCAACCGCAAAGGTCGAGCTGTTGCTTACGTTGATGTAATCATTGGTGATGCCAAACTTTTCCCACAGCGCATCGACGGCGTGGTCAAACGCCAGCACGTAATAGGCAACGTTCATGTGATTGTTAACGTCAATCCACTCGGGTAATACCGCACCACGAATGACCTCAATGCCCGCAATTTTCATATTAGACAAGTATCGCCCCCCCTATGTCTCAAGTTCTGGCAAGTCACGAAAACAATCCAGTGCTTCCGGATTCGCGAGCGCGTCAGTATTCTTCACCGCTTCCCCATGCACTACTGAGCGCACAGCCAGCTCGACAATTTTGCCGCTCTTGGTGCGCGGGATCTCAGGCACGGCGATGACCTTTGCAGGTACGTGCCGTGGCGTGGTGTTATCGCGAATTGTTTTGCGGATACGATCCACCAGCTCATGATTGAGATCGATACCGTCCTTGAGCAGTACAAACAGGACAACACGCACATCATCATCCCAGTTCTGTCCGATAGCAATGCTCTCGACCACTTCGTCCAGTTTCTCAACCTGTCGATAGATTTCTGCTGTACCAATGCGAACGCCACCGGGATTAAGCACCGAGTCGGATCGGCCGTGTATGACCATGCCACCGTCTTCAGTCAGCTCAGCAAAATCACCATGGGCCCAAACGCCGGGAAAGCGCTCAAAGTACGCCGCTCGGTAGCGCGCGCCGTCGGGATCGTTCCAGAATCCAACAGGCGTTGACGGAAACGGTTTCGTGCAGACGAGTTCGCCGTGTTCACCCGTTACTGAACGACCGTTTTCGTCAAAAATCTCGGTTGCCATGCCCAGGCCCTTACATTGCAATTCACCACGACGAACCGGCAGCATCGGATTTCCCAATGCAAAGCAACTTAGAATATCGGTACCGCCGGATATGGAGGCGAGCTGCAAGTCGCTGCCGATACCCTCGTAGACAAAATCGAAACTCGCGGGAGCCAATGGTGAACCGGTCGATAGTACGGCTCGTAATTCAGGCAGTGAAAAATCGTCCTTTGGCCTTACGCTGGTATTTTCCAGCGCCGAGATGTACTTCGCACTCGTACCAAAAATTGAAATTCCTTCACGCTCTGCAATTTCCCAGAGAATACGCCCTTCTCTAAAAAACGGAGCTCCGTCAAAAAGAATGAGAGTGGCTCCCGTACCGAGCCCGCAAACTAGCCAGTTCCACATCATCCAACCACAGGTCGTGAAATAGAACAGCTTGTCGCCTTCTGCGACTCCGGTGTGCAAGACATGCTCTTTGCTTTGCTGCAACAAAGTCCCGCCATGGCCATGCACGATGCATTTTGGAACACCAGTCGTGCCGGAAGAGTACATGACATACAGCGGATGATTGAAATCGACAGGCGTAATCTCAAGTGAAGCTTGCTCGGCGAGAAAATCCTGCCATAGCACCGCACTGTCGATCCCGGTATCGACTGGTGCCTGCTCAACAAACGGTACGATGACCGTCTTCACGAGTGATGAAATTGCTTTGGCTACACCAGCAACTGTCGCGCGTGAATCGCAGATCTTGCCATTGTAGAAGTACGCATTTGTGGCGAACAGGACTTTCGGCTCGATCTGACCAAAGCGGTCAACAACACCGTTGGTTCCGAAGTCCGGTGAGCAAGACGACCAAATCGCACCGATGCTCGCTGTCGCGAGCATCGCAACAATGGCCTCGGGGCAGTTAGGCAGGAAACCTGCAACTCGATCACCCTTCTGTACGCCGCTGGCTCGAAGGGACACAGCGACGCGAGCAACCATATCGCGCAGGTCATCCCGGCTTATTTCTCTTCGGGACCCATCCTCGCCACAAAAGACGATTGCGGCCTTACTGCCGGTGTGCCGCAGCAAGTGTGTGGCAAAATTGAGTTGCGCGCCTTCGAACCAGCCGGCATCCATAATATTGTCAGGGCGAGCCAGAATGGTCTTCGCGGCCTGGTCAAATTGTATATCGCAAAATTCACAGAGCGCGGACCAGAAAGCCGGCGAATTATCGATCGACCACTGATGCAGCGCCGCGTAGTTATCGAATCCCTGCTGCTGCATGAATTGATACATCGCAGATGCGCGAATTCGAGTGGTGCCGGGTTCCCAAATGACTGGATTGCTGCTCATTTCTTCTACGTATTAGAGGGCATGTGCCAGTATCCATAAAACCATCCTTGTGTCCATGACCAATCGAAGGTGATACTCGGAACCATGAGCACTACAGCACTCTTGATTATCGCCGCCGTAATCGTCGTCGCCATTATCGCGTACCGGCGCTTCCAAAAAGCAGGCCGGCCTGTACCAGCCATACTGCGCCGCGGACAGCCGTTACCGGATTTTCATGCTGTTGACGAAAGTGGGGATCCGGTACGGTCAACAGAACTGCATGGCACGGCAGCGGTGATACTGTTTGTGCGTGGCAACTGGTGTCCCTTTTGCAGTTCACAAGTCGAGAATCTGAGCGCCCATTACAAAGACATTGTCGATCTGGGTGCACGATTGATTCTGGTTACGCCAAAACCACTGGAAACCACTCGGCGTGTTGCCGAATTCTTCGAGGTCGAGTTCGAATTTTGGCTGGATGATGATCTTGCCATCACGAAACAACTCGGGCTGCTGCTCGAATCAGGCGTGCCTGACGACAGCCGCAAGGAGTACGGTGCGGACACAATCTGGCCAACTGCACTGGTCATCGACCCCAGTGGCATCATCCGCTACACGGAATTATCAAAGTTCATTGCTGACCGGCCGAAACCGGAGACCTTGTTGCAGGAACTGCGAGTCGCGCTAGGAAATTAGCGCGCTACAGCTTTACGCCAACCGCGGCGCACAGAAATTCCATATAAGGCGTCGCCTGCTTGAACGAGGTTTCGACGCTGCGCTGAAACTGTGGCTTCAGGCAGTCCGCGACGCTCATCGTGCGAATCGCTATGAAACTCTTGCGCTTGATGTCGTCGATTAACGGGTGTTCTTTGTCGAACCCGCGCGGTGGACGTTGCAGCGATTCACCGCCCAGGCTGAAATGGCGCTTGAACGCCGGTGTACCAATCGCACGCTGCCACTCTCCCGGTCTTGCGGCAATTCGCTCTCGAATTTGCCGCAACGGGTCGGAATCCGGACGCCACATACCAACGCCAACAAACACCTCGTCAGGATCTATGTGCATGTAGTAACCCGGCGAATGCACATCCCTGGCACGCTCGTGGCGAAACTGAATTCCGACGTTTGTCTTGTAGGGCAACTTGTTGTGCGAAAATCGAGTGTCACGATAAACGCGCATCAATGACCCGCCAATCCGGGTCGGAACCGCTGTGAAGTGTGGCGCGAATTCAGCCAAAGGGTCCTGCATACTTTGGATGAAATGCAAAGCAACGTCGAGGACATCTTCCTCGTAACGCGACTTGTTGGCTTTGAACCATTCCCGATTGTTGTTTGCGCCAAGTTCCGTCAGGAACTTAATCGTCTTTTTCTCGAATCGAGTGTAACGGCCGCCCACTTTCAACGCGTGTCAGGCGCAATCAATCTGAATTGTCTCTGATACGAATCTTCACAACAGAGCGCAACCAGCCTTACTCGGCCATTACGTTTTCCGCCTGCGGACCTTTCTCGCCCTGGGTCACTTCCATAGTGACTTTTTGTCCTTCTTTCAGGGATTTAAATCCTTCCATCTGGACCGCGGTGTGATGTACGAATACATCCGGACCACCTTCTCGTTCGACAAATCCAAAACCCTTATCGTCGTTGAACCACTTTACGGTTCCTGAAACTCTTTCGCCTGACATATCTACCTCGTATCGAAACAACCGCTGAAATGCGGCTTCAACGCTGCACCCCCCATGGTCACAGCTGATTAAATGGTAACCGCAAATGGGCGGTAATTCCTAATTTTCGAGACGAAAGGACCCCAAAACTCGCGTTTTACCCACCCTGGATGCGTTGCCGAATGAAGCTCGAGCCGAGATTTTCGATTGAATTGCAGCCGACCAGTGCCATGGTTCGTTCAACCTCGTCACGCAGCAGCGTCAGCCCTCGCTCTACGCCAGCCTGACCACCGGCTGCCAACGGATACAAGTAACCGCGACCAATACTGCACGCGCTGGCACCCATCGCGAGCGCCTTAATAACGTGTGTACCGCGACGGACGCCACCATCACAAATGATCTCGAGACGGTCATGTAATGCATCGGCAACGTCGGCGATACAATCGACCGGGGCCGGCGCCCCTTCGAGCTGCCGTCCGCCGTGATTGGATAACATGACGGCCGTCGCGCCCGCGTTCGCCGCATCTCGGCAGTCGGCGACTGTTTGCACACCTTTGATAACCAGCGGGCCGTCCCATTGTTCTGCCAACCATTCGATATCCTTCACGGTCAATGAGCGATCAAGCTGGCTGTTGAAGTATTCCAGCAAACTCATATCCGCGAACTGATCCGGTCGGACGCTAGCCGCAAGATTCACCATTTCCAGGTCCTTGCCGACCACTACGCGATATATCCAGCCCGGGTGACGCAGCATGCTGGGAACACTGCGCAACCTGAATTTTCCGGTGGCAAAGCCGTACACGTGGTCGCGTTCGCGATTACCTGCAACAGGAGTGTCAACGGTGAGACAAAGCGCCTTGAACCCGGCCACTTTGCATCGGTCGATGAGATCTTTGGTAAGCCCTCGATCCTTGAAAACGTACAACTGATACATTTTTGGAACACTGCAGGTTGCACCGACGTCTTCGATGGTCATCGTACCCAGCGTGGACAGGCTGTAGATCATGCCGAATTTCTCTGCTGCGCGAATAACAGCCGGTTCGCCTGTAGCGTGGAACAACTTGGACGCGCCCGTTGGCGAAATCATGACCGGCCAGTCGATTGCTTCGCCGAATAATGTTGTCTTAAGGCTTATGTTGCTGACATCCGACAGTTGCGCGGGAAGTAATTCGTAATCATCGAAAGCGGAGGTATTTCTGCGATACGTCCACTCGTCATCGGCAGCACCATCCATGTAATGAAATATCGGTGCCGGCAATTTTTTCCGCGCAATACGGCGGAAATCCATGATGTTGTTGCAGTGTGAAATTTTCATGGTTTGAGGTTATCACGCATTGACGCATGTGGCTTTCGGCCTGTAGCGTGCGCGGTAAGAATTTTCAGGATGTGCGTGTGTCAGATTTTCAGAATCACAGTTACGAATTACCCGTTGGCAGCGAAGCAACTCGCCGCACAGTCACTGCCTGGCTGACATTGGGCCTGGTCTCGCTGGTCGCTGCCGGCATTTTTTCCATATTGCTGGTACTTGCCCGTACGCCAGTCGTGCAAGGACTGATTCCGTTTCTGGACTTCTTTCACATTGCGTTAGTCGTGCACGTAACGTTGTCAGTATTGATCTGGTTACTGGCCATGTCGGCGGCAAGCTGGAGTCTCAGCACTACTGACGACAGGCCCGCATGGGATCGATTGTCATTTTGGTTAGCGGCACTCGGTACAGCGATCATCATCATCTGCCCATTTGTTGGCGCTGGTGATCCGCTCATGAACAACTACGTGCCGATACTGCAACATCCGTTGTTCTACGGCGGCCTCGTATTGTTCATCGCTGGCATAGTCAGCCACCTGGTTCGCGCATTGGTCTATCGCCCAAGAATTAGTGAAAAACTCAGTGGTACGACTGCCCTGCAGCTGGGTATTACGGTCTCAGCGATATTGACGGCACTTGCAATCCTCGCTGTTATCGCATCCTGGCGCGGTTTACCCGACGAGATGGAAGGACGGATCTATTTTGAGTTTCTGTTCTGGGGTGGCGGCCATGTCATACAGTTCAGTTACACATTGCTCATGATGATCGTGTGGGTAGTACTCGCGACGGCCAGCGGCTGTCGCTTCGAACTGACGCCGCGGCTCACACTGGTCTTTTTGATTTTTCTGGCACTGCCGGTTATCACGGTGCCCTTCCTCTATCTCGCGCATGACATTACAACGGCCGGCCACCGCATCGCCTTTACTGAACTTATGAAATACGGCGGCCTGTCGTGCCTGCCGCTAGGCCTCGCGGTTGCGGCAAGTCTCTGGCGTGCCGAAAAACCACAAGGCGAGCGCCGTTATCTTCGAGCTGCACTCGTTAGTTCCCTGGGGCTGTTCGCTGTCGGCGGAATTATGGGCTTCATGATCGCCGGGCTCGATATCGTTATCCCCGCGCACTATCACGGTGCGACCGTCGGCGTCACGATCGCCTTCATGGGGCTGACCTACTACATGCTGCCAAGACTCGGTTTCGGTGATCTGCCAGAACGCATGGCGACATGGCAACCGTACTTGTATGGAGGCGGCCAGCTGATCCACATCATTGGGCTCGCCTGGAGCGGTGGCTACGGCGTGCAAAGAAAAACGGCCGGTGCGGCACAAGGTCTGGAAGGACTTGGTCAAACGATGGGAATGGGACTGATGGGACTCGGCGGCCTGATCTCGGTCATCGGCGGCTTGTTGTTCTTGATAGTGGCGTACAAATCTATGCGCAAGAGGCGAAGCTCATGATGGAAATAGTGGTATTCACGCTCAACGCAATTGTTGTCTATTTGCTGGCCGACTGGATCATCCGTGTGATGGAAAGAAAAAAGGGCGCAGCGCTTAAGAACCGGCAGGTCATTTTTTTCGTGATATTTCTTTCGCTGGCGCTGATCTCATTTAATGTCCTGAAGACATTGCTGATATCGCTTTAGGTCCAACGCCTGAGTTCAATGGTCTCAATCAAAAAACGCCTGGCCCGTGAACGCCTAACCATGAGCAAGATGGTTGGCATTTATTGCGCCGCCCACCATGACAATAATGGGGACAGTCTGTGTAAGACGTGCCGTGAATTTCTGAATTATGCGGAGCTGCGCCTTCGAAAATGTCCTTATGGGAACCAAAAACCGACCTGCGCCAACTGTCCGGTTCACTGCTACAAACCGGCGCGCAAAGATCAGGCACGCGTGATCATGCGATTCGCTGGTCCCCGAATGTTACTGCGCCATCCGCTACTCGCTATTGCCCACCAGCTGGATGGTTTCCGCAAGGTCCCGCATCCACGTGAGCTAACACGCGAGCAGAGAATACAACCTCGAGACTGACAATTTGAATGACCGCTTGCGATGAAAGCAGACTGAACACGTCGCCGCTGAGGCTTGTGCGCCAGTAGAGAGGAACCGTTGATGATTCACGATCGTGCGACTGATATAGCGATACAGGATAAGCTCAAGAATAATCACTGCTATGGCTGTGGTGCTGACAATCCACTCGGGATGCAGATCAAGAGTTACTGGAACGGTGAGGTATCGACCTGCACTTACACGCCACGCCCTGAGCAATGTGCAGGACCGACGCAGTATCTTTACGGCGGCTTAATCGCAAGCCTGATCGACTGCCATTCGGTCGGCACCGCGATGGCTAATTACTACGATTCGGAAGGACGCGGCGTCGGCGAGGATCCGCAGATTTGGTGTGTGACTGGCAGACTGACCGTCAGCTATCTCAAGCCGACACCGATCGACAAGCCCGTCGAGCTGCGCGCGACGATTACCGAATGGACTGAGAAGAAAACAACGCTCAAGTGCACGATGTACTCGGATGGCGTCGCCACTGCCGAAGGCGAAGTGATCGCGATTCGCGTGCCCAGCGAGTGGCGCGATTAATTGACAGTTGTCGCGGCCACGGCACCCGCTGGGCATAAAGCCGCTCCTACAACGAGTGCTTAGATGCCCAACTGGCCGTGCAAGCGTGCATCAAAGGTCGAAAAATGACCCGCGAACCAGTCGGACAAACCTTGTTCCAGACGCGTTGCGCCTACAGCAGTACCGGCGGCGAAATCATCCATCAGGTCCCTGATCTGATCCAGTAATTCCTCGTGATCATCCTTGTGCGGCTGATACTCCGCGTAGTTATTTTTTCGCATCAAGCGCTCTTCCAGCGCGAAGTGCATTGAGATCGTACTGAAAATATCACCCAGACATTGTTCGATCTGGTCGGCATCCGGATCTGACTCCAGCTTGTCGTAAATATCATTGATAAGGTTGATCATCTCCCGATGTTCATCGTCCATCGACTCCACGCCGACTGAGTATTCCGGCTTCCACTGCATGAGGCTCATAACAAAATCACCGAATCAAAAACTGCTGTGTTTGTGTGTCAAATCGAATCACCAGGTTACGCCCGGGTGTCAAATCCAGCGTTACCGATTTCTCGTAATCAAACCCCGATTGTTCGCCACTATCATTCATCCCGACAAACAACTCATGCGCTCCTGACGGAACCATCATGCGTTGATAAATACTGGCCTTGCCGTCCGCCCAGACGCCGCTCGGCGGTAACGTTTCTTCGTAGAGCACCTGGTCGCCAGATCGCAGTTCAACCCGAACGGGGTGTCGTTCGCGCGGGCAATCCGCCGGCTTGCGCATATTCGGCGGCAGTTCGTTGAGCTCTTCCTGGCTAAATTTCCGGCACTCGCCGATGCGCTCTCCTGCGTGCGAGAAAACCAGCGAGACGATCGCATGATTTTCGTCAACCAACTCGTACGACGGCCAAACGGATAGTACACCGACGACTACCGCGAATACCGTGTACATGAGAATTTCGCCCAGGCGCTTCATTGTTCCAGGCTCCGCAAGAGTGCCTCATACTTCTGTACCGCGCCGGCATTTTCAGACCACGGCGCCTGCCAGCCGATTGCAACTCGTGAGCTATCAACGCGAGCTCGAATCATCGGGTCTCTTTGTCTTGCAAGACGTTGTTCCGTCCATGCCGCACCATATCGGTATGAGCAGTTGCCGTCCTGACAACCCAGTAACAGAACACCGTCCGCGTGCCCGCGGCTTAGTGTGAAATCGACATAGGACGGTGGCAACTGACCCATGCAATTCACTTTGACAAAGCTGAGTCCTGCCTTCTCTACTTCTTGCAACTGCTGATCATCACGGCAACCGAACACAATGACGTGTGGTGATTCACCCTGCTTGCCAGCCGCAGTGATGTCTTCGCGCAGTGCCGAAGCCGTTCGATCGGGCAAATCGATACCCGGCAGGAGTTCGCCGCGGGACCGAAACGGGGTTGCAGTT
>RCNF010001330.1_pt1 | contig 13011 bp, 12 predicted proteins | sample 2041311 | NCBI WGS metagenome assembly RCNF01 (sample SAMN09708228, study PRJNA481090) | Marine sediment metagenome, whole genome shotgun sequencing project. | biome: marine sediment; feature: ocean; material: sediment; isolation source: Sewage treatment plant 2 marine sediment (STP2) ... | reverse complement strand
CAGGATACCGCCGGACACGAGTATCACCGCATCGGCCATCACGTAGCTGGACAGGCCAATCATCATGAACGCAGACAGTTCCCGAATGGCCGTGAAATCTCCGCTCGGCGGCGCAAAAACTTCGACGAGTGGGTAGCGAAATACGCTGTAGATGATCGCGAGCATCGCGGCATAGGTCAGGGCAACGAAGAAGGCGGCGGTCATGACCTCATTGACACGCGCCATGTCTCGCGCGCCAACGAAGCGGCCGATCAGGCTGATGACACCGACGTTCAAACCGATCATTGGAATGAAGGCAAGAATGTCCCAGTTGAACACGACGGCGGCTGCGGCACCGGCAGCAACGCCATAGGACTGGAACATCAGCAGGAACAGATTGAATGCTGCCACATTCAGGAACAGCTCCAGTCCGGATGGAAAACCGAGCCGCCAGAAACGGCGCAGGATTTTAACGTCGAGTGAAAACGATCGCAGCACAGCAAATTTTTCGCGGTGCTCCTTGTGAAAGTAGAACGCGACGAATAATGCGAATGCAAGAACCGTGGAAACGACAGTGGAGACGCCAGCGCCGACTATTCCAAGCGCCGGAAAACCCAGTTTTCCGAACACCATTGCGTAGCAGAGTGGTACGTTGATGATCAGGCCAAACACGTCACAGATCATGACGACATGGGTTCGACCGATGCCGGCAAAGTACGACGACATGCAGACTTTCGCCAGCGTCACGAGCACACCCGACATCAGGATCAAGTAGTAAGTTCGCTCCAGCTCAACCTGCGCCGGTTCGTGCCCCATGCCCTCGAAAATTCCGGCGACCAGGAAGGTAATGAGCGTCAGAAATGGCACGCTCATCATCGTCATGATCAACCCCTGAGTGACGACCTTCGGGCATTTCTCTGCCTCGCCGGCTCCAAGGTACTGTGCGGCGAGTGCGTTCGCGTATGAGAACAGCCCAATGAAAAAACAAAACGAGAAGAACGACGCTACACCGCCACCCAGCGCCGCCGCCATGTGGGCGGGATCGATTTGCGACATGAAGTAGCGGTCGGTAAAGATCATGACTGCGAAGGAACCCTGCGACACGATCATGGGCAGGGCAAGCCGCAGCAGTTCGACCGTTGTTCGTCGATTGAAATTCCGGAGAGGTGACAGCATAGGTTCTTGCCATGCAGAGATTAACGAAGGCGGCCAAGTCTACCCGTTATGTCGGTCGGACTTCCTGCGCGATTTGTTTTTTAGTGAAACACAAGCGACTATCCGCATCACGGATACGATCGTAATACGCACAATGTAGATACTTCAGCAGCTACTGCAACATCACAATAGGCAAGTAGTATGAAGCAGAGGAACAGGCTAAGAAAACATGCGAGCTCAATCTGGAATTGCAGTGATGCTCTTGGGCGCGATTCTGTCTTCGCCCGCGATGGGGCAGGAAGAAGCCACTACGGAAACGGAAGCACGAGACGAAATACAATCAGGCAGTGACGACTTGCCCCATTACGGTGGGCCGGAAGGCGTTAGTCAGTCGCTGAAGCGAGGGGGTGAAGAACACGAGTCGACGTATCAATTTGACTATCTACAGCGTGGTCTGAAACCCTATTTCGACTGGAAGGGGCGTATTCACGATGAACGCGGCGTCTCGCTGGGCCTGCAGTTCTATGCGCTGTATCAGGACTCGAGCTCGAGTCTCGACGGCCGCGATGGCGACGCGTTCGGCAATATTTTTCGCTTCTTTGGCAACTGGACGATTTTTGAGCAGGACAACGGCAACGTTGGACGTATTGAGTGGCGATTCGAAAGCCGCTCTAACTTCGGCGACTTTCAGGCGCCGGGTTCGCTGGGCTCAGCTACGGGTATCGCCACCGTGGTGCCCGGCTTCGGATACTCGGACAATTTCGATCTCGACATACCAATCCTCAACTGGACGCAGGGGTTCTCCGATGGGCGAGCTGGCTACTCTGTCGGGCGGCTTGCATTTGACGTTTATCTTGATGCGTTTCCGTTCCAGACTTTTTCGCGTGGCTACATCAACCGCGCCTTCATCGTGAACCCCACGATGGCAACTACAGGGTCTGGTGCGATCGGTGCTGTGATTAAGGGATTCGTGTCGGACAATATTTGGATAGGCGCACAAATCTACGATGCAAATGCGGCCAGTGGCGAATTTGACTGGGACACGGTGCAGGAAGGCGAGTGGTTAAAGGCCGTAGAGATCGGATATGCACCATCATTTGCTGAACGTAACGCGTGGCGCGCTCAGCTAACCTACTGGGCAAAAGACGCGAGAACGTTGGCCGGCGTATCGAAAGGTAGCGGGTGGGTAGTCAGCGCTACGCACAAATTGAATGACAAACTGTTCCCGTTCGTGCGATTTGGCCACTCCGACGGAGGTGCCGGTGTTGCCGCTGAAAGTGCCATCAGCGCGGGCGTTGAGGTAACACTGCGCCATGATCGAGTCTGGAGTGTCGGCGCGGGCTGGGCAAAACCATCGAGAGAAACGTTTGGACCGGGCCTCGACAATGAGACCGTGCTCGAAACGTCCTACAAGTTTCAACTATCACAAAACTTTTCGCTCACTCCGGATATTCAGGTCGTTTTCAACCCCGCCAACGACCCGAGTGAAAGTTCGGTTTGGATTGTTGGCCTAAGGGCGATTTTCTCTTTGTAACCTACCGACATGCTCGTTGAGTCAGTGCCGGAACTACAGATTGCCAGCGGACTCCCCGGTAACCTGATACTCGCCTGGCGCCCATTTGGTACCCAACCCAGGGTCACCTATCATCACTCAAGATTATCTGCCGGGTCGAGGATCTGATGCATCAGGTGCTCTTGAGTCATCGCGGCTGCGCCGAGATAGATCGGATTGCTCGGCTGCAGCGTGTGAACGCCGTCACAATTCAGACGAGCAGGTTCGGTATGCAAGTGCCTTGCAGGCCGCGCCAATACTCGGTCGTGAGTTTTTTTCATTCGTCCGATGAGTTAATTGAAGTTGTCTCCTGGCGAGGGCGAAGTATCGTTGTATCTGAAGACCAATATTGAAGGTCTTCAGTTAACGTTCTTTCTGTAATCGCCTGGAGGCCCAAAATGCCACACCTGACAATACAAAGCATGATGACAATGCACGACGTACCGCAGCTCGATGGGAAGTTAATCCGCTACGCCCTTTCCTGGATAGCGGCAATCGCTACATCCTTGGTCGGCGTCGCTGTATACGCGTGAACTGTTCACTAAGGCCGTTGACTAAACAGCGGCATAGATTCACTTACCACCCTTAAGGCCCGCACACACTGCGGGCCTTTTTCTTGGCGCTGCGATTCTCGCGCGAAAGTGCCGACCCCAGACGGTTATCCAAGTGCACAGCTTAAGCCACCTAGTGTTCCGAAGGCTCGGGTACTCATGTTAATTCGGCAATCTGATGTGCCAAATTACAGTGAGAAACCTGCAAGACGACAAAACAATTTCCCGATCACACCACCGCCTCATTCCTTCGAGATACTTGCCTCGCGACGATCGATCAATGTTTGCAGTCGATCGGCCTTTTTCCGGTGAGTCTCGACTTCCTGCGCCGCTGCATCTGATGCCACCGGGTTGGATTTGTCGTTAACAAGTTCTTCGCATGCCTTGATTCGCTCCTGCGTTTCGCCAAGCAGCTCCCGCAGTCGCGACACCGACTCGGCCTCCTCCGCAATGCCGAAGATCGTTTTGTCGGTGGACGTTTTGTTGTTCGGCGTTTCAATGATTTCTTCAACCTCAGGAATGACCTGCTTGTCGGGATCAAGGGCACGAGTGCGCATGAAGTTCGGCGACACGATCCAATTCATCGCAGCATTTTGATGGCATAAGTCCGGCAGATCCCCGCTGAGTTGGCCGAGGCGTCAGTCCCGGGCATCGGCATCAAGCGACCCCAAGAGAGTGCGTTCGAAAACCGGTTGAAATCCTTTAATTTCGGGAACTCTTCGTTTAGACTGAGTCTAATTTCAAGAATTCCTGAAAGTATTGAACTATGTCTCCATACGTCCAGCGCTTTGTCATGCACATCGGTGAGATGGGGTCCCGCTGGGGCCTGAATCGTACCCTCGGCCAGATGTGCGGTCTCCTGTATGTCTCACCCGAGGCGATGAACGCCGATGAGATCGCTGAGACGCTCAACATTTCCCGTTCCAACGTCAGCATGGGCCTGAAGGAACTCAAAACCTGGCGCCTGGTGCAGCCGGCCAGCGTGCCCGGCGATCGACGCGAGTACTGGACGACCTCAAAAGACGTATGGGAACTGTTTCGCGTCCTCGCCGAGGAGCGCCGCCGCCGGGAGGTCGATCCGACGCTATCGATGCTGCGCGAAACGCTGATGGCGGTGCCGACCTCGGAGAATGATCGCTATGCCGAGGAGCGGCTGCGCGAGATGCACGACCTCATCGAGATGCTCAATAACTGGGTCGATGACATGAACAGCTTGCCAAAGCGCACCCTGATACGACTGCTGAAGCTCGGTCGCAAGATAAGGAAGCTGCTCAAACCTCGCGGCAGCAAGACCAAAACCACTGAAAAAACCAACGAATAAAGGAGTGCCGACATGGAAGCCCTGGCTCTTGCGAGAGTGCAGTTTGCTGCGAACATAACGTTTCATATCCTGTTCCCAACTATCACGATGGGACTTGCGTGGTTGCTTGTCTACTTCAAAACGAAGCACGACCGCACGGGAGAAACGCACTGGAGTGAGGCATATCGTTTCTGGGTAAAAGTCTTTGCACTGACCTTCGCCCTGGGTGTCGTCAGCGGCATCACAATGAGTTTCCAGTTTGGTACCAACTGGCCGGGCTTCATGGAAACCGTCGGCAACGTCGCCGGCCCTTTGTTGGGGTACGAGGTGCTGACCGCATTTTTTCTTGAGGCGACTTTCCTGGGCATCATGTTGTTCGGTCGCAGCCGCGTCAGTAATCGCGTGCATACGCTCTCGACCTGGATGGTGGCGATCGGCACGTCGATGTCCGCGTTCTGGATCCTCGCGCTTAATTCCTGGATGCAGACGCCGGCGGGATTCGAGATGCTCGACGGCCAGGCGCACGTGCTGAGCTGGATCGATGTTATTTTCAACCCGTCGATGCCGTACCGCATTACGCACATGATGCTCGCGACCGGCCTGACGGCCGCGTTCGTCGTTGCCGGTCTGTCCGCGTTCCGCCAGCTTCGCGGTGACCGTACCAAGGCTAATCGTGTCGCACTGCGCGTTGCGGTCTGGATGGCGGCTGTTCTTATTCCGATACAGATCGTTGCCGGTGACCTGCACGGCCTCAACACGCTCGAACACCAGCCGGCGAAAGTCGCTGCAATGGAGGGTCTTTGGGAGGACACCGAGGGAGCGCCCCTGTTGCTGTTTGCATGGCCCGATGAAGAGAAGCGCGAGAACCGTTTCGAAATAGCGATCCCGAACGGCGCGAGCCTGATTCTGACACATGAGCTCAACGGCCTGGTGCAGGGGCTCAACAGTTTCGAGGGCCTGCACCCGCCTGTGAAACCCGTGTTCTTCGGTTTTCGCATCATGATAGGCGTCGGTTTGTTGATGTTAGCCGTTTCATGGACTGCCATCTGGGTTATGCGCAAGGGCCGGGAAGCGCCGACGTGGCTCGCCCGGGTACTACTGGGTATGACGTTTTCGGGTTGGGTGGCGACAGTGGCAGGCTGGTACGTCAGTGAAACCGGTCGACAGCCGTGGCTGGTGCAGGGTGTCTTGAAGACCGAGGACGCCGTTGGGCCGGTTACCGCCGGACCCATAGCTTTGTCGTTGGCGATCTACCTGCTGCTATACGCAAGCTTGCTGATCGCCTATGTGTCAGTGGTCTTCTATCTCGCTGCGCAGGCGGCCGCCGGCCATATACCGCGCGAACGCACGCGGCTTGATAACCCGCTGCAGCCGGCAGGAGCTTGAATATGGACTTCTGGCTGCCGGTTATTTTTGCGGGGCTCATGGCACTGGCCATGTTGATCTATGTTGTGCTTGACGGTTATGACCTCGGCGTCGGCATGCTGTTGAACGGCGCCGACGACAAGGAGAAGGACCTGATGATTGCATCGATCGGTCCTTTCTGGGACGCGAACGAAACCTGGCTGGTGTTGGGTGTGGGTATATTGCTGATCGCGTTTCCGATGGCGCATGGTGTCATCCTGACCTCACTGTACTTACCAGTGGCGGCGATGCTAATCGGACTGACCTTACGCGGTGTGGCGTTCGACTTTCGCGTCAAGGCGCGCGAGCCGCACAAGCCACTTTGGAATCAGGCGTTCTTCGCAGGCTCGTTGCTCGCGAGCCTTTCGCAGGGTTTTATGCTCGGCCACTACATCACGGGCTTCGAGCAATCGCTCGCGGCGTACGCATTCGCGGTGCTGATCGCCATCAGCGTTGCCGCCGGCTACGGACTGCTCGGTGCGACCTGGCTGATCATGAAAAGCGAGCACGCGCTGCAGAAGAAAGCGGTGCAGTGGGCGCGAACCGCACTTTGGCTCACGGCAGGCGGTATTGCCGCAGTGTCGATCGCGACGCCGCTGATCAGTACTCGGGTATTCGACAAGTGGTTCACGTTTCCGCAGTTTATCTTCCTGTCGCAAATTCCCGCAGTCTCGATTGCGCTGATACTCGCCTGTCACTTCAAACTGGGCAAGCTCGCAAAAAACGGTGACCACCATGAGTGGCTGCCGTTTGCGTTCGTTGTATCAATCTTTCTGCTTGCGTTTGCTGGTCTTGGCTACAGTCTGTTTCCATACCTGGTGCTGGATCGGATCAGCATCTGGGATGCGGCCAGCGCGACCAAGTCATTGCAGTTCGTGCTTTGGGGTGTACTAATCACCGTTCCTGCGATTCTCGGTTACACGGTATTCGCGTATCGAGTCTTCTGGGGCAAGACGCGCGAGCTGAGCTACGATTGAGCGATCCAGGCGCCCACTCTCAATAATGAATGACACTGCCAAACAACCGCCCGCCGATGTCACTGTCTGGTATGACAGTGACTGCCCGCTATGCACTCGCGAGATTAGTCTGATGCGGCGGCTGGACAAGCGAAACGTGATCGATTTTATCAACATTCAAAACGCCAAAGGCTGCCCGACTAGCTCTGACGAACTCATGCAGCGATTCCACGCCCAGGAGCGCGGCGAACCGGTCATTTCGGGGGCGGCCGCGTTCGCCGCAATGTGGCGCGCCATTCCCGTGTTAAGACCATTGGGTTTACTGGCCCAATTCAGGCCAGTGCTATGGGTACTCGAACGAGCGTACATGGGGTTCCTGCGTATTCGACCCTGGCTGCAGCGGCGAGCGAAGCGGCTGGTTGAGACCTGAACAAAACGGGGCGGATACATTCGTTGGCCATTCAAAAAATGAAACGGCGAACAACGTACTGCGGTTTTCGTTTGTATCGGCGGTGTATCGTTATGCACAGCGATGCAAGCTGAGCAACGGGCGCGCCCCGGCGACCCTTTTTTTGTGAGTGCTACTGACAGCCCGGGCACACGAACAGGTTGCGGCTTCCCATCGTACGACGCTCAATGGTTGCGCCGCATGCGTAACATTCGAGTCCGTCTCGGCCAAACACCTGGAAACGGTATTGCTGATAGCTCATGCCGAGCGCCTTGCGATCTTTCGCCAGCTTCGCTGGTGTCGTGATGCCACGAGTACGATAAGAACGCCGGCTGATCGCAAGCGTTTCCGTCGCGATCGCACAGAGCTCGGCGGCACCCAGTTGCGATGGCTTCAACTTTGGATCGACACCTGCGGCCCAGAGTATTTCGGATCGCAGGTAATTGCCATTGCCGGCCAGAAAGGCCTGATCGAGATACAGACCGCCAAGTGCGCGGTTGCGGAACATTGCTGAGCCGAGGCGATCAACTATGTTATCGGTGCTCAGCGTGGGATCGAGAATATCCGGCCCCACGCGACATAGAAACGGATGTCGCTCTAGCTCTCGTTCTGTCAACACCTCGATATCTGACGCACTGTATAGCAGCGCCCTGTGCGTTTCGGTATGCAGGCCGACGCGCAGCTGCCGCATGGTTTTCGGCAGGCGCGGTCTGCGCATCGTATACCACTTGCCATACAGCTGATTGTGGCTGTAAAGCGTCAGGCCGTTGTCGAACCGGGTCAGCATGGCCTTGCCGCGCGTGTCCACCGCGGTAACGGTTGCGTCCGTCAGACGTTTTTCGAAGCGGCTCAGCCGCCTAAGGCCGAACTCCACCTCGACAATAGCGTGGTCGACAAGAACTCTGGCGACCTTGTCGGCCGCCAGTCGAATTTCAGGTCCTTCCGGCATGTGCATTGCGTCCCATTCGGAATCGGCGAGAACAGTATTTGACGTTCTCCCAGTCCTTGTTCCATTTGCGAGGCCAGGTAAACGGCAGCAAACACGTCGTGCAGGTTTTCTGCGGCAGGTTTTGCTTTGCGTGCATCGTTGCAGATTCGGCGGTGACGCCCTCCAGGCTCTGGTAGATGTGTCGCACCGGTGAAGATGCTATCAGACGGAGATTATCGTGCCCCCACTTCAGCCCTGATGCCAGCGTCTACATGTAACATTTCGTATCTACATTGGACGCGCCGCTTCGTGTTGCCTTACAGTCAAGTGACTATGCAACACAACAAGACTTACACAGCGCTCGCGCTGGCCGGGACGATTCCTTTTATTGCTGCTGCGCTGCTGCCATTGCTGGGCCATGACTCACTGCCGCACCTGGGTCCATTAGATCAGCTGGTGGCCTCCTATGGTCTCGCGATTGTTTGTTTCCTTGCCGGCGCTCACTGGGGCACCTACCTATCCGGTCGCTACGCCGATTCGCTGAACCTGTTTGTCATCAGTAATACGATTTTCCTGGCCGTCTGGTTTGCGTATGTTGGCGCCGACGTCAAATTGGCGATCGCCACTCAGATATGCGCGTTCCTGGCACTATTGTTTATCGATTGGCGCCTTAGAAACAGTGACGTAATTTCGACAGCGTATCTCCGCGTGCGCAGCGTCGCGACTCTGATCGCTATCGTATCCCTGCTTGTCGTCATTGCGCAGTGACGCGTGTGGCGGACATTGGCGCCAGATTTTCCGGGCATGTCGCTGCAGAAGCGTTCCTCGAACAGCATACGGTTGTGTCGTGAGCATCAGTCATCCTGTCCGTTCACCGTTGGGTTACCGACTCGTTTTCGGCGCGAGTGGCTACATCGGCAGTCACCTTGTGCCGCACCTGGTATCTCAGGGCTTGCCGGTGCGCGCAACGTCGCGCAACGTTGAAGTCATCGAAGGCCGCGGCTGGCAGGACGTTGTGTTGGCTGAGGCGGACGCTCTTGAACCAAAGTCCCTGGACAGCGTTCTTGCAGACGTCGAAATTGCTTATTACCTCGTGCACTCGATGGCCGCAGGTAAGAACTTCCCCGAATTGGACGCAACCGCAGCGCGCAACTTCGCGGACGCGGCGAAGCGGCAAGGTGTCAAGCGCATCGTTTATCTTGGCGGGCTGGTTCCAGAGTCACCCAAATCGAAGCATCTTCGTTCGCGTCAGGAGACCGGTGACATTCTCCGCGCAGGCAGCGTTCCGGTGACGGAGATTCGCGCCGGGATGATTATCGGACCCGGTTCCGCAGCCTGGGAAGTGATACGCGACCTCGTCAATCATGTGCCCATTATGATAACGCCGCGCTGGGTGTCTTCGCGCTCGACGCCTATTGCACTCAGCAATCTGCTGCGCTACCTCGCCGAGGCGCCGTTGCTCGATGAGACGGCCGGCGGAATCTACGACGTTGGCGGCGCGGACGAACTGACGTATGCAGACATCATGCGGCAGTACGCTGAGCTTGTTGGCAAGAGCCCACGGATCATCCCGGTTCGCGTCCTCACGCCGCGCCTGTCCTCGTATTGGCTGCGGCTCGTCACGTCGGTGCCGACGAATATTGCACGAGCCCTGATCGACGGACTTTCCCAGGACGTCGTAGTTGAAGACGATCGACTGGCCAGCCTTGTTCCGCAGAGACTCCTCGGCTTTCGTGAAGCGGCAGTCGCGGCGCTTGAAGCAGACCGTAAACATGCCGTGCCGGCTCGCTGGGTCGAGGGCGCTATCGCCTGTCGTGAATTTCGACCGGAATACAGTTTCTATTCGAAACAAACAGGCGACAGCGGCCACAGCAGCGCCAGCGCAGAGGCCCTGTGGCGAGTCGTTTGCCGTGTTGGAGAGAACGGCGATTTCTTTTACGCCGGCTGGCTCTGGTGGCTGCGAAGAAGGCTGGACTGGATAGTCGGCGGGCCAAGCTTTCGCCGCAAGCGCCGCCATCCCGACGACCTTCGCGTGGGTGACGCTGTCGATGCATGGCGAGTGATCGCCATGCAGCCCGGCAAACAACTGACGATGCTGATGGAAATGAAGGCGCCGGGTGCCGGCGTCCTTGAGTTCGAAATCGACGTGGCAGGTAGTGGTCAGCGTACGATATCCGTTACCGCTTACTTCCACCCGGCCGGTGTGTGGGGAATCCTCTACTGGCTCGCATTGCTGCCATTTCACGCATTCATTTTTCGTGGCATGACGCGCGTGATTGCAGAGCGTGCTGAGGCAGAGCCGACGACTAAAGCTACAGCTCACTCCGGCTAGCCCGAAACATCCAGCAACGCTTGCACACACAAGTGACAATGGTCCATATCGTTGACACTGCTGTTGGCGCAAGCCAGTTCAATACGCTCGCTATTGCACTGACGGTTGCAGGGCTCGCAGATACGCTGAAGCGTGGCTTCGACTACAAGTAACTTGGCTTGGACAGCGATCAGGACAGCAGGCCCGCTCGGTCCCTATCACCGATCATCGAAGCATTCTGTAATAATGAAGGTTTGGGGTCAGAGTAAAAACTAAAGAGTTATTACTCTGACCTCAAACCTTCCGACCCCAAACCTTCCAACGACGTTCGATCTAAAAGCGCCGCTGGATTCGTTCAACGGCTCTTTTTATGCACGGCTGGCTTTGCTCGGCAGCAGCCGTTTCACACCACTGCCGATTCCCACCAGCAACCCGCCTGTGAGAAAGCCGAATAAGCCGCTAAACCCAACTGAGGCGAGCACGGAGACGAAGCCGCCGGCCATATCAAGCCCGTGGGCAAGCTCCACGACATGGTGCGACGCCTCAGCGACCGGCGGAATGGCGTGTACAAGGATGCCGCCGCCCACCAGAAACATTGCGACAGTTCCGACCACTGACAACGTCCTCATGAATATCGGCGCGAAGCGTAGTATCCACGCACCGAACCAGCGCTGAAATCGGAGCCATCTCGACTCGCCCTGTTTGTCGAGAAGGTGCATGCCAACGTCATCGAGCTTGACGATGCCGGCTACCAGCCCGTATACACCGATCGTGATCAGAGCGGCGACGACCGACAAAACCGCGATGCGTGTAATGAGATTCGCGTCTTGCACCGTACCAAGGACGATAACAATGATTTCCGCTGACAGAATCGCGTCAGTGCGTATTGCACCGCGAATACGTTTCTTCTCGAAGGCCACCATGTCAACGCTTTCGTCAATGACGGCATGAAGGCGCTCCTCATGCTCCTCCTCGTCTTCCGAAGCTGGATGCAAAAAGCGGTGAGCGACTTTTTCGAAGCCTTCGTAGCACAGGAACGCACCGCCAATCATGAGTAGCGGCGTAATAACCCACGGCATGAAGGCGCTTAGTGCCAAGGCTATCGGCACCATGACGAGCTTGTTCAATGCCGAGCCTTTGAATACTGCCCATACAACAGGCAGCTCACGTTCCGCGCGAACGCCAGTCACTTGCTGAGCATTGAGCGCCAGGTCGTCACCGAGGACACCCGCCGTTTTCTTAGCTGCAACTTTGGTCAGCAGGGACACATCATCGAGCAGTGTCGCTATGTCGTCGAGCAGGGCTAAGAGACTGGATCCGGCCAAGATTGCTTCCTCACTTTAGTCTGGAAGAGCACATCGTATCGCTTCGCCACTCTAAACTCTCGTAAACCTTTGGCCGAGCTGCGGCGGCCTTTAACTATTCTGGGCGCATCCCGCGCATGATCTCGTCTTCATGTTTGTGGAAAAGTGCGTAGTTGTGAGCAGTCGTGTCGGCAGCGGCCTTCGGCATAGTGGGTCACTTCCGACGTCGCACTCCGCAAAAATCTGGCGGCGTCTTACGCGAAGCCAAGAGCCTTTTGTGCATAGTTGCGACTGTTGGTCATAACGTCGAGTTCAGCCAGCTGTACGACCCCATTAATCTGGTTCGCGCAGGCAGCAATGATTGCGGGCGTAATCGCGTCACAGCTTTGACCGATGGCCGTTTGGGCTCAGGCCGTCGAACTGGCGCCACAAGAAAAAATCAACAATATTGCCGCAACGGTAAGTGCACTTGGGGTTTTCATCCGGACTCCCGAATTGCTTGCTCATTTAGATAGAGCAAGATTGAAACGAAAATCCGCCGGGTGCGAATCCGGCGGCCCATTTTTACTCACGTTACAAATTAGCTAGCCTGGATTTTGACAGGCCGCAACGTCATCCTCGGTAAGCCCGAGATCTTTCGCCGCGGAAGCCAAATCCGCCGCCGTGGCATTGGCGTTGTAAGCCTCATTCATCGTTTCGGTCATGCCACTATCAAAGCCGACGTTTCGAGTTACAGCACGCATCAGACTGCCTAAGCCGCGTTTCTTTTTTTGACTAGATTGCGCCGCTGCGACTTTTTCCTGCAAACAAGCCTGTTGCGCGGCTTGCAATGCCGCAGGGTCCTGAGCCTGCTGCGGCGCAGCTGTTTCAGTCGCGCTCGCGCCGCCGCTTGGGCTTTCCGTCTGCGTCATCAAGGCACGAGCCAGCTCAGGCGATACCGCGCCGGTCACCGGGAGATTCGCTTCTGACTGAAATTTTGAAATCGCGATTACTGTTTCCATGGTTTCCTCCCCATCAACGGGACCGGTTGCATAGCCCAGTCGATCAAGATCCTGTTCAACCATTAAGGTCAGCTCATCCGCCGAGACGGACTGCGTGGCCAATGTCGCGAAGCAAGAAATAG
>RCNF010001327.1_pt1 | contig 13018 bp, 13 predicted proteins | sample 2041311 | NCBI WGS metagenome assembly RCNF01 (sample SAMN09708228, study PRJNA481090) | Marine sediment metagenome, whole genome shotgun sequencing project. | biome: marine sediment; feature: ocean; material: sediment; isolation source: Sewage treatment plant 2 marine sediment (STP2) ... | reverse complement strand
CAAGTGAAACTTGCTGTTGATAAAAGCGGCACCATCGTCGCAACTACGCTGGACATCAAACCTCAGAAAAGGAGCAAGAAAATGAGCGCAAGTAACTTTGAAGAACTCAGTTGGCATGTCGGTCATGACGTTGAAGTGGTTGAGTATAAACGGGGGGGTCATGTCTACAATATCGCAGTTGAATGCAACGATTGCGGGACCGTTTTGATGGATTGCGAAAATCCCAAGAATGCTTTTCAACACTTGCAAAAGGAAATGAAACTCGGCCTTGAAAAAGAAAAAAACTAAAGATAAAAGGAGGTGTATTATGACCAAACTTACCCTGGCGGGTCCTGGAGCAGGAAAGACCCAGGACCTGACAGATCAAATAAATGCTAGGCTGAAAGGCGGGGCGAACCCTTACTCAATCCATGCCATCACCTTTTCCAGGAGAGCCGCTAAAGTAATCACGGAGCGGACAGGTAATGCTGTGGTGGGGCGTACTTTTCACGGGTTTGCTAACTGGTTGATTCGATTAGGAAGCGGCATTCGCAAAGAAGATAACCCTATGATTATCGCGGACAAAGAACAGGAACGGATGATGGAAAGAGCGATCTTGGAAGCAGGAGATCCTTATATCGAGCGAGAGGAAGTGCAAAAGGCGCTTGACGAGATAAGGGTCTTCAATCGGCCCAAAAATGAAATTCGCCCGGACCTGCTTAAAGCTGGTGAAAGGTATCTGAAGCTGCTGGATAGCGAAAACAAAGTAGACTTCACCCGTATCCTGGAACGTGGTTCGTTGGAACTGACCGATCCCCGGGTGAGGGATAAGGTACTGTCGATTTACAAGGCTGTCTTTGTCGACGAAGCCCAAGACCTTAACCCACATCTAGAATATCCTTTGATTCGGCCGTTCCTGGAAAAACTTGAGCTTTACAGCTCTCCGTCGCAGCAGATCTACGCTTTCCGTGGAGCAGATTGGGACAAGATGGTCAACCTTCTCCCGGATGAGACTACCGTGAAAAGATTGAACAGTAATTTTCGTTCCACGCCGGAGATAGTCAAAGCCAGCAGGTACCTGGCGGGTCCAGACGCAGCGGACATGAAATCCGCAAGAGAATCCCTGGGTGTACCGGTCAAGATCTATAAAATGCTTCAGAATGACCGGGATCTTGATCTCCAAACATTGGCAACTATCATCAAAACCTGGGAGAAGAAGGAACTAAAACCCCGAGAGATCGCAGTCCTTTCACGATCAGGGAATATTTCGAAGATCCGGAGAGGATTGACGCACTTTGGGATCGGGTTGGCATCAGGGTCTTTCTTTTCTGGAGAAGCGGTTGTGGGTTCCCTAAATCATCTTTGGTTGGCCTTGTATCCCACAGACCCCCAGGCATTAGACAGGGTTATGGGGTATCCGGGCCCCTCTCTGGGGCTGATGACGAGACCCATGCTGGACTGTGAGCGTGTGTCCTGGAACGAACTGGCCTGGCTGATCAGCGATTCCCAGTTTGCTGCGGCTGAGCAGGAAAAAGCTCTCATGATGTTTCGCCGCCACGCATACAACCATCACGTCCTGCACAAATATTCAGAAACAAGAAATGTCTCTGTGGTTGTGGAACAATTGCTTGCACCGCTGCGTGATACACTTCTGAAAGAAGGATGGTTTCCTTCTGCCTCCGAGGTTGAGCAGCTTGTCGACCTGGCAGGAGAATTTGACACACTGAAAAAATTCACAGAATACCTGCGTCAGGAGGTGGAAAATGTCAAATACACCGAAGACGGAGTGAGCGTGATGACCATCCACAAAAGCAAGGGGACAGAATTCAAGGGCGTGATCGTTCCAGGTTGGATCGATGGTTTGATCCCGGCCGATAACGACGATCCCCAGACAGAGAAAAATCTGGCCTATGTTGCCCTGACCCGGGCCATGGACCGTCTGGCCCTTACCGTCCCTGGTTCCCCGCCCAGTCCTTACCTCAGGGGCATGCGGGAAACCAGCGTGATACATGTGTAGGAGGGAAAAACAATGGATAATAAACCAGATCTTCTGGAAGTCCTACGCGCTTACGGAGTGGAAGTTGAATCCCGGGGCGGGAGAGGCAATGCTCTCTGTCCTTTCCATGACGAGAAGAACCCTTCCTTTTCTGTTGATCCAAATACCGGCCTATGGTTTTGTTTCCACGATCATATTGGCGGAGATGTGTATGATTTTGTGGGGGCAATGAAGTTTGGCCTGGAAAATTGGGATGCTCGTAACAAGATCATGTTTAAGGAAGTGGTCAGTATCCTGGAAGAGAAGAACTTCAAGCAGCAAAAGATCTCCCCGCGGAGAAAAGAAGAAAAGAAAAAAGAGCTTTCTCAGAATGTGCTCTATCTTCTGGGACATGTCACCGAGATCTATCACCAGAACCTCCTTCTGGAGGAAGAAAAAGCTATGGCCTATCTGAAGGGGAGGGGGGTGACCGAAGAATTCATCCAGACCCACAAAATCGGCTGTGCCAATGGCAACTTGAACGTGATGCTGTCTATACTTCCCAACGAAGTAGTCCGGGAACTGGCGGTTGAAGCCGGCTTGATCTATGTCAACACGAAAGGTGGCCGGCGCTGGGAATTCATGAAAGGCCGTGTAACATTTCCAGACATCGATCGTGATGGAAGGGTTCTGAGTATCATTGGCAGGAGCCTGGATCCGCACCAGAACCCCAAATACCTGACGCTGAATGGATTGCCGAAGGTGATCTGGGGATTACATCGTTACAATCAGAGTCAACCTCTTGTCGTCCACGAATCGATCATGGATGCCTGCACTGCGCTTCTCATGGGTGTGCCCAGCTGCTCACCCTGCGGAACGGGTATTGCCAGGCACCTGGTAGATGAACTAAAAAAGAGAAAGAACCTTACATTTCTCACCCAGGATGATGATCCTAGTAAACGGGCGGTAAAACGCTGGAAAGAAAAAATTCCCCACGGCCGCGTGATCATCGGCAGTTATGATGGACACAAGGACCTCAATGAAATGGCTGTCAAAGACGGATGGGAAGCAGCCAAGACCAAGTTATACGATTTACTAGAATAAGGAAGATTAAGCACAAAAAAAAAGAACAGGAGTTAAGAAAAGCCCTCGTCTGGTGGAAACATCGGCGGGGGTTTTTGCCATTAACTCAACGGGAGGTAAATATGGAATATCAAAAGATTTACAACGATCTGGCCCAACTGCCCCGAGAAGAACTTGCGTGTCTCCTAGCGGAGGTTCTGCCTTATGGGGAAATCAAGGCCCGGATGGACGGCACCGTGGTGTTGATCCATGCCTATGGCTTGTACCGCTTTCAATCAACCACAGATTTGGTCGAGCTAGGGATTCCAGCTGAAGATCCCAGAAACAAGGTATTTGCAAGTACGCTGCAGAACCTGGTATCGGAAAACATCCAGAAACTGCTGCGCAATCATGTCAGTAGAATCCGAGCCATATGTCGCGATCAGGGGGCAATAGAGGTCTGGGAGGGAGCCCGTAAGGCCTGGTGGGTGCCCGTGGAATGTTTTGCCTCATTCACCAAGGTTGTAGAGGCGCACATCCTGGAATTTGCCAACCTTCGGAACAAACACCTTGTGGACCAGTACGACAACCTGGTGGATGCGGCGAGGCAGAACTTCACTGATTCACTCGAAGCCGCTTTTGAAGAGCTCTCAAATGGATCAGGAGAGGCACAAACGCAAGAAGAATATGTCAGTGCTGGACTGGGGTATTTCGATCAGCGTTTTCCGTCCAGGGAAGAGATCCGGACTGACATCCGTATGGAAATGGCGATTGTTTCCAGATCACTTCCGATGGAGATCAGCCACAAGGTAGAGGCGCTCCGCGAAGCGGAAGTACAGGCCCTCACTGCAGAGGCAGCTGCCCAACGAGTACAGACCCAAAAAGAAACCCAACAGCTGGAAATCGTCCAGATCAGGAAACAATCTGAACTGGAACGGCTGCAGATCCTCAAGGAAAAAAGACGCAAGCAAGAAGAGATACTATTTTCCCAGATGCGCCCGGAGATTACCCAGATGCAGGAAGCAATGGAGCGCATTTTGGCATCTACAACTATGTTGGCAGATGAAATAATCAGGGGCGTGGAAAGCGGTGTTGAGATCTCGTCAGCAGTTTCTAGGTCCTGGAACACTCGCCTTGATCGTCTTGCAAAACTGGCGCCATCTAACCCCAGGCTTGGAGAAGCTATTGAAGCTCTCCAGCAGCTCAAAGAGGATACCAAAAGGGAAAACAGGGTCAATGGGTTTTCTATCCAACAGGCTGAAAAGAGGGTGAAAGAAGGATTGGAAGAACTCACAACCAACACAGTGTTTGAGCGTTTCGCCAATGATGTCTTCTCACTGCTCCGGAAAGGGGATAGAGAAGGGGTGCTGACCCAAATCCATCAAGCCCGGGCACAGCACAACGAAAAACTCGATGAGCTTGAAAACCTATATCAGTATGTGATCGAGATCATGACGAGAAAGGAAGGTGACTGATGTCTGACCTACCATCACGAACATACCTTTTTCCCTCAGAATCTCAGGCCAGAGAAGCTCTCGAGGACATTGGCGTAGAGATATCAGAGGCCACCAAAGGACAGATCAAAGTCGTGCTGGATCCTATCTTGATGGTTGGATTCCTGGCTTTGGTGAATAAGAGTTTTCCTTCTGTAGGCGCACTTATCGCCGAATGGGAAAAGGAGATAACCAAAAAAGGAGAAACAAATGGATAAAAAACAAACAATAACTGAATCGCTGTCCGTAGAGGATGTAATCAGGCTTTTGAAGCTATTCTCACGGGTCTGGAGCCAGGGAGGAATGCCCTGGAAAGCCGGTAAAGCCCTTGTCGCTGCAGAGAGCCTGCGCCTTATGAAGGCAAACATTGACCAGAACGCCTTTCCGCTCTCAACAGAGCTTGTTCCTGAATTAACAGAGGCTAGCAAGGGCAAAGATGCGGCATTGGCACGGACTATTTTTGCCGATATCGCTAAATTCAGCTTCCCTCCTTTCATTCAGTCTGTGGTGGACGAGATGGTTCGGGATGCCAATAAACTCATTTCATTCTATGCGCTGAAGGAGGCATAATATGTGGTTAGAAAAATTAGGAAATGACATCACAAGTATGTCCTACGATAACAACTACTATCAAGGAAGTATTGAGACCCTTTTTGCAGCAGCCAGGAAGAAAAATTTTACTCCCCCGGAAGGATACCGTGGAGCTCTTCCAACTCTAGAATCTCCCTGGGACGCAGTGGAATTTGCACATGTAATACCAACAGAGGTCATCGGGGTGGACGGATCTCAGGTCTACCCCGATTCCGCTGAGCCACTGCCCTGGGCTTATGCTCACGCCATGGTCACATCACCTTCAACTCGTTATCTATCAAGGTTCTTCAGTCCGGCAGAGCTGATCCAGGAGAAGGCAGCCAGCGGCAGGAAGCTCATTGACAGTGTGCGTTTCTCTCTTGAGCTGGAGCTGGCTGCCCACGTTGCCTGGGAGCACAAGGACAACGCAGTGGTGCTCCTGGACGGTCCAGTTCTCCCTCCGGGACGTACCTCACACAACCGGGAGGGTTTGGGACGGGAGCTTCTAGACAAGGCCCTTTTGGCCATGGACGAGGCGGTGGAGCAGGGGGGTATTGTGGCCGGCTTTACTCCTAACGGACATGCCCGGTACCTTTCCAATCTGCTCTTGGCCACCGCTGGGGAGGATAACGAGGCCAGGCAGTTGCCCTTGATCGATCGCAAGGTGATCCGGTCCTTAATCAGCAACGGGCAGCGTACCGCACTGTTCAAACGTATTGCCCTGGATGAGCGCGAAGTCTATTTCTTCTATACCAACCAAGGAAGGGTTGAAATGCCGTTCAATCCTTCAGAAGATGCCGTCAACCAGATCTGGGGGAGTATCAAAGACGACTATCCAGTTGAACTCGTGGCAGCACATCACCTGGCGGTGATTCCCCGGGGGACTGCAACTCACCTCAAGGCCATAGTCCGGAGCAATCTCCAGGAAGGGGTCACAGAAAAACATATTGCGAAACTCAAAACTAGATAAAAAAAACAACCAGTATTTTCCACAAAATACCCTGCTCACACTGAGCGGGGTATTTGTTATGGAGTTACCTATCTATCAGGAGAAAAAATGAAAAAACATTCTGTAACCATATCCAATAATTTCGTGAGAAACGTGAAACGAATGTGGGACAGCCCCTTTGCCGCTTACAAAGAGATCATCCAAAACGCGCTGCGGGCAGGGGCGAAAACCATCCGTGTCAGTTATGATGCCGGCCAGTCCATCCTGGTTGTGGAAGATGATGGGCAGGGTTTTGATGACATCCAGTCCCTGCTGATAATCGGGGAGTCCGGATGGGGAGACGATGTTGTTGAACCAGCAGGCGTAGGAATATTCGCTGCTCCCGCATTTGCCGAGGAAGTCACGATCCAATCCGGAACAAGGAAACTGGTCCTAACGGGAACGCTCTTCGAAGATGGAAAAGTTGAAGAGAGAACAATGAAAAAAGAGATCTCCGGCACACGAGTAGTGGCAAACGGGATAAAACTGGATCCCAAAAAGGTTGATAAGTTTCGCAGTTATGTAGATGCAGAGTTCTACTTCAATGGCGAGCTTCTTCCGGATCCGCTGGAGAACGAGGACTTTATTGATACTCCTTATGGAAAATTGTTCCTCAAACACCACTCAGAGACATCATCGATGGCCTGGCAATACAGCCACACAGCCCGGGTTGTCTGGGAAGGATTTACTCTGGACGCTCGTTATATCTCCCTCCCGGGTATCTGGGTAGTGGACACACGAGCTGTTCCTGGAGAACTTCGCCCCCAGCTTCCCCATCGGGATAAGCTGATTCAGAACGAGGCCTTTCACAAGACAATTAAAGAGATCAATGACTACTTTGATGACTGGGCTTCTGCCATCCTATCCGAGGTGGATATCAAAAAAATGCCGGGGCTAGGCAAATATGACAAGATCGCTGCCCTCCTGGAAAATGAGGTCGATCGGAACAAAATCCCAGGGGCCCTGGTTCTAAAGGCCCGGGAGCATTTCTATACCATGCAGTCTATTCCAATCCTCTACCACCCGTCCATAGACTGGGAAGGATCGTTTGGATACGTTGATGGCTTTGAACATGAAACCATCTACACCCGGAATGACCTGGTCATGGAAGCACGCTTGCCTTGTGATGATGACGATGGGCTTATTCAAGAAATGGTCAATGCGCAAGCTGAACAGCCCCTGCAGGTCAAGTTTGGGGAAAACAAGAAAGACTGCAATTTCTCACCGATAAACCTTAGGAAACATGAAGGAGGGTGGTACTGCGATGGGTGGGAGTTGGACGGGGGATATCTACGCGGAATTGAAGTGATGGTTTGGGAGACAGAAGAGGGGATCCGGGTTGTTTTTACAGGAAAGCCTGATCACCTGGCCGGCCACGTTCTGAACAATGCAGAGTTATGGTCCATTGTTGTGGCCTGTAATAACTGTGATGCCCTCTCCAATTATTGGAGTGAAAGCGGAGACGGGTTTGAGGTACTTCCAGGGGATGTCCTTGTGGATGCTTACAGAGCGATGGGACAGGCAGAAAACGATGCCCGGATATATGTCAAGATCCAGCAAATCAGGAAAGTTATGACAGACTACGGGCTCCCCAAGGCTTTCCAAAAATTGGCCCTCGACAATCTCCAGGAACTAGAAAAAACCTTCCGCAGTGCAGGGTATACACCTCCAGAAAATGCTGGGCCAATCTACTTGTTCTGAAGATCCCAGATCAAAACCTATCAATACCCTCCAGTTTGATTTCAAGACTGGGGGGTATTTCTATTTTTTCAAGAAAAGGAGAAAAACATGAATGAATTTGACCAAGAACGCCATGGAGATGTTGACCGCTTCCACCTCGAGCTTATCGGACAGATGTGGGGAAAAGTTGCCGGTGATATGTACCGTCAATATAAATCACGAGGCAGGGGGGTTCTGGCCCTGTTTTTGATGGAAGATTTCCCTGCCGGCTTGAAAGATGTGCTGCCAAAAGGTGCTGAACCGACCGGGCGCGGTGCTGTAGGGACCTATATCCCCAGGGATAAGCTGCTTCCCCTTGAGGAAATGATCGGAGAACAAGGACTATTAAGTATCGATCGACAGCTTGGAGAATATGATCCGGAGACAACCATAGTCTTTGCCTTCATTGGAAAAGTAAAAAACGATGAAGGGAAAACCGGTATTGTTGTAACTGGCATTTCAGCCACGCCTCAGCCCCAATATTCACCTCAAGCTATGGCTGAAGAATCCCAAGGATCTGGTTCGGCTTCTCCCTTCTCCAGCAACAAACGTTACAACCCGAAGATCAATCTCAACTAATAAATAGGTGACAGATTAAGAGCCTGTGCAGGAGATTCTCAAAAGAGTCTCTTAAACAAGCTCTTAACACTATGGAGGTAATGATGGAAAAACTTATTTCAATGATCAGTAAGAGGAAGAAATTCCCGGCGGATCTCTTGTTCTCCATTGCGAACGAAGCCATCGCAGCGCTAAACGCAAATGCTGAGGAAAACAAGCGCCATCCGTTTGTACTTGCAAACCTTGAGTGTGCCCTGGAAGACCTGGGGTCTGCAGAAGGTGATTGGAACGAACCATTCCACCCGCTTGACATGGATGAAGAAGACCGCCTTATCTTTGGTGAGTACATAGGAGATTTAGAAAGAGAAGGAGAAAAACGATGACCGCAATAACACGTGAAGAAATGACCATACTTGAACCAATCACTCAGCCAGAGATAATTACACTTCCCCCCGAAGAGATCGACCGTGTATTAGCAGAAGTTGCAGCAAGGCCCAAAGCACCAGCTGACCCCTGTTTGATAGAGGGTGTTTCAGCGGGGTTTAGCGATGAGCCCATCACAGCGTATCAGGATAGCCTTGATGCATCAGGATATCCCTATTGGTAAATCTGGGCTGAATATCGTTTAGAATAAGAATACCCACTCGCTTTTACAGATAAAAGCGAAGGAGGAACTATGTACGACATGGGGGATTATGAATTTTTAGGATACCTGGTGCAGAAAACGGAAGACATTCTGCTGATCTTTGTCCCTGACGATATCCCGGATGTAGAAAACACCGAGGAAGACGATGAAGGTGTTTATATCAAGGCGGATATGTCAAGGATCCAGATTGATAATGAAAAAGATCTGGAGAGGCTGGAACCAGGCATAATGCTAATGGGGCTTGGCCGGCTGACACTTCAAAATGAGTGGCTGCCCGAGATCGATCTGAATACCCTGTTCGTGCTGTGGAGAAAAAGGAAAGACTTGACCATTCCCTCTTTCTTGATAGAGACGATCCTTGAGGATGTCTCGGTGAAAAACCACCTCAGAAATTTACCTCCAGGAATGCACGCTAGTGAAGAACAGGTCCGAAAAGCGCTGAAAAAAGGGATCATTCTACCTGATGGATATACCTATGTCAGCGACCATGAGAGGAAGCACGAAAAAGAAGTAAAAGACAATCTCGAATAACCCGCCCAAAATCAAATAGTAGCAAGTTCTTACACCCCGGATTAAGTACATTCCGGGGTTTTTGCTATGTAAATCAACAGAAGGAGGAATAAATGATACCTGTCACACTGTCCATCAGTGGTTTCTTGTCATACAAGGACCCGGTGGAGATCGATTTCACCAGCTTCGACTTGGCCTGCATTTCTGGTCAAAACGGGTCTGGGAAATCATCCATACTGGACGCGATGACCTGGGCGCTCTTTGGCCGGGCCCGCAAGCATGACGAGTCGATCATCAATCTTGAATCTGAAGTGGCTCAGGTAACCCTGACTTTTGAATATGAAGGCAATCTCTACCGGGTGATGCGGACCAACCCCAGGGGGAAGACCACAGCGCTTGAGTTCCATATCAGCGAAAATGGGGCTGCCGGCAATGCTAGCGCATGGAAGCCGCTCACGGAAAGTTCACTCAGAGAAACTGACCAGAAGATTGTTGACACTCTCCGGTTGGACTACGAGACTTTCATCAACGCTGCTTTCTTCCTACAGGGAGAGGCAGACCAGTTTACCCAACACAATCCCAGTGATCGGAAACGGATCCTTTCCCAGATCCTCAACTTGGAGATTTGGGAGGGTTACCGAAAGAAAGCATTTCAAAGCCGCAGGAATATTGAATCTGAGATCTCGCACATGGACGGCAGGACCACAGAGATCCGGCTGGAGCTGGAACAGGAAGAAAGCCGAAAGGAACAGCTTGCTGACCTCGAAGATACACTTTCTGCGGCCGCAAACTCGCGAAAAGAGCAGGAAAAGAACCTGGAAGAGATCTTAAAGTATCAGGTCCTACTAACAGAAATAGGCAACAAGGCCAACGACCTTGACCTGCAGGTGGACAAGAAAGAAAAAGCTCTGGAAGAACTGCGTGGCCGGCTCATTCCCCGCACCAAGGAACAGGAAGCCTGCTACCAGGCCCTGGACGAGGAAAAGCAGCTGCGGGAGAAGCTTTCTAAGCATGAAAAATCTAAAAAGACCCTGGCTGAGTTAGACAAAGAAGCTCAAATATTCCTGGAAGAAGAAAGGCAGCGCCAGGAGCCCCTGTCTGAGATTACTGGTGAGAAGGCGCGCATTGAACAGGAAATATCAAGCCTTGCGCAAAGGGAAAGCATCATTCAGGATCTCCTTTCCAAACTGCCTGCTCTACAAGAAGACATCATAGAGAAACAAGAGGCCATCACCCGTTTTAAAAAGAACCTCAAGGCCCGGGACGGAAAGCAAAAAGAATTGGAAGGAGCACTTTCTAAGCTGTCTGATGCCCGGGCTGAAAACCCACGCCTTCTGCAGGAAATGAAGGAGCTGGAGAAACGGATCAGGGATCTCGAAAACTCCGAAGGGGCAGACTGTCCTCTCTGCGGACAACCTATGCCTGCAAAAGAACGAGAAGCCCTGATCAAGGACTTGAAAACCCAGGGCAAAGAAATGGGCGATCGCTACCGTGAAAACAAGACCCTCCTGGAAGAATCAGACCAAAAGGTAAAAGATCTCCAAAGATTGATCGCGGATCTCAGTCAGTCTGAAAAGGCCCTGCGAAACCGGACCCAGGAATTTGACCGGCTTTCTCTGGACCAGTCCCAGATGGAATCCAAAAAGGAAAAATGGGACAACAAGGATGGTCCCCGCCTGAAAAAACTCCAGGGCCAACTTGCGGGTAAAGGCTTCGCAACGAAAGCCCATCAAAAACTGGAAAAGATCGACCAGGAGCTGAAAGCTATTGGCTACGACCCGGGGGAGCATGACCGGATCCGTCAAACAGTAGAAGCGGGGGGAGAGCTCCAGGAAAAGCTTCAGGATATCGAAAAATCCCGGGCTGCCCTCGTGCCGTTGGAACGGGATATTGCCGATATCACCGATGCCATTGAAGCAGAGCGGACCCAGCTAGATGAACTGGCTAAAGAGCAGAAGAACTGCAGCCAGGAGCTGGACGCCATGGTCAAGCAAGCTCCAGACCAAGACAAAGCCGAGAAAGATCTCTTAAACCTCAAAGAGCAGGAAAACATCCTGCAGCGCGAGGTAGGTGCGGCCCAGCAGAAAGTTGCTGTCCTTGAAACCCAGAAAACCAGACTATCGGAACTGGATACCAAGCTCAGCACCAATCGTGACAAAGTGCGACTGCACAAACAGCTTGAGGAAGCTTTTGGCAAAAATGGGGTGCCGGCCCTCTTGATCGAACAGGCCTTGCCCATGATCGAACTCAAAGCCAATGAGATCCTCGACCGCCTCAGCGGTGGTGCTATGTCGGTCCGCTTTATTACCCAGCGGGAATACAAGGACAAGAAACGGGCAGATCTCAAAGAGACCCTCGATATCCAGATCCAGGACAGAGCTGGCGTGCGGGATTATGAAATGTTTTCTGGAGGGGAGTCCTTCCGGATCAATTTTGCTATCCGCCTGGCTTTATCCCATGTGCTGGCTCAGCGGGCTGGTGCACGTCTGCAGACACTGGTCATTGACGAAGGATTTGGCAGCCAGGACGAAATTGGCCGGCAGCGACTGACCGAAGCCATCACGCTCGTTCAGGATGACTACAAAAAGATCCTGGTGATCACCCACATTGACGCCCTCAAGGACATCTTCTCATCCCAGCTTGTTGTCGAAAAGACGCCAGCGGGCTCCGTGGTTTCTCTTCAATGAATCCCAAGAAACAGTAGTGAACCTAAAGGAGGTTATTTCAACATGTACGAAGACGAATTCTATGATAATGAAGATTTTGAAGCATTCGTGTGTCTGGATTGTGGGGCAAACACAATGTTCACCGAGGAATACTACATGCTGACTAGCGAGGTGTGGAAGGAGGCTGTTCCGGACCTCGTCGGGATGTTATGTATCAACTGCGTAGAGCTTCGGCTTGGTCGCCAGTTGTGGCCAGAAGACTTCATGGATATCCCCATAAACTACTTTCACTCGTGCTTGAACGCTCGTGTCCTTTCACGTTTCTGCGGGATTCCGGACGCTGAAGCAGACGAGCTGTTTGCAATACTGCAAAAAAATAAAAAAGAAGCGCCCCAGACCGTCGAGCAGCTGCGCATCAAGAATCTGAAAGGTCCAAATAAAACAATCTACACCTGAGCCCCCTGATTATCCCGGGGGCTCTTCTTATTAACAATTACTAAAAAGGAGAATAACCATGAAAGGACTGAACAAAGTACAGCTCATAGGAAATCTCGGCAAGGATCCTGAGATCCGTTTTACCCCGGAAGGTAAGCAGGTTGCCTCGTTTTCGATGGCAGTCAACCGAAGCTTCAAAAACAAAGACGGTGAAAGCATTGAAGATACGCAATGGTTCAACATTGAGGCCTGGACCGGGCTGGCCAAAGTTGTTGAGGATCACCTGAAAAAAGGGGACAGGATCTACATTGAGGGCTGTTTGAAGACCGAATCCTATGAAAAGGATGGTGAAACCAAGTATTTCACCAAGGTCGTTATCAAAGACATGATCATGCTGGGAAGCAGCCGTAATGGAGG
>RCNF010001326.1_pt1 | contig 13024 bp, 15 predicted proteins | sample 2041311 | NCBI WGS metagenome assembly RCNF01 (sample SAMN09708228, study PRJNA481090) | Marine sediment metagenome, whole genome shotgun sequencing project. | biome: marine sediment; feature: ocean; material: sediment; isolation source: Sewage treatment plant 2 marine sediment (STP2) ... | reverse complement strand
TATGACCCGCAACCGAAGGAAGCCGAAGAAACCGCCACCACCTAAAGATCCGCCGCCACCACCTAAAATGCAGATCGCGAAAATGGATCAGCAGGTCCAGAGAATGCCGCAGATGGATATTCCCAACCTGGACGTTCCTCTGGTTGGTGGTTCAGGCATGTTCCTCGGTAATTTCCAGCAGGTTGACCAGACGGCCGAAGGTGACATCATTCCAGTGGTCGTGATCCGTCCGATGTATCCGCGTGAGGCAGCGATGTCCGGAACGGAGGGATGGGTGAAAGTCGAATTCACCATCACGGAGATCTTTTTTAAATTCTACATTAGCAACTCCGGTGAATCCGATGCTACGAAAAAAATGCTCTCCTTTCTCGGCAGTTTCTGGAAGCCACTTAGTGGCATGATAGCAAGCGCCACCAAAGTTTGGAGGCATACGTCTGATGATGTGTTTGGTAAATTTGAATAGAGCATGTCCTTCATCATCAATATGCGTATAGTAGCTGCTAAGCAAGCTATCTGGTCCCGGAATTAATTCTGATACCATAAACTCGAGCCCTTTTTCAGCTACTAATGCAGCTTTTTGACGAAGTTCATCTGCACTATTAACCTGCAGTAACTTTACCTCGAATTCTCTGACAAAAAGGTGAGAATGGATGGGTTTGATAATTGCGGGGTATTTTACCTGGTCAGCAATGTTTTCAATGTCATCTAGCGAATCAATGTTCCAGAAATCAGGATAACCAATACCCGCCTCTTTTGCCATGCGCAATGTTTCTTGTTTATCCAGCATGGCTTTCTGTAAATGCGGCTTTTGTATATCAAGAATATACCTTTCTGCCATGGCGGCATGATTTTCAATGATAAATTCAATGCCACTATCACCGCAGCAAAGTACTACGCTACCTTCTAGCCTATGACTATCCTTACCTAAAAGAACTTCATGGTAATAGTCCATAGATGAACTACCTTCAGGAACTATAAATTTCTCATTGATAAATCGTGAATTAAAGGCCAGGCAAGTTGGCATAGCCACTACCGATACGGCTATACCCTTTTTGCTCAGACTTCGAACAATAGAAAGGCTGTTTTCTGCTCCACATAAAACGATAACGGGTGGTTGTTTATTTATCATAATAAGCGTTCCGTTCGGCTACCGTATTATTGGGTGGTGACTGAGGATGTAGTCCAGAACAAGCCCACCTACGGGCGTTATCATATTTTGTTCAGAAACTAGAGAATGATGATGCAAACCTGGTGTTGTGTTAATTTCATTGATCACACCACCCGTTTCACTGAGGGGCTTGGTGATGTCGGTCGTGATGATATCCAGACCTGCTAGTTCAATTCGATACTGTGAGCAAATTTTCTGGCCCTGTGAAATGATATCTTCATGGACCTGATCTTTGATGACATGATTTTCGTAGCGATTATTGTGATTAACCACTGTTTTGATGGTGATGGCTTCACCGTCTGAAGGAATAGAGTCTAAGGTAAGGCCTTGTTCTTTTAGCGTACGTTTGCAATCGCTATCAATAGATATAGTGCTAAGTGCAATGATTTCGTCAGCACTTAATCGTTGCTGATTCTCCATACCAATCAATTGTTTAATGGAATGTATGCCGTCACCCGTTACTTGTGGCGGATCTCTTCGTACAGCGTCAATTAATTCGCCGTTTAAAAACAATAAACGGTAAGAGTCTCCCGCAATATGCTGTTCTATTAATAACTCGTCACCAAATCGTGAAGCATATGACGCGGCCTTTTTTAAGGTTTCTGCGTTTTTTATATTAACGGTGACGCCTTGTCCCGCCCATGATGCCATAGGCTTTATCACAACATCGCCAGCAACTTCTTGCTGGAATTTAAAGGCTTTATCAATAGAATCGAGCGTAAAAACAAGGGATTTTGGCACCTCATGACCATCTTCGGCCAATAAACGGTATATCAGCGCCTTATTACCAGCCAGTTCCAGAGTTACAGCAGAATCAAGCATAACGCGCTCACCTTGTAAAAAGGTGCAGCTTCCATTCTTCTTAACCATCGACCAGTTATGCCCCAAATTCTGTATTTCAGCACCGATATGTTCAGCTGAATTTTGCCAGAATTGATGGTAGAAACGGTTTCTCAAAGAATCAAGCGCTCTGTGCTTGGCTCTAGCGGCGGGCGATAGTTTATTAGCGAGCATAAACATCCCTCGTTGAGCCAAACCTGTAATATTGTGTCTAGGCATAATTTTTTATTATTTAAGTGAACAGTTGCCCAGCTTGAGTGCTTTATCAACCCAATCATTGGAAAAGACACCTTGTTTTACCTGAGAAACATATTCTTCAAGTTTGGCTTGCTGAAGGTGTAAGCGATCCAGGATTTCAACGGCAAAATCTTTACGAACTACAACAATACCATTTTCATCGCCACGGATAATATCACCTGGGTTAACAACAATTCCGCCACAAGAAATCGGATAGTTAAGTTCCCCTGGACCACGGTGTAAAGGGCCAATAGGAGTAACACCAGTGGCGTAGACGGGAAGGCCAGTCTCCCTGATACCTTCAATATCTCGTACTAGCCCATCAATCACAAATGCCTGAATACCTAGATGCTTGGCTTTGTTCGAAATTAGATCACCCAAAACAGCATGGCTACGATTACCAGACGTATCAACGACTATAATGTCTCCCGGCTTAGCGACATCAAGGGCTTTATGCACCATCAGGTTATCGCCAGGAAAGACTTTTACAGTGCAAGCTGATCCACATATTTCCTTTTTATTAGAAATATTATGAATATCTGCTGACATCGTATATAGGCGGTTAATTAAATCGGAAATATCAGGTGTAGGAAATTCACCAAATGCTGCTACTACTTCTTTAGCAGCACGCTCAATATCATAGTGCACTCTGAAACCAGGGCCACAATGCATTTCAGTAGTACTAGGTTTGCCTGCCATATTTATATCCAGATTTGATTTATATATTATTAGGTAAAAGAATACTTTTCTTGAGTTTTAACTATAGGAGCAAAAATATTCAAACCTTTTAAATTTGTTAGCCTTCGAATCATAGGAACATAGTTAATGTGTTCAGATTCCGGAATACCTAATCTGGAAATTATCTCTGAAACAGTTTTCTTACCGTCAAACTTTTTGAATACTTCAAACTCCATTTCTGAAAGAGTAAATTCTTGTTCACCCGTTACATAGGCCTGGATTACTTCCTTCCAGTACAAACGCGTATAGTGTCGACTGATTTTTTCTAGTCTTGGTGAAACTTCAACAAGGCAATCGAGTAGTTTCTGATCATTAAGCTGAGTTAAAATTTGCTGAGAAGTGATTTGTTGCTGTAGCGTCGATGGATCTTCAGCCAAAGGATCAAGGCGCATTGCATTCAGCTTAAGGTATAAAATCTGGGCGTTAGCAGGGTTCTCTCTTTCATGATGTATCGAGTTTCCTCGAAATAATACGACATCACCCGGTTGTGCATAAACCCGGACAGGCTCAATATCATTCAGAATATTTTCAGGTAAATCTCTCTCATCATGGCTATTACGCCAGAGTGCCGTTGTATTTAAAGGGTTAATTGCTAAATGGTCATTTGGCCACAATACAATATGAGAATCCTCAGGTATAAAAAGCGGAATCCCCACCGTTATCTGTGCGGCAACGCGATCCTTGTGAGCAGGTACTTGGGGGGAGGCATCAGGTTCATAGACCTTTATATGTCTTTCGCAAAGTGTGGCTTTTTCCTCTGATAAGCTGGCAGTTTTGGCAAGGGTTTTTAAGCCGTTATCATAAAAATCCCATTCATTAAATTCATACAAGTATTGGCGTTTTTTTCCTTTAAAATGTTGATTACTTATGTCTTTATTGTCTGATTTTTGTTTTTCGGCCTGTTCGATAGCGACTGCCAGAAAATCAGCATCAATTCCATTTTTTATTAGTATAAAACCGTTTTTTGAAAACTCATCTTGATAATCTTCAGGGTTAAAAGTAAATATATTCTTTTTTTCTGTATTGGATTTTTTACTTTCCATTGTTAATACATTAGGAGTGAACAGATCAGATGCAATATCATCATCCGATTTTATGTCTATATTAGGGGCTAGTTCAGTCATTTTTAATATCCATATTAAATAATAATTTTTATTATCAATTAGCTAAAGAGCAACAACTAAGGTAGATATTAAGGAGATTTAATGACTAGACTAGTGTTCATAGATAAGTTGCTTCACTTTAAAGATAACTGGTATTAGAAACTTTTTAACTAATGATGCGATCACTTATACCTTTCTGACAAGGCAATAAAATGAAACCAAACCCTGATATCAGGAATGGAAAGGTGAAAATTTAAGTGGATCTAACCGTTTATTAAAATATGCAGGGATTAGTTGGATTGGGGATTTTTTCAAATAGATAAAGACAATTTACAAAAACCATACTGATTTAAGTTTAATGATATTCCATAGAAAACCCCCTATAAGTAGGGGGGTGGCTTAGGGACCTCTGATTAAGTCCCATGAAATTCTGCGAGCCTACAAGCGGTAAGCTTCTAGGCATGTCTCGCTGAGAATGGTTACTCCCTTCGCAAGAGGCATAACAACGAAGATGACCGCTTGTAGGCTCGCCCTGTGGGGCTTAGCCAAAAACCCAGCCTCAGCATTATGCTCATTTGAAAGGCAATAAGCATTCCTGCATGAGCAAGCCTTGATCCTGGATTTTTGGCGTTGCCAGAAATTATGGGACTTAATCAGAGGTCCCTTTAGTGAGCTTATCGTTTTGTTGTCTAAAACGAATAACTCAGCCGAGCTATGCGAAACAACAGCTTTAGCTGACCCGTCAGGGAGAGGCTTTAGCCGAATAATTATTTGACTTGTCATTTTTGGCTCTTGGTGAGCTTTAAAAAAGCAAATATTACGTTCGCTTTTTGTATTCTTTTGCTTTATGATAGAACACATAACAAACATAAACCGTAAGGAATTAAAAATGAGTCACTTAATAAACAAAGCTATTTCTGTATTGAAAACCAAGCCTTCAAATGCATTCTTATTGTTTTTAACAGGCTTCCTCTTTGCGCAAGTGATGATCGTTAATGTACTTTATTCGCGACACCCACAAGGTGGCTGGGTTACAGAATTCGGAAACTTACCAACAGTTTTTATTCTTTTCAGTTTGTTGTTTACACTAGCTTTATGCCTGATCGCTTTATGGCGCTCGGTTACAAGCATTAACGCAGTACCCGCATAAGTTATTAATCAGAGGTTCCTTAATCTGAGCCACGCACTATAATTGGGTTTCATTCTTACATTGAAAAACTTCATTCAAAACCATGATCCCTTCGACATTATTAGGTACAGCCGACATTCCCAATAACGGTGGTGTACTGAGACTAACTCAGCGCGGCAATGATTTTTCTATTCATCTAAAAGGTGTACGTGGCGAGTTAATGAATAGTCGCGTGCATTCTTCCGAACTTGCCCTTGCTGAATTAGGTTGCGCGCATATTCAAGGGGTCGATAATACTAAGGTGTTAGTCGGAGGCTTGGGGATGGGCTTTACTCTGGCCGCAGCACTCAAAGCAACTTCTAAAAGTTCTCAGGTCGTTGTTGCCGAACTAGTACCCGAAGTGGTTGAATGGAATAAAGGCCCGTTAGGTAAATGTGCAGGCAGACCGCTTGATGATGATCGGGCTCTGGTACATATAGGCGATGTGGCAGAGTTATTCACAGCTAAGCAAAACAAAGCAAAGCAAGCCACTTATGACGGTATTTTATTAGATGTTGATAACGGCCCTGAGGGCTTTACTAAGGCTGGGAATAACAATCTATATTCAATAGAAAGTTTACAGGCTATGCGACAAACACTTCACCCTGGTGGCGTCTTAGCTATATGGTCAGCCTGGCATGATCCCAAATTCACCACACAACTAAAAAAAGCTCGCTTTGATGTTGAGCTTAAAACTGTTAGAGCACATAAAGGTAAAGGTAGTCGTCATACTATTTATCTAGCCAAGAACAGCTAGAAAGTCACCCCCCTACTTACCCTGAGCTTGCCATTTAGTATTTTGAAATGGACAACTCATGTATGCCAGAGCTTAGTACTAGCTCGCCATCAGGCGATACTAGAACTTAGCGTGTATAAGGGCATATCTTCAAAAACACTATCTAATTTAAATTGAGAATTTCACGCGCTTGCTGCCAACTGGCTACCGGACGATTATATTTCTCACAGAGATTAACCGCACGCTTTACCAATGCAGCATTTGATGGTGCCAGGGTGTCTTTATCAAGGCGAATATTATCTTCTAGTCCGGTACGGGTATGGCCGCCTGCGGCGATTGACCATTCGTTTACGGCCAGTTGGTGCGAGCCAACCCCTGCTCCACACCATTCTGCATTCACTGCCAGACGTTTTAGTGTTTCAATATAAAAATCAAAAATTGGTTTATCCGCAGGCATGGCATTTTTAACCCCCATCACAAATTGCACATACAGTGGTTTCTTCAGGCGACCATCATCAGACATCTTTGCTGCTTGGACAATATGACTTAAATCGAATGCTTCTATTTCTGGCTTGACCTCATATTTCAACATTTCTTCTGCCAGCCAGTCGACAAGCTCAGGTGGATTTTCGTAAACGCGCGTTGGGAAATTGTTGGAGCCAACAGACAAGGATGCCATGTCCGGCCGCAGCGATAACATTCCACCGCGTTCCCTGCCAGCACCGGAACGACCACCGGTAGAAAGTTGAATAATCATTCCGGGGCAATGCTTTTTGATGCCTTGTTGTAGTAGCGAGAACCTTTCGGGATCAGATGTTGGCGTTTGATCTAGATTGCGAACATGACAGTGGGCGATTGTCGCACCAGTTTCGAATGATTCGTGAACTGATTCTATTTGTTCTTCAATTGTTGTTGGTACCGCCGGATTATTTTCTTTTCTGGCTACAGAACCAGTAATCGCAACACAGATAATGCAGGGTTTATTCATAGTCAATGAGTATAGCAGTCGTAAATAATATAATCCGAACCACCCCCCAAAACCTACACTATACTTAGCTCTATCAACACACTGCATCACTTTTTAAACCATTCACATTATAAATGTGAATAACGAAGTAATGTAATAAACCAGTCGAGACTAACAGGTGAATAATGGGAATCCTTTCAAGCATATTGTTTACAGCACTTGTTCCTACATTTTTGATCTTAGTAATGCCTTCACTGGTTAATGGGCAGGGTATTAACCTGAGCAATTCATTTAAACTCTTTTTCCCTTTGTACTTTGCATCCTTTGTCTGCCTAATCGTAGTTGGCTTACCTATTTATTACACGTTAAAAAAGTACGATCTTTTATCGATATTCAATCTCGCACTTTCTGGCGCTTTAGCTGGGGTTATCTATTTTCTATTTTTAACCTGGTTGCTGATGACAGTTCTTGCAAAGGGATATTTTGTGTTAGAACCAATGTCGATGTTATGGGGTTGTGTCTTAGGGTTTATCACAGCGGCTGCTTTCGGTTATTTTTCTGGACTTTCAAAACGTAGACATAGATTTAGATGAGTATTCTAGAAATACAGGTACAAGCCACCTTGCTAAATAAAGTAAATACAAAAACAGATAAAGCTAATCTCTCTTAGTAATTAATTTGAAAAGAGTGAAGGTGAGCTTCCCCCGACTTACCATGAGCTTGCCATGAGCTTGCCATTTTGTTTTATAAAAATGGGCAACTCATGTATGCGAAAGCTTAAAACTAGCTCGCCGATAGGCGATACTAGATTTTAGCGTGTATTTATGAGGTTTTTATAAAACCTCACTCATCAAGTTATCGTCACTACGCTCCAATATTGTCTCGGCTGCGCCTCGGCTAGGGCAATTTTTTTGCGATTGTTAATCAACCCGCTATCATTGACAACACGACAATGGGCTTTTTAGTACGCTTAGAAAGGCTATCTAAGCAATCAGTTTCTAGCTTTATCTTTTATTTATTTGCCCAAAAGTCGTAATACGTCAATTTTTCAGCGTCATCTAATCACGCTAGTCAGTGTAAAATAAGATATGGAATATATAATTGCCGTTTGTATTGCCGCCATAATCATTGCCTCTATTATCTGGTATAAGGCTAAAGTGTTTATCGCAGAGCACGTAAAACAATATAACAAGTTCATACATCATATTGATTTTAGATTACTAAAAGAACTGGGAGCGCACGATCAACCGCATATTTCTGCAAAGGCGTTGAAACATCACAGAAATGTCAAAATATCAGCCATTGTAATCATTCTTGCGCTGCTAGTATTAATATCGCAGCGTGTATATTAAATACCCCCCTACTTACCATGAGCTTGCCATTTTGCTGTATAAAAATGGACAACTCAGCCGAGGCTAAGCCGACAAATTCATCTGGAATGAATTTGAACAGTTGAGTGAAGCGAAACTGCCTCGAAGAGGTAAAGTACATGGACGTACTTTATAGACAACGTTGGAACACAGTGACGACGACCCGAAGGGTGAGGCGCTAGCCGAATATTTATGCCAGAGCCTAAAGCTAGATCGCCTATAGGCGATACTAGATTTTAGCGTGTATTTAAACGGTTTTTAAGTGTGGAAGATGGTTGGCTTAGAAATAACAAATGTTACTATGGCGGAAAAGCACCTACAGTCATCTTCATCGGTTTTATTTGATATAGTTTACCGTCACCGAAGTCGATCTGATCAAGTGATAAATCTATCTCTCGGCCATATTCGAAACTGCCCTTCACTGGCGCATTCCAGCAATTGAGCAGCCCACTGATACTTTTCTTTTGCTGGTAATCAGGCGTTGCAGGAATTGGTGGCTGAGCGCCCTGCGGCAATACATACTTTTCGATATCTGGTCCGGTATAGTGCGTAATCGAATTAGCCTTATCCATACCTATCAAAATTCGAACACTCGTTGTTTTAGTTTCTGGTAAATCAAAATTAGCGATCAGCACATTAGACTCACCCACGAGATAGACACTCATATAGTCACGCCCGATATAGGCACCTGACTTTGCGGGATCAATTCTAAATGGAAAGGGCTGTTGCTGCACTTGATCATCGCTGCTTAGGATTTTCTCCTTTAGAGTGGTACTTGCGTTCTCACATCCTGATAGCAGAAGCCCTGCGGCGAACAACAACATCAACAACATTTTCATATATAACAGCCTCCACCTTTTGCATGGTTTTTAACAAAACCTGACTCTTAGAACCAGCTAGAGCTAGTAATCTACAACTATATTGGCAATCATCCCACTAATATATTCCCCGTTATCGCTATACTGAAAGTCTTTTGTGGCATATTTGGTGTTTAATAAAAAATAGATTTTTATTTCGTAAGATCTTTAATTACTAATTGCACCGTAAGCTCTATAATCCGCCGACTTTTAATAATCATTATCCTTAAACGACCTGAAGCAAAAAATCACGTGCGAACAATTTTAGCCCCAATGGAAGGTGTAGTAGATAACGAAATACGCGATGTATTAACGCGTATTGGTGGCTATGACCGTTGCGTAACTGAGTTTGTACGGATAACCAGGCAAACCCTAAAAGAGACCTGTTTTTTACGTAGTGCACCAGAATTAGAGCAAGGTGGCACGACCCCTTCTGGTACTCCTGTTTATTTACAATTACTAGGCAGCGACCCAGATTCGCTGGCCCGCAATGCTCTTATCGCGCAAACCCTTGAGCCATTGGGTATCGATCTCAACTTTGGTTGTCCATCCAAAACGGTGAATAAAAGCGAAGGCGGTTCGGCATTATTGCGTGAGCCTGATCGTATCTATCATATCGTTGCCGCGGTGCGTGATGCGGTTGACCCTAAAATACCAGTGACAGCAAAGATACGTTTGGGTTTTAGTGATCATAATTCACTGCACACCATCGCTGAGAATATTATTAAAGCAGGCGCGGATGAGATGTGTATACACGCGCGCACTCGCGAAGATCGTTATGTGCCACCTGCCTATTGGTCTGCGGTAAAAGAAATCTCTGCAATGAGTCCGATTCCTGTAATTATCAACGGTGAGATCTGGTCTATTGAAGATGCCAAAAAAGCACGCCTAGATAGCGGTTGTGAAGACATTATGCTGGGACGTAGCGCATTAACACGCCCTGATTTAGCACTGAGTATTAAATCGGATATTAATGGTGAGCCACATCAATTAATGAGTTGGCCTGAAGTGCTTGAACTGATGCTTGGTTATCTGAAAGCATCTACTAATAATCATCATCCTAAATTTATCGCGAACCGCACCAAACAGTGGTTAGTGTTTTTATTGAGACAATATCCAGGTGCGGCAGAATTATTTCACTTAGTAAAACGTTTACATACCGAAGACGATGTTTATGCAGTAATCGCTGCATATCAAAAACAACTTGAGCTGCCACATGAAGAACTGACAACGAATGCAGCAGTAAAAGAAGCCGCTTTGGTTTAATAGCTTCTAGCGAGTACAATCAAAACATGCCGATTCTGCTAAAAACACCCCTTTTATTCATATTCATTCTGTTTACCCTAGTTCTTAGTGCCTGTTCACAAACGCCTCCAAGTTCAGTAAGGCATTCTTCCACCTCTTATCAAGAAACAGGCAAAGCCTCGTATTACGCTAATAAATATCAAGGTCGACAAACCGCTAGTGGCGAACGTTTTAATCAGAATGCGAAAACCGCTGCACATAAAAAACTACCTTTTGGTACGACAGTTAAAGTCACCAATGTTAACAATGGCAAAAGCGTGGTGGTCAGAATCAACGATCGCGGACCGTTTGTTAAAGGCCGTATTATCGATCTATCAAAATCTGCATTTAGTACGATTGCGAATACACAATTAGGTGTTATTGATGTGATTGTAGAAGTCATTCAATAACTAGATATAACTCTAAAAGCCACCCCTACCTTTAGGCTCTTATTACATAGATCAAATAAAACTAATTCTCTAGTTTATTAATTACGAAAAAGCGACTATAAACCTTACGTAACAACCCCCCCTTTAAAAAGCTTTACGAGGTACCCCTATGACAGTCCATGTCGCAACCCATCCTTTAATTCAACACAAGCTTGGCCTTCTACGAGACGTAGATATTAGCACCAAATCATTTCGCGAACTTTCTAGCGAAATCAGTATGTTACTTACCTACGAAGCCACAGCTGAATTGGAACTAGAACCAACTACGATCGAATGTTGGGATGGCGAAGTTGAGATTCAACAAATCAAAGGTAAGAAAATCACCATCGTGCCAATTCTACGAGCAGGCTTAGGCATGTTAGATGGCGTGATCGAATTATTACCGAATGCGCGTATCAGTGTGGTTGGTTTATATCGCGATGAAGAAACGCTTCAGCCAGTCCCTTATTTCGAAAAAATGGCACCAAAAATTGAAGAACGTATTTCACTAATCGTTGACCCAATGCTGGCAACGGGTGGCTCATTTAATGCCGCGGTAGATATGGTTAAAAAATCCGGTTGCAAACATATTATGGGTCTATTCTTAGTAGCGGCTCCTGAAGGTATCGAAGCGGTTCAAGAACAACACCCTGATGTCGATATTTTTGTCGCTTCGGTTGACGATCACTTAAACGAGAATGGCTACATCATTCCTGGTCTTGGTGATGCAGGCGATAAATTGTTCGGTACCAAGTAACAAGATAGTCAAAACGAATGCAGGAAACAGCCAGAAAGGAAACTGGCTGATTACATCTTAAGGAGAAAGAGATATGCAACAAAGCACGGCTTTAGAAAAACAATCGATGCTACAAACCGCAATCCTCGGCGCACAAATGCTATTTGTAGCTTTTGGTGCGCTAGTTTTAGTACCAATTCTAACGGGACTAGACCCTAATGTAGCGCTGTTTACTGCGGGTATCGGTACTTTAGTCTTCCAACTAGTAACAAAGCGTCAAGTGCCAATCTTTCTGGCATCGTCATTTGCCTTTATCGCACCGATTATTTACGGCGTACAAACATGGGGTATCCCCGCAACTCTCTCTGGTTTATTTGCAGCGGGTGTTCTGTATATGATTTTAAGTGCGCTGATTATGTGGCAAGGTAGAGGAATTATTGACCGATTCCTTCCACCTATTGTTGTCGGGCCTGTAATCATTGTTATTGGTTTGAGTCTCGCACCTGTAGGCATCAATCTGGCGTTAGGTAAAACCGGTGATGGGGCAGTAGAATTAGTCACGCATAACACTGCACTTATCATTTCGATGGTGACTTTGCTTGCGACTATTTTGACATCAGTATTTGCCAAAGGCATCTTTAAGCTGATTCCAATATTAGTTGGTATTGTTGTTGGCTACAGCCTCTCTTTGGCCTATGGATTAATTAATTTTGATGGTGTAGCAAAAGCAACGTGGTTTGCACTTCCGAATTTTACTGCTCCTGAATTCAACCTTGAAGCTATTCTGTTTATCTTACCGATTGCGATTGCTCCTGCAATAGAACATATCGGCGATATCTCAGCCATCAGTGGCGTAACAGGCAAGGATTTCATGAAGAAGCCTGGATTACATCGCACATTGTTAGGAGATGGTTTAGCGACTTCAATAGCAGCATTGTTTGGTGGCCCACCGAATACGACTTACTCAGAAGTAACCGGCGCAGTTGCACTGACACGATCGTTTAATCCAACGATCATGACATGGGCAGCCGTATTCGCGATCTTCTTATCATTCTCAGGAAAAACAGGTGCAGTATTAGCAACCATTCCAACACCAGTAATGGGCGGCATTATGACTTTAATGTTTGGCGCAATTGCAGCTGTAGGTATGAATACCTTAGTACGCGCACGTGAAGATTTATCACAATCACGCAATATGATAATCATCGCATTAGTATTGGTATTTGGACTTGGTGGAATGCAGTTTGGCTTAGGTGAATTCACCTTAAAAGGTATCGGCCTTTCAGCGGTATTAGCGATTATTTTGAATATCCTTTTACCTAGAGAAAAGGATGCTCAAGCTAAGCATTAAGTAATTTTTTTTCAAATTAAAAAGGCCAGAATATTCTGGCC
>RCNF010005167.1_pt1 | contig 13026 bp, 13 predicted proteins | sample 2041311 | NCBI WGS metagenome assembly RCNF01 (sample SAMN09708228, study PRJNA481090) | Marine sediment metagenome, whole genome shotgun sequencing project. | biome: marine sediment; feature: ocean; material: sediment; isolation source: Sewage treatment plant 2 marine sediment (STP2) ... | reverse complement strand
TTGATCTCGGCACCAAATGAGTCGAGTGCTCGTCCATAATAGATCGCCGCTCGACCGTGAATATCCAGCTTGCCGTAGGCATACGGCAGTGCCAGCAACGCCTCTTGCGTTGCACTGTCCGTCACTTCCCGGTCGGCAAGAATGCTCCAAGGCACAATGGCACGCTCGAAGTCCTCGACTGACATACTGGCCCAACCGGCACTGAGTAGTGCCTGATTCGAAAACGGACCGTCCAGACGTACCCGGTTAAGTGGTGGCAACGATCGTTCGAACTCACCGTCTTCAAGCAGAATTGTGCCAAGCACGAGGTTTGACTTGTCCCGAATGGCCAACTCGCTCGGATCATCGGTGACTATTTGCCCAGCCCGGTCGAGCTGTTCGAGGGCGGCGGTTTTCTGACCATTTTGCAGGTAAGCGATACCCAAATTGTAGGCAGCAAAGCCGCCGTATTCGTCGGAGCCCTGCAGCTTCTTCAGAACTTCGACGGATTCGAGTTGCTTGCCCTCGGCAAGATAAACGTTGGCGCGCAGAAACTCGATATCATCACGAATCGCGCGCGGCACTTCACCGTCAATTCGATCAAGCGCGAGAAGCGCATCTTCCATCTGTTGTTTCTGAAAATGAATTCGCGCGAGTCGATAGGCGGCGTCGTTACGTATGACTTCATCCACAGCACCTTCGAGAACAGCCTTAATGGCACGCCCGGCACGATGGTGCATGCGGTAACGCAGTTCGAAGTCGCCAAGCGAAAACTCGGCTTCGTCGATGTGTACATACAGTGAGTCCAGCTCGGGTTCATCAATCTGGTCGTGCTGCCAAACCTCAGTGTCTAGTCGTTCTAGTGCCTCGAAATACTGTCCCTGGTGTGCATAGTAGAGCGCCTCGCCGAAATAGAGGTCTTTCGGTTCGTCGGCGCGAACTGGCGCCGCCGCGAACAGAACAAGCAGCAGACTCGTCGCCAGGTTTGATGTCCGGAGCACGATTTACCAGTCTCCGACCTTGATTCCGTCGCTCCCGAAACCGGGTCCCGCGAGCGTAATGCCCAGCGCTTTGGGCTTGATGCCCTTGGTAAAGACAAAGCTGCCAGATTCATTAAAATCCTTACCGCTCTTGAGCTTACCGATCATGGTTACCTGGAGCTGGTGGTCGCCTGTTATCAGATTGCCGGTATATATCTTTTGCACTCCGCCGTTTTGCAGCGCATCCAGCTCCTTGAAGCTGTAAATGTGATGCGTGGCGAGCTCACCGTTAATTTCGACCTGAACGGCGTCCAGTCGGAATTCATCATGCGGAGCGATCGACACGAACAACGCTACTTGAGTGTGAGAGGGATACAGTAAACGTTCTTCCAGCGTATTCAGCTCAGAAGCGATGCTAAGCACATCCGACTTAATTTCCTGCACCTGGCCGTCCAGACTGCGTATGTTGTCGCCAGACAAATCCTGTGCGGCACCCAGCATTGGTATTCCTGCAAGGAGCAGCAATAGTGCATTACGCGATAGCTTCGACATCGTCCAATTCCTTTTGGTCTTACATAATCCTATAGTTCAAAACCACCGCATACGACAGGCGCAGCACATCCCGCGGTTCATGCCAGTTTCAAGGATGTGTGGGGGCACGTCTGTGAACTGCGCCTCAAATCGGTCCTGTATCAGAATGTGATCTGTTTCACTGCCTCAAGGCTCAATCCGAACCATAGTTTCCCTATGTCGAATTTCTTCACCTTGCCTGGCGAATACGCAATCAACCAGTTGGCGCTGCACGCGCCAGGATTAGCATCGCTGCTGGGCGTAACTGAAGCGGGAGCTTCTATTACCTTCACAATCGTGCTGTCACTACTAATTTGGGTACTCGCCTGCGTTAGTTTCTGGGGTTCCGTCCGGCTCGTACAAAATCTTTACCGCATCACTGGCGCGCTGGTCCGCACGATGTGGTATCGAGTCACTCAGGCCGTTGGCAGTTTAAAGACCCGGTTGGTTTGTAATTTCAGACAATTGTTTCCGTTGCGGCATTCCGACGGCCAGAAAACGACGCCTGAAGTGGAGTTCGACGACTTCGATTTTACGGTGCTGCAAGCAGCCGCCAACCGCGGTCCTGGGTTTACGACTTCGGCCCCGGACCTCGCGAGTCAGTTCGGACTACGTCCATCACAGGTTCACAAGAGTCTCCACAAATTACATGGCAGCAGAATGATCGCTACCGTAATCGGCTCCACTGACGGCTTCGACAACTACCGCCTGACCGACTACGGTGCGGCTTACATCGAGATGTGGGAACGGCAACAAGCGAGTTGATCACCTGCCGGTGAGGTTGCAGTGCTATGCTGTGAATAAGCGGGGAATGTGGGGCGCTCCTTGAATTCTGACCTGTTGCAGGGCTTCTATCTCGGCGATCTGCTCATTGAGCCGCTCAAGGGGCAGATCACTGATCGTGCCGGATCCCGGCACTTACCGCCAAAGGCGGTCGAGGTACTTCTATGCCTTGCCCGGGAGCCAGGTGACCTGGTTACTCGAGAAGACCTGCTCAATGCCGTTTGGGGCTCGGGTCGCGGCAGTCAGGAGGCACTCAGTCATGCCATCAGTGAAATTCGTCATGCGCTGGACGATCATCCTGACAATCCGCACTACATTCAGACATTGCCCAGGCGCGGCTACCGCCTCGCTGTGCACCCCGTACCCACTGATGAGAATACGGCGAGCATCGTGCTGGGTGCCGGGAATGGTGCTCAACTTTCCAGCATCAGTCTGTTAGAAAACCTGAAAAGGCGCGGTGTGCTTGAAACCGCTCTCGCCTATCTCATTGTCGGCTGGTTACTAATACAGATCGCTGACATCGTTTTTTCTCAGTTACACCTTCCCGACTGGGTCACTGTCTTTGTTATTGCCGGGTTCCCGATCGCCATTATCCTGTCATGGTTTCTTGAATACCGCGACGGCCGTGCGGTGGTGGATGAAGTCTCACCAATCGCGTCCAGGCGGCGGCGTTTTGGCCGAACCTACATCTCGGTCATCGGTGCTCTCGCCGCAGCCTCTGTACTCGTCTATATCTACGACCTTTCTTATGGGCTCCCCGAGGCAGAAATTGATGTGCCCGATGTGCTCCCCGTTGGGGCAAATTCCATCGCCGTTCTGCCCTTCTTCAATGTTGATGGCAGCGACGAAACGCAGACATTTGCAAACGGTCTCGTCGACGATGTGATCACACGCCTTTCACGTGTACCTGGATTGCTGGTTTCGTCGCGAGGCGATTCATTTACGTTAGCACCTAATTCCTCGTCGAAGACCGTGCGCAATCGATTGCGCGTCGCGATGTACCTCGAAGGCAGCGTGCAAATTGCAGGCGACAAGATTCGTGTAATCGTTCAGCTAATCAACTCAGAAAGTGGATATCACCTTCAATCGAGAACATTCGATCGTCCTCGCGAGGACTTCTTCGACATCAGAGACGAAATCACGAGCCTCACTGTGTCGTCGCTGCGCGTATCCTTACCCGAGGATACGCAGAAACTTTCCGCCGCCTCCATTCAAAAACCGGACATTGATGCTTACGTTCTTTATCGGCGAGGCGTTGACGAATCCAGAAAGCCGCAGACGATTACAACTGTATCGAGCGCGCTCGAGTTATTCGATGCGGCACTGCTGGAGGACCCGGAGTATGCCGCGGCATACGCCGGTAAATGTGGCACTTACGCGGCCGGGTATCAGAAGTACAACGATCCCATATATGTGAAAAACGCTGAGTTAGCCTGCGCTCAGGCGCTTGAGCTAAACCCTAATCTGGATATCGTACACAAGGCACTCGGCGACTTATATCGACTCACCGGCCAGTCTCAGGAATCCGAGGCAAGCTACCTCGAAGCAATGCGAATAAACCCCACGAACGTCCAGTCGTTGATGGGGCTAAGCGATGTCTATCGACAACAGGGCCGACCGGATGAAGCGGAAGAGATACTGCGGATCGCCATAAGTATACAGCCCGGCAACTGGGCAGCGTATAACCATTTTGGCTACTTCTTGTACCGTCAGGGTCGATACGTTGAGGCCGCGGAACAGTTCGCAAATGTCGTCGCACTCGATAACCGCAACATGCGCGGTTTTTCGAATCTTGCGGTTTCGAACATGATGGCTGGTGATTTCGTGGCGGCCGCGCCCGCGTATCAAAATGCGATCGATATCGAGCCACAGCCCGACAACTATAGCAACCTCGGCTTGATGTACTACTACCTGGGACAATTTGGCGATGCTGCGACCGCTCTGCGAGAAGCGATCGACCTTGCGCCGGGTGATCACCTTACCTGGTCAAATCTTGGCGATGTCCTTTGGGTTGCAGGGTTTAAAGATGACGCGAGGGATGCTTTCGTCAGTGCACGAGACCTTGCAGACGCTGCGCTCGAAGTAAACCCAAATGATCCTTTCGTAATAATGGACATCGCGTGGATCCACGCGATGCTTGGTGATCGGGTCAAGGCGATGTCCAGTATTGATCAAGCTGCATCAATGCTTCCCGACGATCCCTACGCAGATTTCATCAAGGCTTTGATAAACCACCGTTTCGGGGACGATGATGCCGCTCTTTCTTCGCTGGAGCAGGCCGCCAAGAAGGGGTACTCGTCCGTCATTATCGCTGCGGAGCCACATTTGATTTCACTACGTAACGATTCTCGATTCAGAGCAATCGTCGAGTAGGTACTACCCCCGCTGTACAAATGCCCCATAGCAACTATGCTTAAGTAGGGATGATGTTCTCGGGGAGTAGATAATAATGAAGAATTTACTGATCGCGCTCTTTCTTGCCATATTGGTTTCAAGTTGCAGCTCAGACGGAAAATTTCGCAAGGGCATTTTTGCGTCAACGGCCTGTGGCGGACAGCAATCACCCGGTTTCACAATGACCGCAATTCACTACGGCGATTCACGATTGATCGTTATTCCGATTTCCGCAATCGAGCCAAGCAGCGAATTTCGGTTCTTGCTGGTGCCGAAAAAACGCCGCGACTCTGATATCCACAATTTCGAGAAAATGGACGTCGCTATCAGTAGCAACGACGACGATGGTGATGCCACACCGAACTGGTTGCAGATTCATGGAAACTATACTGACGACGGGCCCATGCTAACGCTTTGTGTACCAGCTACTCTGAGTAAGAGTCAGTACAAGTATGATGTCGTCGTTGAAAATGTTGGCACACTGGATCCGCGCGCAGACGTAATCATTGACTAAAAAAAGGCCGGGCAAATGCCCGGCCTCAAAAATGCCTAATCCTGAATCGGGGGAGATGGGGATCAGGCAGCCTTCAGAGCATCCGCGGCTGACAGGTAGTCATAACCGAGGTCACGGGCGACAGCCTCGTGATTTACGTGCCCTGAATGAACGTTCAGGCCATTCGCCAGGTGCGGGTCGCGCTCGAGCGCTACCTTCCAGCCGAAATTAGCCAGTGATTTTACGAACGGCAGTGTTGCGTTCGTCAAAGCGTAAGTACTGGTGCGCGGCACAGCGCCTGGCATGTTCGTTACGCAGTAGTGCACAACGTCGTCGACAACGTAAGTCGGTTCGGCATGCGAGGTCGGCTTGCTGGTTTCGAAGCAACCGCCCTGATCGATAGAGATATCAACCATGACAGAGCCCGGCTGCATGTCTTTGATGTTTTGTGCGGAGACCAGCTTGGGCGCCGCTGCGCCGGCGATCAATACAGCGCCGATAATAAGGTCTGCTTTGGGTGCCAACTCATCAATAGCGTGCTTGGTTGAGTACACCGTGTGCACGCGTCCGCCCCAAATGTCGTCAAGTTCACGTAAGCGAGGCAAAGAGCGATCGAGGATCGTAACGTTAGCGCCAAGGCCAACAGCCATGTCGGCCGCATTTGCGCCCGAAACACCACCGCCGATTACCAATACGTTCGCAGGCTGCACGCCGGGCACGCCGCCGAGTAACTTGCCGCAGCCGCCATTCGCTTTTTGCAGTGCGAAAGCGCCGGCCTGGATAGAAAGGCGGCCGGCAACTTCGGACATGGGCGTCAAGAGCGGTAGCGAACCGTCATCAGCCGTGACCGTTTCGTAAGATCGCTGTGGATCCTGACTTGATCAGAGCTTCGGTCTGAGCGGCATCTGCCGCAAGGTGCAAATAGGTGAAAAGCACCTGTCCGGGACTCAGCATCGCGCATTCGTGCAGCTGCGGCTCTTTGACCTTTACGATCATGTCGGCAGCGGCAAACACTTCTTCTGGCGTAGCAACAACCGTCGCACCTGCAGCTTCATAGGCCGCGTCCGATTCACCAATACCCATTCCGGCATTCGTCTCAACGATAACCTCGTGGCCATCGCCTACAACCTCGTGCACGCCCGCCGGTGTCATACCGACGCGGAACTCGAGGGTCTTAATCTCTTTGGGTACACCAATCTTCATGGTCTCTCTCCAAACCGGAAATAATCAGTTTCGTTAGCAACGATACGTGCTCAACCGCGGCATTGGCTTGCGAAATAGGTGACAAAACCCGCTAAATGTGGCATTTTCTGTCGCTTAATTACCCTTTTAAGCAAGTTTCTGCGATGTCTTTGGATAGATTCGACAAATTAATTCTCAATGAGCTGCAAAAAGACGGTCGTATCAGCAATGTGCACCTGGCGAATCGCGTCAATCTCTCAGAGTCTGCCTGCCTGCGGCGCGTCCGGTCCCTGGAGGAGTCCGGGATGATCGACCGTTATGCCGCGCTGGTCAGTCAGCAAAAGGTCGGCCTGCCCGGAAGCGTATTCGTTCACATCGGTCTGCATCGAGAGGAGGAAAGCGAGCTTGCCGCCTTTGAGGATGCCGTGAAGAACATCCCGGAAGTCATGGAGTGTTATCTCATGACGGGCGAGTTTGACTACCTGCTGAGAGTGGTCGTCTCGGATATGGCTGACTTCGAGCGTCTGCATCGAGATTCACTCACTCGACTACCCGGTGTCGCTCGAGTCAATTCCAGCGTAACCATTCGCACCGTGCAAAAGAAGACCGAGCTGCCGTTGCACTAGCGCAACAGCCTGTGGCTGAAACAATCCAGCGACTGGTCCGGTCCTGCTGATTGCGGTACGGTAAATCAACTGCGTCGAATTCATTTTCAGGAAACTCCAATGGCTACACATAGGGCCGAGATCACTGCCGCTGTCTTGTCCGACCGGTATCGAAAGATCCGCGAGCAGTCACTCGCACTTATTGCCGAGCTGCAGCCCGAAGACACGGTTGTGCAGTCCATGCCGGACGTCAGCCCGACGAAATGGCATCTGGCGCATGTCACCTGGTTTTTCGAACGCTTTGTACTCGAGCCCTGCCTGCGCGACTACGCACGCTTCGATGATCAGTATCACTATCTGTTCAATTCTTATTACTACACGGCCGGGCAAATGCACGCGCGACCGAAACGCGGCCTCCTGTCACGACCGACGCTTGCCCAGGTTCTCGACTATCGCTCCTACGTGGACACCGCCATGCAGCAACTGCTGCAAACCGACGCTGCCGATGACCACATTATCAAGGTCATTACGATCGGCCTGAATCACGAACAACAACACCAGGAGTTGTTGCTTACGGATATCAAACACGTGTTTTCCTGCAATCCCTTGCGACCACCTGTGTCGCGGTCCCTCGACACCACAACAGCAGCCGGGGTATCGACGTACTCCTTTAGCAAGGGAGATTCGGGTATTCTTTCGATCGGATCTGCTGGCAACGATTTTGCCTTTGATAATGAATCGCCGCGGCACGATGCATTGCTGCATAAGCATCGTATCGGCGATCGCCTGGTGACCAATGGCGAGTATCGCGAGTTCATTCGGGACGGTGGCTACGAAAACTGCGAGCTTTGGTTGTCCGATGGTTGGGCCACGATCAACGAACGCGGTTGGCGACGCCCGCTGTATTGGGACGAAGCACTCGAAAGAGAATTTACACTCGGCGGTGATAAGGAAATTGATAACAACGCACCCGTTTGTCACGTTAGTTTCTACGAGGCTGACGCATATGCCCGCTGGTCCGGTGCCCGTCTGCCGACAGAGTTCGAATGGGAACACGCTGCCGAACAACACTCCGTCGAGGGTAACTTAATGGAAAACAATCACTGGCATCCGATCGCATCGGATGGGCCGCAGTTTTTTGGCGACGTGTGGGAATGGACCTCGTCATCGTACGCACCCTACCCCGGCTTCAAACCGCTGGACGGGACGCTCGGTGAATACAATGGCAAATTTATGTGCAACCAGATGACCGTTCGAGGTGGCTCCTGCGTAACAGCGCGCGACCATATTCGCGCCAGTTATCGCAGCTTCTTTTACCCGGACGCCCGCTGGCAGTTCCTGGGAATTCGACTCGCAAAGGATAGTCATGGCCGTTAGTAATTTAGCAATGAGTAGCGCAGAAATATCGGAAATCGTTGACGGACTTTCAGCAGACCAGAAGCAGATCTCGCCGAAGTATTTTTATGACGAACGCGGCTCACAGCTGTTCGATGAGATTACGCAGCTTCCGGAGTATTACCTGACCAACACTGAGCTCGGCATCATGCGCGATAATATCGACGAGATCGTTGCGATGGTCGGCAAGCAAGCGAGCCTGATCGAGTTTGGAAGCGGCTCCAGCCTGAAGACGCGCGTGTTGCTTGAGCATCTCTCCGAACTTGCTGCCTACGTACCCGTCGATATTTCGGAGGAGCACTTGTACGCATCGGCGGACGAGATCCGTAGCGAATTCCCTCATGTGGATATTTTGCCTGTCGTCGCAGACTTCACCCGGCGGTTCGATTTGCCAACGCCGATGGTAATGCCGGTACGCAACGTGGTTTATTTTCCAGGCTCGACGATCGGTAATTTCGAACATGACATGGCGATGGAATTATTGCGTGTGATGCACCTCGAGGCCGGCAAGAATGGCGCTCTGATGATTGGTGTCGACCTGCAGAAAGATCCCAAGGTGATTGAGGACGCCTACAATGATTCGGCGGGCGTGACTGCTGAATTCAACCTCAACATGCTGCAACACCTGAATCGCGATTACGGAGCAAATTTCGACGTTAGCGAATTCACGCACAGCGCGAGTTACGACGAAGACAAGGGCCGTGTGGTTATAGAGCTCGTCAGTCAGACCGACCAGGTCTTCCAAGTGGCAGACACCACCTTCGATATTGCAGATGGCGAAGCGATACTTACGGAGTACTCACACAAGTACACACTGGATGGATTTGCAGCGATGGCCAACGCAGCCGGCTTCAGCGTCGAGAAGGTCTGGACAGACGCCAAGCAGCTATTCAGCGTTCAATTCCTGACCCGCCTGTAGGAGCGGCCTGTAGGAGCGGCCCTTAGGCCGCGAAGCGCAGCGGCAGCCGCAAGGCTGCAAAAAGACAATATACGTATCACAACCCCATCAGTGGTCGCGGCCTTGGGGCCGCTCCTACAGTTCAGGGGGGACGAATTCTTTTGGGGCGGCGGAGCCTTCGCCGAAGAAGAATTTTTCCATCTCGGCTTCCAGAAACTGGCGGGCTTCCGGCTCGATCGGCGTTAGCCGGTTTTCGTTGATGAGCATGGTTTGGTGTCCTACCCAGCGTTGCCAGGCTTCCTTCGACACGCTGTCGTAAATACGTTGGCCGAGTTCGCCGGGATACGGCGAATAGTCGAGGCCCTCGGCCTCTTTGCCCAATAAGACGCAGTTAATAGTGCGCGACATTTTCACTCTTCTTTAGTTGATTAATCAGTTTCTGGACCGGTGCTGCCATTCCGCCGGGCGGCACGTCGTTCAATCTGTGCCAGGTTCTCGCATCAGCGTCGGCTACTTTACCTGCCTCTGACCCGATACGCACAAGTATCGGCTGAATATCCAGATCGTAATGACTAAAGCTGTGGCGCAGCACATCCCAGGGTAGCGTTTCGGTCGCCACACTGCCGAGCACATCAACACACCAGTCACTTAACGACTGCTCACCCAGCTCCGGAAGGCTCCAAAGCCCACCCCAGATTCCAGCTTCGGGGCGACGCTCCAGATACACTTGGCCGCCGGTGCTCGCCAGTATCATTGTCGTGGTTCGCAATGGCTTGCTTACCTTTGGTTTACGTCCCGGGTGGTCGTCAACGCTGTTCGATAGCAACGCCGCGCAGTCTTTTTTGACCGGACAGCGGCCGCACGATGGTTTGCTTCTGGTGCAAAGCGTTGCGCCGAGGTCCATGATCGCCTGGGTATAGTCGGAAACTCTTTTATGCGGTGTATTTCGCTCCGCGACCTGCCAAAGCTCATCGGCGACACGTGTCTTGCCCGGCCAACCTCCGATCGCTTCGTGCCTCGCGAGTACGCGCTTTACGTTGCCATCGAGTATCGCGTGCCGTTGGCCCAGCGCCAGCGATAGTATGGCGCCGGCGGTCGAACGGCCTATACCGGGCAGGTCGATAGCATCATCAACTGATGCCGGAAACTGACCATCGAAGTCATCGCGTACACGCTGCGCCGCTTTGTGCAGATTGCGCGCCCGCGCGTAATAGCCAAGACCCGACCATTGTGACAACACGTCGTCCTGATTCGCAGCCGCAAGCAACGCCAGATCAGGGAAGCTCTCTACGAAACGATCGAAGTACGGAATCACCGTCTGAACCTGCGTTTGTTGCAGCATGATTTCCGACACCCACACCCGATATGGCGTGACATTCTGCTGCCACGGGAGGTCCTTGCGACCAAAATCATCGAACCACGAGAGCAAACGAGTCGCAAAACTATTCAATATTTACAGCTTTTGCGAGAACTTCGATTCGGTCCACGGCACTCCCGCCATTATTTCTGAGCTTGCGCTTAATCAAATAGGGGCCGATACCGGGCGGTATCCAAAACTTGGGCTGCATTTCGAGATCGTAAATTACGACCGTGCCGCCGTCTCGCTCAAGAAAACGCCAGCTCTCATTACTGAATTGAAAGTCACTCTTCTCCGGGTCTACGAAAGCGAAAATGACGACGTTCAGTTCAGACTCGACGTAGCCTTGCCGCTCAAAAGACTTGCAGAAGAAAAGCACACAACCACGATTCAGGACATAGAACTGCGGGCGGCCCTGCTCGTCGGGCGGCATGTCACGCGACTCCTCAATCGCACTGGAAAATTTCGTCGAGTTGTCCCAGTAGCGGAAAATCTCGTAGACCTGTTCGACCGTTGCATCGAACCAGATCTCCGAGTTCATCGTATAGATGCCCTCGTCGTAATTAACCTCGACACTGAGCATTTCCGCTGCCCTGGCCGTCGACGAAAATATCGTGACCATGAGGAGCAAATAGCACCAGCGAGTTATCAATCGAACAATCCCTTCAACTTATCCTTGAGTTTGTCCTTAATTTCGTCTTCCACCCGCTTCTGCAGAAGTTTCTCAAGATCCGGCTGAATGCTGGGAGACTCAAGTGGGCCGCTGATCTTTAAGGGAATAACTGCCTCGGTAAACTCATCCAGCTCTTCCGGTGTCGCGCCGCTCAGAAACTCCGGTCGCTCGAGAATTCGGGCAGTCAAACTGTAGTCGACCGTGCCAGCCGGGATATCGACCTGACCGCCACCGGTCAGCTGCATGAAGGGCAATTCCGCAAACAGGTCGTTACTACGCATAATGCCGTCTGTTACCACGCCGCTCATGCGTACGGTGCTGAACTCCGTCTTGGCCGGCAGCACAGGCTCCGGTGGTTGCTCCCCTTTCAACATCGAGCGTGCACGCCGTATTTCGTACCAGACATCCGTGCCTGCGTAGGTGCCATCAGTCAACTCAAGCGACATGTTGCCGGACAGATCGCGCTGGATAGCATCCATGTCCTTACCGCTGCCCGCCAACGTGAACGATCCGTCGATGCCGCCAGTGACATTGTCTTGATCGAACATCGCCTTCGCGAGCTTGGCCAAGTCGACACCGGCAATTTTTTCGTTCAGGGATAAGGCCGGCGTCGAGCCCGACACGTCGATGCGTATATCGCCGTTGTATGAGCCGCCAAACAGCTGCGATGAGATCGGGAAAACGCGCATCTTGCCATTGCTTGAGTTCAATCCGAGATTCACATTTTCAAGAACGATATTGCCCAAGCTCGCTCGACCCAGTGTGAACTTGCCGCGAACGTTCAGCGGTTTTATAAGATCAGCCGGTATTTCTATCGGCGCTGTGGCCGCATCCGCAGAATCTTGAGTTTCATCGGCTGGCTCCATGTATCGGGCAAGCTCGATCGAGTCTCCGGCCAGGTCAAACTGGTAAAAACCCGTTGAGGTTGTCGGTACAGAGAGCGTGCCAGTAAACGAAGTGTCGTCCATCTTGATAGCGACGTTGCTCAGCTCTATCGCTGTGGGCGTCACTTCCGCAGTCGCGTCGATAGTGACGCTACTCAGTGCGACCGGATCGGCGGTCTCCGGCGGCTGGACATCAAATAACTGCATCAAGGTGCGCGGAGAAAAGGTCTCGACCGCAATCGTGGCTCGCGGTGTGACCTGGTCCTGGTACGAAAACGGCTCTACGTCAGCGATGATGCGCATATCGAGCATCGACAAATCGATGGTCTGCAGGGAGGCCCGGGATTCATTCGTCGATATTTCTATGCCATCCGTTCGCAGTTTGATCGTCGTTGGAATCGCGGCAATACCCTCAACTGTTCCGTCCAGAGATACGCCGTTCAGGCGCAGCTCCCCGGTCGTCGAATTGAAGGCAAGCGTTGTAACAAACTCGAGCACACCTGCCACGCCCGTTGGTTGCACATCGAACTGCAGGGCGGCTTCAACCGGAACATCCGAACCATCATCCGTCAGGCGCCCGAGCTTGAGGTTAAGGTCTTTGATGGCGATGTTTTCGCCGGATTCGCTGTTGGAGTAGTTGATCGTTGCATTGATTATCTGGATCGAGTTGACGTCGATGCCACCACCAGGCTCTGATGCCGTATCGGTATCGGCATCGTCGCTACTCCCCTGCGGCACCAAATTATCCCAATTGGTAACGCCGCTTTGATTTACGTTGAGATTCAGTTGCAGAGACTCGATATCGGCGGTACCGACCTCGACTTCCTGCCGCA
>RCNF010001325.1_pt1 | contig 13031 bp, 9 predicted proteins | sample 2041311 | NCBI WGS metagenome assembly RCNF01 (sample SAMN09708228, study PRJNA481090) | Marine sediment metagenome, whole genome shotgun sequencing project. | biome: marine sediment; feature: ocean; material: sediment; isolation source: Sewage treatment plant 2 marine sediment (STP2) ... | reverse complement strand
GGATCGAGCCGCGAGAACAGGGTTCCGAAGTTGATGTTCAGCCCGATGGCCAGGGGCACGAGGCCCAGGATCGTGGACATGGCCGTGAGCATGACCGGAGTCAGACGCGTGGCCCCCGCCTCGATCACGGCCTCCATCTTGTCCATCCCCGAGGCGATGCGGTTGTCGATGTAATCGACGATGATGATGCCGTTCTTGACCACCACGCCCGCCACTGCGATTATCCCAAATCCAGTCATCATGATCGATATGTCGATCTCGAACACCACGAATCCCAGCAGCACTCCGATGAAGGAGAAGAAGAACTGGGAGATGATGATGAGCGGCTTGGCCATGGAATTGAACTGCGCCACCAGGATGACGAAGATCAGGGCCAGGGCGATGAATACGGCCGTCACCATGAATTGGCCCGTCTCTGCCTGCATGTCCTGTTCCCCTGTAAACTGGATGGAGTATCCCTCGGGCAGCGGGAACTTGGGCATGGCCTGGCCGATGCGCGCTACGATCTCGTTGGCGTTGTAGCCGGAGAGGACGTTGGACGTGATGGTGATGACTCGCTGGTTGTCGATGCGCTGGACTCCGCCGTAGCTGGTCTCGTACCGGACATCGGCCACGGCCGAGAGCGGGATCTTGTTGGGAGGGGAATTGGGCTGCCGGGAGGGTACGGTGATCTCCTGGCTGAGCAGGACGCTGAGGTCTTCGCGGTATTTCCTGGCCAGGCGCAGCTGGATGGGGTATTCCTCGTCGCCCTCTTTGAACTCCGAGATCTCCATGCCATAGATGGCGGTGCGCAGGGCCATGCCGATCTGGGCCGTGCTCATCCCCAGCTGGTTGGCCTTTTCGCGGTCGAGCTCGAGCACCAGCTCGGGCTTGTTGACCACCATGCTGGCCTTGAGCTTCTCGATGCCGCGGATGTTCAGCGACTCCAGGAATTCCACGAAGCCTTCGGACACGGCGACCAGCTGATCCAGATCATCCCCAGAGACTTCGATGTTGATGGGCATGCCGGTCGGCACTCCCATGGCCTCCCTGTCGATGCGGATCTGAGCCCCCGGAATGCCCTTGACTTCAGATCTCAGCTTATCCATGTAGGTCCGGGTGCGCGGCCCGGTCCGGAATTTATACTCCACGAACGTGATCGTGACCTTGGCCAGCTTGTCCTGGGCGAACCGCTCGAACATGTCCGCGCCGGCGTTCTGTGCCACATTGGAGACCACCGACTCCACGTCCGGATTGTCCCGCCCCAGCACATCGAACACCTTCGATTCAACCTGCTTGCAGACCTCGTTCGTAACATCGATGTGCGTGCCTTCGGGCAGCGTGATGTAGACCATGAGTGAGTTGGGATCCCCGCTGGGGAAGAACACGACCCGAGGGGGCTTGATCCCCATGAGAAAGAACGTGAAGAATAGCAGGAGGATGATGGATGTGACCACCACATAGGGCCGCCTCCCCTTGAGGGAAAAGGCCAGGGTCCTGCGGTAGGCGCTGATGAACTTGGGGAGCACGCAGCACTGGAACTTGTCCACCAGGAAGTGCAGGACGTATTTGGAGATGTAGTAGAGGATCAAACCGAAGGCCAGCAGGTTGGCGAGGAGGGGATTGCCCGCGGCATAAAAGAGCACGATCAATACCAAGGCGATCAGGCTGAAGATCGCAGCTTTTTTTGAGGGGAGGCGGAACAGCTTCTTAGTCTCCTCCGGTTCCGGCCGCTTCATGAAGGAGACCGCGAATACCGGGTTCATGGTGTAGGCCACCAGGATGGAGGCCGTCAGCGTGATGATGATGGTGATGGGCAGGAAGGACATGAACTTGCCCGGGATACCCGGGACGAAGATCAGCGGGAGAAAGGGCGCGATCGTAGTGAGTGTCCCGGTGAAGACCGCCAGGGCCACCTCGCCCACGCCGCGCTTGGTGGCATCCTCGATGGAGAGGCCGGGGGTTTTGGTGAAATGTCGGTACACGTTTTCCACGATGACGATGGAGTTGTCCACCACGATTCCCAGCACCATGATGAAGGACATGAGCACCACCATGTTCATGGTGAATCCCACGATCGGGATCAGGATGAAGGCGATCACCATGGAGAGGGGTATGGAGACGCCCACGAACAGGGCATTTGTTTCTCCCATGAAGAACATGAGCACGAACACCACCACGAAGAAGCCCAGGATCACGGTATTGAAGAGGTCGTTGACGGAGTTGCGTGTCTGGGTGCTGGAATCTCCGGTCAGAGTGACGAGGAGGTTGTTGGGAGAGGTCCTTTTAAATTCCTGGATGATGTCCCGGATCTTCTCCACGGCCATGATCAGGTTCTTGCCGCTCTTCTTGATGACGCTGAGGGTCACGACGTCCCCGCTGTTCAGACGGGCATAGCTCTCCCGCTCCTTGTAGCCGTCCTTGACCTCGGCGATGTCCCTCAGGTAGATGCCTTCCTGGAGCAGCAGGTCGGCCACCTGCTGCACGCTCTTGAACTCCCCGACCACGCGGAGATTCCGCTTCATGCCGTCCGTGTCGATCTGGCCGGCGGAGATGGTCAGGTTCTCGGAGGCCACCGCCCCCTGGATGGAGTTGAAGGACAGCCCGGCCGCCTGCATCTTGTAGAGGTCCACGTTGATCTGGATCTCGCGGTCGAGGGCGCCGGCGATGTCGGCCCGGGTGATCTCTTCCAGGGCCTCGATCTCGTCCTGCAGCTCCTTGGCCAGGGACTTGAGCTTGACCAGCCCGATATCACCGGAAAGGTTGATGAAGAGGACGGGGATCTCGGACAGGTCGATGCGGGTGACCTGCGGGTCCTGGAACAGGTCCGAGGGGAGATCCGAGCGGGCGTCGTCCACGGCCTGCCGCACATCCAGGTAGGCCTGCATCTCGTCCGCCGACAGCTCGAACTCGATGAAGATCGAGGAATAGTCCTGGATGGAATTGCTGGCGATCTGCTTGACCCCGTTGATCCCCTTGAGCTGCTTCTCGATGGGCTGGGTGATCAGGCTCTCCACATCCGCGGGCGCCGTGCCCGGGTGGATGGTCCCGACCATGAAATAGGGGAATACGATCTCGGGGAAGAGCTCCTTGGGCGTTGCGTTGTACTGCATGATGCCGAAGATGACCAGGATCATGGTGAATATGTAGACCGTGGTCCGGTTGGAGATCGCCAGGTTGGTGGGTTTGAACTCTTTAAACTTCATGGCGTCCTTCTTTTTTGACTTTTCCTTCTATGGAGGAGGGATTACTCTTCCCGGTTGATGGAGACGGGCTGGCCGTCTGCCAGGTTCTGGAATCCGAAGGTCACGACGAATTCCCCGGCGCTCAGCCCGTCATTGATCTCGAGCTGTTCGCCGTAGTTCTCACCGGAGACAACGGTGCGCCGTTGGGCGATCCATTTGCCGTCCCGCTCTTCCGCCACGAACAGGAACGATTCGGAACCGGTCTCCTGGACCACGTTCTGAGGGACCGTGAGGGCCTCGGGATTCGAGTAGTCGTTGATGGTGATCACGGCCAGCATGTTGGGCATCAGTCCCTTCTCGCGGGCCGGGATGCGGATCTCGATCTGGAAGGTGCGGTTGTTGGGGTCGATCACCTGGGAGACGGAACCGATCGTCAGATCCATCTCGCGGGCCGCCACCGGGATGCGGACCCGGACCGTGTCTCCCCTCTTGACGCGGGAGATGTAGTTCTCGGAGAGGTAGGCCTTAAGCTTGAGCCTGGACAGCTGCACGATGCGGATGGTCCCGAATCCGGCCGCCGCCATCTCCCCTTCCTTGATCAACACGTCGTCGACCGTGCCGCTTATGGGCGCGCGGACCTTGGTCAGCTTGTACTGCTCCTGGAGGGTCTCGAGCTTCCTCTCCAGGCCTTCCTTGTTGTTCTTGGCTGTGAGGTATTCGAGCTCACTCCCGATGTTCTTTTTCCACAGCCGGTCCTGGCGCTCATAGATGGTGGTGGCCAGCTCCAGGCCGTGTTCCAGCTCTGCGATGCCGCTCTCCATGATGGCTCCGTCCAGCTCCGCCAGCAGCTGGCCCTGGCGCACATCGTCTCCCTGCTGGACGTGGATCTTCTTGACCACGCCGTTGCTCTGGGCCGGGATCAGGATGTTGTTGTCGGATTCCACTGTGCCTTGCGCCTGGATAAAATGCTGGAAAAAAGAGGGCTGGACTTCGATGCCCCGCACATAGGCCAGCACTTCCTGGGGAGCCTCTCCGCCTTCCTGGGCGATCTCAGCCTTGAGCTGATCGATCTGGGCTTTTAAGGCCTCGCGCTGAGCCTCGAGTCGGGCCAACCGGGCCTGGTTGTCGCGCGGAGGCGCACAAGAAGCGATTAACATTACGATCAATACCGGGATCAATATCTTGGTTCTATTCATGGTCTTATCCTTCCGAAATGATGATTTCATATCCGCTGTGGAGCCGGTCCAGCTTGTTTTTGGCGTTCAGCAGCGCGGCCATCGCCTGGATGTAGCTGGACTGTGTGCCCAGGAAGCGGTCGTTGGCCTGGGTGAGGTCGGTGCTGGTGGCCAGCCCCTCCTGATATTTGATCAGGGTCTTGTTATAGACCTTCTGGGCGAGCTCCATGTTGTCGCGCAGATTGGTGTAGTTCTCGAAGGCCGAGGACAGGTCGTTCTTGGCTTGGGCCTCTTCCAGGAGCAGTCCCTGGGAGACCTGGTGGACCGTTTTCCGTGCCTGGGCCAGGGCGATCGAGGCCTGCTGCACCCGTGCCTTCTGAGAGCCGCTTTTCCAGAGTGGGATGTTGAGGCTGAGGCCGATAGCCTGGGAGCGGTACCAACGGTGGTCGAAGTTGAAGAAGTTGAACCTGTTGCGCTGGGCCTGCCAACCCAGCGAGTAGAAGGCGCCGATCGAGGGCCAGTACTGGGCCCTCTCGTTCTTGAGGTTCATCTCCGCCAGCTGCTCCTGTGTCTGGATCAGTCGGTAGTCAACATTATTCTCAATATAGAAGCCTTTCGCGAGGGACTCTTCGATGTCCTGGGCCGTGATGATGTCCTCCAGCCCATCCGTGAGCCGGATCTCTTGGCCGAGGTCGATCCCCATCTGGAACTTGAGCAGCTGGAAGGCCGTCTCCGTCTGCTTTTCCAGGTTCTGGAGGCTGTTTTTGAGGGCTGTGACCGAGATCTGGATGACGTCAGCATCGGTCTCCTCCACAAATCCTTCCTTGTAAAACTCCCGGATCTCGTAAAGGGTTTTCTCCAGGTTCTCGATGTTGCCCAGTATGATCGCCTGACTCTCCCGGGAGACCAGGATCAGGTAATAGGTCTGAGTTACGGTCTCAACGACATCCAGGCGCGTCCGTTCCAGGCCCACGGTGGCCAGCTTCTCGAAGATGCGCGAGGTCTGCAGGCCCACCAGATAACTGCCGTTGAACACGAGCTGCTGGACCTGCAGCCCGACGTTGGCGTTGTGCTGCGTGCCGAACTGGATCTCGATGAATTCGGTGGGATCCCCGAAGAAGTCCGGGATGAGCAAGGTGGGCAGCTCCACGTTGTTGGTGTAGCCGAGCGTGGTACCGACCTGCGGCAGGCCGAGGCCTATGGTTTCCCGGATCTTTTTTCGGGCGGCCAGCACGTCCAGCTCCGATTTCTGCGCATCGTAGTTGTATTCCAGGGCGTAATCGCGAGCCTCCTTCAGGCTGAAGGACGCGGGCTCCTGCGCTGAGGCCGGTTGTGGGACCAGCAGGCACAGGAGCAGGGCCCATGCGCCCCATTCCCACAGCGGCCGCTTCTTTTCAGGTCTCTGTCTTTTGTTACTCTTCAACATTGGACTCCCTCTAGCTTAGGTTGCCGGATTCCCTTTTGAACAAAAGGGCTGGAAGAATTTATTCGTGTGTCTCGAGATGCAGTGTCTCTATCTCCATCCTTCCTTCATTACTCATCCTATAAGCTTGGTATAATACCATATACGTTAGGATTTGTTTACGGGTTCCTGCCCTTTCTCTCCCAGGCGATCATTAGAATCCTTACCGTTCGGAATCAAATAATTTGATTTCTAACCAAAAGTGTAGCATAATGGGATCGGCCGGTCAATGATCCGGCCATGGATTTGAAAAATGAATACCGACAGACTCATAGATCTGATAAGTGTGATCCCGTCTCTGATGCACGCACTCTTCCATGACATCGACATCCTCGAGCTGGATGTGCCGGTCAACCGGACCCAGCGCAAGGTGCTGATCGTGATCGACAGGCTGCCGGGCGTGACGATGACCCAGATCAGCCAAATGTCCGGGCTGGAAAAGGGCTCGTTCACGGCCGTGGCCGACAAGCTGATCGCCATGGGGTTCGTGAAGAGGGAGCGGGATCCCGAAGACCGCCGTAAGATACTGCTGCGGCCGACACGCGAAGGGGCTGCGATCACTCGCAGGCTCATACAGAATGCAGAAACCCATCTTGAGAAAAAACTCTCCAAGCTGAATGAGACCGAGCGCGGGGATCTGATGGATGCATTCACCGTCCTCTCTGGTTTCGTGGACAGATTGAAAGACTGATATAGGAGGGTCCCTGAGTGCTCACTTCGACAATACGCTGGGTGCAGGGAACACAGTTCGTAGGGACGGATTCACATGGCCAGTCCATTGTGTTGACCGGGGATGACGAGTTTGGGGGGATCCGCCCCTCCCAAGCCCTGCTCATCGCACTGGGGGCATGTTCCTCCGTCGATGTCGTCGAAATCCTGCTAAAGAAGCGCATGCCGCTTCGGTCTCTGGAGATCTCCGTTACCGGAGAACAGGACGAGGAGCCTCCCTGGGCCTATCGCAAGATCCACATCCACTATCGCCTCTCCGGTGATAAGCTGACCGAAAAAGCCGTGGCCCAGGCCGTCAGCCTGGCAGAGGAACGATACTGCTCGGTGGCGGCTACCGTCCGTGGCGTGGCCAAGATCACGACCGACTTTGAGATATTTTAGGATTCGGGAGGAATCCGGGCTTCCTCTGATCGAAGGCCGGATCCTTAACGGATGGGGATGACGCGGTCTCGAAACCAGCGGCGGTAACGCCGCATCTTTGCGCGCTGGTCTTCTGGGGCCCGGCGGCCGCATGCAGCGAGCCCTGAGCTTCCCTCCGGCGCCCCCCAACGGATCTCGATGCAGTCATTGGGATTGTATCCCATCTCCAGGGCCTCCAGCCGGCCGATCACATCCGCCATCGACAGGACCCTCTCCCCTCCGCCTGAGCTGGCGTAACTGATGCGATATTCCTCGACCCACCTCCGGTGCAGGGACTCGAGCCCCGTCCGGATCTGTTCCGCAGTTTTTCCTGCAGGGATCCGGAATGCATCCGGATTTCTGGATACCTTATCCGGGAAATCGAGCAGCACGTCGAAGGAGATGAGCATTCGCATGTCGCGGGCCGGCGTTGAATAATCCTCCCAGGGCCCGACCGTCTGGAAGATTCCGGCCCCAGAAGGCATGGGCACTATCGCATACGCCTCCTGTTTCATGTAGGCTTCGCCGTTGCGGACCGCCAGGGCCCGGGCTTCGAGCCGGTCGAACACGGCCCGGTGCAGCTCGCGGAAGGCGGTCTCGGGATCCAGGGGATCGGGATTGATAAGCCGGTCCATGCGGTCGTAGAAGGCGCGGGGAGACAAGTCCTGCTGCTCGAGGGAAAAGTCGCCGTAGCCCGGATGTTCCGCGATGGCGGCGTTGTCGAGCAAGTGCAGCGTGCCGTCTTCCAAAGCCAAGGGGCGGAAGGCCTTGAAGCCCGGACCCCCGGGGATGCCCTCGGTGACAAAGAAGAAATTCCCCTGCCAGAACCTCTTGACCGCGATGGTCCCGTCCGGCTGGGCGTCCACAGCCAGCAGTGTTCCCGCTGAGCTGTCTGTCTGGGGAACCCAGCGCACCAGGGTCAGGGTGTGTCCGTAGGGATCGGCGAAGACCACTCCGGGGCGCAGGTACTCCCTCTCGAGGGCCACCGGATACAGGTCTGTGCGGCTGTCATCCAAAGCGGTCCGGCCGCTCCCCGAGTGGACATCGTTCAGTATGGTACGCACAAAGCCCTGGAAGGCCCGTATGCCACCCCGCCCCTCTTGTCGTTGGGCTTGGTTCGTGATCCACTCCCCGGAAAGAGGCGCACGCTCGGCCGTGCCCCGGTCACACCGGAAATGGGCATGGGGAAGCCCCAGCTTCCAGGCGAAATAGGCCCGGAGTACGAACGGATTGTCGGCGCAGTCCGGTTCCAGGATCAGGCTTTTTTCCTCATCCCTTCCCAGGTGGTTGTGCAGGACATTGTTTTCGGGGTCACGGATCACGTCGTGCAGATTTTTCCAGGTATCCCCCTCCTCCGCGCCCAGGAACAGGCGCTCGAGCCAGGCGGAATAGAGTGCTTCCGCAATCCCTGTCCAGGAGGACTCGATCTCCCAGATCACACGGCTCACCGGCCGGTCGACCTTTTGTGCTGAGGTGGTGAATTCGGCCTTCGCGAGCGTTCTCTCCCCTGCCCGCACTGTGATCAGGTAAGTTCCCGGGCCTTCGGTCCGGAAGCGCTCCTCCCGCCAGAATGGGGGGCCGCCTCCGCTCCTACCATTCACCGGGCTGAGCCGGCCGTTGAGGCCTGTCACCACGATCTCCGCATCCAGAAGTGGCACCTCTGCCACGGCCAAGACTCGAACCGCCTCTCCAGGCGTGATCGACTTCGGGGAGACCAGCAGCCCGGATGATGCCGGATGTTGAGCCGCACAGATCCAGGTAGACAGGCAGGCCATCAGAGAGATCAGCAGGATAGCATGGATTGGCTTCGTTTTCACGGTGCACCTTCCTCAATGATAGAGGGCGGCGAAATGATTTTCAAGCCTGTGCTGAATATGGCAGGATCCTAGTTCCCGTGCCCAGGCGAAGTCAGGCAAACGACTTCCTCAGCCATCCCCAAGGAATCTAAGGCTCCTTTGCTTGTATCAAAGAGAGCGGACAGGTATCATACACCAAGGGAACAGCGAAATGGATCGGATGCCCTGATGCAGAACACAATTCGACAGAAAGGCGTGTGGAACCATGGAAGCTAAAGGCATCATCGCGCTCATGGGATCGGGGGAGCTCACATCCACCATGGTCGAGGTCCACAAGAGCCTGCTGTCCGGGCTCGTGGTCGCGCCCCAGGCCGTGTTCCTGGACACACCGGCCGGATTCCAGCTGAATGTGGATCAGCTATCCGAGCGCGCCGCTGACTATTTCCGGAAACGGGTGGGAGCGGACATGCGGACCGCTTCGCTCAAGTCAAACGACGTCCCGCCTCCGGAGGCCGAGGAGGCGTACCGGGCCCTACGTGGGGCCGGCTATGTCCTTGTGGGCCCGGGGAGCCCGACCTATGCCGTGCAGCAGTGGCGAGAGACCCCCGTCCCCGAAATCCTGCAGGAGCGGATCCGATCCGGAGGCTGCCTGGTTGCGGCCAGTGCGGCGGCGCTCACCGTGGGCCGCTTCACGCTGCCCGTGTATGAGATCTACAAGGTGGGTGCGGATCTCTACTGGGAAAAGGGGCTCGATATCCTGGGCCGCTTCGGCCTCGACCTGGTCGTCATCCCCCACTGGAACAATGCAGAGGGCGGAACGCACGACACGCGATTCTGCTACATGGGGGAGTCCCGCTTCCGTAGGCTGGAGGACATGCTGCCGGAGGGCCTGGGCGTGCTCGGCCTGGACGAGCACACGGCCTGCTTGATCGACCTGGCTACCGATGAGGCCAGGGTGGCAGGGATCGGCCGCGTGACCCTGCGCCGTGCCGGCAGGGAGGCCAGCTTCGCCAAGGGAGACCGTTTTCCTTTGGACGTGCTGAGGAAGTTCCTGTCCGAAGAATCTGGGAAGCCCTTGACTGAAGGATCAAGGAAGGCCGCCGCCGGTCCACCTGGGATTGACAGGGAGGCTCCGTCTGAGCCGAAGGCTGCACCCGAGCCTGCCGATTCGTTCTGGGACAGGATCCATATCCTGGAAGCGGATTTCCAGGAGGTTCTGGAGCGTCACGACAGCGCTGCCGGGAGCCATGCCCTGCTGGAGCTCGACCGCCTGATCTGGGAGGCCCAGCAGGCCAGAGAGAACCCGGAGGATATCTCACAGGCCCGCGAGATCCTGCGCGAGTTTATCGTGTATCTGGGGCAGCCTGAGAAGCCGGAGCCCGAGGATGCGGCTCCGAAGGTGGCCCCGTTAGTCGAGGCTCTGCTGGCCCGGCGGGAGGATCTGCGGCGGGAGGGGCACTGGGATCAGGCCGACGCCGTAAGGGACGTGCTGCAGGCGGCCGGCGTGGACATCACGGACACGCCCCAGGGGCCAAGCTGGGAAATGATCAATAGAGAGGGATCATGAATGAAAAGGGAAGACCTAAGATAGGGAGGGCCTTTTGGCTCGGATCAAACTGAAACCCCTGGACACCTACTCATTCTCCATCGAGCTGCGTGTACGCGTGACAGACCTGAATTATGGCGGGCACCTGGGGAATGATCGCCTGCTTTCGCTTGTGCATGAGGCCCGGGTGGCCTTTCTGGCCGAACAGGGATTTTCCGAGCTGGACTGCGGAGGTGTGTCGCTGACCATGGGGGACGCGGCCCTAGTCTTCCAAGGCGAGGCCTTTGCCGGAGACGTACTGTGCTTCGAGGCGGCTGCCGGAGAGGCAAGTTATTCGGGCTTCCGTATCTTCTACCGCATTACCCGTCCGTCGGACGGCTCCCCTATCGCCTTGGTCGAGACCGGCATGGTCTGTTTCGATTACCAAGCGCGGAAGATCTGCCCCCTCCCCGAGGTGGTCCGAAGTATATGCACTGCACGGCAGTGACGTTCCCTCCACCCGAGGGGATACACCACATTTGCCTGGGGCAGGCATCAAGCCGGACTTGTCAGCCGAGGACCTGTCCTACAGAGCTCAGGATATGAGAAAACCGGGTTTACTTCTGGCCCTGATTCTGGCTTTCCTGCTCCTGCCTGTCCAGACCGCCGGCCTTTCCCAGGAATCCCAAGATTGGAGCCTCCGCTTCAACACGACCTACAGCCCCCATTACACCGGCGGCGGGGACCGGGCCCTGCTCGACGGCAACAGGGGAGACAGAGACTTCCGCTCGGATGCCTGGCAGGGTTATCTCGGCGTGGACCTGGATGTAGTGGTAGACCTGGGGCGATCACAGAACCTGCAAAGCGCGTCTGTCGGCTTCCTCCAGGATGCTGATTCCTGGATCTTTTTCCCCGAGGAGGTGGAGTTCTGGGTGGCGCAGGATGAGGCCAACTTCCGGAGGGCTGGGGCGGTCGCGAGTGATGTGTCCCCGGAGCTACACGGTGTGCACATCAGGGATTTTGCTATCGAGCTCGACGATATGCCCGCCCGCTTCATCCGGGTGATCGGCAGGAACCTGGGAGTCTGCCCCGACCGGCACCCTGGGGCCGGCCGGAAGGCCTGGGTGTTTGTTGACGAGATCGTGGTCCGCTGAAATGACAAATATGTTCTATCTGTGGCTCCCCTGTTAAGAGGGTAAGATTTCTGATTCTTGATGCATCGGCCGCAACACATCCGTGCACCTGGGCCTGAAATTCGCTCCGGTCCCGACCTGGGTGCAGGAAAAGGGCAGCCACCCTGAACCGGATGACCAGGAAAAGATCTGGCTCAACGCGTTCTCTTTTACGCTGGGCATCAAATACTTCTTCGATTAGATTTGACAAAGACTCCCCGTCTTGAGCAGAATAGCGGAGGTCTATCCTGCGCTGCCCGGATAGAGCCCTACTGACGACATGGTGGAATTCAGCTTCCTGGACTGGTTCTGGCTGGTGGTATTCATCGCCTTCATGGTGGTCTGCGGCGTGCTGTTCTACCGCCTGGGCCGGCGCTCCCTGTCGGATTTTTTTCTGGCGGGCCGCGGCTTGCCCTGGTGGCTGCCTGCCGCCTCCGTGTATGCCACCCACTCGGCCACCGACACCCCCATGTGGATCAGCGGTGTCATCTACCAGTACGGCCTCAGGGGGATCTGGTACACGTTTTTTTCCGCCTGGTGCGCCATCTCGGCCTTCGCTTCCACCCGCATCTTCCGCCGCTCCCTGGCCTACACCCAGGCCGAGTGGCAGACCCTGCGCTTCTCCGGGCTGGGGGCCGAGCTCCTGCGCGGCTGGATCGCCGGCTGGCAGGTCTTCATGAACATGTTCATCCTGGGCTGGGTGGGCATCGCCATGGGCAAGCTCTGTGAATACCTGTTCGGCTGGCCGGAATGGAGAGGGCTGGTGCTCTTCTCCTCGCTATGCGCGGTCTATGTGCTGGCGGCCGGCTACTGGGGCGTGGTCATGGCCGACTTCCAGCAGGGCGTCATCGCATTCTCGGTCATCGTCCTGGTCTCGATCTGGGGCATCGTGGCCGCCGGCGGGCCATCGGGCATCATCAGCAAGCTCGATGCCCTGGGCGAGAGCTGGCGCCTCAATCCCTTCGCCTTCTCGGGTGTGGCCACAGGGGAATTCCCGCTGGTCTGGTTCCTGACCATGCTGGTCATCGCCATCATCGGCGGGTTCGGTATGGGCACGGCCATCGACTGGTACCCGGAGGCGCAGCGTATTCAGTCCGCCAAGACGGTCCGCGACGCGTCCTACAGCATCTGGTCTGGCACGGCCCTGATCGTGGTCCGGAACTCGCTGTGGGCCGTGGCCATCCTGGGCTTTTTCAGCATGTACCCTCACATCAAGGAGACGGCCTCCTATGAGATGGCTTGGTATAGGCTCGGTTTCGAGCTGCTGCCCGTGGGGCTGGTGGGCTTTTTCTTCGCTGCTATCGTGGCCATCCACCTCTCCACCATCTCAACACACCTCAACCTGGGCGCCTCCTACGCCACGCGGGACCTCTATCAGCACTACTTCCGACCCCGGGCAGGCGAGAAGGAGCTGATCTGGGTGGCACGCGGTTCCACCCTCGTCCTGCTCCTGGGTTCCTTCGCCTACGGACTCATGATGCAGGAGATCACCCAGTGGCTGATCTTCGCCCTCTGGATCATGGCCGCCGGCATCTGGCTGCCCTCCATCCTGCAGGTCGTGTGGTGGCGCTTCAACAGCTGGGGTTATCTCTCCTCCTGGATCGCCAAC
>RCNF010001324.1_pt1 | contig 13036 bp, 8 predicted proteins | sample 2041311 | NCBI WGS metagenome assembly RCNF01 (sample SAMN09708228, study PRJNA481090) | Marine sediment metagenome, whole genome shotgun sequencing project. | biome: marine sediment; feature: ocean; material: sediment; isolation source: Sewage treatment plant 2 marine sediment (STP2) ... | reverse complement strand
AAGAACAAAAATCTCGATGTCGAGATCGGAAAACACGAATCCAAGAACGTGTTTTTCATGTCCGAGGACGGGGACGTTCACGCCCCCCATTTCAAGAAGTTCAAAAAAGACGGCAACAAGGTGATCGTCATGTCCGACGACGATGAGGATGTCTACGCCTGGACCATGGGTGAAGACATGCCCTTCGGCCTGGACCGCGGTTACATGGGTGTCCACCTGGACGACCTGAATGACCAGATGGGCGAGTACTTCGGCGTCGAAGGCGGCAAGGGCGCCCTGGTGACCGAGGTCGTCGCCGACAGCCCCGCGGCCAAGGCGGGCCTGAAGGCCGGCGACGTCATCGTCAAGGTCGGAGAAAAGGACATCGCATCCTCCGGAGCCCTGCACAAGGCCATGACCGACACCGAGCCCGAGCAGCAGATGGCCGTCAAGGTCGTGCGCAAGGGGAATAGCAAGGACCTGAGCATCACTCTGGGTGAAATGCCCGAGGACGCCTTTACCAAGCACATCGAGATCCTCGGCGAAGACGACAATCACTGGTCCATCCACACCGCCCCGCGCATGATGAAACACTTCGGCGACCATGACGATGTGGATGTGCGCGTGATCCGGCGCGGCGCCCCCGATGACGACTTCGAATGGCACGAAATGGGCAAGACCGATGAAGAGCTAGAGGCAATGCGCGAAGAACTAGACCAGATGCGCCAGGAGTTGAAGGAGATGAAGAAGGAGCTCAAGAAATAAGGCCACCGTTTTTCTTCGGCCGGAACCGCAGGAGGCGGATCGGCCCTGGACCGGGAATCCAGGCCCTTCGGGGAGCGGGGTTCCCGGTCTTTTTTGAATTTAGAATAACCGCGGCCAGAAGATGATGGCTCCCACCACCCCGGCCGCCAGCGAGGCCACCAGCACTCCACCGGCCAGGATGTCCTTGACCAACCCGTAACGCAGATCGTGGTCGGGACTGAGAATATCGACCAGCTTTTCCCCGGCGGTATTGACCAGTTCCAGGCCCAGGACCAGACCCATGGCCAGGGTCATCAGCGCCCATTCTTCAGACGATATATCGTTCATGAATCCCAAAAATATTACCGCCACCGCGATGACCAGCATGACCCGGAAATTGCGGCCCTTGGCCCCCGCGGCGATGCCGCGCCAGGCGTAGACGAATCCCTTGAAGAATCTGGTCATGGGACTACCTCCACGAGTTTGTCCGGCCCCGGGAAATCGGGATCGGTGAACAGCAGCCAGGTGCCGATTTCGCGGTCCGGGTAAAGGGCGGCGATGACCTCACGGTAGGCCGCCAGCTGAGGTCGGTAATGTTCGACCAGGGCTTTTTGGAAAGCGAAATCATGGAACAGCCGGTTCGATTTGTAATCGATGATATCGGCCCGTCCGGGTCGCAAAACCAGCCGGTCGATGCTGCCGGTGATTCGCTCCTCGACGGTGACGGCGGGCACCGAGGACCGGCGGTGTATGACCGGCACTTCGCTCAGGCCCCGACCAGGGTCCGGCTTGAATATCCAGGCCAGGGCGGGGTCTTCGAAAACGGCCGCCGCCTCGACGTGGATGTCCCCGCTTCCCGGCGGCATGGCGCCCCGGTCGGCCGCCAGCTGGAGCAGCTGGTGAATCCGGTTGCCGCGTTCGGTTCCCGAAAGGCGCGTACCCTGCTCCGAGGGCGACTCGGAGGGGCTTGGGGGTTGAACCGAAGGAGTCGGCATCTCTCCGTCCGCAGTCGAGGGGGTGATGATCCTCACCCTTTCCCGTAGAACGGGTGGATGCCAGATACGGTACAGCCCGGACTCGGCGGCTTCAAGGCCGCTTCCGGTCATCATTTCTTCAACGGGCGCCGGTGGCCGGCCCAGCCACGGAGGATCTTCCCGGTCGATGATCCGGCACTGTCCCGCCTCGGCCGATTTCCGGATGCGCCGCAGAGGGCTGTCGTGGTTTTCGCTGCGCCACTTGTCTCCTCCCAGAACATACAGGCGGTCACGGGCTCGGGTCATCGCCACGTAAAGCAGGTTGGCCTCTTCGGTACGATCCTTGGCCACGGCCGTGGCGCTGGCTTTATTCAGCACATCGCCGGGCCAGGACATGCCCTCGGGAAGGATGTATCCCTGGCGGTATTTCCTATTGACCTTGAACAGCAGGGGCGTATCGCTGGCGGCGGCATCGGTCCGCACCCGGGGGCTCTCCTTGCCCGTGGGCCGGTCCGCGTCGACCAGCAAAACCACCGGCGCCTCCAGCCCCTTGGCCCCGTGAATGGTCATGAACCGCACCCGACCCTCGGCCCCGCCATGGGGCAGGGTACCTTCTTCCTGCCCGCCCTGGGTGGCAGCGCGGGCAATGAAATCGGCCAGCCGGCGCACCGTGGGAGTGCCCGCGGTCTCCGGACTGAGAGCCAGATCAAACAGGCGCATCAGGTTGTAGCGGGCCTGATCGCCCAGGGCCAGCTGGTACCTTTCCAGGACCTGTCCTTCGCGGAAAATGCGGCGCAGAAGATCGTGGCTGGTCTCGAAACCCAGGTGCTTGCGCCAGTTGTTTAGCAGGACCACCCCCGGACCGGTGACCGGATCGTCTTCGCTTCTCCGCAAAGCATTCCACAGTCCCTTGGGCGGAAGAGATTTTCCGTCCTCTGTCACCTTGAACAAACCGCGGCGGGCAAGCGTCGCCTGGAAATCCTTTTGTTCGATCCGGAAGATGGGCGAACGCAGAACCGCGGCCAGGGCCACATCGTCTTCCGGCCACACCAGCCAGCGAAGCAGCGCCAGGATGTCCTGCACCTCCCGGCTGGCCGTGAGCATGCCCCGGCCCGGCGGCACGATGGGAATGCCCGCGGTCCGGAACGATTTTTCATAGAGACTGATCTCGGTCCGTGAGCGGGTCAACACCAGGAAGTCATCCCAGCGAAGCGGCCTTTCGATGAGATCGGCCCCGAAACCATCCCAGGTGGTGGCCCCGGATTCCTTCAGGTGCAGAACCAGCCGGGCGGCGGCGTCGGCGGCGATCTGGTCACCGCTTCTTCCATCCGGGTTGTGCTCTTCCTGAGCCCCTTCATAGGGGTCAAGGACCTGCACCACACCCGGCCCTTCCCGGCGTGCCCATTCCTGCCGGACGGATTCGCGTTCCTCGGTGGGGAAGGAATCGGCCAACGGGGAGGCGTTGAAAAGGCAGCCGACCCCATCGACCACCGCGCCCAAGCTGCGGAAGTTGGTGGGCAGATCCAGCACCGGCTGGTCGCGGTCCCGCAGCAACTGACGCGCGAAGGTGAAGATCACCGGCTCGGCCCCCCGAAACCCGTAGATCGACTGCTTCATGTCCCCCACGAAAAACAAGGTGCGCAGACGGTCACCCGACCCGCCGCCCAGGAATTCCCGCACGAAGGGATCGAGCATATCCCACTGGTTGAAATTCGTGTCCTGGAATTCATCCAGCAGGATGTGATTGATGGCATCGTCAAGGCGGTAGAGCAGGGAAAGAGCGCGGGCCTGGTCGCCCATCAGCCGGCGGGCCATGTCTTCGAGATCCTGAAAATCCACCACGCGATCGCGGCGCTTGAGGGCGCTGAAAATATCCAGGACCCGTAGCCCCAGGTGCAGAAGGTCGCGGTTCAGGACATACAATTTCACATGATCGGCGGTATGCAGCAGGTTCAGGACCGGCATGGCGTTTTCCACAACCAGGGTGTTGAACCGGATCTTGATTTCCTCGTCCCTGATCCTGGTGAACACGCGAGTCTTGTCGGCGGTGGTCAACAAGACCTTGTGGACGGCGTCCAGCTGTTCTGCAGAGGGTAACTCGAGCGCCGCCAGGCAATCGGTCCGCAACTTGGTGATGTTTTTTTCGATGCGGCCGGTGTCCGCCCCCATGCCCGCGCTGACTCGGTCCAGACCAGGGCCCGCAAATTCGGTCACCACTTCATTCAACAAGGGGGCGAAGACTTCCGGATCCGGTTCCAAAACCAGATCGAGGTCGGGGAACAGGAATTCCCTCAGGTCGGTCAGCATGGCCGGCAACAGGTCCAGCCGGACTCGGTCGCCGGCGGCAGCGGGCTCGTGCCGGTTCAACCAGCGTTCGATCCTCATCTGTTCGTAGAATATCTCTTTGACCGCGACCCTCACCGCGCCCGGGTTCGCTCCGACGGTGCGGGCGGCCTCAGCCAGCAGTTCATTTTTCGCCATCTCCTCTTCCAGGAGGTCGAGGGCTTCGTCCATCAGGTCGTCCCGGTTTTCGATGACGGCGAAGTGGGGATCCAGGCCGGCTTCGGCCGCGAACCGTCCCAGGATGAGCTGGCAGAAAGAATGGATGGTGCCCACGTGCAGGCCAGAGAGATCTTCAAGCACCATTTCGTAAAGGCCGGCCGCGTATTTCATTTCCCGGTCGGAAGGTCCACTGTCTGGGCGATCACCGAACAGGTCGCGTAACTCGAGGCGCAGTTCCTCCGGTTCGGCCAGGGCCATGGCGGCGGCCTTGGCCAGCAGACGTTCCTGGATTTCAACCGCGGCTTTCCGCGTAAAGGTGACCGCGAGAATGGAACGAGGGTGGGTTTGAGCCGGGGTATCCTCGACACACAGGCGGATGAAACGGTCTACCAGAACCTTGGTTTTTCCCGAACCCGCCGATGCCCTCAGCGCCACCGAAAGGTCGGGTCTGGCGGCCTGGCGCTGGATGGCGGTGGCTTTGGCGACCGGGTCGATCACTTCAGAACCTATCCTTGAGGTTGACGAGCTTGTCCAGTTTTCGGTCGGTGGCCGCCGGGAGATCTCTTTCCTCCAGCCGACATACTCCCCGGAACTCGCAGTATTCGCAGGGCAACCGGGTCTCTCCCTCGCCGGCAATTTCCCTGGGAATCAAGGGGTACCGGCCGGCCGGATCACCCGCCCTAACGGCCAGTTTGACCAGGCTCGCCGCCCCCTGGAGCAGGAGTAAGCGGCCGTCATCATTCCGGCAATCCAGGTGGGCCTTGCCCGGGCGACCGGGTTTTTCCTCGGCCACCGCGTAGTAAAATCCTTCGTCCACCGACCCGGTGATCGGCATCTTTCCGGCCTCCACCGCGGCGGCGTACAAGAGGATCTGCATCTCATCCAGGGCCTGGACTTTTCTGGTCGAAGGCGGTTTGCCTGTCTTGTAGTCGATGACGCACAGGGCGCCGGTATCATCCTGGCGCCGGTCGATTCGGTCGACCGTTCCACGCAGCACGACATCCTCGGCATGCCCGGACAATTCCGGAAGTTCGGGATCCCAGGCGATCGCTTCGGCTTCCTTGACGATCCAGGCGGCCAGATGGGTCAGTGGCATTTCGAATTGAGCCTCCACCGCCACGGGCCGCCATTCGGAAAATCGACTCACTTCATGGGCTACCAGGGGCTCGGCGGCGCGGAGAAAACTGTCCAGCCACAGACGTCGCAAGGGCAGGTCATCCGAACCCGGGGCGAATTTTTCCTGGGCCGAAGCCGTTAGTTGAGCCACGGCCCGGGCCTTGTCCCCGTCCGCCAACGCCGCGTAGCCTGGACCAGCGGGCTGCAGAAAATCAGCCAGGGCCTCGTGGACCAGGCTGCCGTATTCCAGGCGGCCGAACTCTTCCTGGACCTCCTCCTCCTTGCGAAGGGCAAAACCCCGTTCGAGCAGGAAACGGAAGGGGCACTCGCGCCACTGACGCAGGGCGGTCCAGCTCAACCGAGTCAGGGGACGAACCTTGGCCAGGGCCGGCGGATCGGATTCCTCCGCCTTGAAGGCCGACGATGAGGACGCCATATCCTGCCACGGAACTTCTTCCCGCCGCCACAGAAACGCTTCAGGCTCACCTTTCACCGCCTGCGGGAAACCAAGTTGCAGACGGGAAACAAAGGGGGACGGCAAGACCGGTTGGCCCTCCTCTTCGGTGGACCAGGTGAGCAGGACTTCGGGCGCGTTGTGCAACAGGCGCAAAAAGAGTTCGGCGTCTCGGCCCAAGGGATCGCGCCAGCCGGCCAGTCCGAGCCGGTCGCGAAGCCTGGCCCCCAGAAGCAAGGGACGTTGGGGACGGCCGGGAAAGACACCGTTTCTCAGCCCCGCGATAATCAGGTTGTCGTAGAATTCGAGACGGGCCTCGACGAGACCGGTGACCAGAACGGGCAAGTTGCGCGCCCTATGAGGGGGCACATTTTCACCGGCTAGCAGTTGACCCAGATCGGCGGTGAAATCGGCCAGATCGACAGGCGGCAATCCGGAGGCATCCGTGTTCAGGATGTCCAAAAGACGGGCGGCCGCCGTCAGATCCGGCCGGTCCATTTTTTCCCTCAGCGGGTAATCAGGCGCCAAGGAACTCCAGACTTCCTTCACCGCGGCCGTCAGATCGGTCCAGTTCCACCTTCGGCCCCCACGTACCGCCAGCAGGGGATCGAAGGCGTCGGCCACCGAGCGAACGAATTCCACCATACCCGGACCCTGTTTGGCGTAGAGGTTATTTGCGGATTGGTCCCGGTCAGCGGCCTGGCGACGCAAACCGGCAAGCCCACCCGCCGGGCCCTGGTTGCGGCGGAACATCCTTTCCAGTCGCAGAGTCCAGGTTCCGTGGCTGCCCTCGGCCACCGGCAACTGAACGTAAGGGTGAGTCAACACCTCCAGCAGAGGTTCGGGCCGCAGGTCGGTCAACGCGGCCCGCAGGATGAATCGCAGGAGCAGCCCGGCCGGCAGCGAGGACAAAGGCTGACCGTGAGTGTTATCCGAATCGATGCCCGCGTCCCGGAGCTGGGCCGTGATGCGGGCGCCAAGTTTGGGATCGGCCACCGCGATGGCGATGCTGCGCCTGCCACCTTCGGGCCGGGACAGTATCTCAACCACGCGGTGGGCCACGTACCGGCTTTCGGCTTCCGGATCTCCACAGGGGATCATCTCGACGGGTCCGTCCGGAGCCAGCAGGGCCGCGGGATCAAACTGTTTCTTTAGGATATCCAGTCGCTGCTTAACTGAGGTAATGTCTTGTTCCGGCGCGACTTCTCGCATTTGGCGGGTCATCAGGTTTTCCACCTGCCGGGCCGGAGCCAGCGGATCGGTGCCCAGGGAGTCGGGACTCCAGGTGGCCAGAAACAAACGTGACAACGGGCTGGCCGATTCGGGTAGATAGAGCCGGCTGCCGGTACCCTTGTCCATGGCCGCCCGCAGCAGTTCGGCGCGCACGGGGTCGATCCGGCCGAAACCCGCCACACACACCAGCTCGGGCGCCGGCCCCCGCACGCCCTCCGAATCCAGGACCCGTGCCAGTTCCCTGACCCGATCGACCGAATCACGCGGCACCAGATGGCGATAAATCCCCCAGACCTCGTGGATGCGGCCCAGGTCCGCGGTGACGACTTCCGCCTCGGCCGGCGCCGCCTTTTCCAGGACCCGATCGATGGCCCCTGGTTCGAGCAGGAGTTTTTCCTGCCGATGGAGGCGGACTTCGTCGAAAAAGGTGATGAACTCGGTCGCCAATCCCGGCGCGCTTTCACGGCGATCGGCGAGCCAGGGCAGGGTCATCAGGCTGCGGGCCAGGATCAAGGGACGGATCCGATCATCGGGAATGTTCCCGGCGGTCAACCCCAGACCCAAGGCCATCTCGTCGGCCCACTGGGTTACCGTGACAATTCGGGGCAATAACAACGTGCTTTGCCGTGATTCGTCCAGCGATTCGTCCAGCAATTCGTTCAGCGATTCGTTCAGCAATTCATGCTGCAAGGTCCGGCAAGCCCGCGATGACGGCAGCAAAACCAGCGCCCCGGTCAAATCCCCGGTTTCCGCTCCCGGAAGGGACGATAGCAGGTCCTGCGCCAGGCGGCGCAAAAGATTGTCGGCAAAGGGAATGCGGCTGATCCGGGGGGGCATGGATTCAAAACCCTTTAACTGTTTGGATTGCATGAGGATATGGGAGGCCAGCCTAACACAAAATCATGGGGCCACCAACCCAAGGGAGAGGTGTTATGTATTTAACAGCGAGGGACTCCCGTGTTACATACGCCTTGACTATTATTCCTATTCCAATCCCGCGCTTGATTCCCTTCCCGGAGGATTATCCTTGGTCATGTCTTCTGAAAATGCCGCTCCTGAAAACGTCTGCCGGATCGGTACGCGTGGAAGCGACCTGGCTCTTTGGCAGGCCCACACCATCCAGGGCAAGTTGAAGGAACTCGGGGTGGAAACGGTAATCGAAATCATAAAGACGCGCGGGGACCGCATCGACAACATCCCGTTCTCCGAACTGGAAGGGAAAAACTTCTTCACCAAGGAACTGGAAGATGCCCAGCTCGCCGGCCGGGTGGATCTGGCGGTTCATTCCCTGAAGGATCTGGCCACGGAAATGCCGCCCGGGCTGACCCTGACCGCCATGGTGGGTCGCGAGGACCCCCGCGACGTGCTACTGGCCCACCCCGAAGCCATCGATCAGGCCAAGCTGGACGCCGGTGATGTTCTGCCCCTGAAAAGCGGGGCGAAGATCGGCACCAGCGCCGCGCGGCGTCAGGCCCAGATCCGGTTTTTGCGCGGTGATTTGGAGATCGTGGATCTGCGCGGCAATGTGCCCACCAGGGTGAACCGACTGCGTGAAGGACTTTACGACGGCATCTTGCTGGCCCGCGCCGGGCTGTTGCGGCTGGAGCTGAAGCTGGACGACCTGTTCGTCAAACCTCTTGACGTCGACGAGTTCGTGCCGGCTCCCGCCCAGGGGATGCTCGGCATCCAGTGTCGGGAAAACGACACCTGGCAACCGAGCCTCAGCAGGTTGGACTGCCCCGAAGCGGGCCGGGCCGTGGCCGCCGAGCGGCAACTTCTCAAACGATTGGAAGGCGGGTGTCAGCTGCCTTTCGGAATCAACATCCAGCCCGCCACTGAAGAGTGGTGCCTGGAAGTTTTTCTCGCGGGTTCCCGCGACGAGCCCCTGCGCCTGACCCTCGAAGGCTCCGACCTCGACGCCCTGGTCAATGAGTGCTGGGAAATGATCAGCGAATACCGGGGAGACTGAACAACGATGACCACCGGACTCCGCATCATTCTGACTCGTGGACCCGATCGCAACCGGGCTTGGGCCATCCCGCTCCTGGCCGCCGGTCACCTGGTTGTGGAACTCAGTTTGATCCGGTACGAATCCCTGCCGGTGCCCGAAGGTTTTGATCCCGATCGATTCGACTGGATCCTGTTCACCTCGCCCCAGGCAGTGATCGCATTCAAGGCCGCAGGATTGGTCCCCCGGTCCGGCCGGTATGGCACCCTTGGCGCGGGCACCGCCGCAGCGCTGGCAAGGGCCGGGTTGCAGGATGATCTGAAAGTTCAGACCGCCACCGGCGCGGAACTCGCCCAGGCCTTCCTGGGTAAGATTCCGGGCCCCGGCCGGGTGCTGCTGCCCGGGGCGGCCAAGCGCCTCGAAGAACCCAAAGCCTCCTTGAGCGCCGCCGGTTTCGAGGTGACCGAACTGGCCTTGTACGAAACCTGTCCCATGGCCCCGGAAGAGTTGCCGGCTGCCGATTTCCAGCCCGGGGACATCGTCTTTTTCTGTAGCCCTTCGACCGTCCGGGCCTTCACCGGGGCCTGGACCCAGCGGCCGCCGTGCGTGGCCATCGGTGAAACCACCGCCCAGGTTGCCCGGTCCGCCGGATTCGCAACCGCCGTGGCCGCGACCCCCGATCTTTCTGCCATGGTTCTGGCCGCCGGCCTGGACCCGTTACCCGAACCCGCCAACCCGGAGATCGAATCATGAATCTGCTGGACCGCCCCCGGCGCCTGCGCGCCAACCCCGCCATGCGGGAAATGACCGCCGAGAACCACGTCGAAGCCCGGCATCTGATCACTCCTCACTTTGTCGTCGAAGGCAAGGGGATCAAGGAAGAGATCGGCAGCATGCCCGGCGTGTACCACGTGTCGGTGGACAACCTGGTCAAGGAAGTCGGCGCGGACCTAAAGCTCGGACTGAAATCGCACCTGATGTTCGGCATTCCGAGTGACAAGGATCCCCACGGCAACTCGGCCCTCGCCCCGGGCAACGTATGTGAATCGGGAGTCCAGGCCCTCAAGAAGGAATTCGGCGACGATGTGATCACCGTCACCGACGTCTGCCTGTGCGCCTACACCAGCCACGGCCACTGCGGATTCCTGGAGGACGGCAAGGTCGTCAACGATCCCAGCGTGGAACAGCTGGCCAAGATGGCTCTGAACCATGCACAGGCCGGCGTGGACATCGTCAGCCCGAGCGATATGATGGACGGCCGGGTCGGAGCGATCCGCAGCCTGCTCGACAGCGAAGGTTTCACCGACACGGCCATCTTGGCCTACAGCGCCAAGTACGCCAGCGCCTACTACGGTCCTTTCCGCGACGCCTGCGACAGCGCCCCCCAGGGCGACCGCAAGTCTTACCAGATGGATCCGCGCAACGGCCGCGAAGCCGTCCTGGAAACATTGCTCGACCTGGCCGAAGGCGCCGACATGGTCATGGTCAAGCCCGCCCTGGCCTATCTGGACATCATCCGCCGGGTGCGTGACGAGGTTCTGTGCCCGGTCGTCTGCTACAACGTCTCCGGCGAGTACTCGCTGGTCAAAAACGCCGCGGCCGCGGGTCTGGTTGATGAAGCGGCCATCGTCCGGGAAAACCTGCTGGCCATGCGCCGCGCCGGCAGTGACATCATCATCACTTATCACGGACGCGAAGCGTTGACCAAGGGATGGATCTAGAAGGGATGGATCTAGCATGAGCAACCGCAGCTGGTGGGAACGAGCCGAAAAAGTGCTGCCCGGAGGAGTGAACAGCCCCGTGCGCGCCTTCAAGTCGGTGCCGGGCGATCCGTTGATGTTCCAGAAAGCCGCCGGCTCCCACTTCACTGACGAGGACGGCAAGCAGTACATCGACTGGTGCCTGAGCTGGGGTCCGTTGATCCTGGGCCACGCCGATCCCGAAGTGGAGGCCGCGGCACTGGAAGCCATGCGCGAGGGCGCCAGCTTCGGCGCTCCCAGCCGCCGTGAAGTTTTGCTGGCCGAGGCTTTCCTGGCCCGCCTGCCCCACTTCGACCAGGTTCGGTTCGTCAGCTCTGGAACCGAAGCGGTGATGAGCGCCATCCGCCTGGCCCGGGGGTTCACCGGCCGGGACGTGATCGTCAAGTTCGTGGGGTGTTACCACGGCCACACCGACAGCCTGCTGGTCGAAGCCGGCAGCGGGCTGGCCACCTTCGGCACGCCCAGCAGCGGTGGCGTGCCCACCGGTTATACCGACAGCACCGCGGTACTGCCTCTGGATGATGACGAAGCGCTGGATTCCTTTTTCGGCGAAAACGGCGACAAGGTGGCTGCGCTGATCGTCGAGCCCTTCCCCGCCAACGCGGGCCTGTTGATTCAGCGCCCTGAGTTTCTGCAGAAATGCCGCGACCTGACGGCCAAACACGGCGCCCTGCTGATCTTCGACGAGGTCATCACCGGTTTCCGCGTGGGCCCCTCGGGCGCCGCCCCTGTCCTGGGTATCACGCCGGACATGGGAACTTACGGCAAGATCATCGGCGGCGGCTTCCCGGTCGGCGCCTACGCAGCCGGTCAGAAGATCATGGATCACATCTCTCCGGTCGGCCCGGTGTATCAGGCCGGCACCTTGAGCGGCAACCCGGTGGCCATGGCCGCGGGTCTGGCGACCCTGGAAAAAACCGGCCAACCCGGATTCTATGAAGATCTCGAACGCAAGGGCGCGCGGCTGCAGACGGGTCTGGAAAAGGCCGCCTCCGACCACGGAGTGACCGCCACCGTGGTCCGCCAGGGTTCGCTTTTCTGGACCGTGTTCCAGCCCGAGGCCCCGCGGAGTTTCGCGGCCATCGACGGCGCGAAAATGGAAACCTATGGCCGGATGCATCGCGATCTCATTGACCGTGGCGTTTACCTGGCTCCGTCCGGTTGGGAAGTCGGCTTCGTCAGTGCCGCCCACACCGAAGAAGATATCGACGCCACCGTGAAGGCCGTGGCCGACACCTTTCAATCCTGGAGCTGAACTTTACATGTCCGACGTGAAAAACAGCCTCTTCCTGAAAAATCTGCGCGGTGAACCCACCGACCGCACGCCCATCTGGATCATGCGCCAGGCGGGCCGCTACCTGCCCGAATACCAGGAAGTCCGCTCGCGGCTTTCGTTCACTGAACTGTGCCACACGCCCGAGGCCGCTTGCGAGGTCACTTTGCAGCCCATCCGGCGCTTCGGCTTCGACGCCGCGATCATGTTCAGCGACATCCTGACTCCCCTGGAACCCATGGGCGCGCCCTTCGACTTCAGCTTGGCGCCGCGGAACGGCCAAGAGATACCGACCGTAGTCTCACCGGCGGCGGCCAGTTTGCAGGCTTCACGCAGGTCGGGTTCCGCCTGCTTGGCCATGCCGAAGGCCGCGTTGGCGGTGTGTTCGCCGTCGGGGAACTGAGCCTGCAAGCGACCGTAGCTGGTGGCCGCGAGATCGAATCGACCGAGACCGAACTGGGTGTCGGCGATTCGGTAGATGGACTCCTGAGCCTCGGGCGTGTTCGCGTAGAGGTGCAGAATCTTCTGCCAGCTCGCGATGGCCTGATCGTAATCATCGCTGCCGCCAATCGCCTTTTCAAAAATACTCGGGTTGGAGGTCAGGCCGGTAACTGCCAGGTCGCTGATATAACGGGCCAATTCACCGCTGGTAAGCAATTGTCTTCTGATGTTGTCCAACCAGATGCTCTGGCCGCGTTGCTGTAGTTTTTTCAATGGGTTCATAATATGTTCTGTTTTCCTAGCGTGTTATTGCTTGTATAAAGGTGTAAAAAATAGAGGTCTAAAAAGGGCTAGAATGATCAAACAATCAACCAATTGTCAATACAAAGTCTGGCTAAACAATGGAGTTCACTTATTAAAGGACCTAAGTTTAAAAGCTTGAATTTCGCGTTCGCGTTCAGAGACCAGTCTAAGGGCAACTGACTGCACACGTCCTGCGGATAATCCACGTGCAACTTTTTTCCATAACAAAGGCGACAGCATAAAACCAACCACACGATCTAGGAAGCGACGTGCTTGCTGTGCGTCAACACGATCAACATCAAGTTTTGC
>RCNF010001411.1_pt1 | contig 13037 bp, 10 predicted proteins | sample 2041311 | NCBI WGS metagenome assembly RCNF01 (sample SAMN09708228, study PRJNA481090) | Marine sediment metagenome, whole genome shotgun sequencing project. | biome: marine sediment; feature: ocean; material: sediment; isolation source: Sewage treatment plant 2 marine sediment (STP2) ... | reverse complement strand
GCCGAGCTTGCTCTGCATGGCATCGAATCCCGTGTGCAGCGTGCGAAGGTCAATAATCGTGATTACTACCGCGTCTATGTCGGCCCCATCGACGATCTTGACGAACTCAATGTCACTCGCAGCCGGCTAAGAGCGGCCAAAATTGACGTCATGCGTATCCGACTCGGTGACTAGTTCCGGTCGACTCCTTGTCGTGCTGCTTACACTGCAGCTCTCAGCTTGCGCGACTACACCTGCCCCCGAAGCACCAGCGTCGCAACCCACCGCTGCACCTCCGCCCGTCGAAGAACCAAAACCAGCGCCACCACCGCCGCCTGACAGGTCGTCGATGCGTATCAGCATTGCGGCGGTCGGCGACATGATGATCGGTACGGACTACCCTCAAGATCACCTGCCCGACGATGACGGGGTCAGTTTTCTGGCCGCCGTTACTCCGGTGATAGCCGCAGTCGATGTAGCAATCGGCAATCTCGAGGGCGTACTTGTCGATGGCGGCGAACCGGGAAAGAAATGTAGCAACCCGGCTGCCTGTTACCTGTTTCGCTCACCGACGCGTTACGCAGAGCATTACAAGAGCGCCGGTTTTGATGCGCTGAGTTTAGCTAACAATCACGCGCGTGATTTTGGCGAAGAAGGCCGCAGCAGCAGTATGGACGCACTCACGGCAGCCGGCATTGCACATTCGGGTCGTGAAGGGACCGCTGCGATAATTCGCAGCGGAGATATGTCTGTCGCCTTCCTGGCTTTTGCCGTGACCAAGAATTCCAACATGCTGCTCGATTATGAGCTCGCGTTCGAAATGATCGCAGCGCACGCCGAAGAGCACGACATTGTCATCGTCACCTTTCATGGTGGTGCAGAGGGAGTGGATGTCACGCACATCCCGTTCGCGGACGAAGAATACTATGGAGAGCCCAGAGGAGATGTCGTCTGGTTTGCACGAGGCGCGGTCGATGCCGGTGCTGATCTGGTCGTCGGGCACGGACCGCATGTCGTCCGCGGCATGGAGCGCTACAAGGAAAGACTCATCGCCTACAGCCTGGGCAACTTCGCAACCTACTACGGCATCAGCGTTGCAGGGATTAAAGGTATTGCACCCATTCTGACTGTCACGCTCGACGGCAACGGCCGGTTTATTGGCGGACAGATAACCTCAACCGTACAACTAAGACCAGCGGGGCCGAGCATTGACGAGAAGCAGCGGGCATTAAACCTGCTGCGTGGCTTAAGCATCGATGACTTCAGCAATCCGGGTTTACGATTTATGCCAGACGGCGAACTGATTCCGATAGAACGTGGTGACGTCGCGCAACACCATCTTGCTCCGCCGTAGGAGCACTCCCTGACGGCGATGCTTCGCGGTCTAAGGACCGCTCCTACGTGTCGTCAGACCCGACTGACTTGAAATCCACTCCGAGTGATCGCAGCTTTCTGTAAAGGTGCGTGCGCTCCATACCAACCCGCTTCGCCAGTTGTCCGACCTTGCCATCGCATAGCACCAGCTGCTGCTGCAAGTATGAACGCTCGAAATGCTCGCGTGCTTCGCGCAGTGGCAGCGCCAGAAGATCCTGCTTTACGAGCGGCTCATTTACGGGCGCTACTGCACTAATCTCCGCTTCGACTTCATCCAGAGCAATGTCCTCTCCACTACCGGACAAGAGCAGCCGTCGAACCAGGTGCTTAAGTTCGCGAACGTTATCCGGCCATGGATAATTGCGCAGCCGATTTTGCGCAGCGACGCTGAAACGGCGAAACGTCAACCCTTCGGCATCAACCAGTTTGTCGACATAGTAGGTCAGCAGCTCGGGTACATCTTCCGAGTATTCGCGCAACGGCGGCACCCTGAGACTCAACATGCTCAACTGTGCGACCAGATCGCGCCGCAACCCGCCTGCCTCAATCAACGCATCAACGTCCGCACCGACCGTCGCAACAATTCTCGCATCCAGCTTCACCGGCAAAGACCCACCGACTCGTATGAAGCGACCGTCTTCAATTGCTCCCAACAATAATTTTTGCGCGATGCTGGGAAGATCCGAGAGCTCGTCGATAACCAGCGTTCCGCCCGAAGCCCGCTCGATCACGCCGGCCATTATCTCATCGCCGTCTTCACGGCCCAGCAACTGCTCCTCGGCATTACTTTCCGTGACCGACGCAGCCGTAAGGCTGGTCAACGGTTCGCCCGTACGCCGGCTGAGCGCATGCATGTAACGTGCAAATGCACCGCGGCCGGTTCCTGACTCGCCGCTAAACAATACGGAGCCATCGTGACGAGCATATTGCTGCACACGATCACGTAGCGCCTGCATGACTTCACTGCGACCTACAGGTGCGAGCAATGACGGCAGCAGATTAATCGCCGCACGGGACTGCCTGCCTGCTGATTCAAGTGCCGCCTCCACCGTCCTGAGCAACTTCGCCAGCGACAATGGTTTCTCAACGAAGTCGAATGCGCCTAACCGGGTCGCTTCAACCGCAGCATCGACGGTTCCGTGACCAGACATGATGACGACAGGGCAATTCATGTCGCCGGCATCGGACCATTCACGCAACAAAGTAATGCCATCTGTATCCGGCATCCAGATATCCAGAAGGATAAGGTCGAACTTGTGTTCTGCTCGGGCGCTACGGGCCTCCCCAGCGTCAGCGGCGACGGTTACGCCATACCCCTCGTCACCCAGGATGTCCTGGATCAACGCACGAATATCCGCCTCGTCGTCTACAACCAATACATGAGGACTACTCATGCCTGTTCCCTCCTCTTATCGGCGCGCCGGGGCGCCTTTGCAATCATCATTTCCCTGGCCGCTTCGTTCAGCGGCAAGCGGATACTAATCATTGCTCCCCCGTCACTTCGGTTCTGCGCGCGGATTGTGCCAACGTGTTCTTCCACGAGCTTTTTAACAATGGCCAATCCCAAGCCAGTGCCTTTCGGTTTTGTTGTTACATACGGATCAAAAATCTGACTCACCGATCCGGCCTTGAACCCGGGTCCATTGTCTTCAACCCGGAGCCGCACCATTTTGACTTCGTCAATCTCGGCCGCGGCGATTTGCACATCGATACGCCCATGCGGCGTTCCTTCCAGAGCCTCTACGGCATTGCGAATCAGGTTGTGAAGTATTTGTCGAATACGACCCATGTCGCCCTCGACCAGCGGCATCGTCGGATCGGATGTCAGGACGATTTCAACACCGCTCTCTTGCGCTCTGTACAGATCCACGATTTCGTGCGCCAGCTTGTCGAGATCGAAAAGACCGATATCCATATCAGGTGCGCGAGCGTAATCGCTGAATGCGTTCACCATCTCCTTCATCGCTTCAACTTGCTGCACAATCGTGTGCGTCGCGCGGTCGAGTATCTGTGCTTCTTCCTCGTCCATCGTGCCGAGGTACTTGCGGCGCATGCGCTCGGCCGACAGCTGAATAGGTGTCAACGGATTCTTGATCTCGTGCGCGAGACGACGTGCGACCTCACCCCATGCGGCATCGCGCTGTGCCTGTAACAACGCGGTGATGTCATCGAAAACGATAACGTAGCCGGCAGCATTATCTTCGTCACCCGGCAGCGTCGTGCAGGCACAGGTCAAAACGCGCCGGCCAACTTCGCCACGCAATACGATCTGTTCGCGCCATTCGGTTTCGCCGGCATCAAGGTGCATGCAGGCAACATCGACAAACTGCTCCAGCAACGGCATACCTTTTGCCACATCCCGGATGGATTCGCCGGCGCTGGTTTCGAGATTCACACCAAGAATGGAACCCGCCGCCTGGTTCGCGTTACGAATTTTCAGATCGGCTTCGAGAGCCAGCACCCCGGTCGACAGGCGCGCCAGAATAACCTCCAGGTTGGTGCGCTCTGCCTCAACTAGTGCCTGGCTCAGGGTAGTTTCACGACGCGCTGTCGCGAGTCGTTGGGTCATATCATTGAATGAGCTGACCAGGAACCCGATCTCATCCCGCGACGGTGTGGGCAATCGAGTATCGAAATTTCCCATCGCCACCGCGCGAGTACCTGCAACCAGATCCTGGATAGGTGCAACGAGACGCCGCGACAGAACAAACGCCCCATAAATCGCTGTCAGCAAACTGAGCAACAATACAAACGTGAGTGTGATGGTAAGCAGGTCCTTCAGGTCTTCACGGAAGAACACCAGACGCTGATATTCGGAGTAGGATTTTTCAACGCTGTTGATCATGCCCCCAAGTCGCTCATCGACTGGAAAGAGGGCCTGGACTGTGCGCGACTCTCGCGAGCGATTACCGCGATATGTGAAAGCCACTGCTGTACGAATTTCAGCACTGCCGGTGCTGAGTAGCTCAAGACTCACAAATGGCCGGTCCTGCCTCATTTGTAGCGATACTTCTTCGGCCAGTGGTTTTGGGAATGAGCCGGCCGAGCTATCCGAACTGGTCGCGAGCACCCGGTTGTTATCACCGTACAGTGTCATCTCGCTGGCACCGCTTTCCCTGCGCAACAGGCTTAATTCGAATACCAGCTGCCGTTCCGAAACCACAGCAAGTTTTTGTGCAATCTGCGTTATAGCTTGCAGATGCTGGCGCTTTCGAAATTCAATCGCAGCCCGACTGAGCGTCAGCGCGTTATCGAGACCCTCTTCAACCTGTACATTGAACCAGCTATCGATACCTCGATTGATGAACTGCACGGAAAAGTAAAACACAACGATTAGCGGCAACACGGCCAGACCAACAAACATACCAACCATTCGCGCTTTTAGTTTTGCACCCGGAACGCTCTCACGATAATCGTGGAACAAGCGCCAGAGGTTGCCGATCAATATCAGTACAAGTATGAAGCCGCCGGCAATATTAATTGCCAGGATAATGTCCTGAAGGCGATCAAAATCATCGGACTGCTGGACCGTTTTCGAAAGCAGGAACAACGCAACCAAAACCAGCGCGACGCCAGCCACACCCATCAAAGTAAAAAATATGCGCTTTAGCGTTCTAACGGCCATTCGAACCATTCGCTTTGTAACTGCCACTGACCGCGCCAGAAAAACAGGAGTCGTAACGGTGCCGGGTATTGCTGTGTGTTGAGCATTGCGCGCAACCGCACCCGGTATTCCCGCTCTGGAAGCAGCAATTCATCATCAATCACCGGCAACGCCTGGACGCGACCCAGGTTATTCAGTGCGGAGTAGAGTGTTGCGAAGGAGTCCTGATCGCCGCTATTGAGATTCTTGACGATGTAACGCTGACTGAGCGGCCGGTACTCAAGCTCATACCGAACGGCAAGCTCAGCGTCTACGCTGTCCACCAGGAAGCGTTTGACGCGAATGACCTGGATCTGCATTTCGATAGTCAGGGTCACGCCACTTTCCAGTGCTGCCAGCGCCTCACTGCTCAATACGAGTTGCAGTCTGGCGTCCAGACTGTGCACACCGGCTATCGATTGCGTGGATGCGGAGCGAACCTCAAAGTAGCCCTCACGTTCGATGTTTTCCTGTGCGAGGCCAGTGCCCAACAACAACACGGCCACAAGCGCGGTCGCAAAGCGGCGCGATAGGTTGGTGCGTTGCATGGCGGTGGGTCGGGACATCAGTATTTTCAGGAAACCTTCTCTTTTTGTAAGGCTGCGTAGTAAAAACCATCCAGACCGGCCGAACCCGGCAGAATCTGATAACCACACGCCTTCCTCCGCATTAGATCGCGGATGTTGTTATTTGGCAACACATCGTTTTCCACGGCATCGCCATGCTCCGTCAAGAATTTTCCTATCACCTCGTCATTCTCCGCCGCTAATACCGAGCAGGTCGCATAAAGCAGCGTCCCGCCGGGCGTGAGCGTCGGCCAAAGCGCCTCCAGCATCGATTGTTGACAGGCGGCCAGGCTCACAAGATCTGTCGCTCGTCGCAGTAACTTGATGTCAGGATGGCGTCTGATAACACCGGAGGCTGAACAGGGCGCGTCCAGCAAGATGCCGTCGAACGGTATTCCATCCCACCATTCCTCTGGTTTCGATGCATCGGCGGCGATTATGGTTGCATCACGGCCGATGCGCTGCAGGTTCTCCGAGATACTCGTAATTCGTGATGCATCGCTGTCCACGGCCAGTAACGACAAGCTGTCGCCGCCCAGCTCCAACAAATGCCCGCTCTTTCCACCGGGCGCCGCACAGGCGTCCAACACCTGATATGTGGCCTTATTGACTTCGAGATCACCCAACAGCCAGTGTGCCGCGATCTGGGCGGCCGCATCCTGTACAGACGCATCACCCGCCGCAAATCCCGGCAGATTCTCGACCGCTTGCGGCTCATTGAGTCGAATGGCATCCGGAACCCCCGCTAGCAGCTCCGCCTCCATATCGACTTCCCGCAAACGCTGCAGGTACTGCTCTGCCGAATTTCTGGACGTGTTCGCGCGCAGCCACATTGGCGCACGCCCATTGTTCGCCGTCAGTATCGCCTGCCAATCGTCTGGCCAGTCCTTTCTTACTTGTTCGATCAACCATGCTGGATGATTCCACTCGGACGGCTCATCAGCGGGCTCGGTCGCTGCGATATTATCGCGTACAAAGCGCCGCAGGCAGGCATTCACGAGCCCGGCCAGTTTCGGCCGGCGCAGTTGCCTGGCCGCTTCGACGGTTTCTGAAACCACGGCATGATCCGGTATGCGCATCTCTGCAATCTGATACAGACCAACGACGAGCAGTGCGTTAACAACACGGTCGCGCTTCCTGAGTGGCTTGCTGACGAGTTGATCCAGCCAGCTCTGCAGCCGCCAATAGTGTCGCAGGCTGCCGTAGCACAGCATGCGCATTAACGAACGATCACCCTCGGCAATGCGTGGCTCATTTTTAGCGATTGCTGCGTCCAGTGACTGCCCGCCGCTAACAACAGCGTCAACAACCTCGGCAGCAACTGCCCTGACTTTCGCTCCCGCTGTTTTCATCCCCGCAAATCTGTCTGCGTAACAAATTCATGCGCCGGGACGCGGCGTTTGCCGGGCAGCTGCAACGACACCAGCTGCAAACCATTGCGGCCACAGGCAACGACTATTCCGGCAGCATCGTATTGCACGAACGAACCGGGCGCGGCGTTAACACCAGCCATGACCGATGCCTGCCAGACCTTCACGCGCAGTTCATTGCCGGCAAAAAAGAATGCTCCAGGTACCGGGTTGTAGGCCCGGATACGGCGCTGCAATTCATCCGCTGACAGCGCCCAGTCAAGCTCGGCATCCTGCTTCTGAATCTTCGCAGCGTAGGTCACCAGCGATTCATCTTGCGGGGCCGGACTAATGTCGCCGCTCAGTATTTTCGGAAGATCCTTTACCAGAAGCTCGCCGCCAAGAATTGCGAGGCGGTCATGCAGTTCGCCCGCACTTTCGTCTTTTCCGATAGCGATAACACCTTCAGAAAAAACCGGACCACAATCCAGGCCCGCAGTCATGCGCATCAAACTCACACCGGTGGTTTCGTCGGCGGAGAGTATTGCCGCCTGTATCGGTGCCGCACCACGCCACCGCGGCAACACCGATGCGTGTACGTTCAAACAACCGTGGGTCGGTACATCGAGTACGTTCTGCGGCAGAATCAACCCGTAAGCAGCAACAATCAGGACGTCGGGTTGCAATGCTGCGAGATCTGCAACGGCTGCTTCGTCACGAAAGGTCTCTGGTTGCAGCACGACAATCCCACGCTCCTGTGCATAGCGCTTCACAGGGCTGGCAGTAACTCGACGGCCGCGGCCTGCCGGGCGGTCTGGCTGCGTATACACGGCGACCACGGAGTGTCCGGCGTCGACCAACGCGGTGAGTGACGCAAGCGCGAACTCCGGCGTACCGGCAAAAACTATGCGGGGTGTGCTCAACGTTTACGGCCTAGACGACGACTGCTTGCTGGCGACGTTCTTTTTCGAGTTTCTTGCGAATGCGCGTTCGCTTCGCCTCGGACAGATAGTCGACGAATAACTTACCGTCCAGGTGGTCGATCTCATGCTGGATACAAACAGCGAGCAGGCCGTGCGCCTCAAGTTCGACCTTGGCACCCTCACGGTCAAGAAAACGCACCTTGATATGCTCGGCGCGCTCGACCTCCTCATAATAACCGGGAACGGACAAACAGCCCTCGTCCGTCGCGATCACACCATCTTTCTCGAGAATCTCGGGATTGATCAATACGTATGGATCGTCCTTGTCGACAGACACATCCGTTACCAGCAAGCGCTGGTGAACATCGACCTGCGTTGCTGCAAGCCCGATGCCCGGAGCGGCGTACATCGTTTCGAACATGTCGCCGATTAGCTTGCGCAAATCGTCGTCGACGGCCGCTACGGGGGTCGCTTTGGTCCTGAGACGGGGGTCAGGGAACTCGAGAATCTTTAGTTTTGCCATAATTTGAACATAAGCCAGATGGCTTGCTTTGGGTCAAAATCAACCCGTTGAAACATAATTAATCAGACAATATTTCGCGTGATTTACCCAAAAAGCGACCTAAATGTTTGACTTTATTGAATAAGATGGCAGACAATGCTGCCAGATTTATGTCCATTCCAGCATGTTTTGCGGTCGGAAATGTGACGTAATTGGCAGCCTCGGCGGTGCCGGACCGACATAGTATAGCAACGCCATGAAAGCACTGGCCCGAACTAAAGTATGGAGCAACCGCGAATTATGTCTCTCTGCAAGAAGTATCTGAATTTTAGCCTCCGGCTGACCTCGGTCACGCTGGCTGTAGCGCTGGTCGGATGTTCGTCCAATCCTTCCAATAGCTACGATCAGCAAGGCTCGGTGTCCTCTGCCTCGACAACCCAGTCACAAAGCGATGGTGCGTCGGCAAGCTCGGAGCCCGCGCAGTACGAACCCGTACTTGAGCGCATCAATAAGCCCGTACCACTGGCTGAAGGCCACCCGAATGAGTATGTCGTTCAGGTTGGCGACACCTTGTGGGACATCTCTGCGACCTTCCTGAAAGACCCGTGGTTTTGGCCAGAAATCTGGTACGTGAACCCGGACATCGAGAATCCGCACCTTATTTACCCGGGTGACGTACTGGGTCTCGTGTACATAGATGGCCAGGCACGCATTACGAACGTCCGCGCATCGACATACCGCATGTCTCCGCAGGCGCGCGTTACACCGTTGACACAAGCGGTTACGAGCATTCCTTTTGAGAATGTCGCAGCGTTCCTGAGTTCCGGTGTTGTACTTGAGAAAAAGCAGGCTGATGCTCTGCCGTACCTGCTCGAGACACGTGGTGACCACCTGATGGCGTCTGCCGGTAATGAGATTTACGTTCGCGGCATCACTAATGACATGCCGAGCACTCGCTACAACCTCGTACATATCGGCGACCCACTGATTGATCCGGACGATAACCGTTTGATCGGTTACCACGGCATCATGATTGGCGAGGGTAGCCTGCGCCGCACAGGCGACCCGGCTACGGTGGCGCTGACCAGCACGAGGCAGGAGGCAATTGCGGGCGACCGCTTGCTCCCCGCTGATGTCGACGTACCGCTGAACTTCTTCCCGCGCTCGCCGAGCACCACTATTGATGGCCGAATTATTTCGGTTGCAGGTGGCGTTACACAAATCGGCCAATACCAGGTTGTTGTCATGAACCGCGGTTCCGGTAACGGCTTGTCAGTCGGTGATGTGCTGACAGTGTTCCAGGCAGGTAAGGTCATTGAAGACCGGGTCGGCGGCGGAAAAGTCACATTACCTGACGAAGCGGCGGGTACGGTTATGGTCTTCAAGACATATGATCGTATTAGCTACGGTCTGGTAATGGAGGCGACGGACGCCATTCATATCAGTGACTCCGTTCGTAACCCGACCTGACACAAACTTACAGTCTTGACGAAAAACGGCGCCTTAAGGCGCCGTTTTTTTGCGTTATCCTTATGCCCCAGACTTTAACTAAGGCCAGGAATGAAGCATCAGGCATGGCTAACTCTGGCGCGCGCCTATGTGAACGTCGCCGAGTTTATCGCCCTCAAAGATCGCTATGGTGAAATCGATGCGATAGCCGGGCAAAGCGAGCAGCGACTTCGCGATGCGGGGCTATCAGACAAGAAAGCGAGAGCGGTCTCATCACCGGACGAGAAAGGCATTGAGACCGCGTTGCGGTGGCTCGACGAAGACGCGCACAATCTCGTCGCGTACGGAACCGATGAATACCCTGAAATGCTTACGCAACTCAGCGGCGCGCCGCTGTTGTTATTCGTCAATGGTGACAGAGATGCTCTGCACCTGCCCTCGCTCGCGATAATTGGCAGCCGCAATCCGACCCGCGGTGGCATTCGAAACGCAGTCGAATTTTCCAGACACCTTGCCAAAAGTGGCTACGCCATTGTCAGTGGTCTCGCGCAAGGCATTGATACCGCCGCACATCGCGGCGCATTAGACGCCGACGGTAAGACCGTGGCGTTTCTTGGCCATGGCATCGATCGCGTTTACCCGGCCCAAAACTATGATCTGGCGCACCAGATTGCAGCGACGGGCGCGCTCGTCACCGAATACCCACTCGGGGCGCCACCCGACAAGCGACACTTTCCGGAGCGCAACAGGTTGATCAGCGGCCTGTCACTTGGGACGCTGGTTATCGAAGCTGCCAGACGTAGCGGCTCGCTGATTACGGCCCGCCTGGCGGCCGAACAGGGACGAGAGGTTTTTGCGTTGCCTGGTTCTATCCATAATCCACTGGCGCGCGGCTGCCACGAACTCATTCGGCAGGGTGCGAAACTCGTTGAAACGGCCGCGGATATCGGTGCCGAACTCGCACCATTGACCGGGCACCTACAGCAATACGTAATGGAATCAACGAAGAACAGGCCACCGTTGCCTGACGACGACAACGACTACGTGGAGCTGCGCAGAATCCTCAGCCATGACCCGACAACAATTGACGATTTGGAAAACCAATCCAGATTGACGATTGACCAGCTTTCCTCCATGCTCCTGATCCTGGAGCTTCATGGTGAAGTTGAGTCGCTGTCTGGCGGACGCTACGCATTAATTGCTTGAAGATAAGGAGCTGCTCCAAGCATGAAAGAAAACGTACTCGACGTACTGATGTACCTGTTTGAAACCTACGTCGAAACAGAAGAAGAACCAGAACCCGATCAGCACGAACTGCGGCTTGAGCTGTCGCGTGCGGGCTTTGGTGACGCCGAGATCGAGCGTGCGCTCGAATGGCTTGATGGACTGACAGACCATCAGGAGAGCCTCAATTACGGCAACCTGTCCGCACATGCTACTCGTATCTATAACGACTTCGAGCACGGGCGGCTTGATGCCAGTTGTCGTGGCTATATCACCTACCTCGAGCAAACGGGAATCCTGTCACCACCACAACGCGAGCTACTCGTCGATCGCCTTTTGGCCCTGGAAACGGCAGACATCGACGTCGAGCAAATCAAGTGGGTGGTCCTGATGGTGCTGTTCAGTCAGCCCGGCCAGGAACAGGCTTATGCTCGTATGGAAGACCTCGTTTTTGAGGAAAGTCCTGACTCTATTCATTAGTACAATTTCCCAATTTCCTTGACAGTTCGCTGCCAAGCACGTAATTAAACCGCGGCACAGTCCGCGGTTTTGTATGTTTAAGGTGGATAAATCCGAGTTAAAGGGTCGTAAATCAAAAAATGTCGAAGAATCTCGTAATAGTCGAATCGCCCGCCAAGGCCAGCACGATCAGCAAGTACCTGGGCAAGGACTTTGATGTCCTGGCGTCCTATGGCCATGTCCGCGATCTGATACCGAAAGAAGGCGCCGTTGACACTGAAAACGGGTTTTCGATGAAATATCAGATCATCGAGCGCAACGAAAAACACGTTAAGGCCATCATCAAGGCGCTCAAGAACGCCGAAGGGCTATATCTCGCGACTGACCCGGATCGCGAAGGCGAAGCCATTTCCTGGCACCTGGTTGAGCTTCTCAAGGAAAAAGGGATTCTCGACAACATAGAAGTGCACCGGGTCGTATTTCATGAGATCACGAAGCAGGCCGTGCGGGACGCCGTGGCCAATCCTCGTGATATTTCGGGTGATCTTGTCGGCGCACAACAGGCGCGCCGGGCCCTCGATTACCTCGTTGGCTTCAACCTGTCCCCACTGCTGTGGAAGAAAGTACAGCGTGGCTTGTCAGCGGGACGCGTACAAAGTCCGGCGCTGCGCATGATCGTAGAGCGTGAACTCGAGATCGAGGCATTCAAGGCTCGCGAATATTGGTCGATCGAAGCGGATGTCAGCAAGAACGAACAACCATTCGCCTCTCGCCTTGTCAGCTACAAGGGCGACAAGGTCGAGCAGTTCAGTTTCGAGAACGAAGATGCTGCCCGTGCGGTGGAAAAGACAATTGTCGACGCCGCTGGCGGCAAGCTTAAAGTCCTTGGCGTCACCAAACGACAGCGTCGCCGCAATCCGACAGCTCCTTTTACGACGTCCACGTTGCAACAGGAAGCCTCGCGAAAACTGGGTTTCAACACGCAGCGCACCATGCGCGTCGCCCAGAAACTCTATGAAGGTATCGCGCTGCCCGGCGAGGACCAGGTTGGCCTGATTTCTTACATGCGTACCGACTCCGTAACTCTGGCCGAGGTCGCACTGACAGAAATTCGCGAAGTCATCGCTGAACGTTACGGTGCGAAAAACGTGCCTGAGGAGCCTCGCAAGTTCAAAACCAAGGCCAAAAATGCTCAGGAAGCGCACGAGGCAATACGTCCAACGTCCGTTGCGCGCACACCTGATGATTTAAGAGCGGTGCTCGATGAAAACTGTACTCGCTCATCTGGAAACGCACGATGGCGTGCCAAATGGTGCCGGCCGTGTTTGACACGGTCGCTATCGAAATGGCGGCAGGACCCGCTGATGCGGGTCATCGTATGCGTGCCAATGGCTCGGTACTGGTTGAGCCGGGCTTCATGGCGGTCTACCAGGAAGGTAAAGACGACGCCAAGGATGACGACGGCGATCGCCTGCTACCTGAAATCGAGGAAGGCGATACGATCAAGCTCGACGAGCTGCGCCCTGAACAGCACTTCACAGAGCCACCGCCGCGATTCACCGAGGCAAG
>RCNF010003509.1_pt1 | contig 13041 bp, 5 predicted proteins | sample 2041311 | NCBI WGS metagenome assembly RCNF01 (sample SAMN09708228, study PRJNA481090) | Marine sediment metagenome, whole genome shotgun sequencing project. | biome: marine sediment; feature: ocean; material: sediment; isolation source: Sewage treatment plant 2 marine sediment (STP2) ... | reverse complement strand
CTACAGACTCCGGTTTCACCGCCGTAGGTAGTTCGAACTTCGAAGCTCTCGGAGAGCTCGCCGAAAGTCGTCAGTCGTTGGGCCCTGATGCCGAACGGACCGCTCGTGCTGTCGTACTGATGTTCCAACACGACCAGGTATTCGGACAGTCCCGTGTGACAGATCACGTCGGGCCGTTGTTCATCAATCACGGTTGAATCAAAATGGATCGGAGCCCCGTCGACAACGCCTCCGCCAGTCACAAACCTGCCGTAGACATCGTTGTTGTTGGCACCGACCAGACTCTGCCACACCACGAAGTATTGATCGATCCCGCCTCTGCAGGCGGCGACTGCCGGCCTGCTTTCGGGATCCGGCCAGGTCGCGATACCGAACTCTCCGCCGCCGAGGATCACACCCTCTCCCGTCAGACGCGTTGCCATAATATCGGCGCCGTTGAGGTCGTAGGTCACGAGATACTCATTGCGGGCGAGGTTATAGGCAACGTCGGGATTGGCGAGGTGAGATGCTCCCGAAGCAATAGAGACAGAGCTGTTTGGAGGGAATGTTCCATCGAGCAATATCCGCCGACCTTCGACATCGATTGGAGAGCTCCCATCGTCGTTGTTCCAGACCACGAAGAACTCTCGCTGGGTGAGGGCAAACGCGACTGTTGGCGAATATTGGTCGCTCGATTTGACGTCTATCGAAAATTCCTGGAGTGTCCCATCAGGACCATCCCAGGGGATCAGTCGACCCCACAGGTCCCAGTCGCTGCCGTCACCGAAAGTGTCCCGGATCCATACGACGAGGTACTGGTCGTAGATGTCGTCGTAGGAGACTGTCGGCTGCGCCAGGTAGACGCCGCCGGTCGTGATCGTGAACGAGGCGAGAGTGTTGCCCGAGCCATCGAGTCGCTTGCCATAGATGTCGCGGCTGCCGCTGCCTGAGTTGTGCCAGACAACGAGGTACTCATCGCGTTGGGAGTTGTGGGCCGACTGTGGCAGGTATTGCACGTTGTCGAGCTCTGAGATCGCCACCTCGGGCCGCATTGTCTGACCTGACCACAGGGGTGCCGTGGCCAGGCAGGTGATCGTCAGGGCGATGGAAAGAAGTCGCTTGGACAATCTCATGAAATCCTCCGTTGCTCCCAATGCGTTGTGTGTTGGCCACGGGTTGCGGATGGAACGCCGTGTCCTGCCCGCGCCGTGACTCTTTGCTTTCACTTGATGGACGCTCGTCGAAGAGGAATTCCCTCACTTCGCAAAATTTTTCCTTGCTTGAATCACTGAGAAAGCAACTGAATCCGGGTTTCTCTCAACACCCCGAGCGTCGTGTTACGCTGCCAGAGAGCTTCAAACAATGGCTTCGTCTTCTGAATCTGAACGTTTGATCCGGATCCCGGCCGACATGGAAAAGGTCCGCCGGATTCTGGTCGTGGCAGCCCGCCGGGCGTGTCCACCCAGGATTGCCGATGAGGTTGAAGATATCGTTCAGCTGGCCCTCATGAAATTGATGAAATCAAGTAACGGGGGTGAGGGAAATCGCACCGTCAGCGCGTCATACATATGGCGGGTGGCTTACACGTCCGTCATCGACGAGATCAGACGCCGTGACCGCCGACGGGAGGACCCATTGATTGAACATAGCTCCGGCGCAAATCCGATTGCTCCCCAGCCCAATCCGGAGCGCGAGGCGGTCTCGCGGCATATCGGAGACGCGATCCGTGATTGCCTGCAGCGAATGGTGGATGCGAGGCGCCGCGTGGTGACGCTGCACCTGGTCGGCCATACGGTGCCGGAGATCGCGGGTTTGTTGGATCTTCGACCGAAACAGGCCGACAACCTGGTATATCGCGGCATGGCTGATCTGCGTCGCTGTCTGTCCAGAAAGGGGATCGCTCCATGACCCGGCCAGTGCCTGAAGACGTCGAACGGCTGCGGCGGGCGTTCAGCTCGGCCGCTGAATCTGAAACTGCTGACGACCACGCACTCGGTACCGATCGGATCTGGCAGGCCGTGCGGGGGGAGCTGCCGCCCGGCGAGATCGAGGAGATGGCGGACCAGGCGAGCCGCTCCCCGGAGACGGCTGCAGCCTGGAGGCTTGCGGTCGAGCTGTCGCGTGAAATTGATGCAAACCGCGACGACGTGGTGGTCCGGATCGGCAGGCGACGTTTCACGGGATGGGCGCTTGGCCTGGCTGCCGCCGCGGTGATCATGATCGGTGTGGGTCTGCCGATGTACCGTTCGATTGCTCCAGGACCGACGCCTACCCTTCGCGCAGCCGATCGATTCCAGATTGCGAGCGAGCTTTCGGCCGACGAGGCTTTGCCGCGGGATGCTTTCGAGCTGCAATGGACCTCGGCCGGGGAGGGGGCGCTGTACGACATCGTGATCACCGACTCCAACCTCGCAGTTGTTGATCGGGCCTCGTTCCTGGAGGAACCCCGGTACCATGTGCGGGCTTCGGCTCTGACCGAGCTGCCGGCGGGCGCGGAGGTGTGGTGGAAGATCGATGCGACTCGATCCGACGGCGCCAGTGTCTCGTCGCCCACTTTCGTGCAAACCCTGCGATGAGAACAGCCGCCAGACGCCTCATTTTCGGCAGCGTGGCGCTGATTGTGGTGTATTTGATCGCCGTACCGCCCGGGTGGTGTGGTGGTTTGTCCGTGGAGTCGGTCGCCGATTGTCGCGAGCTCGTGCGGCAGAATCCGGACGATCTTGAAGCCTACCGGAGCTATTGGTTGCTGGCCCGGCAGCACAACCAGTGGGAGGTGGCTCTCGAGGGGCTCGAGGGCCTCCTGGTCGACGATCCCGGCCAGCCGAGGGCGTTGCTCTATCTGGGTATGATTCTGAGCGACCGCGGCGAGGCGCGCACCGAGGAAATACTGATCCAGGCTGCAGACGGCTTCGCCGTCGAGGGCGAACCAACAGGTGAGGTTTACTCGCGCTTGGGGCTCGCGTTCTGGCTCGACAAGCGTCACCGATTCGATGACTCACGCATCCAGCGTGAACGTGCATTGGAGGTCGCGAACGATTCCGCTGACCCTGTGCTCGCAGCAAGGGTACGGCTCGCCCAGGCGTGGCAAGCGGTTGGGGATCACGATTACGCGACTGCGCGATCACTTTTTCTCGAGGTCGAATCAGTCGCATTCCCGGACGGACCGATCGACGTTCGAATCGGAGTGGTCAATGGCCTTGGTTATGCCGACTGGGCCACGGGCCGATATCGCTCGGCGATGACTCATTACCGCCGTCAGGCCGCTGTGTGTGCGGAGGGAGGGGACGTTTTTCAAGAAACCGGCGCCCTATACAACGCTGCGCTCATGGCCCAGCGTCTCGCCCAGACCCCGGCCGATCTCGAACGCATTGAAGCTGCAGAAATCGAGGCCCTCGATGCCGCCGTGCGCGCCGGAAACCGAGAGACCGAAGCGAGGCTGCGGTTGTTGCTGGCGCAGCCCTTCGACGGATCTTCTCAGCGTCGCGGCGAAGCGTTGAAAGCACTCGCGGCGGCGCGCGCGATCAGCAGCTCTGACCTCGAGCTACAGGCGATACGCGGCCTCGCTCTCCACGACCTGGCTGTAAACGGGAGCGCAGCGAGCGACGCGTTGGCAACGATTCGAGAAACCTTAGAGCGAGCGCAGGCATTTGGTGATCTCTACCAGGAGATCGCAAGTCGGATGGTTCTCGCATCCGCGCTGTGGTCGTACGGTGATCGCAACGAAGCGTTGGCGGAATCGCTGGCGGCACTCGAGAGTATCGACGAATTGCGGATACTGCAGACGGCTGATGAGGAACGGGCGAGAATCGCCTCGACCTGGTCGCATGCTTTCTATCGCGTGATTGGACGGCTCCTCGAGTCGGGCGAAACCTCCAGCTCGCATTGCAGATCATGGAAAGGTTGAGGGCCCATAGCCTGATCGACCTCCTCGAGGCGGCTGATGCACAAACTCCCGAGTTGGTCGAAGCTGAAGCAATCACCATCGAAGCTGTGCAGGCCGCCCTGAAGGCTGACGAGGTTCTGTTGTCGTTCCAGCTTGCAGACAGGATCGACCTCCATGGCCGATGGCAAGGCGGGTCCTGGCTGATCCTCATTACCCGCCAGAGCGTCAAGGCGCACGCGCTTCCCGATCGCCGCGAAATTGAAGCGGCGGTCGACGTTTACCTCGGCCTGGTTCGCCAGGGAAATGGCCGCGAGGCGGATGCTGCGCACAAGCTGTTCGAGCTTTTCCTTGCGCCGGCATTCGAGGGATTGAGCGAGGACGTCACATCGCTGGTGGTGATTCCCGATGGCATTCTCGCGGGACTGCCATTTGCCGCATTGCGTCCCGAATCTGACGGCCCGCCTTTGGTCGATGATCTCGTCATCTCGTTGACGCCATCGGTTTCGAGGTGGCTCCGGCATCGGGTTCCATCGGAAACTGAGAACCGGTCAGGGTGTCTTGGCATCGCCGATCCGGAGCCTGGTGAAGGTTCGGCGGACCGGCAACCCCTGCCTTACGCCCGCACCGAGGTCCGGCGAGCGTGCCGACGGATCGGCGGGTCAAGCCGTGCCCTCACCGGCGCATCTGCCTCGGAGGGGGCGGTGAAAGAGCTGTTGCTCGCACCCTTCGACGTCGTACACTTCGCCACCCATGCCGAGGTCGACCGTGCCGACCCCTCGCACACCGCAATTCTCCTCGGCGCCGGCGATTCGACCCAGGACGGCCGTCTCCGCATCGCTGAGATTTCGAACCTCCAGCTTCGGGGACCGATGGTGGTTCTGTCGGCATGCCAGTCTGCCGGCGGCGTGGTACTTCAGGGCGAGGGTGTGCTCGGTCTGACAAGAGCCTTCTTCGAAGGTGGTGCGCGGACAGTCGTCGGCAATTTGTGGCCGGTCGAAGACCGTGAGGCCGCCGTCCTCGTCGACCACTTTTATCGCCACCTGGCGACGGGTCTGTCCGTTACAGACGCGCTCGCCCGGGCGCAGCGCGAACGTTGGGCAGCCGGCGACTCGACCGCGGCGTGGGCGAGTCTCGTCGTGCTCGGTGACGGTGACTTCGGGTTACTTCCAGGACAGCGCCGGTCTCGCCTTACGTTGGTTCCGATTGTCGCAGTCATGGTCATTGGACTCTTCGTGGCAGGGTGGATTTTTCGTATGAAGCGGGGAGGATGATTGTCCGCGGGAGACGGTTTGCCGTTGCGGTTGTGCTCAATCACCACCGTAGTCCGACATGCTCCAATTCCCTAGCCTGAGAAAGGATCTGAGATGAAGCGTCGTGCCTCTTGGACTCACCCGATCCGCCACCTTCGTTTGGCGACGAATGCTCGGCCGCTTCTGGTCGGCCTCATCACGGTCTCGATTGCGTCGTCCATCTGGTTGCCGGCACATGCCGCAACGCCGCAGGCGGGCGAGCAAGCGGCAGCTTCGTTCACGTTTCAGGGGCGTGTTTATGACGGCGAAGTTGGTGATGAAAGTCGCCCACTGGGAGGAGTTTCGGTGTCGCTCTACGGGGCGGGGAATTCGTACCCCGACCCCGGGGTGCTTATCGCCACGACGACTACCAACGCCGAGGGTTGGTACGGGCTGACGGTAGACGACACTCGGGAGTTCTACAGCATCCGGGAGGACAATCCTGGAGGCTATGACTCGATCGGCGCGACCAGTGTCGACGGAACGGTGCGAAACGCAGACTGGATCGAGTACGTCACGCCGCTCAGCGAGCAGACCCTGACCGGCAACAAGTTCTGGGACAGCTCCGGAGCACCCCCGACAGCGACGCCAACGATGACCGGAACGACACCGCCGACTTCGACGCCAACGGCGACGCCTACGATGACCGGGACAACTCCACCGACTGCGACGCCGACGCCGAGCTGGACTCCCACACTCACGCCGACACCGGGCGGCAGCGTCAATCTCACAGTCTGCGCGGTCGCCGATGCCGAGATCGACCAGGCCCAACCCGATGCGAACATGGGCGACGTTGTCGATCTCACCGCCGGGTGGGGTCAGGGGTCCAACGAACCGTATGCCAACCGGGTTCTGCTCCAGTTCGATCTCGGCTTCATTCCTCCCGGCGCAGAGGTGGTTGACGCGCATCTGGAGATGCGGATGTTTGCAGCGGACGGCGCCAACCCGGCGGCCGTTTCGGTTTATCGAGTTCTCGACATGTGGGACGAGATGGGCGTGACGTGGAACAGCCGGCCTGCTGTCGACACCCATCACGTCTCACAAGAGGCGATCGATTCTGCTGTTCCGGGTGTGCGTGGCTGGGATCTGAAGTCGGTGGTTCAACAGTGGGTCGAGGGATCCGTCCCCAACCACGGCATCGAGATTCGCGGTTCCGAGAGTGGGCCCTACTGGTGGCGATCCTTCGACGCACGGCACTATACGATTTTCTGCCCGCGACTGGTGTTGACTCTCAACACCACCGGAACGGTGCCGACACCAACCCCCACGCCGACACCGACCTCGACCCCAACCCCGCCATCGTCTTGTCCGCAGCCGGACGGCGGGGGCGACAGTTTTTCGGCAGCCGTAGCGATCGCTGCCGAGGTCGAGGTCGAGGAGTACATCTGTCCGTCCGGAGATGTCGACTGGTTCAAGGTGCCGGTCGAAGCTCCCCAGGAGATGAGTATCTATTTGTACGACCTTCCCTCAGGGCCTCCCGCCGACCTCGATGTCTACCTCTACGACCCGACGGGAGCCGAGGTCGGGAGCTCGGCGATCTTCGGCGCCGACAAGGGTGGCTACATCAACCACACTGCCACCCAAACCGGTGACTACCGCTTGATGGTGCGGGGCAAGGGCGTCGCGGATTGGAGCTCGACGAAGACCTACAAAATTCGTGTCGACCTGACGTTCAACTGCGACTACCCGGATGAGGCGGGGGATACGTTTCAGTCGGCGACCGAAGTCCTCCCCAGCATCACGGCCGGCAATACAATCCGAATGCACCCCGCCTACATCTGTCCACAAAAAGACGTGGACTTCTTTAAAGTCTACGTGCCATATGGCCAGCAGGTGGATCTCACCGCCAGGCTCACCGACCTCCCGGCCGACTTCGACCTCGAGCTCTACAGACCCAATGGCGATTTATTCACTTCCTCGAGGACGGCGGGCACCGCCACCGAAGAGGTGTCGGTCGACGCGACCAACATATTCGGCTACTGGAGAGTGGCCGTGAAATCACCCACCGGCGCGTCACACAACCGGCCCTACACCCTCGAGGTCATCCTCACCGGTAACGCGGACTTCAGAGTTGCGGGAGTCGAGGTCACACAGGGCATTCAAGACCTGGGAAACACTGTCACGCTGGCTGCCGGCAAAACCACCGTCGCCCGGGTATATGTCGATCCCGGAACCGCAATCACCGAGACCTCGGGTGTCGAGGTCGAGCTCCATGGCTGGTACTACAGCTGGGGGCTGCAGCCTCTGCCGGGCTCACCTCTCAAGCTGGGGCCGAGGGAGGTCACCGATGAGGACCTCGAATCCAATAAACGCCTGTCCGCGAAGAAAAGCTTCAACTTCCACCTGCCCAAATCGTGGACCATGTCCGGTGACCTCACTGTGAAGGCAACGGTCAACCCCGAGCGTACGCTCCCCGAGTCGAACTTCGCCAACAACGAGCTGACCGAAACCGCCACGGTTCGCGACATCGTGCCGCTGAATCTCGGTCTTGTGCCCATCAAGAGCAAGGGCCTGGTGCCAACGCTCAAGAACAACCCTGATCTCGCATCCATGCTCACCTACCTCCGGGCAGCGTTCCCCGTAGGTCAGATCAAGATCTGGTACATGGTTGGAACTTACGAGATGGACTACGACATGAACATCGCAGCGGCCGAGGGCTGCGGACCGGGTTGGCTTGATGTCCTCGACGATCTGGAAAACATTTACGACGGGTGGTCGAACCGGCCGTTCAATGCGGTGGTCTACGGTCTGCTACCGCTCGGAATCCCCGTCGCAGAAGGCGGCTGTGGCAGCCCTTCCGCGCGTTCAGCCGGCGGCTTCCTCGATCCTACCAGTGGGTACGTGATGGCCCACGAGATCGGCCACATCTTTTTTCGCCGGCATTCGCCCAGCGATCGTGATGCCAGCGGGGCCGAAAACAGCGCATATTGCAGTGATCCGGGCCAATACTCGGAAGACCTCAGCTACCCGCACTACACCAGCCCTACCGGCGTTCCCTACGCTCGCTCGTCGATCGGCGAAGTGGGATACAACGTCTTCACGAATGTGACCTACGACCCGCTCCATGATTTCGATTTCATGAGCTACTGCAGCCCGAAATGGGTCTCACCCTACACCTGGGACCGCATCGCCTACACCATGACGACCTCGCCCAAGACGGTCTCGGCAAAATCAGACGTTCGGCAGGTGCTGGTCTCCGGGACCGCGGTCGGAGATCACTGTGAGTTCCGGCCCTACTTCTGGGTGCGCGATCGAGGGGCGGGTTCGGACGCTGCTGACACCGGTCCCTACACCATCGAGCTGCGGGACTCCTCGAGTGCTGTACTCGGGTCGCGCAGCTTCGACACCGAGGATCCGGTCGCCGGTGTCGATCGGGCGAAGGGGATGTTTCGCGAGTGGATGACCTGTCCGGAGGGCGTGGCGGCCGTCGCCGTCGTCTACCAGGGTGAAGACATCGCGGTGCGCCAGGTTGGCGCGACTGCGCCGTCGGTGACTCTGACCTCGCCCAACGGCGGCGAGCTCTGGGGCCAGTCAGGCACCGCCAGAATCGAGTGGGCAGCGGAGGACGACGACGCCCTGGCCGCCAACCTTTTTATCTCCAACGACGACGGCGCCACCTGGATGCCGCTCGCAGTGAATCAACGGAACGAGTACCACGACATCGATCTCAGCACCGTGCCCGGTGGAGACTCCATGCGGGTCAAGGTCGAGGTGAGCGACGGATTCAACACCGTCTCGGATATCAGCGACGCAGCCTTCGCTGCCGATGAGAAACCGCCTGTGCCTCTCCTGCTGGCGCCCGAAGCGGGCGTTTTGGTTCGCCGCGGCGATGGTGTGGCCATGACCGGAGATGCTCTGGATCCGCAGAACGGGGTGCTCGACAGCAGCGGGCTGAAGTGGCACTCGTCTGCCGTCGGATACCTTGGGAGCTGGCGAGACAACATCGTGACCGGTCTCCCGTGCGGGGCACACGAAATCGCGCTGGAAGCGGCCGGCGGGAGTGGCCCGGTGGGCGTCGAGGCCGTCGACATCGCAGTCCACGGCGGTTGCGGCGATCGGGTCTACGTGCTCCCGGCATCTGCCCATGCCAGGGGTCTCGAAGGGACGACCTGGGTGTCGGACATTGTCCTCCACAACCCGAACCAATTGCCGGTTCACGCAATGCTGTACCTCCTTGACGACGGACTCTCCGGTAGTCCCTTCCGTGTGGTCGTGCCCTCGACGGGTTCGGTCGTGCTTGCGGATGTGCTTGGCGAGGACTTCGGCCTCCAGGCCAGATCCGGAGGCGTGCTGATCGCTTCCAGCGCCTCGTTGTTGGCTTCGTCCCGAACCTATAACGACGCCGAAAGCGGCACCTATGGCCAGTACGTGCCGGTGGAGGCGGAGTCTTTGGCAAACGCTGGGAACGATCCGGTGACCCTCATTCAGCTCACTCGAAACGCGGATTACCGGACCAACATCGGCTTCACGAACCTCGGGCGGTCGGACCTCAACGTCAAAATTGCCCTTTATTCCTCATCCGGCTCCCACCTGGGCAGCAAGGGGTACTCCATCGATCCGTACTCCTTCTTCCAGGTCACCGACATCCTGCACAAGGTGGGCAGCGACGACGTTGACGACGCGTACGCCGTCATTCGTGCCGAGGACGTGGACGCCGAGTACTTCGCCTATGCCTCGATCATCGACAACCATACCGGGGACCCGATCTACGCCTTTCCCGCCAAAACGTCGACCGGCGCGCTCTTCATACCGGCCGCGGCACACCTCAGAGGTGCAAACAACACCGAATGGAGGACCGATCTCGAGGTTTACAACTCGGGGAATTCTGGTGCGTGGTATGAGATTGAGCTTCTGGTCCACGGCACGGACAACTCGATACCCGAGAATCGTCTATTCACGCTCGCACCGAAAAACGCAGTTCGATATGGAGACGTTCTCGAGTCTGTGTTCGGCTTCGATGGTTCGGCGGCCGTTAGAGTCACTCCGATCGAAGGAGAGATCGCAGTCACGAGCCGTACCTACAATCAGCTCGAGGCCGGAACGACAGGGCAGTTTGCGCCAGGTGTGCCCGAGCAGAAGGCGATCAGATTCGGCCAGGAAGCACGATTGATTCAGCTTTCACAATCAGCATCGAATTCTACCGGCTTCCGGACCAACATCGGCTTTGCCAACGCCACCCGCGAACGGATTCGAGTCGAAGTTGAGCTCTACTCCGGTAACGGGACCTACCTCGGCACGTCAGATGAGTGGTTGGAGCCGTTAGGGTTCAGACAGCTGAACAAGGTCTTCAAACGGGTCACGGACGAGGATATCGACGATGGCTATGCGATCGTCCGCTCCACCACCGAGGGTGCGGCATTCTTCTGTTACGCCACTGTGATCGACAACCGATCTGGCGATCCGATTCTGATACCCGGGAGGCTTTGAATACTCCCTTGTCGCCCCACGCGTTGATCAGTTGATCGGTGGTGCCTATCGGTCCTATCCAGGTGCCGCCGAAGATCTCAGATCCTGAAGATCCTGCACGGCCTTTTGACAGTCGGTGTCGGACGGGCCCCAGCTTGCTTCCATCAGCTCGCTGGCGCGGCAGCGGCGGTAAATGGCCAGAGGAAGATCGAATCGCATGGGTGGCCGATGTCGAGGGGAGATTCCCGCAGCTGAAGGGCCGCGTCTTCACGATGAAGGTGCCGGTCGGTCCGGATGGGGCCTCGTTCCGCAATCCGGTGACCGGGGGGATGATCCGGGAGCGGGTGGTGGCGTTGCTCGGGTTGGACGAATCGAAGCCCTGAGCATCTGGCTTCTCCAGTCGGGCTGCGCTGTGAATCGTCCAGTTTGATATTCGCGAGGATTTCAAGATCAGAATATGGAGCGCCGGAGGCGCGAAAGATGAATAGCCTGGGGCGTGAGCCCCAGGTTTTGAATACGAAAAATACGTAAAGCCGCGGAGCGGCGACAGATGCCAATGGCTGAATTTATCTGTCGCCCCTCCGGGGCTCACCAAATTTTTGTCCCTGATACCTGGGGCTCACGCCCCAGGCTAAATGTCTGTCGCCGCTCCGCGGCTTCGCATTGACAATCCCACCCTACACATCAACCCCCTGATCGCCTTACCCGTAGAGGCGGCAAATACTTATCTCGGCGAAACTTGAGGCGAAGCCGGATGCCGCCTGATGACTGCGAGGACTTGTGGTGCAGGCGTCTCGCCTGCACAATTGGTGCGTTAGAATCGCGGCGATGTAGATAACAGGGGAACGGGGGAATCATGGACGGGATTCTTGATGCGCGGCGAGTTCTGTGCGGTTTTTTGCTGATCGGGCTGGTGTTTTCAACCCCCGCTCTGGCTCAGGAACCGACTGCGGAGGAGATCGACACACTTGCGAAGAGGGCGATGGAGGCCTTCCAGACTCCTGGAATTGCGATCGGGGTGGTGAAGGATGGCGAACTCATCTACGCCAAGGGGCATGGTTTGCGCGATATCGGTCGGCCGGACCTGGTAGACGCCGACACGATCTTCCAAATCGCATCGTTGACCAAGGCCTTCACCGCGGCCGCGCTCGGAATCCTGGTTGATGAGGGAAAGCTCGGCTGGGATGACCCCGTCATCGACTATCTGCCGGAATTTCGTATGTACGATCCGTGGGTCACCCGCGAGTTCACGATCCGGGATCTCTTGACCCATCGCAGCGGGCTCGGCCTCGGCGCCGGTGACCTCCTGTTCTGGCCGGACGCGAGATCGACTCGGCTCGACGTCATCAAAGCGATGCGATATCTCAAACCGGAGACCAGCTTCCGAACCGCCTACGCTTACGACAACCTGCTCTACGTGATTGCTGGAGAGGTGGTCGCCACGATCAGCGGTGTGGCTTGGGAGGACTTCGTGGAATCGCGGATCATGCAACCGCTCGGGATGACCGAATGCCGCGCCGTGCCGGATCGCGTCGAAGGCGAACCGAACAGAGCAACGCCGCACATGGTGGTGAACGGCGAACTGGAGTCCACGTTTTTCTCGGGCGGCGGCGCCACTTCGGCGGCGGGGGGGATCAACTGCAACGTATCTGGGCTCGCGAAGTGGGCGGCGATGCATCTCGCCGGCGGGGCCCTTCCCGACGGCGAGCGGCTGTTGAGCGAGGAGACCCAGGCCGAACTCTGGAAGCCGGTGACGCTGCGCCCGGTGTCGGCTGCGGCTCGCGAGCACAGTCACACCCACTTCTCGGCCTACTCCCTCGGCTGGGGCTTGAGTGACTTTTTCGGCTACCTCCACGTCGGCCATAGCGGTGGTTTGCAGGGTATGACGACGTGGATCGGAATTCTGCCCGAGAAGGAGGTTGCGGTCATAGCCCTGGGAAACCAGTGGAGCGATGCGCCGGCAACCGTGGTCCTGGGGGTTTTGAACGCGTACATCTCGGAGACACCGGAAGACTGGGTGGCGGTCGTGGCGAAGGTTGGGGCCGAGCAAGCCGACGAGGCCAAGAAGGATGTCGAAGAGGCCTTCGCCAATCGCGACGCCGAAAGCACTCCGAGCCTTCCGATCGAGTCATACGTCGGGACCTATCGCGACCCGTGGTACGGCGACGTATTCGTAGAGCGGAGTGAGCAGGGCCTGGAACTGCGCTTCAGCCGCTCGGACAGGCTGAAGGGTCCGCTGGAGCATTTCCAGTACGACACTTTTGTTGCCCGCTGGCCTGACCGCAGCCTCCTGGCCGACGCCTATGTCACGTTCATCCTTGGCGCGGCCGGCGAGGTCGAGGCGATCCGCATGAAGGCGGTGTCGCCCGACACCGCCTTCTCCTTCGACTTCCACCACCTGGATCTACAGCGGGTGGTGGAGGATTGATCGGATGACGGGTGCGATGGGCGCCACCCATCGCCTCAACGCAGGGTCGGGTTGGC
>RCNF010001323.1_pt1 | contig 13045 bp, 12 predicted proteins | sample 2041311 | NCBI WGS metagenome assembly RCNF01 (sample SAMN09708228, study PRJNA481090) | Marine sediment metagenome, whole genome shotgun sequencing project. | biome: marine sediment; feature: ocean; material: sediment; isolation source: Sewage treatment plant 2 marine sediment (STP2) ... | reverse complement strand
TGAAGAAGTCTTCTCCACTGCTCTATGAGCGGCAGCTCAAACCCATATTAGAGCGGTATTTATGATATTCTTGCGGACACCGTTACCCAACAGGTGAAGACGCTACAGCATTCATAGCAGCCTTGCCGGCTCGCCTGACTAAGCAAAAAAAACGGCAATGGAGCGACCATTGCCTTTTTTTTTGCTACGCCAGTCAAGCCGGCAAGACCACTCTGAAAGCTGTCCAACTGATTATTTTAGGATCATTTACTTTGCATTTCATTGATATAAATAGAAAAAAAATAACTTTTTAAAAAATGAACGAAAATGAACGAACAGGATGATGGAATTAACCTGTCAATAAATATAAATTAACAGACACATAAGCTTATTCAACCTATTTACAGGTTATGTGTGTTTATTAATCATATTAATTTAAACGTTAAGAAGTACCAGGGGAGTACATAAAATGAAATTATCAAAAATAAATAAGAATACTATAAGCGGGCTAGCCACGGTCGCATTAGCCGTAAGCACGAATATCACTTTGGCAAGCGGTGATGAAGCTACAAACTACTGTATGGATGTAGTAATAGAGCCGTTTCACATGATGCCTGATCAGGAGCCTGAAGGCTCATGTACTGTCAGAGACTACATGGGTGGGCAACTACAACAGAAATTCTATCCTTTCACTGAAGAAGAGCATCTTTTTAATTGTGAATACTTTGGGCCAATCACGACATTGCCGACTGGAGTCCAGGTCCCTTCAGCAGTGGTCAGCCAGGACAATATCGTAGGCACCATAGGCGGCCACCCGTTTGAGGCCAATTTAGCCTGTGCAAGTCTTACCAACTGGTACCAGGATTCTTGTCTGGATGCCGCTGATCCAGCAACGTGCAGTTTCCAGCTGGCTCAGCCTCATATCACGTCCCATCCACGGGTTACAGAAGTCTCAATATTCGATGGCGTAATCAGCGTCGACAAAGGCAGGCACAAAACGGTTGATGTACCAATTGTGATGGCAACGCGTGCTGCAGGCCTCACCCACCTGGAGGACATCTCTGCTCCGCTAGTAGGCGCGTCAATTACCCACAGTCTGCTGGGGCTAGTCACTTATGAAGCTGACGAAGATGATGATTCCGATGACAATGCGAGTGATCACGAGATCAAGCAGCTGGGTGGCAGCGCAGATTTGCTGCTCCAGGGGCATATTTTTCACCCGGGTACTGTCGAAGAAGATCCTGGTGCTGCAGTAATCAAAGGCTCTATCTGCAGCAAGAAGCTTTACAAGATACTGAATAAGTAAATCTAACAGGCATACAAAGAGCATTCCTGATAAGCATTCGCACGATCAGTTAGTGTGTATGATAGATGCAGTGAAATGATAATCAATAGCGGCTTCTTTGGAAGCCGTTTTTGTTTTTGTTGGTGCTGACAGTCCGCTGTTAGCCGATGCTGCTAGATACCTCGCTAAATTACCGAGTTTTTCAACAGCATCGGCCGTTTTATCCACGTTAGCCACAATCATATACGTCCATTATCTGGCTTGTTAAATATAATAATCAACCATCGCTGTTGATAGTTGAGACGGGTTTATTAGGATTTCATCGGAATTAACAAAATCGCTATGCCCGGTATTATTGTTTATTATTTTGCCATGTCCATTTGCCATATTCTGCTCACGTTGCTGGGCGAATGACTGGTGTGAAATATCAGTATCTGCCAGGCTCATACCATTACTATCAAACATTTCACGTAACTTTGGCAAGGCCATTTCCATGGCTTCTCTAACGTTTGCATGCCGACTACTTAAGGCTACATTAATCTGATCATCACTAATATCTAATCGCACTTCTATCGGCCCCAGATGTGCCGGATTTAACCGGATTTCAGCACTACTAATATTTTGATTAGCCATCCATAGAATTTGTTTGCCCATTCCCTGCGCCCATCCAGGTTTTCCGAAAGGTTCGGTGATTTCTGTTTGCGGCATAGCTGCCAGGCTCATTGATGAAATAGTGTTTGATGCCGGATTTAATGAGGTAGCCAATAAACCATTGCTGCTTTCAACAAAACTACTGCTGGATTGTTGTAATAATGTTGATTGGCTATCAGCCATGGGTAATTGTTGCAAGGTGGACATAGCCGATAACTGCCCGGGCAACTGCGCGGATAACGTGGCCTTCTGACTGATTAAATCAACGTTATCCAGGTTGATTAGAGGCGCTTCGGCTTGAGCAGTAACAACATTAGCCGTGGTTACATTTACACTGCCTGTAATAGCTGTTTTAGTTAGCGCATTTTGCCCCTGCACTTTTGTTTCTAATTGCAAAAGTTGACGTATTGAAGACGATAACAGGTTACCTTCAGAACTACTATTCATGCTGCTATTTTTTATATTGCTATCCAGAACCACCGGTATTTCGGTATTTATTACAGGCTGCGAAACATGCTGTAAGGCTTGCTCGCTATTAATGTTTTGCAAATTCAGGCTAGCTAATAGTAGTGGGGGGGCATTTTCTGCCGAATTTTCAATTAAATTGCCTGATATGGGCAAGACATTGCCGTCTGCCAATAAGACTACGATTTCATCAGTGATAGCAGGATCATCAGATAGTTTTTGCATAGAAGCCATAAAAGACGCTTCACTGCCTGATGAATCCTCACCGTTTAAGCCATTCAGCCCTTCAGTAGCGGCCTTTGCTTTCGATAAAAGAGCTGGTTTACCCGCATTTAACGGTTCCGTACTTGCCAGATTTATATTATTAGTCATGTCTGCCCTGCTTTTGCTGTTTATTACTGTAAATGTAAATGCAATGTATGTGCCAGTTTTGGGACTTAAAAGAAATTGTTCACCACAGAAGCACAGAGAAAAACTTTTATTATTATATGCACCGCAGGTGCATAACCATAAAAACCTCTGTGTCCTCGTGTGACGTGCATGGATGCACTAATGGCGCAAGTGCAGGACGCGCAAGAGCGACCCTCTGTGGTGAAATATTTTTTAGTTTTTAACATCAAGTTAGATAGAAAACATTTTTGAAAGCTAAAATCAGGTTTGATCTATTTCACCTTAACTATTTGTCTGGACCTTTGTGTGGACGGTCTTCTAGTTCTCTTTGTTCGCGTTTTTCTGTTTGTTGATTTTCAAGTTGCTGTCTGTTTTCAACAACTTTGTTAATCATTTTGCTCTGGTTTCGTGTATCCATCCACTTTGTCTGACTCGATTGTGTATTCTGGCGTCCATTTGTTACATTCTGCTGCTGCTGTTGAATGGCGTCTTCAAGCCGCTGCAAAAAAATCCTGTAGTCCTGCATCTGAATTGCAGACAAGCCAGATTCACTAGCCGTTTTAAATGCATTTAAATACTGGTTGCGGTAGTTAATTAATTCGTCAAGTTGAGTTTCCTGCTTTTGTAGTTCACGCAAAACACTGCCGTGTAGTTTTGCTGCGCTACGTTCATTGAGTTTTGCCAGATTGGCAACAGGTTGTAATTTTTTAGAACGCCGCATCATACATTAATTATTAATTTTATCGGATATGAGAAAACCCCTAATCTATTATTTTTTTTCATTGTAAAGCCTGTATGTATTGCTATGAGCTAAACGATTGTTTGTTACCATCTGATCTGGCTCATTCTGCTGATCATTATTTTCCGTTTCAAGTTTTTCCAGTACCTGTTTAAAGTTTTTCAGAGACGCCTGTTTTTCCTGCCACACTGCTTTGGCTTTCTCATAATCTTCCTGGCTGATATCTGCCTTGTATTGCCTGGTTTCTACCACGGAATCAAGATACTTTACAAGTAACTGGCACTCGCGTATTTGCACAACCGATAAACCGGAATCTTTTGCTGTTTTTAAGCCGTTAAGGCATTCCGCTCTATAGTTTAAACAGGTTTCAAGTTGTGACTGCTCATGATTCGCCCTGTGCTCATGGTTATACATATCATTACTTGCCTTGCGTTCTTCGCATTTTGCCTGGTTCACATGGCTACGTATTTGATTAATATCTTCCATAATATTATTTATGCACGCGCAGTAACCAGCTGTAGCAGTTCATTTACGCTGTCGTTAAATGAAAATGCCTCGCTGGTGTCCTGTCGTAAAAACTGTATGAATGTCTCATTGAAGTCTATAGCTTCATCAATCTCGGGATCACTGCCGTACTGGTATGCCCCTACACTAATCAGATCTCGATTTCTTTGATAGGTTGAATACAGCTGTTTAAATCGAATGGCTGCATTTTTATGTTCTTGTGTCACCACATCGTTCATCACACGACTGACTGAAGCTTCAATATCAATGGCAGGGAAATGCCCTGATTCGGCGATGCTTCTGGATAACATGATATGCCCATCAAGCACTGCACGTGCTGCATCTACAACAGGATCGTTAGTATCATCACCTTCTGCAAGCACGGTATAAAATGCTGTAATCGAACCGCCATTTTCACCATTATTCCCCGCTCTTTCTACTAATTGAGGCAGTTTGGCAAATACCGACGGCGGGTACCCTTTGGTTGCAGGTGGTTCACCAATTGCCAGTGCAATTTCGCGTTGCGCCTGTGCAAAACGAGTTAATGAATCCATTAATAATAAAACGTTTAATCCTTTATCACGAAAATATTCTGCGATAGTTGTTGCTAACCAGGCACCATGCATTCGCATTAATGGTGGACTATCTGCCGGGCTGGCGACAACCACAGATCGCTCCATACCCTGTGCACCCAAAATGTTATCGACAAAATCCTTAACCTCTCGACCACGTTCTCCAATTAAACCAACCACCACCACATCCGCTTTTGTATAACGTGTCATCATGCCAAGCAAAACACTCTTACCGACACCACTACCGGCAAACAATCCCATTCGCTGACCGCGGCCAACGGTTAACAATGAATTGATTGCCGTCACGCCAACATCCAGGGGTTCATTTATTGCCCATCGTGCTAATGGGTTACTGCGTTTTCCTGCCAGTGGTAAACTTTTTGTGCAATTAATCGGCCCTTTACCATCCAGCGGTTTTCCTGCCGGGTCAATAACCCTGCCGAGCAAATCGTCACCCACTTTGGCTTCGTACAAACCTTTACCCGGTATAACTCTCGCATCAGGTACAAGGCCGGTTATTTCACCGGTTGGCATCAGGTACAGACGTTCACCTGAAAAACCAACCACTTCTGCTTCTATATCGCCATCAGCAGATGAAACCAGGCAGCGTGCACCCACTGCGGCATGACAACCAACGGTTTCAAGTGTTAAACCAACCATTCTATCAAGTTTACCTTCTACGATAAGTGGCACATTCTGCTGAGCACGTGATTTATATTTTTGTAAAATCTCGCACCATATCGAACTTCGATGGTGTTCCGACTGTTGCTTAGATTGTTGCTCAGAAATCATCGGGGGGTGTCCTGCATACGCTCATCACCCAGAACAGATGCAATCACTGCATTTAGTCGCGCTTCAACAGTAGCATCAATGCGAGATGACCTGGTCAACACACGGCAACCGCCACGGGTTAAAACAGGGTCAACATTAATTTTCCAGTTTGATTCAATATCAGGATTCATCAATGCACTTCGAACCAGCTCTGCATCTTCAGGATGTAACTCAAGTGTTACATCAGTCGACGTCGCTGGCAGTATACTTATTGCTTCCTTTATTACTGCAACAACTTCACCTGGTGAACTTTTCAATTCACGTCTTACCATCTGTTTAACAACAGACATACTCAACTGAACCATTTCATCGACCAGTTGATCATCAAATCCGGGGAGCGGCATCGCCAGGGTTGCCATTATTGACTGTAAATACTCAAGCTGTACGCCGATCTCCTTCTGCCCTTGCGCCAGCCCTTCCATATAACCTTTTGCATAACTTTTTTCATATGCCTGTTGACGTATTTTTTGCTGCTGGTTGCGATGGGTTATTTTTTCCGGTTCAGTTAATTTGTAATCAAATACAGTCTCTTCAGAAACATTCAGATTGGGCGCGCGCCATGGTTTGCAATCTTCGCGAGTCTTACTACTTATTATCTTGGTAGACTGTTTCATATTAACCGCACATATAGACGTGTTGAGAGTGGTCACCTGCAAGGCACGTTCTCGCAAGGATAGTTATTCTATCGTAAGAGGGCGAAACGCCGCAGGTGGCCGCTCTCGCCTCGCCCAAAGGGAAGCCATTCAATACACGATTACAGCGTTGTCGATTTTGTGAAGGGAATAACCATTCCCTGCAATCGACGCCTTGCACTCGTGTATTGAATGGCTTTCTATATGTACAGTTAATATGAAATAGTCTACTAAACATATTCATCATCTCCCTTACCACCCAGTGATATGTCACCCGAATCTGCAAGACGTTGCGCGACTGCCAGTATTTCCTTCTGTGCATCTTCTACATCTTTTAATCGAACCGGACCTTTGGCTTCCAGATCTTCACGCATCATATCGGCAGCGCGTGATGACATATTACCGAATATCTTTTCTTTTATTGCATTATCAGCACCTTTTAATGCGGTGATTAACTGTTCTGACTGTACGTCACGTAATATTGCCTGGATACCACGATCATCTATTGTAAGCAGGTTGTCAAAGACAAACATTAGACCCTGAATTTCCTGAGCAAGCTCTTCATCCAGTTCTGTTATAGCTTCTGTAATCGCTGTTTCTGAGTCGGCATCCATAAAATTTAATATGTCTGCAGCAATCTTAATGCCACCTACGCCAGATTTTTGCAGACCACTACTACCTGAAAACTGCTTTTCCAGAATTTCATTTAATTCCTGCAACGCAGCAGGCGGTACACCTTCAAGTGTGGCGATACGCATCAATACGTCAGAACGTGATCGCTCGGGTAAGTACTGTAATATTTCTGCAGCATGTCCACTATCCAGATAAGAAAGTACAATAGCAATTATCTGTGGATGTTCGTTTTTAACGACATCAGCCACGGATTTCGGATCCATCCACTTCAATGAGTCAAGCCCCTTGGAACTTTTATTTGTAAGGATTCGATCAATGACGCTACTTGCTTTATCTTCACCAAGCGCATTGATCAGCATATTCCTTATAAATTCGTCTGGATCAACGCCAACCGCAGATTGAGTGTTCGCCGATTCTACAAAAGCGCCGATAACAAATTCGACTTTTTCATTGGGCACATTATTAAGGGTCGCCATTACGCTGCCTATTTTTTGCACCTCTTTTGGCGACATGTGTTTTAACACTTGTGCTGCACTCTGCTCACCCAGGCTCATCATAAAAATAGCAGCACGTTCAGCACCGGACATATTTTTGATGCTATTGGTTTCGTCTAACTCTTTACTCATCAGCAGTGACCCACGTATTCAACACTGATGCAGCACGCTTAGGATCTTCTTTTACCATGGTGCTTGCTATATTCATTAGTTGCTGACTGTTTGCCGGGCTTTGATTGGTTAATGTCAAACGATCTTCGCCCGCTGGCAAATGTTGCATCTGTTCACCCGCTGGTAGCGCTGCAAGAGTAGCTGCTGACCCTTCACCCTGTTTTGTCAGGTTACTTAACATTGGGCGTAAAATGCCAAATGCAATTAACAGAACAACCAGACCACCAAGTAACTGTTTAGCCAGATTTAACACCCATGCCTGCTCCCATATAGGTAGTTCTGGTAGCGGCTCAACTTCTTCTGGTAATTTGAACTGCGTGTTAACAACATTAATTGTGTCACCGCGTTTTTCATCCAGCCCGACCGCTTCTCTGACCAGTGCCGTAACAAACTGCATGTCTTCTTCACTTAATGGCTCTCTTTTTACTTTTCCTTTTTTACTTACAGTAGTACGATAATCGACAATCACCGCGACTGATATACGCTGAAGTTTTGTCGGTGCTTGTCGTGTATGACTAATAGTTCGATCTATTTCGTAATTGCGAACTGCACGAGAAGAGATATTGCCTGACGTTATCGCTGCCTGGTTTGTATTATTTTGTCTAGTACCGCCCCCGGCAGGCGGTTGATTTGTTAAGGCGCCTGGAATTCCACTAGCCGCGGGCTGATTAGCGCTTTGTTCAAATAATTGCTCACTACGTATCGCTTTTTGCTCCGGTAAAAAACTTTCTTTTGTTTCTTCAAGTGCGGTAAAATTTACATCGGCAACAACCTGTGCCCGAACACCTCCATCACCAACAATTGGACTGATAATGTCAAGTATTCTCCTAACGTAGTTCTCTTCAAGTTTTCTGGTGTAATCAAACTGGGTACTGCTCAGCTTCATATTTGACTGATCACCTTTGCTACTAAGCATTCGGCCTTTATCATCTACCACTGTTACCTGTTCGGAATCCATTCCGGGTACACTTGATGCCACGATATTCACAATGCCTGCAGTTTGCACATCATCTAATATCCTGCCGGGATAAAGGTTAAGCACAACAGATGCGGCAGGTTTACTGCTTTTGCGTGCAAATGCAGATTGTTTTGGAATGGCCAGGTGTACACGTGCGCTTTCGACCATGTTTAACTTACTTATCGATTGTGCAAGTTCGCCTTCAAGTGCACGCTGGTATCGTGCTTTTAATAAAAAACTATTACTACCAAGACCCACATTTTCATCTAACAGTTCATAACCAACTTCGCTACCAATTGACAAACCAGTGCCTGCAAGTTTTACCCTGGCCTGCTGTAATTGTTCAGCAGGAACCAGTATGCCATTGCTGCTTGAATCCAGTTTATAGTCAATACCCGTACTATCGAGTGACTGTGTAACCTGTGATAAATCTTTAGCTGAAAGGTTGCCATACAACATGCTGTAATTAGGTGTTTGTGACCACATAGCAACGGTTACACCAAGTGCTACACTGACTGCCAGGCCAATCATTAAACCTAGTTGACGTAATCCAGGCAAAGAATTAAAACCCTGAGCCTGTACCGTTACATTTTCTGCTGTGACTAATGCCATTTATATACCATTCAATATAATTTAAATTATATAATCGCTAAAAATTTCATATAATTAAACCTGCATATTCATCACTTCTTTATATGCAGAAACCAGGTTATTTCTTACTTGCGTCATTGCCTGAAACGATACATTCGCTTTTTGAATGGCTATCATGACTTCACTTAAATTCACATTGGGATCACCTAGTTCAAATGATTCCGCTAAACCAGAAGCTGACTTTTGTGTTTCATTGACCTGATTAACTGAATCCTTTAGCAACTGTGCAAAGTCAGCTTTTCCAATATCCGCCCCTGCTTCTATGGGCATCTTATTTTCCGCCATTGAAGCCATGTTATTCATTTGCTGCAGGAGTTGATTAATTTCTAAACTGCTCATATTTTTTACCTGTTTTACGTTAGCCACATTGTCTTTCTTTATACCTGCCGCGGTTCTTTTACGCAGTTTTATGTGGTTTTTATGATTATGATTATCGGCATAGTTGCCGAAAACTTATCATCCAGTTGATCACTAATCGTTCTTAGTCGTTATGCTGGTATTGCCACGCCTGCATCGCGCATTCTGGCCAGCTTATAGCGTAATGTCCGTGGGCTAATACCCAGTTTTTCAGCCACTTCTTTACGGTTGTTTTTGGTATGTAATGCAGAAATAATCAGATCCTGTTCACATGCTTTAAGATCGCCATTCAAGCCTGGTTGCGACACTGATACGGCTTCATCTATTTGATGAACAACTGCATTCCTGGTGTTTTGAATATTGTGTGATATGTCTTCAAATTGAATATCTTTATCTTCAACAATATTTGCCGTTTTTAATATCAGGGCACGTTGAATAACATTATCCAGCTCTCGAATATTCCCCGGCCAACTATGTGCTTTTAACATTCTCTGTGCCGAGATAGAAAAATACGCTTTTTCAGCAGTACTGCAATAGGCATTTAGCATCTTGTTCGCTAATGGCAGGATGTCATCAGTACGCTCACACAAAGGGTGAATATTTATTGGAAATACATTTAGACGATAAAATAAATCTTCTCTAAATTTACCTTCGGCTACAACATGATGAAGATCACGATTTGTTGTCGCTAAAATTCTTACGTCTAATGGAATGACTTTACTGCCACCTAAACGTTCTACTTCGCGCTCCTGTAGAACACGCAATAATTTAGCCTGTAACGCTAAATCCATTTCTGTAATTTCATCCAGTAGAATAGTGCCACCCTGCGCCTGTTCGAACTTTCCAGATTGTGATTTATAAGCACCTGTATATGCGCCTTTTTCATAACCGAACAATACAGACTCCAGCATATTTTCAGGAATGGCGGCACAGTTAATGGCAATAAATGGTCCATTTGCTCGTGAAGAATTTTCATGAATAAAGCGTGATACCACTTCCTTGCCAACGCCCGACTCACCGGTAATCATTACCGTCACTTCGGTGGCAGCAACTCTTTTTGCGACCTGCGATAATTGAACACTTTTTTCATCAACCGCTATTAAACCACTTTCAACCTCATTAACAGGTCTTATGAAACGCTCAACCAAATCAATAAGTGTCTTATATTCAAAAGGTTTAACCAGGTAATCAGCGGCGCCATCATGCATAGCATTTACTGCATTTTCTATAGTGCCATATGCTGTCATTAAAATTACAGCCAGGTCTGGGAACATATTCTTACAGTTTTTTAATAACTCGTGTCCATTCATTGGTTGCATTTGAACATCACTGAGTAATAAAACAATGTCTTTGTTGTTCTGCAGTATTTCCAGTGCTTGATGTCCATCTTCAGCTATTTCGACCTGGAAGTTTTCCATACTCAAGGTTTTGCTTAATATATCCCGTAGTGCTGGATCATCATCCACTACCAATATTGTTCCTGAATTTATAACCTGTGCTTCGGCCTGATTCATACTGCCACCTCCTCATCATTTATAGCTTTAAACTGTTTATTGATAACGTTATTACCATATGTTGTATTATTAAAATTGTTTGATAATTTTTTTCCAGTGTTACTTCCTAGACTACTTAGACTGCTTGGCAACATACCCGCCACTTCAGCACGTGGTAATTTGATATTAAAACTACTGCCTACACCTTCTTTTGAATCAATATTCATTTCACCTCCATAACGATTGACGGTAGCACTCACCACAGCAAGGCCTAAACCGGTACCCGATGATCGGGTTGTAAAAAACGGTTCCAGCACTTTGTCTTTAACGGCTACAGACATACCACAGCCATTATCTTCAACATTGATTTCAAACTGGTTATCCGTATTCAAATTAGCGTTAATCTCTATAATCACCTGTTCGCCATCTTCAGTATCAAGACAGGCTTCAATCGCATTATCAATAATATTTTGAAACGCGCTCAACAAAACTTCACGGTTTGCCTGTATCATAACTTTTTGTAAATTACTGTCTATATCAAATCGAATTTGTTCCACCCTGTCACTGGGCTCTACCGTATTTTTAAGTTGAGTCATCATTTCACCTGCATTTATATGCTCTGACTCTGATACGTCACCTCTGGCAAATATCAACATATCATTCACCATTCGCTCCAGATGACGCAACCTTTCTTTGGCTTTATCTGCAAAACAAATTCTTTCTTTTTCATCATTCAACGGATGATTTAATGTAGATATGTATAATAAAGCGGAAGCAAGTGGAGTACGAATTTGATGGGCAAGACTGGCTATCATTTCGCCAAGTGAACTTAGACGTTGTTGACGGTTAAGTTTCATTTGTAAACTACGGGTTTCTGTAATGTCTGAAATTAAAATTATCTTTTCCTTGTTAACACCAGTGTTATCAATACATAGTGGACAGGCAGATAAATTCACCCAGCGCCCATCCGCCAGGCATAACTCATCTCCAACCGTTTTTAATGATTGTTGAGCAATGTTTTGCCAGTTCTGACCTAAAAGTTTATTGTTGCCTATTTCAGTGCCTAACATTAACCGTGCAACCGGGTTTGTTTGTGTTATACAGTCATTGGCATCCAGTACCACTATACCTGCGGGCAACGCATCAAGTAATCCTTCTAATCGTTTAGCAAGTACTTCTTTTTCTGCCAGTTCAATTAAACGTTCACTGCGTGCTTCTGCCAGCTCTTTTGTTAATGAGGTAACGTGAGACTCCAGATCACCGTAAGAACCTGCCAGCTTCTCTGAAAACTGATTAAATAATTCAAATGCATTTTCCAGTTGCTCACTAGCTGCATTAATTTGACTATTCATTGTTACTTTCCTCAGTTTTAATCCACATACGCTATTAGCTTGAGCAAAGATCATGCCTATTATTTAATTACATTATATTTCAATAACTTATATTTATTGAAAAAAAAGATGTCAAACTTCCGTCGTGTTATTCAGTGCCATTGTCAGCTTTATGGCGGGCATTTATAAGTTGATAGACCTGAGCAGGCTGAGGGGCAGTAAAGAAAAATTGAAAGCCTGGTCCGCGAAAAATGCAAAGTACGCAAAAAAACCAGTCATTTTTCTCGTTTTTGATTTGCGTCTTTTGCGTTTTTCGCGGACTATTTTTTTATTTGTACTATTACACCCTTAACTATTAAAGAAAACACCGATTACTGCCGATGAAGTATTACAGGAAAGCTGGATAAACGAATGTCTTTATACTCAATTGATAAGTTAATTAATGAAACACGTAGACTGGCGGCTGAATTTAAGCGCACCACAGGTACTATGCTGCCTGTTTCAGGTGAAATAGCACGCTATGATGTAGCACGTCTGCTTCATCTCACACTTAATGAAGATCACAACTGTGGTTATGACGCGATAGGCAACAACCATCGAGAAGGGCTTCGTGTACAAATAAAAAGCCGGGTAATCGGAGATACTGTTAATTCAGGCCATCGAATCGGACAGTTAAATCCAAATGGAAACTGGGATATTATTATTCTGTCATTAATGAACAATGAATTTGAACCCCTGGAAATGTACCAACTAAGTCATCAAGAGGTTGTTGAAGCTTTAGCACATTCCAGCGAAAAACGTGGCAAGCGTGGTGCTATTTCAGTGGCAAAATTCAGGATAATTAGTGAGCTGGTATGGACTAAAGAACACGGTGTAGAAGATTTTAGTCATTATAATGATGCTTATCAT
>RCNF010001320.1_pt1 | contig 13053 bp, 12 predicted proteins | sample 2041311 | NCBI WGS metagenome assembly RCNF01 (sample SAMN09708228, study PRJNA481090) | Marine sediment metagenome, whole genome shotgun sequencing project. | biome: marine sediment; feature: ocean; material: sediment; isolation source: Sewage treatment plant 2 marine sediment (STP2) ... | reverse complement strand
TCCGGTGGCCAGATCTCGGCTTCGGCCGATACCGTCGACATCACGGTCTTCGGCGTCGGCGCCCACGGCGCGTCACCCCACCGAGGAAAGGACCCGGTTTATATGGCGGCCCAGATCGTCGTTGCCCTCCAGAGCCTGATCAGCCGCGAACTCGCTCCCCTCGAACCGGGAGTGGTCACCGTGGGATCGATCCACGGCGGTTCCAAACACAACATCATCCCCGCCGAAGTCAAACTCCAGCTCACGGTCCGGGCCGACAGCATGGAGACCCGCGATACGCTACTCACGGGTATAGAACGGATCGCCCACGGAATCGGACGAACATACGGCATGCCCGAAGACCGGCTGCCCGAGGTTTCCGTCTCCACCGAGTTCACTCCACCCACGGTCAACGATGTCGGGCTCGCGGAGCGGATTCGAGGGGCATTTGTCCGCGAACTCGGCGGGGACGCAGTCTACGAGAAGAAGCGCACGGGGATGGGCGCCGAGGATTTCGCATTCTTCGTCATGACCGATGAAAAGGTTCCCGGGGCGTATTTCTCGGTTGGGGGAACCCCCCAGACGGAGATCGACGCCGAGGCGGCCGGCGGGCCACGGGTCCCATCGCACCACTCGCCGTTCTTCAAGATCGAGCCCAAACCGTCGGTGACCATGGGGACCGAGGCGATGACCATTGCCGTGCTCGAGCTGCTCGGCACGGATTGATCATCTCAGCGCCTCAGGCGATCAAGGGCGAACCCTCCGCAGTGACCCGCGTTCATCCTATGAACACCGGGCCCCGATCCACCGGGGACCGTGTTACATTTCCGCCAATGAACGCTCGACGATCCACGACGAATCCGAGCCGGATCCAACCGGACGGACACAAGGAGAACTGAATATGCGATTCAAGACAACATTGATGCTTCTGTGCGCAGTCACCATCCTTACCGGGTTTGCAGCAGCCCAGACGGTCGAAGAAATCGTCGCCTCCAACCTCGAAGCCAAGGGCGGCGAAGAGGCATGGATGGCCCTTGAAACGGGCAGAATGACCGGCACCATGCAAATGGGCGGCGGCGCCGCGGGGGCCATTGAAATGCCCTTCGTGGTCGAGTTCAGCAAACCCGACCGAATTCGCCTCGAGTTCACCATGCAGGGCATGACCGCAGTCCAGGCATTCGATGGCGAGACCGGTTGGGCGATTCTGCCGTTCCTGGGCAAGACCGAGCCCGAAGAGATGGCCGAAGACCAGGTCAAACAGCTCAAGAACCAGGCTGACTTCGAGGGTGTGCTGGTCAACTACGAGGAGAAGGGCCACACGGTCGAGCTCGTCGGCCAGGAAGAGGTGGACGGTACCCCGGCCTTCAAGCTCAAGGTCACGAGGGAGGACGGCGACGTGGACTACCTCTACCTCGACGAGGAGTATTTCGTCGAGTTCAAGATGGAGGCGACGCGGGAGGTCCAGGGCAACGAAGTGACGGTGTCGACAGTTCTCGGCGACTACAAAGAGGTCGATGGCCTCCTCTTCGCCCACTCCATGGAGATGGCCTTCGGCAGCGGCGACGCGCAGCAGGTGATCACCATCGAAAAGATCGAGCTCGGCGTCGAGCTTCCCGACGACCATTTTGCAATGCCTGAAAAGGCGGAAGAACCGGCATCAGAGTAGTTCCCCCTACCGCGGGGTCGTTGGCTGTTGCGAGACTGAAGGTGGGCCCCGACCCACCTTCAGCTGTCGATGGGAATCAGGTCCTGGGCTTCGTCGAGCCCCATCGCCGCCGGAGAGACGTCCGCGCACGAGGGTTTCGGCCTTCTCACAAAACAGTAGACCCCACCGGACTTCAGCACGACCTGGAGTTCGCCCGCGGCCCCGTGGGATTTGCCGCGTTCATCGTGGCGGCTGTTGCCAGGGGTGATGTTCTCGGATGTGGTCCTGCTCATCGTCTTGCTCCATCCCGCCGTTCCGGGCGTTTCATCGAAGTGCCCACGATCGACTCATCATTGAGACCCCAGCTGCGCCAAGAAGTCACATCAATGGTCCAGGCACCGCGATCAGACCCAGCGGAATGTGGAAAACACATCGCGTGATGTGACTTTTTGCACGCCGCCGCGGTCACACCCCCTGATACAATGGAAATCTTACGAACAACAACCACAAAGAAGGAGGAGACCATGGGTCTGATTGATTTCATCAAAGGTGCGGGTGAGAAAATCTTCGGTAAGGACGCTGATGAGCCGACCACTGCCGAGGTTGCCGCCGACGCGGCTACGGCGAAAGCCGCTGCCGAGGCCCGCAGAGCCGCGTCGCTCAATAAATACATAGGGCGACTCGGCCTCGGGATCGAGAATCTCGACATCGGAGTCAATGACGACCTGGTGATGGTGAGCGGAACCGCACCCAACCAGGAAGTTCGGGAGAAGACCGTTATTGCGCTGGGAAACACCGCGGGCACCGCACGGGTCGACGACCGGATCAAGGTCGAGACTCCGGAGCCGGAAGCCAAGTACTACACCGTCGTCAGCGGTGACTCACTGTCGAAAATTGCAAAGAAGTACTACGGAAACGCCATGAAGTACCCGGTGATCTTCGAGGCCAACAAGCCGATGCTGAGCCATCCGGACAAGATCTACCCGGGTCAGGTACTCAGGATCCCGCCGCAGGACTGAATCGCCGGTTCCGGGCTCGTCACCGGTAACAACCGAAACACTTTCTAAAACGAGCAGGCGCCGACGCGTTGTTCGGAACCGCGGCGCCTCGTGTCCGGCCCGCAAACAACAAGGAGAATCGAATGTCAGTAGCAAAAGTAACCGAGCTCAGTTGTTCATCCGCCGTCAGCTTCGAGGACGCCATCCAGAAGGGGATCGAACGCGCCGACAAAACCCTCGACAAGGTCAAGGGGGCGTGGGTTAACGAAATGAAGGTCGAGGTCGAGGACGGCAAGGTGACCGGCTACCGCGTCAACCTCAAAGTCACGTTTGTGTTGAAGGGCTGAGGACGGTGGTGGACACATCGGATCTTCTCGGTTCTCTGATGTCGCAACTCGGCGGCGGAGGGGTCGATCAAATCGCCCGTTCGGTGGGAGTCAGCGGCGGTGACGTGACCAACGTACTGGCGGGAGCATTGCCCGCGATGATGGCGGGTCTGACCCGCAATACCACTTCGGGGGGTGGCGCCAGCGCACTCCTCGGCGCGCTCGACCGCGACCACGACGGCAGCGTCCTCGATGACGTCATGGGATTCCTGGGCGGTGGTGGCAATGCCTCCGCCGGCGCCGGGATCCTCGGCCATCTCTTCGGCGGACGCCAGGCGAACGTCGAGCAGGCAGTCAGTCAATCCAGCGGCGTCGACATGGGATCGGTCACGAAGATCATGGCCATGGTCGCTCCCCTGTTGATGGGATCTCTCGGCAAAGCCAAGCGTCAGCAGGGTTTTGACGCCTCGGGGCTGGCGGCAGCTCTCGGTCAACAGGAAAAGGCGGCCCGAAAGGCATCACCATCGGCGGTGGACATGTTCTCCCGCCTGCTTGACAGCGACGGTGACGGCAACTCCATGAACGACATCGTCAAGATGGGCAGTGGCCTGCTCGGCGGTCTGTTCGGAGGAAAATAGTCGACCGCCCCTTTGGGCACAGCATTCTGTCGTCACTCCACCGGGGTGTGTTCACCTTGATGACGACACACGGGGGAGGGGCCTGACCCCTCCCCCGTTTTCGTGATGACCGAGTTCGAGACACCCGCATCAACCCGCGACCGCCAGGCCGGCATCCAATTGGTTCTGGGCACCGGTGTTTCGGAGTCCTATAATCCAACCCGACATCCAATTCCATCTCGGATGTGACTTGTGAACCGTCCCGATGGTCAAAGACGGCAGGGAGGACACCCTGGATATCGATCGAGACAGCAGCGATGAAGAGTTGGTCGAATTCGTGCGTCAGGCCGGTGACGGGGATCTGCGACCGTTCGATCTCCTGGTCAGGCGCCACCAGGGACGGGTGCTCGCCAACTGTCGCTATCTGACCCGCGCTTCGGCCGATTCCGACGACCTCGCCCAGGAGGTGTTCCTCAAAGCGTTCTTCGCCCTCGAACGATTCGAACGGCGTTCCTCCTTCAAGACCTGGCTGCAGCGGATCAAGATCAACCACTGCCTCAACTATCTCGAAAAGAGAAAACGGCGACCATCGATCGATGTCGATGACCCGGACCTTCGCGGTCGCGAGGAACTGCACGTCATGCCCGAGGGTGAGCGCCGTTTGCAGACGCTCTCCGAGCGCGAGCAGATCGTCTTCATCCTCGATTCGCTGTCCGAAACGTTGCGGGTCCCGCTGGTGCTTCGAGATGCCGACGGTGACTCGTATCAGGAGATCGCCGACCGGCTCGGCATCAGCCTGTCAGCCGCAAAGATGCGGATCAAACGCGCGCGCGAAGAATTCCGATCGCGGTGGGTTGACGCCTTCGGATCTCCGTTTGCCCAATGAAAGGAGGGACTGATCATGTCAGAAACACACGACGACACCATGGATGCCGAGTCCATCGACACTGGCAGTCCGATCACCGCCCTCCGCTCCCTTGAAGAGCCCGTTCCGGAGACCTTCATGGATCGTCTCAACCGCCGAATCCAGCGCCGGCTGCTGGTTGCCGATATGAGCCGGTTGACCTGGAGTGGTCCGATCATGATCGTCCTCGAGATCCTGAGTCAGATTTTTAAGATCGGGGCCAACGAGCCCGGAGAACAGAAGGAGTGACCCATGATGGAAATCACCGAGCTCGTCAAGACACAGTTGGTTCAGACCTACCAGAACCTCGTAGGTGATCTGGTCGGCTCAGCGCCGAAGATCATCTCCGGCATCATCCTTGTCCTGGTCGCCTGGCTCGTCGCCAAACTCATCGAGAGGGGCCTTCGCCTGATGATGGTCAGGATGAAGTTCGACAACGTCCTCGGAAAAGTCGGCATCGACACAGCCATTCAGCAGCTCGGTCTGAGGCAGTCACTGAGCGATGTGATTCCACGTGTCATCTACTTCCTGTTGCTCTTCCTTTTTGCCCGAAGTCTCGCCGACACGGTCGGTCTCACCGCCATTTCGAATGCCATCGGCGCTTTCCTTGGGTACGTACCCAACATGGTCGCCGCGATTCTCATCCTCCTGATCGGGTCGGCGTTGGGTCGGTTCGCAGGGACCGCCATCGCCCGATCCGCCCAGGACAGCGGCCTGGATTTCGCACCCACCCTCGGTCGGATGTTGACGGCGGCGGTGATCTTCGTCGCGGTCATCATGGCCATGGCACAACTCCGTCTCGACACCGACATCGTTCGCCTGGTGACGGCGCTCAGCCTGGCGGGGGCGGCACTTGCCTTCGGTCTCTGCTTCGGTCTCGGAAGTCGGACTCTCGTGAGCAATATCCTGGCCGGGCTCTACGTCAAGAGGCTCTTCACGCCTGGTACCGAGATCGAGGTCGATGGTCTTCGCGGGGTGGTTGCTTCGGTCTCGACAACCTCTACGATCCTCGAACAGGGGGATCGGGAGTTCGTGCTCGCCAACCAGACGCTGCTCGCCGAGAACGCAATCGTTCATCGAGCATAATCCCACGGATGATCTGAACAACCGCGGGCAACCCGCCCGAACGATGGCGAAGGTCCGGACGCACCTCCAGGCGACTCCCCAATGCTCATTTCGCCATCGCCTGGGGGCGTGAGAAACTGACACCGGCCGGGTCACCGCCAAGGCTCGGTCCGATGACGTGATCACGTGGAAGACCGCCGGAGGGGAAAAATGAAAACCAAAAAACAGCTCATACTCACTGCAGCTCTGTTGATGTGCGGCATCGCGATCGATGCTGCAGAAACCAAATTCGACTCCGCCACCTTCGGCGGGCTCAAGGCCCGCGCCATCGGCCCGGCGGTGATGAGCGGCCGCATCGCCGCCATGGATGGGAACGCCGTCGACCCCGTGACCATTTGGGTCGGCGCGGCCACCGGCGGCGTGTGGAAGTCCGACAATGCGGGTCTGAGCTTCGAGCCCGTCTTTGACGACCACACCCAGTCCATCGGCGCCATCCGCATCGATCCCTCGAACCCCGACACGGTTTGGGTCGGCACCGGCGAGACCTGGGTCCGCAACAGCGTTTCGGTGGGCGACGGCGTCTATCGCACCACCGATGGCGGAAAGACCTGGGAGCACCTCGGTCTCAAAGCCACCGAACGCATCGCCAAGATCGCGGTCCACCCCGATGAAAGCGACACTGTCTATGTCTGCGCCACGGGACAGCTGTGGAGCGCCAACCCCGAACGCGGGCTCTACAAGACCACCGACGGCGGCGCGACCTGGGAGCTGATCCTGTCGGTCGACGAGAACACCGGCTGCGCCGATCTCGACATGGATCCGCAGGAGCCGCGGATTCTCTACGCCTCCATGTGGCAGTTCCGGCGCTATCCCGATTTCTTCACATCCGGCGGCCCCGGCAGCGCACTCTACCGCACCACCGATGGCGGCGAAAACTGGACCGAACTCACCGATGGCCTGCCCGAGGGTGAGAAGGGCCGGATTGCGGTCGCCGTCGCCCCGTCGCGGCCGGCGGTGGTCTACGCCACCGTCGAGTCCGACGACACGGCGCTCTATCGCTCCGACGATCTCGGCAATACGTGGAAAATGACCGACAACTCCACCAACGTCCAGATGCGGCCGTGGTACTTCTCCGAACTCGTCGTCGATCCCGCCGATCACAACCGGCTCTACAAACCCGGCTTCACCCTCACCGTCAGCACCGATGGCGGCGAGAGCTTCAGCGGGCTCTTCGGCGCCGGTTTCAACATGGGCTCGGTCCACTCGGATCACCACGCCCTGTGGATCAACCCGTCCAACACCAATCAACTCTTTCTCGGCACCGACGGCGGCGCCTATATTTCCGAGGACCGGGCCAAGACCTGGCGTCACGTGCGTTCGCTTCCGGTCTCGCAGTTCTACCACGTGAGCCACGACCTCGAGTGGCCCTACAACGTCTACGGCGGCCTCCAGGACAACGGCACGTGGAAGGGACCCTCGCGTTCCTCCGGTGGGGTCAATGCCGGCGACTGGGAGGTCGTGGGCCAGGGCGACGGATTCTGGGCCTTCGCCGACCCCAACGAACCGAACACCCTCTATGTCGAGTACCAGGGCGGGCAGCTATCACGGTTTAACGTCGCCACCGGTGAGACCAAAAGCATCAAGCCCTTTGCCCGTGACGGCGAAGAAGAGCTCCGCTTCAACTGGAACACGCCCATCCACCTGAGCCCGACCAAGCCGAACACCCTCTACTACGGATCTCAGTATCTCCACTACTCCACCGACCGCGGTGATTCGTGGCTGACCATCTCGCCCGATCTCACCACCGATGATCCCGCTCGCCAACGGCAGAAAACTTCGGGTGGCATCACCGTCGACAACACGACCGCCGAGAACAACGCCACCATCTACGCCATCGCCGAATCGCCCCTCAACCCCGATTTGATCTGGGTCGGCAGCGACGACGGCCTGATCCATGTCTCGCGCGATGCGGGCGGTACGTGGACCAAGGTTTCCGACGCGGTGCCCGATGTCCCCGAAGGCACGTGGGTCTCCTCAGTCTTCGCCAGCCCTTATGCCGAGGGCTCGGCCTTTGTGACATATGACGGCCACCGCGACGGCGATATGGCGCCCTACGTCTACCGCACCGCTGACTTCGGCGCCACCTGGCTCTCCGTCAACGGAGAAGGTATCGAAGGCTATGCGTGGACCGTCAAACAGGATCCCGTCAACCCCGAACTGCTCTTTGCCGGCACCGAGTTCGGACTCTTCATCTCCCTCGACGGCGGCGGGCAGTGGGCCCGATTCACCGATCTTCCCAGGGTCGCCGTCCACGATCTCGCCATCCACCCCACCGAGCACGATCTCGTCATCGCCACCCACGGCCGCGGGATCTATATCATCGACGACCTGACCGGGCTGCGTGGGCTCACCGCCGAAATCATGGCCTCCAAGGTCGCCATCCTCCCCTCGCGTCCGGCGCCTCAGGTGCTTTCGGGTGGGATGGCCTGGTTCGGATCCGACGACGACTTCGTCGGCTCGAACCCCGACGAGTCGGCCTCGATCAACTACTGGCTCGCTCGCCGCCACCTCTTCGGCGATCTCAAGATCGAGGTCTACGATGTTTCAGGCGAGCTCATCACCACCCTGCCGGGCAAGAAACGTCGCGGGATGAACCGGGTCGGCTGGCCCATGCGTCTCAAAGCACCGTCCATGCCCCCGGCCAACGCACTGGTCATGGCCTTCCAGGGCCCGCGGGTGCCCGAGGGCGAATACACCTTCAAGCTCATCAAGGGCAAGGAAGTCCTCGAGGGGAAGGTGGAACTCGTCGCGGATCCCCGCAACCCCCACCCCAAGGAGGACCGGCTGCTGCAGCAGACCACGGCTCTCGATGCCTACAACCTGCTCGGCGAACTCACCTTCCTCGCCGACAGCATCACCGATCTCCGTGACCAGGCGCGTGACCGTGCGGACAATTTGGCGAAGAAGGACAAAGCCGCCCTAGAAGGCTTCGCCGACGATCTCGATACTCTTCACGGCACCCTCGTGGTGGCCGGTGAGGGCGGGCTCATGTCGGGCAAGGAACAACTCCGCGAGCGACTCGGCAACCTCTTCGGCGAGATCGTCAGCTACGACGGCCGGCCGTCGGATTCGCAGATCGAGCGCTTGGCGGGTCTCGGCGCCGAACTCGCTGGTAAAGAAGCCGAGTTCGAGACCGAGACCGCGAAGATCGATGGTCTCAACCGGACCCTCGCCAAGAGGGACCTCGAACCCCTCGTTCCTTTGACCCGAGAAGCATGGCAGGAGGAACAGGATGGAGCCGGTGGGTCCGCGGATGCGGCGTCAACGGCGGCGAGGAGCCTCCTGCTCGGTTTCTGATCCAAGCAATCGAATTGACCGAAGGGGCGAGGAAAATCCTCGCCCCTTTTTGTATTGCCCCGCAGGCGGTCACTGAGGTCCGCTTCCGCACGAGACGCCGATCAGCGCAGGTTACGGTGCCACCATCGACCATCCATCAGTGTCTCCCGATTCGAATCCATCGGCAAAGACGAGCGAACCATAGGCGATGAAGAGCCCCGATCCCCACTCGATCTGATTGTTACCTGCTGGGGTCAGGGTCGCGATGAAAGCGACATCACCGGCGTTGTTGATGTCCGGTGCGCCACCGAGGACCACCGAACCATCGTGCTGGTCGATCCGGCCGTCGCCGAGATCGGTGGGCACCACATCGTGCTCGGTAGCAACCTTGACGATATCGATGCCATCACCGACGAATACGGCGAGCAATCCGGCGTCGTCGAAGGCGCGGAACACCACCTGGCCGTGATCGTTGGCGCTGGGGCCGAAAGCGTCGATGGAGGAGATCTCGGCCATGTCGGTGGTTGCGATGGCGATGGTAGTGCTTCCGTCGGTGAGAAAGACCCCGGAGCCACCGCCCACCAATCCTGCGTTGAAGGCGACCCATCCGGTGTTTGTCAACGAGACCGAGTTGGCAAAGCTGCTGAACGACGATGCCGCGTTCGAGTCGACGTCCTCGACAAGCGTGGTGCATGAGCCGAGATCGTCACAGATGATGATCTGATCGGCATCGTGGTCGGCCGCCAGGCTGGTCTTTCCGGCGATCATCCGTTGGCCGTTGAACGATGGGGTGTAGAGATACCAGTATGGGCTGGCGGGATCGAGCCCGATCTCCAGTGCGTGATAGGGCGGATTGGTCTCGCCATCGTAGGAGACCCAACCGTGGGCACCCGAGAAACTGGCTCTGAAAGCGACAGCTCCCAACGCGTTGACCTCGGCCCCGGTCCACGCCGAGGTGCCGATCGGCCGGTTGGTGAGAAGACCGGAATTGCCATCAGAATCGTCATAGAAGTAAAGCCCGTCGGGACTGGCGAAGCCCAGCGGGAAGACGGCCAGACCATTGATGTTCAGACTGCAGTCCGAGATCAGAGCTCCGCCGCCGTCGCTCCAGACCACCGAACCTGAACCGAATCTGCCGAGCCACAGCCCCACCGTGTCGATATCGCCACCGATGATCCCGAGGCTCACCGCAACCTGACCCGAATCAGAGAGGGACGGCGTCTTGCTGTTGAAAGACGAGTTGGCCGGCAGGTTGAAGCCATCGACGATATTGCTTCGCACCTGAAGCTCGAGGCTGTTCGCATAGTCGGGAAGCTCCGCCGCAGCCGAAACGGCCACTAGGACCGCGCATGCGCACCCACACAATGATCTCAAGTTCATCGACATCCCTCCCACAACGGAACATTCGAGCCTCCTGCAATCATCGAAAGGCCCGTCAGGAACGGGCGAGCGCACCATCGCAGGCGAGACGCCTGCGCGACAAGAGGGCGATCTCCATTGTAGTGCCGACTTCTCGTCGGCATGGGGCGGGGTCGGATCGATGTTCTGCAAATCCGAAATCGCGGCACCTCCACCAGACTCATCCGTCAAATTCGACGACCTTCGCGCCCGATACCGGGCGACAGACAAAGACCGAACTCGGCAGATCGACCTCGGCGCGGTAGGCGGCGTGGATTTCGTCGGCGAAGGTCTTCGCGGCTTCGGCCGAAACCAACGCGATGGCGCACCCGCCGAATCCCGCTCCCGTGAGCCGCGCACCGAAACACGATGGGTGTCGCTCTGCGAGTTCCACAAACAGGTTGAGCTCGGGACTCGACACCTCGTAGAGGTCGCGAAGACTGGCGTGGGATGCCTTCATCAGACGCCCGGCGGCGACCAGGTCCGCCTCGGCCAGGGCCAGGGCCATTGCAATTGGTCGAGTCATCTCATCGACGACGTGCGACACCCGCCTGTAGGTGATTTCATCAAGCCGCCCGCGTTCCAACTCGAGGAAACCGGGTTCCACATCCCTCAGGGCCGCAATTTCAGGATCGGCGTCGCGAAGCTCCTCCACCGCCTCCCGGCAGCTTCTGCTCCGATCGTTGAAAGCGCTGCCGGACAGGGTCCGCGGCGCACCGGTGTCCATCACGACGATCGCGGCCTCGGGGGGAAATGGGACGAAATCGGTCTCCAGGGTGCGGCAGTCGAGGAGCAGCGCGTGGCCCTCCCGCCCCATGACCGCGGTGAACTGATCCATCAACCCACCCTCGACCCCGATGTAGTCGCGTTCCGCCCGGTGGCCGAGGAGCGCCATCTCGACCGGCGCCCACTCGATCTTCGAGGCTTCGCAGAGGGCGAGCATCGAGGCCATCGTCAGGGCCGACGATGATGACAGCCCTGACCCGAGGGGAACATCGCCATCCACCACGAGATCGAGCCCGGACACGCGGTGGCCGGCCGAATCGAGCGCCCAGGCTGCACCGGCAACAAAGGAGAGCCAGTCGGATCCACCGGGCGGAGCGAGATCATCAAGACCGATCTCGCGGGTCTCGTCGAAGACGACGGAGTGGGCTCGAATCCGGCGGTCCTCGCGGGGGGCGAATGCGACCCCGACCCAGCGATCGACGGCCATGGGAAGAACCCAACCCTCGTTGTAATCGGTGTGTTCACCGATAAGGTTGACCCTTCCCGGAGCCAGGGCGATCTTCGGCGCAGCATCGTTCCCGAAGCGCGATCGGAACTCGGTTGCGAGTTCGGCCGTCCAGGACGGTCCAGCCGTCACGACCGCTCGATCCGCATCACCTCGAGGGGCCGGGAGTGCTTCCACCCTCCGCGGGTAAAATCAGGGAACTCCAGGGGCTCCCCACCACCGGCGATGGATCGACCGCTGAGTTCGACCACTGCACTCATAATGGCGCCGTCATAGACATCCATATCGAGGGGGCGGCCTTGTCTCAATGCCTCGACGAGCCGGAAGTCCTCGATGAAATCCATCCCGCCGTGGCCCGCCCCTGCGCTCGCCTCCTCGAGACGCCGCCACACCGGATGGTCGTACTCTTCGCGATACTCTTCCGCCGGGTCCCATCGGTGGGGATCGCTACGGCCTTCGATGTAGATCCGCGGCTCGGGGTACTTGCGCGCGAGTCCCCGGGTGCCCTGAACGAGATAGTCTCGGCTGTAGGGCCGCGGCGAACTGGTGTCGTGAGTGACGACCACGGTCTCGCCGGCGGCGGTCTGCAGAACCGTCGTCACGATGTCAGAAAGCACGAACTCCTCGTCCGCCTGGGGGCTCTCGAGCCCAAAGCGCTCGAGGGCGTACTGGCCAAGCCCTCGGGTCTTTGTGCCGAAGGACGAGAGCGAGGAGAAGGCGTTGCCCCGGTTGATGTCGAGACACTGCGCCACCGGGCCGAGTCCGTGGGTCGGATAGAGATCGCCATTGGTCGTCATCGAGTGGGCCCGGCGCCAGGATCCCTCGCCATCGAGGTCGTGCTTGACGGCGCGGAGATCGTGGAGATAGCCGCACCGGGCGTGGAGCAGTTCGCCGAAGACTCCCTGCTCGACCATGTTGAGGATCATCATCTCGAAACGGTCGTAGTTGCAGTTCTCCATCATCACGCAGTGACGACGGGTCTTCTCGGAGATCTCCACCAGCCGCCAACAGTCATCAACGGTGAGGGCCATGGGCACCTCGGTGGCGGCGTGCTTACCGTTTTCCATGGCGGCGACGCAGACCGGAACGTGCCACTCCCAGGGGGTCGAGCAGAAAACCAGATCGAGATCCGATCGGTCGCAGAGCCGCTCAAAATCCCGCGGTCCGCGGCTGTAGCCCTTGGGCTTCTTTCCACCGGCGTCAACCACCAGCTGCTGTGCCCGCGCAACCCGATCCTCGACGATGTCGCACACTGCACGGATCTCGACGCCATCGATCTTGAGGAAGTTCTCGACGTGGGAGGTTCCCTGGAGACCGACACCGACAAAACCGATCCGAACCACGTCTAGGGGCTGATCGTGGAAATCGAGCATGCTCGCCTTGGTCGGAGGCGCCGCTGATGCCGCCGCCGACAGCGGACGGATCATCAACCCCCCCGCCCCCAGGGCGCCCAGTCGGATGAGTTCGCGACGGTTCAATCCACGCATTGAGGGGTTTCGGACACGGTCAGGGTGTAGCGGCATGCGGTCCTCCCTCAGTCATCCTAACCCACCG
>RCNF010015737.1_pt1 | contig 13055 bp, 19 predicted proteins | sample 2041311 | NCBI WGS metagenome assembly RCNF01 (sample SAMN09708228, study PRJNA481090) | Marine sediment metagenome, whole genome shotgun sequencing project. | biome: marine sediment; feature: ocean; material: sediment; isolation source: Sewage treatment plant 2 marine sediment (STP2) ... | reverse complement strand
CACTATTTAATAAAAAGAAAAAACCAGCCTGAACAAAATTGGCACCGCATCGGTAAATCAGCTTGTGATCAGTGTAGTTTTTGTACAGAATTTTGCCCGCGATACTTGCTGGGTTACCAGGTTGAACCGCACAAGGTAATGCGTTCACTTGGTTTTACAAAAACCGGAAGTGCCGTTTGGAACCAGATGGCTGAGTTATGCTGCAGTTGCGGTTTGTGCACGTTGTATGCCTGTCCCGAAGATTTGTATCCCAAAGAAGCATGTGATAAAGCAAAGATTGAAATGAAAAATGAAGGGATCAAATTCATTCAGCAAAAACCCGTTAAAGTACATCCCATAAAAGAAGGGAGAAAAGTTCCACTTAAGCAACTCATACAAAAACTAAAACTTAAAGATTACGATGTTCCCGCACCTTATTACGATAAAAAGTTTGAAGTTGATACAGTGAAGATACCGCTTAAGCAGCATATTGGTGAGATTTGCAAGCCCGAAGTAAAGGAAGGCGAGAAAATTTCTTGTGGGGATTTAATTGCATCAGTTCCAAATGGTATGCTTGGTGCAAATGTTCACGCATCAATTTCAGGCAAGGTGGAAAAAGTAACAAACGAGTACATTAAAATAGTTTCTTAATTAAGGTGATAAAATGATCCAACAAAACTCTATTGGTTTAATTGAAATGGGAAGCATTGCCTCTGGAATACAGGCAGCTGATATTATGCTTAAAACTTCTGAAGTTGAATTGATGATTTCCAGAACAATCTGTTCAGGAAAATATATGACATTGATTGCCGGAGATGTAGCCGCTGTAAATTCCGCAGTAAACAATGCTGTTGATACAATTGGATTTGGAGTGATTGATCATTTTGTAATTCCTAATGTTCACAAAACAATATTTCCTGCAATTGCCGGACATAACAATGTAGAGATGCTTGAATCTCTAGGTATTGTGGAAGCGTATTCTGTTGCATCATTAATTGAAGGTGCTGATGCAGCGGTAAAAGCAGCCAAAGTAGAATTAGTTGAATTACGACTTGCAATGGCTCTCGGTGGCAAAGCATTTTTTTCCGTTACGGGAGAGGTAGCCGCAGTTACAAGCGCAGTTGAAGCCGGGGCACACATTATTTCTGAAAAAGGACTTTTAGTTAATAAAGTTGTCATTGCAAATCCACGGCAGGAGCTCCTTTCCGAAATGATTTGATTTTACGAATAAAAACTAAAACTTCACACTTAATTTTCTTCTGTATTTTCCACTCTTTAATATTTATAACATCAAATACTTCCGTACGTAACAATTAACCTTGACAATTAATGATAATTTGTTATATTATACATAATGAGACACAGCTAAAAATCTTCGAATATTCTATCTCGCACTATCATTCTATTGCTTTTGTTCTTATCCAATTTGAAAAGCGAACTAAATAAGTAGTTAAGAAGTAGAGGAGGTAATGTAAGAATGACAAAGAAAAAATTTTATTGTGATGAATGCGGTTTTTACTGGGAAATTGATTCAGCTAAACCTGCTCCTCAAAGTTGTGTTGTATGTAATAGCAGAAAAGTGCACCGCTCATCTCTTCATAAAAGATTTGCAAAAAAATCCAGATCGAAAATCAGAAGATCATTTTCTACAAGGTGAGTAGAGTAAGAAGTTAATTGACTCAATATTAATTTAGGAGAAACATAAAATGAAAATCGCCATCGAATCGAACGATGGGGTAACAATCAAATCTCCTTTTGTGCTAACCACGGGATACCTGGTTTATGATGTTGAAGAATCAGGAATACAAGGTTCCGAGTACAGAAGAAATGCTTTGAAACCAAGAACCCTTGGTCACATGAGTAAATCACCAGCAATGGTGAATGATTGCAAAACTGTTATATCGAGAGGTATGGACAGGAGTAATTTGCAAACTTTAAAGCAGAAGGGAATCGATGTTTTTATAACCTTTAAGTTATCTGCCAGGGATGCAGTTAAATTCTACTTGAAGGAAAATATTATAAATAATAAAACACTGTTTTGATTATTACTGAAAATCTATTCGCCAGCATTTAATTTTACTTATGCCGCGCTCAAAGCCGTATTTGATAAAATCATTACGCCTGCTTGTAAAACAGAAAAAATACTTTAAATTTCCCCACACAAAATCATCCTTTTTTAATTAGAAAGAACCACACCGAAATCAGAGAAATTTTATGAATAAAAACAGACCAACCTGGGATGAATATTTTTTGAAACTCGCAATGCTTGCTTCGGAAAGAGCAACATGCCCCAGGATGCACTGCGGCTGCGTACTTGTTAAAGACAGGTTTGTGCTTGCAACTGGTTATAACGGATCGCTTCCCGGTCAGCCGCATTGCTATGATGTTGGCTGCCTTATTGTTGATAATCACTGTGTAAGAACAAATCACGCAGAAATTAATGCGCTGGTACAAGCCACTACTCATGGAGCAAATATAAAAGGATCAACAGCATACGTTACAAATATGTCCTGCACAAATTGTGCAAAAGCATTAATTGCTGCTGGGATAGAGCGTGTGGTTGTTTTTTCTGATTACCACGATACACTTGCAACAAAATTTTTTACCGATTCCAGTGTGAAAATTTTTAAAATTGATATGCCTGATAAGGAAATCAATTACAACCTTGAAGAATATTCATCTGCCCGGAAAACTGATAATTCTAAATAAGATCTTTTTCAAAGACGGGCTGGCAACACTTAGTTTTCTTTAAAATTTCTCTTCAACATTAATTTGAAAAACAAATCTCTTAGATACTGGCTAATAATTCTTGCTGTAATTTTTTGGGGTACTTCGTTCATCGCTACAAAAGTTGCCCTGGAAGAACTAGATCCTGAAACAATAATTTCTTTAAGATTGATTCTTGCTTCAATACTGCTCACGTTTTCTGCGTTTGTAACCAAGGAAACATTTGATGTTAATCTTAAAAACCATGGCAGCATTTTTATTCTTGCATGTATTGCTGTGTTTCACCTATGGATTCAGGTAACAGGATTAAAGTACACTACCGCAGCCAACACCGGATGGATTATTGGCACAGCGCCAATCTTCATGGCAATATTTGCCGCGATCTTTTTCAGAGAAAAAATTAGCCTTTTGCAGTCTGGAGGAATTATTATTGCAATATTTGGTTTGCTGCTGCTTGTAAGCAAGGGAGATTTTATCAGCATCGATTTAATTAAAAACAAAGGAGATCTGTTGGTTCTTGGCAGCGCTTTTACGTGGGGTGTTTACTCAACTGTTAATAAAAAGATATCCCTTTCTTATTCCCCGCTGATGACCATACTATATCTTTTCCTGATGATGGCGGTAATAATCGTTCCGTTCAATTTAAACACTGCTGCTATCAGTTCAGTTGTTCATCTTTCTTTAATTGGATGGATATCGATTTTGTTTTTAGGACTTCTTTGTTCCGGTGTTGCTTATGTTATCTGGGCTTATTCATTAAGAGATATGGAATCAGCTAAAGTCGGGGCATTTCTTTACTTCGAGCCTTTTGTTACTGTTACCGCTGCGTGGATTTTTCTTCACGAATCAATTACGCTTCTAATGCTGTTAAGCGGAATAATAATAACAGCCGGAGTTATTCTTGTAAATAAAGATAATTAGCAGCCCATTCTATTACTCTATAATGACAGCAGTTCCGTATACAAGTATTTCTGCCACGTTAGACATTATATAACTGGTCGCAAATCTTGTATCAACGATTGCGTTTGCCCCAAGAGCTTTTGCCTCTTCAATCATCCTGTCAACCGACTGCTCGCGGGACTCAGCCATCAGCTTTGTATATTCTTGTATTTCGCCGCCCACAATTGTCTTTAGGCCTGCAATAATATCTTTAAATGTCTGGCTCGTACAGTATTTCCCCTTACAACGCCAAAACTCTGTTTAATTTCTTTTCCAGGTATTGATGAAGATGTTAGAACAATCATCTTTGAACCTCCTTATATTTGTCTCTTTTTGAAGTGAATATTTTTTCTCTGATGAGAGAGAAGATTAAAATTAACGCTCCAAAAATAAGCAAAGTTATTCCGAATTTTGCCAATGGCGGAGCTTGTGTATCGTTAATGAATGCATTTACTGCTTCGTAGCTTGCATAGCCAAAAAAGATTAATGCACCAACAGAAATAACAACCCAGGCAATTCCTCTTTCAATCCGGTTGTAAATTCCCATCCAGTAGCTGTCCCACACTTCCCTTGATGGATTCTTCAGTTTCATTTTTCTTAACACCTCCTTAATTCTTTTCTGTTCTTCAAATTCGGTTTTTAATTCAGCATTAGTTTTCAATAAGTTGTTAAACTCAGCTTTTTCTTCAACACTCAGTTCATCATCAAAATATTTTTCCTGTAGAATTATAAATCTTTCGTTCATTAAACTTTCCTCTTTAGTTTGCCTGCAAGTTTTTTCCTTGCATAGAATAACCTGGACATCACACTACCAATGGGGATGCTTAGAATTTCAGCAATTTCTTTATATGTATGATTCTCAAACTCCTTTAATATAATAACTTCCCGGTTATCAAAATCAAGCTCATCTATTGCTTCCTGTAATTTTTCTGTAAACTCTTTATTCTCTATCGCTTCACCCGGCGTGCTTTGTGAATGCTCATCTTCTTTAAATTCAATATATTCTGTTTCGTTCTTTCTTTTTCTATCGCGAATAAAGTTCAAACAGAGATTCTTTAGGATTCTGTAGTACCATGTAAAAAATTTACTCTCGCCGTTGAAACTTTTGAAGTTCCTGTACGCCCGTATAAAAGCTTCCTGTGTAACATCCATTGCTGCATCGTGCGAACCAAGCAAACCGAGCGCCGAAAAATAAGCACGCCTCATATTTTGCTTAACAAGCACTTCAAACTCCTCCTTTAAGGAAATTGATAAACCAGGATCTTCAATTATCTTTTTTTTCATTTCATTAAGTTATACACTTAACAGGGTTCTTTATTCAAATGGTGATGAAAAAATATAATTAAACTTAGCTAATTCTGTAAATGAATAGAATTTATTTTAATAATTTCTCTATATAAGATTTTTTATACTATATTATAAAACGATGAATGATCCAAAGGAAAATAAACCTGTAATAGAATATCCAACAAAATGGGGGTATAAAATTATCGGCGATGATGTGGACAAGCTTTTGAAAGCCGTTGAGGAAGCAGCGCCAGGACTGGAATATGAAATCACCCCGTCGAACATTAGTAAAAACGAAAAGTATTATAGTTTAAACGTATCGGTTATCGTTTCTTCTGAAATGGTTAGAGATTTGGTGTTTCAAAAATTAAGTGAGCATACCGATATAAAAAATGTAATTTAATAATCTAACAGAAAAAAGTTGGAAGATAATTGTAATATATCTTCTCCATTCAATTTAAATTGCTTAAAGCATCATGCCGGGTTCATAGAAAAACAGATTAATAAAATTAAGAAGGAAGAAGAGCTGGAAACTTTGCCGTTATTTTTACTCAAAATCGGTGAATCTCAAATGGATTTGTATTTGGGCAAGCTTGCACCCCTTGAATTAACTGAATTTATAAGGAAGTTCCTAAAAAAGCACAAAGTTTTTGAATACGAATCCTACAAACAATGGTTGTTTTCAGAAGGTAAAGAATACAGGTTAATTACTTTGCGGGATAAATCTACCTGGACATTGAGAATGGCAATCTGAAAGAAAATTATTTACATATTCACCCGGGAAGATACTCTACGCACACAATAAGAGTGAGAGCACTAACTCTTAAAACAGCAATTTGCGTTATGGTTTATCTTAATATTTATAATATTTCTTCCCTGGATATAATTAATTAATAGTGTAAGAAAAGAATTCTTAAAAGCAGAACCGGTTAAGTCACTCTCTTCAACATCAGGTTTGAAACGGCTGCTTAATGTATTTAAAAAATTATGAGCACGCATTCTCAGCAACATAAATATGATGTTATAATTATCGGCGCCGGGGCCGCGCGGGCGCATCGGCAGCATATGAGCTTGCTAATAGCGGGGCAAATGTAATAGTACTTGAAAAAGAAAAATTACCACGGTATAAAACCTGCGGCGGGGGTGTTGTGCATCGTGCAATAGAAAAACTTCCATTTAGCACTGATGGAGTTGTTGAAAGAAATTTTAACACGATTGACATATATGACCATGAAACTGATTTATTCTTTAAAGTGACAAGAGAAAAACCGGTAATAACCATGATGATGAGGGCTGACCTGGATAATTTGATAATTTCGGAAGCAGTTAAGAAGGGGGCAAAAGTTAACGATGTTGTTAAAGTAACAAGTGTAGATTGTAATGACAAGGATGTAGAGGTTGTAACCGGCAGCACTACCTTTAATGCTGATTTTGTAATTGGTGCCGATGGTGCTTCCGGTATTTCTGTAAAAATCTCCGGGATGAATAAAAATTATTTTAGGGTTCCTGCTATTGAGTGCGAAGTTTCTTTGCCGGATGATGAGTTTGATTACTCTAAAAATTCAACCCGGTTTGATTTCGGGTTTATTCCTCACGGTTATGCATGGGTCTTCCCAAAAAAGAATCACCTTTCTGTTGGCATTGCTTCAATGAAAAAACTCAAGGTAAATCTTAATGATTATCTGGAAAAATATTTTGCAATGCTGGGTTTAAAAGATGTATCAAACATTGAAAAACATGGACATATTATTCCCATTAACCCTTTCCGATTAAAACCGGTTTTTAAAAGAATATTATTAACCGGCGATGCTATTGGCTTAGCTGATCCTATTACTACTGAAGGAATAAGTTATGCAATTGAAAGCGGACAGCTTGCAGCAAAAGCCATACTTGACTGGTGCAAAGATCACCAAAAAGTTGAAGAAATTTATTTGAAGAGTTTAAAACCACTATTTGCAGAATTGAAATATGCCAGGTTACTTGCCTGGTTTGTACATGGTTCACCTTACATAAGAAGGTTTGTATTTAAGCATTACGGTAAAAGGTTAAGTGAATTGCTTGCAGATGTTATAGCGGGAGAGATAAAATACAGCGGGCTGATGAAAAATCCTTTAAACTATGCAAAGCTTTTAAGACCGCAATATTTTTTCTTTAAACAAAATAAAAAAGATGCGGGATTTCTCCCGCATTTAAATGATGATTAAACAGTTTCTTTTGTAAAAAACTCTTTTTCGATTGTTTCTTTCATAGATTCTTTAGGAACTGCGCCAACTGCCATTTTGGGCTGACCTTCTTTTGGAATAAAAAGCAAGGAAGGAATACTTTTAATTCCGAATACACCGCCAAGCTCCTGCTCTTCGTCTGTATTCACTTTATAGAAGTTTACTTTACCTTCATACTCTTTAGAAAGCTCATCTATTACTGGTCCTACCATTTTACAAGGACCACACCATGGAGCCCAGAAATCAACTACTGCGGGTAGATCCCCTTCATATTTCCATTCCTGGCTTTTTTCGTAATTAAATATTTTTTCCTGGAATGTTTGTTTGGTTAAATGCTCTGCCATTACAGTTTACCTTTCTTTTTTTATACTTCAGCGAGTACACGCTGTAATTTTTCTTTTATTTCTTTAGCTATGGGTTCCATCTGTTCGTTGTCTATAACGTTCGTCATCAACATAGGATCGAACATAGAAACTTTTATTTCATCATCTTTTTCGTATACAATTACGTTGCAGGGTAAAAGCAATCCAAGCTCTTCTTCTATTTGAAGTGCTTTATGTGCTATGGGTGGATTGCATGCACCGAGTATTGTGTACTTTTTAAAATCAACATCAATTTTTTTCTTTAGGGTATCTTTTACATCGATGGTTGTTAAAACCCCGAACCCTTCTTTTTTTAGTTCTTCAGTTACCTTTTCAATTGTCTGTTCAAATGGTAAATCTACTGTTTTTGAAAAACCATATTGCATAACTTCACCTTTATACTTTAGTTAACTTTTATTGTTTTTTTTAGTTGTTGAAAATTTGAATGGCATGTATAACGGGCAAGAGCTCATAAAACTTGTTATTAAAAATACAACAGCAAAAAAACCAAGTATAATTGCTGCAATACCACTAATTTGATCTGTGAAGTAAAGAATTGCGATAAGCACTGCAACTAAAAATCTTACAACACGATCAATCGTTCCCATGTTCTTTTTCATTTTTCCTCCTCATTATTTTTTAATGATTTAAATCCTGATTTCCAATTTGTAAATAGTGCACCTATAACAGAACCATAAGCAGTACTATTAACGGGGCTGTCAGTTATTGCACAGCCGTTATTGCAACCAATAAAATAATAGTAAAGATAGCCACCCAGGGCACCTATTATTATTGGTAATATAAGCTTAGCAACTTTCTTTATCATCTTAATCCTACGGCATTCCATTGCATCATTCCACCCCTAAGGTTTGCAACAGTAAAACCATGTTTCTTTAATTTTGATGCTGCGTTAAGACTCCTGCTGCCCGTTCTGCAATAGCAAATAATCTCTTTATCCTTAAACTTCTTCAACTCTGCTGCTTTGCTGTTTATTTCCGGAAGCGGAATATGAAACGAACCTTTAATACGACTCTTTTTTCTTTCTAAAGATGTCCGCACATCAAGCAGCACCGTGTTGTTTCCCCTCTTTAGTTTTTGCGATGCATCAACCGGGGAATAATGCTTAATAGATCTTATTAGCAATGCCTTCTTAATAATGAAGAATAAAACAACCGCAATAATTGTGTATAATAATATCTGCACAGAGTATAATTCCCAAATAAATTTTTCCGTAAAATAGTTTGATTATCAAAGAACAAAAAGGATTCACAAGAAATAAAAACCCCGCAAGGGCGGGGTTGATAATTTTATTCAGTTGCGTGTTTAAGCTTCTTAAGAAACATTCGAAGAATTAATGCTGCGAAGAATGAAGTAATAACCAGCAGCAAGAAAAATTGCCAGAGTTCCCAATTTTGATAGAATCTTCCTACAAAACCTGAAAGATAATTTCCGATGGCTGTTGCCCCAAACCATCCCCCCATCATTAATCCCTTCATTTTTGGCGGCGAAACTTTAGACACGAAAGAAAGACCCATTGGGCTTAAGTGCAACTCCGCAATTGTTAAAGTAAAATATGTACCCATTAACCAATATGCAGATACCGTTATTGAAGAGCTGCCACCATCAAGCGAAAGCATTGATGGTAAACTCGTAACTGCAATAACCATTATTATATAAGCTAACCCGGTAATTATCATACCAATTCCAATTTTTGCCGGCGAAGATGGCTCTCTTCCCTTTTTATTTAAATAGCCAAACCAGCCTACCATAATAGGTGTAAGAAGAACAATGAACATTGGGTTGAATGATTGAAATTGTTCGGGCGCAATTTCGTTCTGACCACCCAATGTATTTAACTTAATAATTATAACAATAAGACCAATTGCTGCGAACAGAGCACCTATTCCCTTTGCTTTTGTCGATTTAGATACAAATGCAGCAGATCCGCCAAGTAACACGAATAGAATTGCATGCAAACCAATAACATCGAAAAGGAGATATGTAAATTTGCCGACAAAGACATCAGTATAATCTCTTGCAAATAATGAGAGCGCCGAACCGTTCTGGTGAAAAGCCATCCAGAAGAAAATAACAATTGCAAAAATTGTCAACAGGGCAATAATTCTCTCTTTTTCCTGAGATTTTGTAAGCACAACATCAACATCAGCATTTTCTTTTTCTTTTGCCCGATAATCTGCATTTGCATAATATTTTTTAAAGATTAGGAAGATCAAAAGAGAAATGACCATTCCCCCTGCTGCAACAGCAAACCCGGCATTATAACCTTCAGCAAGCGTTACGTTAAAGTTTTCCATTACAAAGCGTTTGATACCGGATGCCGCCATTGGTGCATAAAAAGCGCCAATGTTTATTCCCATATAAAAAATATTATATCCCGCATCTTTAAGAGATCCCTGTGAATGTGCATAAAGATTTCCCACAAGTACAGATATGTTAGCTTTGAATAATCCGTTTCCAATGCAAACAACAACTAATGCAATATATAATTGAAGAGGGGAACTTGTAGGTACAGCCATCATCAGATAACCAATTCCCATTACAATTGCACCGATTGTAATTGTTTTTCCATAGCCAAGCACATTATCAGCTAGCCAGCCGCCGATAATGGGAGTGATATAAACACCCGCAAGGAAAATACCATACACGTTAGTTGCGGTAGTGGCATCCCAGTGGAAATTTTCCTGCATATAATAAACAAAAATGGCAAGCATCGTATAAAATCCGAACCGCTCCCACATCTCGGTAAAAAAGAGAACATACAATCCTTTCGGATGACCTTTAAACATTATACCTCCTGGTAAATACTTTTATTAAGGGGAATTAAATTTTGTTTATATGTTGTTTTGATTTGCAGTTTTTAGAAGTACAATAATATAACTCTATCATTAAAAATTCTTCTTATCATTAACGTAGCTTGATATTGAGCGTAAAGTTAAACAGTTTTTGTGGTAATAGCCAACTATTAAAGATCACTTTTCCCCATCAATATTTTATTAAAACAAGGGTGACTACAGAACACGAAGCCTGATATTAATTTTAAATAAAGAGGCTATAATAAATCAAAACCGATGCCTACTTGCGAAAAAGAAAAATGATAGATTTGAATGAAGATGATCTACATCACACATAAAAATGAAAATCAAGTTGACAAGAGAAAACTTAATTTTATATATTCAAAGTCAATTAACTTTACTATTTATTTTATCAATAGCTTATAGGAGGCGCTATGCGCAAGTTCAATTCAATTTTTTCCCCATTAATTATTGCAGCGCTTTTGCTGGTGATAATCAAGCCAGCTTCTGCAACTAATCCACCAAGCCAGCCGGTATTTGTTCAGGAATATCTTGGCCATCTGGATTTTATTGAAGGCAGATTATTACAGCTTGAAGGTGCAATGGCACAGGATCAAATGGGCTGGAGTCCTGCAGAAGGTGTAAGATCCTGCGCCCAGATATATCTTCACGTTGCGGGAGCAAACTACTTCCTTGCAAGTAAGATGGGCTTTGAAATGCCAGAAGGAGAGATGGATGAAAGTATCACAGACAAAGATAAGATAGCGGAAATGTTAAAGGAATCTTTTAAAGTTGTGAAAAAGTATGCTGCAGATGTAACTGAAGAACAACTCGGTGAAATAGTTAAAACACCTTTTGGAGAAATGAGTCGCGGCTCTTTTATGACAGCACTCCTTAATCATATGCATGAACATCTTGGACAGGGCATTGCTTATGCAAGAATGAATGGTGTAACTCCGCCGTGGAGTAAGAAAGAAGAAGGCGAAGGATAACCAACATTAGTAGAAAGTTATTGCGAGGGAATTTGAAACTTGCAATGACTTTCACAATTAATTATACTTAATTAAATATGGCCAGCATAAAACATCTCCTAATGATAAACAGGTAAGGAAACTCCTTTTTCAGACATTTTAGAAAGCTAATCCTTGGCTTTAGTCATAATAGAAGGAAACTTAGTAACTCTTAATATGCTGAATAGTAATAGAAACGCTCCAGCCCATTGAACCGGTCCCATAATGTTTCCCCGTAAAAAGTATTCAAGTATTACAGCTGTTAACGGAAATGCAAGTTCGCAAATAGTGGCAACGGATGCAGGGATCCTTTTCAACCCGTAGTAATATAGAAAGATTGCTGTTCCACCGGTTGTAAATGCTATTAGCAAAAATATAAAAAGCTGGTGCGAAGATATTTCAGAAATTTCGGTTATGGTTCCTGATGTTAGAACAATTATAAGCATAATGATTGTTGTAAAAGTAAACCTCAAGTATGTTCCCAATTCAAAACCAACATTTCTTAAAGCGCGTTTGCTTAATACTGTTGAAGAGCTAAAACTTATTGCTGCAATTAATGCAAAGATTGCCGCAAGGACTGTTTTGTCGCCAGCTTTAAGTTCCGGGATACTCAGCCCAAAGGTCATAAAGTAAGCGCCTATAATTGCAAACCCAGCCCAGAAAAAAAACTTTTTGGTAAGCTTTTCTTTAAGCAGAATTCCAGCAAGTACTAATGCAAAAACCGGCTGGAGTTTTTGTATAAGAATCACAATTGAAAGATTAACATAGTTAACGTAAAAGAGAGCCTTTGTAATAGCCATTGTACCTATAGCCCCGCCAAAGAGTGCAACGCCCAAAAATGCAAGCCAGTCCTTGTGTGTTAATCCCTTTAAGTTTCCAAAGTGTTTTGCCATTATTGGTGTAAGCAAAAGCGCTACAATCACGCTTTCAACAAATACCACTAAAGTTACAGGCAGATTGTAGAGAATCGGTCTCAACACAATGCCATCAACTGCCCACAAGCTTGCGGCTAGTATCACAAAAAACGGGGCCAATCTGTCTCTCAACAAACCTTCCTTTAAATATTGCATTGAATCGTTAAAAATTTAATTGCTCAATATAACACTTGTATAATAATAATCTTATTTATTATTAAGTTGATATTTGAATGAATCAAAAAAAAAAGAGCAAGATAAAAATGGAAACACAAAAGCCATCAACAGAGATAAAAACCTGGCGGGTTAAATTATATGAAATAATTTTTGAAGCTGACACACCCGCGGGCAAATTCTTTGATGTACTACTAATCTGGGCAATATTAGTAAGCGTTACCGTTGTTTTTCTTGAGAGTATTAATGCTCTTAAAGTTGATTATGGTGAATGGTTTGTCATACTTGAATGGGTATTCACGATTTCATTCACAGTCGAATATGTGCTGAGAATAATCTGTGTAAGAAAGCCGGCAAGATATATTTTTAGTTTTTACGGTGTTATTGATTTTCTTGCTATTGTGCCAACCTACCTGAGTTTATTGGTAACAGGCAGCCAGTATTTGCTTGTGATAAGAATAATAAGACTGCTTCGCGTCTTCAGGGTTTTTAAGTTAACTCATCTTGTAAAACAATCGGATGTTTTAGTTAATGCGATGAAAGCAAGCCGTGCCAAGATAGCTGTTTTTCTTTTTGCCGTAGTAACTCTTGTTGTAATAATTGGTGCGCTTATGTATGTAATTGAAGG